>Ga0080064_1002450_pt1 | contig 31453 bp, 38 predicted proteins | sample Subgrocontami54m_FD_69260 | JGI IMG/M metagenome (GOLD analysis project Ga0080064, IMG submission 69260) | Subsurface groundwater microbial communities from S. Glens Falls, New York, USA - GMW46 contaminated, 5.4 m (SPADES assembly) (version 2) ...
CACGACGCGCTCGCCATCTTCCAGGGCGTGTACAATCACGACAGGCCACACGCCGCGCTTCACCACCGCGCCCCCATCTCTCGCATCTGTCAACAACCTGTCTGAATACGACACCTACGGGCCGTAGGCACGTCGTGGAGAGGGTACGACCATGAGAGCACGATGACACTCGTCACGTACACGAGCGCCGGCGATGTCGTGTGTATCAAGATCAGCAGGCTGGGCGTGTTCGAGAACTCGATCGTCGACGAGCCGTAGCCGCTGGTGCGGGGAGGCGGACGCGCTTACGATAACGCGATGACGTCCTGGTTCGACACGGCGCGATTTGGCATGTTCGTCCACTGGAGCCACTGCAGCCAGCAGGGCATCGAGCTCTCGTGGCCGCTCGTCGGCGGCGTGTTCAGCGCCCCGAGCGCGAAGGATGTGCCGGTCGCGCGGTATCACGCGACGGCGGTGACGTTCGATCCTCGGAACTACGATCCGGCCGAGTGGGCACGCATGGCGAAGCGCGCCGGCATGACGTACGCCGTCTTCACCACCAAGCACCACGACGGCTACGCGATGTACGACACGGCGACATCGGACTACGGCATCATGCACTCGCCGTACGGGCGCGATACCTTTCGAGCGTTCGCCGACGCGATGCGCGCCGAGGGCATCCGCGTCGGCGTCTACTTCTCACTGATCGACTGGCACCATCCCGACTATCCCGCGTTCACGGACGCGGACAAGCCGTATGTGTTCGGCAAGTGGCGGCAGCCGGAGCCGGAGGCATGGGCGCGCTTCATCGACGTGATGTTCGAACAGATTCGCGAGCTGCTGACCAACTACGGCAAGATCGATGTCATCTGGTTCGACGGCGGCTGGGAGCGCTCCACGACGCAGTGGCGGTCGAAGGAGCTCGAGGCGATGATCCGCCAACTGCAGCCCGGGATCATGATCAACGACCGGCTGCCTGGCGTCGCCGATTACGTGACGCCGGAGCAGTTCGTCCCCGCGCAGCAGCCGCCCGGCCCGTGGGAGACGTGCCTGACGATCAACGAGACCTGGGGCTACTGCCCGGCCGATCTCAAGTTCAAATCGGCGCGTCGCATCATCCACACGCTCTGCGAAGTGGCCGGCAAGGGCGGCAACCTGCTGCTGAACGTCGGGCCGATGGCCGATGGCGGGCTGCAGGCGGAGTTCACGGAACGGCTTGCCGTCATCGAGCAGTGGATGGCGCGCAACGGGGAGAGCATCATCGGCACGACGCCCGGGCTCGAGCCGTGGCAGCACTACGGCCCGTCGACGCAGCGCGACGGCCGTGTCTACCTGCATCTGCTGGCGCGCCCGTACGACACGATCTCGGTGCGCGGCGTGCGCACGAAGCGCGTGCAGGCCGTGACGGCGCTGTCGGACGGGGTAGTACTGAAGTTCACGACTCGCACGTCTCTCATCGACCAGTTCATCAACCAAGACCCGCTCGGCGAGCTGACGATCGCCGTGCCGGAGACCAGCATCGACGACAACGCGACGGTGATCGCTATCGACTTCGCCGACAAGCCGCTGGCGTAGCGGCGCAGACCGGGAGGCCACGTGTTCCGTCTCGACAACAAGATCGCTGTGGTCACCGGCGCCGGATCGGGCATCGGACAGGCGATCGCGACAACGTTCGCGAAGCAGGGCGCGCGCGTGTTCGTGCTGGAGCTGAACGAAGCCGCGGGCGCCGAAACGGTCTCCCGCATTCGCGCCGATGGCGGAACGGCCGACATTGTCGCGTGTGACGTCTCCAGCATGGCATCCGTGACCATCGCGTTCGATCGCGTCTACACAGACGCCGGGCGCATCGATATTCTCGTCAATAACGCCGGGATCGCGCACATCGGCACGGTCGAGACGACGACGGAAGCGGATCTCGACCGCGTCTACAACGTCAACGTGAAGGGTGTGTTTCTGTGCTCGCAGGCGGCGATCCCGAAGATGATCCATCGTGGTGGCGGCGTCATCCTCAACCTGGCGTCGATCGCGTCGCTGATCGGCCTCGAAGATCGCTTCGCGTACTCGATGAGCAAGGGCGCCGTGCTGACGATGACGCGCTCGATCGCCGTCGACTACATCAAGCAGGGCATCCGCTGCAACTGCGTCTGCCCGGCGCGCGTGCACACGCCGTTCGTCGATGGCTATCTGCGTAACACCTACCCGGGACGCGAGGACGAAATGTTCAAGGTGTTGTCGGAGTACCAGCCGATCGGCCGCATGGCCGAGCCGGAGGAGGTCGCCGCGCTGGTGCTGTATCTCTGCTCGGACGAGGCGTCGTTCATCACGGGCCAGGCGTACCCGATCGATGGCGGGGTGTTGGTGTTCTAACGTCGTGAGATACCCTGCGCCGCGTGGTAGCCGACTCGCACGCGACGCAGCCTCGTGGGGCGAGGCTGTGTACCGCGTCGGTCCGGCTGCGCCGGACGCACAGCCGGGGGCGGCTATGCTCCACGCTTTGAGCCGGACGAATCTCTCATACCGATGCGACGACACTTGCACTAGGAGCGAGGATCTCGAAACGTGAAGACGTACGCGCAGACGCTCGACCTCAAGGACGACCCGCTCACCATCGCGACGTACGACGAGCATCACCGCGCGGTGTGGCCGGAGGTGCAGCGCGGGCTGCGCGACATCGGCATCGAGCGGATGCGTATCTGGCGGCTGGGGCGGCGGCTGTTCATGTTGATGGAGACCGTTGATGAGTTCGATCTTGATCGCGACTTCGCGCGCTACATGGAGGGCGGTCCGCGCATCCGCGAGTGGCAGGAGCTGATGGCGTCGCTGCAAGAGCCGGCGCCCGGCGCGCAGCCGGGCGAGCTATGGGCGAACATGCAACTGGTGTTCGATCTGTGACCGCGCTGAGCGAACTGCACCAGCAATGGCCGCTGCCGTTCGCGCCACGCACGATCGTCGTGATCGGCGCCGGCAGCATTGTCCGCGACGCGCATCTTCCCGTGTACGCACGGCTCGGCTTTCCCGTGGCGGGCATCTACGATGTCGATGTGGCGGCGGCGGGCGAGCGGGCGGATGCGTTCGGGATCCCGTGCGTGTTCGGGTCGCTCGACGACGCGCTGGCGACGGCCGGCGCGGTGTTCGACGTGGCTGTGCCGCCGCAGCACGTTGCGGGCATCCTCGGACACATGCCGGTGGGCGCGGCGGTGCTGATGCAGAAGCCGATGGGCCGTGATCTCGACGACGCAAGGCACATTCGCGCGATCTGCCGCGAACGGAAGCTCGTGGCGGCAGTGAACTTCCAGCTCCGCTTCGCGCCGAACATGCTGGCGCTACGCGATGCGCTCTCGCGCGGCATGCTGGGCGACGTGACGGACGTGGAGGTGCGCCTGAACCTGCACACGCCGTGGGAGTACTGGGCGTTCCTCGAAGGCGTGCCGCGCCTTGAGGTGCTGATGCATTCGATCCACTACATCGACCTGATCCGCTCGCTGATCGGCGAGCCGTCGGGGGTGTACTGCCGCGGCGCGCGCCACCCGAAGCTCGCGACGTATCCGGATGCGCGCACGAGCATCATCCTGGACTACGGCGACATGGTGCGCTGCAGCCTGACGCTGAACCACACGCACACGTTTGGCCCGCGCCACGCCATGTCGCAGATCAAGGTCGAGGGCACCGAGGGCGCGGCGATCGCGAAGATGGGCGTCAACCTCAACTACCCGGACGGCGAGCCGGACGAACTGACGATCGCACGTGCGGGCGGCGAGTGGGAGAACGTGCCGCTGCGCGGCTCGTGGTTCCCTGAGGCGTTCGAGGGGCCGATGTCGAACATGCAGCGCTTCGTTGCGGGCGAGGACGCGGCGCTCGTCTCGAGCGTTGAGGACGCATGCAAGACGATGGCCGTCGTCGAGGCGTGCTACGAGTCGAGCGCGCACGGCGCGACGCCGATACCGGCGGACGGCTGACCATGGCGCCGCGCATCGACGCCCACCAGCACTTCTGGCGCTACTCGCCGCAGACGCACGCGTGGATCGACGATTCGATGTTCTCGATCAAGCGCGACTTCCTGCCGTCCGATCTCAAGCCGCTGCTTGACGCCGCCGGATTCGATGGCTGCGTCGCCGTGCAGGCGGAGCAGAGCGTCGCCGAGACGGAGTGGCTGCTGCGCCTCGCCGACGAGCACGCGTTCATCCGCGGCGTCGTCGGCTGGGTCGATCTGTGCGCCAGCGACGTTGCGGATCAGCTGCGCCTGCGTGGCACCCGCTACATCGTGCAGGACGAGCCGGCGGGCTTCATGCTGCGGCCCGAGTTTCAGCGCGGCATCGCGGCGCTCGCGGAGTTCGGATTGACGTACGACATCCTCATCTACGAACGGCAGTTGCCCGAAGCGCTGGAACTCGTACGCCGCTTCCCGGAGCAACGCTTCGTCATCGACCACATCGCCAAGCCGGCGATCCGCGACGGCAGCATCGACGCGTGGCGCGCGGGCATCACCGCGATCGCCGCCTGCCCGAATGTGTACTGCAAGCTCTCCGGCATGGTGACGGAGGCTGACTGGCGGCGCTGGCGTCCGTCGGACTTTGTGCCGTACATCGAGACCGTGCTCGAAGCGTTCGGGCCGCGGCGCGTGATGATCGGCTCGGACTGGCCCGTGTGCCTCCTCGCGGGCGAGTACGGCGGCGTGATGGCGATCGTGACGGATGCGGTCGGCGGGCTGACGGCGGACGAGCGCGATGCGATTCTCGGTGGGACGGCGGCGGAGTTCTACGGAGTGGCATGAGGCGCGATCCGCCCGATCAGCCGCGTACCGGACTCTCCATCTGGCTCGTAGCGCGGGCTTTTCAGCCCGCGCGGCGTTCGGGACTGGCACGCCTCCTGGATTGAAACGTACCTGTTACGGAGTCCGCGCGGGCTAGAAAGCCCACGCTACGGTGCCGGATGTGACTCCCGCTTCCCGCTTCCCGCTTCACCGCTTCCCGCTTCCCGCTTCCTACGCGCGCCAGACGCGCCCGGTCGGGAACTCGTGCTCGTCGAGCGACTGCGGGTGCATGGTGATGCTGAAGCCCGGCGCGGACGGCGGCATGTAGCGGCCGCGGCGCACGACGATCGGGTCGACAAAGTGCTCATGAAGGTGCTCCGCGTACTCGAGGGCGCGGTTCTCGAGGCTGCTGCTAACAACGATGTAGTCGATCAGCGAGACGTGCTGGCCGTATTCGCAGAGGCCGATGCCGCCGGCGTGCGGGCAGACCGGCACGCCGAACTTCGCGGCGAGCAGCAGCACGGCGAGCACTTCGTTCAGCCCGCCGAGGCGGCAGGTGTCCATCTGCAGGAAGTCGATCGCTTCCGCCTGCAGCAGTTGCTTGAACATCACGCGGTTCGGGCAGTGCTCGCCGGTCGCGACGCCGATCGGCTTCACGGCGCGGCGGATCGTTGCGTGGCCGAGGATATCGTCGGGGCTGGTCGGCTCTTCGATCCAGAGCAGCTTGTAGGGCTGCAGGCGCGCCATGTGCTCGATCGCCTCGTCGACATCCCACGCCTGGTTGGCATCGACCATCAGCGCGTTGTCCCAGCCGATCTCTTCGCGCACGAGCCGGCAGCGGTGCTCGTTCTCTTCGGCGTTGCGGCCGACCTTCAGCTTGAAGCGCGTCCAGCCGTCCGCCAGCGCCTGGCGGCACAGCTCGCGGATGCGCTCGTCGGCGTAGCCCATCCAGCCGACCGACGTCACGTACGCGGGGTAGCCGTCGCGCAGCATCTCCGCCTCGCGGGCGGCGCGCGACGGTGCGTTGCGGCGCAGGATCTCGAGCGCCTCTGCGGGCGTCAGCGCGTCGGTGATGTAGCGGAAGTCGACGCATGCGACGATCTGCTCGGGCGTCATGTCGGCGACGAGCTTCCACACCGGCTTTCGGTCGACCTTCGCCCAGAGATCCCACGCCGCGTTCACGATCGCCGCCGTGGCGAGGTGGATCGCGCCCTTCTCGGGCCCGATCCAGCGGAGTTGGCTGTCGCCCGTCATCTTGCGCCAGAAGCCGGCCATATCGCCCGCGATCGACTCCAGCGTCTCGCCGACGACGAGCGGTGCGAGCGCGTTCGCGGCTGCGACGCAGATTTCGTTGCCGCGGCCGATCGTGAACGTCATGCCGTGACCCGCGATGCCGTCGGAGCGATCCGTCTCCAGCACGACGTAGCCGGCGGAGTAGTCCGGATCGGTGTGCATCGCGTCGGAGCCGGCCTGCGTGCGCGACGTCGGCATGCGGATGTCGCGCGCGCGGACGCCGGTGATCGTTGTGGGCATGGGGCCGCTCCTGGGCGTCTGGCCTCTCGATCTGGGGACGGCTACCAGATCGCGATCTTAGTTGGATGTCGGTGCCGCCGCAGTCGGTCGTCTTTCGTAATGAGCGACCAGCCGTGCTCGATTGCGGTTGCGTAGATGAGGCGGTCGGCGGGATCGCCGGGGAACGAAGCGGGTAGCTCTGCCGCGGTGGCGGCCACTGCGTGCGTTGTTGTGATCGTCCGAACCTGATCCGCCAGATCCTCGAGCCAGGATCGCGTTGGGAGTGGCACGATGATCCGCTTGTGCCGGGCGAGCCAAGCAAGCTCGAACCAGGTGATCGAGGCGATGGCCAGCTCGTCCGCGTTCGTCAGGGCTTGGGCAGCTGCGGGACTGAGCCGATCGGGTTCCGACGACCACCAATGCAGGACGTGGGTGTCCAGCAGCACGGTAGTCATGGCAGATTCCAGGAAGCTCCAGTCGTGAACAATTCCTCATCCGTCGCGTTGGTGGCGACGATGCCCGCAAAGCGGCCCTTGAGTGCGTGTGGACCTCTTGCGGGCGCCAGGCGCGCCACGGTGATGCCGTGTCTGGTGATCTCTATTTCGTCGCCGTTCTCGACCTCGTCGAGCAATGCGAGGAGCTTCGCCTTCACCTCGGTCGCCGTCAACTGCCTGATCATGTGGTCATTATAATAGTCATGTCTGAGACATCGCAAGCCTTCGGCACGGCAAAGGCAGAGCCGCTCAGGGAGGAAGTTGGCCGGCGTTCGTGCGATGATGCTCGCGACGCCCACGGGGCAGGCGGGACGTCTGCGCCACGCGCGCATGCAGCGACAGGACGAAGCGATGCCAGAACCAGTGCCGCCGCCGACGCAACCGAAGAACGCGATCGTCATCCTGCTCGACAGCCTCAATCGTCACATGCTGGGGGCGTACGGCGGCACGGAGTTTCTGACGCCGAACCTCGACCGGTTCGCGAAGCGGGCGCTGCGGTTCGAGAAGCACTACTCAGGTTCGCTGCCGTGCATGCCGGCGCGACACGACATGCTCTGCGGGGCGCTCGACTTCCTCTGGCGGCCGTGGGGCTCCGTCGAGATCTGGGAGCGCACGATCACGTCGTACCTGCGCGAAGCGGGCGTGACGACGATGTTGATCTCCGACCACCCGCACCTCTTCGAGACCGGCGGCGAAAACTATCACACCGAGTTCACGGCATGGGACTATGAGCGCGGCCACGAGGGCGACCCGTGGAAGACGCGGCCCGATACCTCGTGGCTGGGCGCGCCGCCGATGGGGCGCGGGCAGATGCCGTACGACAACTCGCGCGGCTACTTTCGCGGCGAGGCCGACTTTCCCGGGCCGCGCACGATGGCGGCGGCTGCGCGCTGGCTCGACGACAACGCCGGCTATCACGACCGCTTCCTGCTGTTCGTCGATGAATTCGACCCGCACGAGCCGTTCGACACGCCGGATGAGTACGCGTTGATGTACGACGACACGTGGCAGGGCCCGCACCTGATCTGGCCGCCGTATATCAGCGGCGCCATCGCTGCGGGCGTGCTCTCCGAGCGCCAGGCGCATCAGTTGCGCGCCTGCTACGGCGGCAAGCTGACGATGATCGATGCCTGGTTCGGCCGCGTGCTGGACACCATCGAGCGCAGCGGCATGTGGGACGACACCGCCGTCATCGTCTGCACCGACCACGGCCACTATTTGGGGGAAAAGGACATCTGGGGCAAGCCGAACGTGCCGATCTACGAGACGCTGGGCCACATCCCGCTGATGGTGTCGTGGCCGGGCATCGAACCGGGCGCCACCGGCGCACTCTCGACGAACGTCGACATCTTCGCGACGCTGGTCGATCTCTTCGGCGCGGAGGTGAAGCATCGCACGCACGGCAAGTCGCTGATCCCGGTGATCCGCGGTGAGGCGCCATCGGTGCGCGACCACGCACTCTCGGGCGTGTGGGGACGCGAGGTGCACCTGATCGACGGGGCGAGCAAGTACGCCCGCGCGCCCATCGGAGACAACGCGCCGATCTCGATGTGGTCAAACCGCTGGTCGACGATGCCGATCCCGTCGCGGCCGAAGCTGCGCCTGCCGCTGCCGGACGATCGGGCGTTCCTCGACCGCATGCCCGGTTCGAAGGTGCCGGTAATCCGCCAGCCGTTCGCGCAGGGCGACATGCTGCCGTTCTGGGCTCTCGGTCCGTTCAGCGGCAACCACTTGTACGATCTACATAACGATCCGTCGGAAGACGAGAACCGCGCCGGCGAGCGCCGCGAGCGCGAGTCGGCGGACCGCCTCCGCTCCGCCCTGATCGAGATCGAAGCACCGGCCGACCAGTTGACACGTCTCGGGTTGCAGTAGCGCGTCGCCCGGCCGACGCCCTATACTCGTGGCCTGATGGACGAACTAGAACGTAAGTACTGGATCGCCTTCGCCCGCGTGTCGCGAGTCGGCCGTGCGCGCGTGCAGCAGCTCGAGGAGCACTTCGGGAGTCTCGCCGACGCCTGGCGCGCGACGCCCGGCGAACTCAAGGCGGCGGGACTCGACTCCGGCGCGCTCAACGCGATTGCCGCCGCGCGAGAGAAGGTCGATCCCGATGCGGAGGTCGAACTGCTCGGCCGGCATGGCGTCCACGCGCTGACCTGGCACGACGACGAGTATCCGAAGCGCCTGCGGGAGATCTTCGACCGCCCGCCGGTGCTTTTCGTGCGCGGCACGATCACTGCCGCCGACGAGTGGGGCGTCGCCGTTGTCGGAACGCGACGCGTCACGGTGTACGGACGCCAGGTCGCGGAGGAGATGGCGCGCGGCCTCGCATCGAACCGCGTCACGGTCGTCAGCGGCCTGGCGCGTGGCGTCGACGCTGTCGCGCACCGCGCCGCGCTCGAAGCAGGCGGCCGCACGATCGCCGTGCAGGCGTGTGGGCTCGACATGGTCTACCCGCCCGAGCACAAACGGCTGGCCGAGCAGATCGCCGAGCGCGGCGCCGTCGTCAGCGACTATCCGCTCGGCACGCAGCCGCGCAGCGAGTTCTTTCCGCGCCGCAACCGCATTCTCAGCGGCATGTCGCTCGGCGTACTTGTCGTCGAAGGCGACGTCAAGAGTGGTGCGCTGATCACGGCGCGCCAGGCGCTGGAGCAGAATCGCGAAGTCTTCGCGGTCCCCGGCCCGATCTACTCGCCGAACTCGCGCGGCACCAACAAGCTGATCCAGGACGGCGAGGCGAAGCTGACGCTCGATGTCCAGGACGTGCTCGCTGAGTTGAACCTGAGCATGGCGTCGCACCAGATCGAGATGGCGGAGCTGATCCCGGCGGACGAGACGGAGAGCGTGTTGCTGAGGCACCTGAGCGCCGAGCCGGTACACATCGATGAAGTCCGCCGCGAGTGCGGCTTGCCGATCGGGACGGTGACGGGCGCGCTGGCGATGCTCGAACTCAAGGGGCTCGTCCGCCAGGTCGGGCGGATGAACTACGTGCGCACGGCCGCGCGGGCGTGAGCATGAATCTCGCTCCGCTGGTGCCCGAGGCACGCGCGATCGTCGAGAAGGCGGCGGCTGTCTACATCCACCACTCGCGGCAAGACTTCGTCGGCCTCATCGTCCATGGCTCCGCGCTGAAGGGCGGATTCATCGCCGGCTGCAGCGACATCGACCTGCAGCTCTACGTGACGCCCGACGCGTTCGTCGACGGCCATTTGCCGTTGGAGCTGATGGTGGCGATCCATCGCGATCTCGCCCGCATCGATCTGGCGCCGTTCCGGTATATCCAGTGCTACGCCTTTTCGACACAGATGCGGGAAGGCTGGATCGGCCCCGTACCCGGTGCGTACCACGTGATCGCCGGCCGCCTCCCGATTTCTGAAGCCAGCGCCGACGAACTCTTCGAACGCGCGCGCAGCTCGCTCGACACCCTTCACGTCCTGTCGCCGTACCTGTGGGACAACCTGCTTGAACACGGCGGCGGCCGCCTTGCCCGGCTGGCGCGCCTCATCTGCACGGATGTCTGGCCCGCGCTGTTCCAGTTGTTGATAGTCCGCGGCATGGACCCGATCGCTGCATGGTGCCTGACGAAGCAGGAAGCGATGGACGCGCTGCCGGCCAGCGACCATGCCGGCGCCGCCATCCGCGCCTTCTACGATGCGCTCCTCCGCTACTACCCGGCAGAAGATTCCGTCGACGCCGCTCTGGATGTCCTCGTCCGCGGCGTCGCCTTCCTGCGTGCGGTGAAGGCGGAAGGAGCCTAGCAGTGGCAACGGCTCGGAGGCACAGCACAACACCGCGAACGGCGCTCCGATTCACTCTTCACTCCGTAGCAGATGAGGTCAAAGGCCGAGAGAAGGCGTGACCCTACAGCTCCTCTACCAACCGCCGCTCTTCAGGCGTGAGGTCCGCCATCGCCAGCAGATCCGGTCGCCTGCCCGCGGTGCGCAGCACGCTCTGGCGGCGGCGCCACTTCGCGATCTCGGCGTGATGCCCGGACAGCAGGATCTCCGGTATCGCGTGGCCGCGATACTCGGCCGGGCGCGTGTACTGCGGGTATTCGAGCAGCCCCTGCGCGTGCGACTCCTCCTCGAGCGACAACTCTGACCCGAGCACGCCGGGCTGGTGCCGCGCGACGGCATCGACGAGCACGACCGCCGCCGGCTCGCCGCCGGAGAGCACGTAGTCGCCGATGCTGACCTCGTCATCGACCAGGAACTCTCGCACGCGCTCGTCCACCCCTTCGTAGTGCCCGCAGATGAGGATGAGGCGCGGCTCGGCGGCCAGCTCGGCGACCATCTTGTGATTCAACAGCCGGCCCTGCGGCGTGAGCAGCACAACCTTGCCCGGCGCTTCGGCCATCGGCCGTACCGCGTCGACGCAGTCGAAGATGGGGTCGGGCTTCATCACCATGCCTGGCCCGCCGCCGTACGCGTAGTCGTCGACGATGTGGTGCTTGTCGGAGGTGTAGTCGCGCGGGTTGTGCAGAGCGATATCGAGCACGCCAGCCTCGCGTCCGCGCGCGATGATGCTCGCGTCGAACGGGCCGGCGAACATCTCCGGGAACAGCGTGATGATGTCGATGCGCATGGGGGTAGGGTATAGGTTGTAGGGTATAGGTTGTAGGTTGTCTGTGGTCGGCTATCCACCGTGGCCGCGGAGCTTCAATTCCCGCGAGACGAGCCGTCGAGCCCAGCGTCAGGCAGAAACCTACGCACCAACGATGCTTCGGGGGACGCCGGACCGTCGAAGTGACAGCGGATGGCATCGCGGATCATCGTGTGCAGTTCTGGCAGCGAGTCGGCTTCCGTGAAGATGGAATGACCCAGCGCGTGAGCCTCGTACCCGCCCTCGGGCGACTCTTCGACGGCGAACACGATTTTGCTCTCAACCATCTGCCATGCTCCGTGCAGGAGTATATCGACGCCGAGGTTCAAGCCCGCCACGTGCCGCCAACTACGGCCGCCGCGCGACCCAATCCCGCAGCGCCTGCTCGGTCGTCTCGAACGCCAGTTCCGCCCACGGGATCGCGCCGATGTCGCACCAGCGTACGGCCAGCGACTCGTGGTCGGCGACGTAGGCGGCGTCCGTCGAGCTCGTCCCCTCGTACACGACCATCACGATGCCGACGTGCGGGCGGGCATACACGCCAACGATCGGACCCAGCGTGACGTCCAGTCCGACCTCCTCCCGGGCCTCGCGGATCGCGCCGTCGCCGGGCGTCTCGCCGATCTCCAGGAATCCGCCCGGGAAGGTCCACAGTCCGGCGCCGGGCTCCATCGCTCGCTGCTGCAACAGCAGGCGCCCGGCGTGCTCGACGATGACGGCGGCGATGACGCGCGGGTTCATGTAATGGATGAACCCGCAGCCCTCGCACTGGAAGCGGCTACGGCGCTCCGGCTCGATGAAGCGCTCCACGAGGTCGTGGCCGCACGTCTGACAGTAACGAGGCGTTGACAAGCGTTCAGGCGACATGGTTGACATCTCCGCGCATGATCGCGAAATTGGCTGTCATTCTGCTTGACTGAAAATCGGCGACTGCTCTACACTCTGCCTCATCCGCGGCCCGGACGAGGGCATCCGGCCTACGGCCGCGGGCTTTACTACCTGTCTCAAGGAGGGAATCCAGTGGCATTAGAGGATAAGTCATTGACTTGTCGCGATTGTGGTGGCACGTTCGTGTTCACCGCGGGCGAGCAGGGGTTCTATCTCGAGAAAGGGCTGCTGAACGAGCCTCAGCGGTGCGCGACGTGCCGGGTGAACCGGCGCAGGGAGCGTACGGCCGGCGGAAGCCGCGAGACCACCACGGTGGCCTGCGCGAGCTGCGGCGGCAGCGCCACGGTGCCGTTCGTGCCGCGGCTCGACCGCCCCGTCTACTGCAGCGCCTGCTTCGAGCAGGAGCGGGCGGCCGTCGCGAGCTGACGGCCCACTGCGAGGACGTGGAGATGCCCGCCGACGCACACCCCGGCGGGCATCTTCGCGCCCGACGCCCGCTACCGCCGCCGGGGCGATGGGGCCGGACGTCCCGATGCGTGCGCCAAGGGCGCCGCTCGGCGTCACCCGCCACTCTGCGCGGGCTCTGATCCCGGTACGTGGCCCTCAATCCATTCCTCGCCGTCGTCCCACACTTCCTTCTTCCAGATCGGCACCACCTGCTTGATGCGGTCGACGGCGAAGTGGCACGCGTCGAACGCCGCGACGCGGTGCGCCGACGATACGGCGACGAGCAGGCTCGTTTCGCCGATCTCCAGCCGCCCCACGCGGTGCAGCACGCCGATGCCGGTGATCGGGTATTTCGCGCGCACTTCGTCGGCGACCTCGCGCATCTTCTTGACCGCCATCTCCGGGTACACGTCGTACTCCAGGTACCGCACGTTGCGGCCCATGTTCTCGTTGCGCACGACGCCATAGAACAGCGCCACCGCGCCGCTCTCGTCGCGCCGCACGGCCGCGACGAGTGGCGCCGGGTCCAGTACTTCGTGTGTGATCGCGAACATCAGCCAGCCTCCGTGAAGCGAGCCCCGCGCCGGCCATCAGAAACGATCCCAGTAGCGCACGGCTGTGCGCCCGGGTCGGCGCCAGGCATCTCGTGGTGGCGACGCCGCGTCGCGTAGGGGCGGGGCTCGCCCCGCCCGCGCGCGGCAACCGGCGCTGCTCCGGCACCGCCGCTGACGGGCGGGATCAGCGCCACGTGATCGCCGTTACGCAGCACCTGGCTCGGCTCCACGTATTCCTCGTCGATGGCGCATACCAGCGTCGGCAGCAGCGCTACGACGACCGGGTACTGTTCGCCCAGCGCTGTCCGTAGTTGTTCGATGGTCGCCCCGGCGGACAGCCGCATCTCGATCTCTCGCTCGCCGATGAGCTGGTGCAGGCCGGCGAAGAGCCGCACGTGAACGGTGATCATGCGGGTGCCGCCTCTGCCTCGAACACAGCGCCCGAACACCATCCGAGCCCCTCTCCGCGTCGCGGAGAGGGGTGGCCGGAGGCCGGGGCGAGGTGCTCGATCTGGCGCGTCATCTCCGCAGTGTACCTACCACGGTTGACAACTGGAGTGGGCAGCAGATGCGCGCGATCGTATACTCGCCGCACGATGGTGGATCTGCTCGAACGCACGTCCCGCATGGCGCTGGATCTGCTCTTCCCGCCGCGCTGCGCGCTCTGCGGCGCCGGTGGGTCGATGCTCTGCGCCGCCTGCACGCAATCGCTGCCGCCGGCCGGGGGTGTTCGATGCGGCGGTTGCTGGGGATCGCTCGCTGAGCAGGCGGACTGCCTGCACTGTCTCCGCACGCCGCCGTCATACCAGTCCGTTCGCGCCGCCTTCGTCATGGAGGAGGGTGCGCGTCAGCTCGTCCACCAGCTCAAGTACCAGGGACTATCAGCGTTGGGCGAGCCGATGGCTGCGCTGATGACAAACAGCCTGGACTTCGACTGCGACCTCGTCGTGCCGGTGCCGCTTCATCGCGGCCGCATGCGGTCGCGCGGCTACAACCAGTCGGCGCTGCTGGGCGGGCACTTCGCGCGAGCGGTTGGGCTTTCGTTCGATGCCGGCGCGGCCCGGCGCATTCGCGCGACGAAGCCGCTCGCCAAGTCCATGCACCGCGACGAGCGCCGTGCGATCGTCGCGGGCGCGTTCGCGGGCCGGCCGGAGCGCGTGGACGGACGGCGGATCCTGCTCGTTGACGATGTCGTCACGACCGGCGCCACGCTCGATGCGTGCGCGACGGCGCTGCTCGAAGCGGGCGCCGCCGCGGTGGACTGCCTCACGTTCGCGCGCGCGGACTGAATCGACCCAGCAGCGGAGCAGGCGTATAGTTCGATCCAGCGAGAGCCGCCGGAGCGTTGGAGCGAGCCGCATGCTGGGTGAGCAAGAGATCCGCCGCATCGCGCAGACCGTGCTTGGTGCGAGCCGTGCTGACCAGACCGAGGTCGAGGTCTTCGCCAACGACTCCGCGCTGACGCGCTTCGCCAACAACTACATCCATCAGAACGTCGAGCAATCCGATGTCGCCGTCCGGGTGCGCGCCGTCATCGGCCAGAAGATCGGCGTCGCGTCCACTAACGAGGTCTCGGACGAAGCGCTGGCGCGCGTCGCCGCGCGTGCGTTCGAGCTGGCGGAGCATCAGCGCGAAAACGAAGACTTTCGCTCGCTGCCGCGGCCCGCGCCAATCCCGTCCGTCCGCAGCTATACGGAGGCGACGGCGCGTTGCGGCCCGGAGGAGCGCGCCAGCGTCGTCGAGCAGATCTGCGATGCGTCGTCGCGCGCCGGCCTGACGGCCGCGGGGGCGTTCCACACGACGGCGCAGGAGCTGGCGATCGCAAACTCGCTGGGCGTCTTCGCGTACAACCGCGAGACCCAGGCCGATATCAACACCGTCGTGATGTCGGAGACGTCGAGCGGACACGCCGCGCGCGTCAGCCAGGACGTCGGGGACATCGACGGCGAGGACGTCGCGCGCGAAGCCGTCGATAAGGCGCTGCGCGGCGTCGATCCCGTCGCCATCGAGCCGGGCGACTACGAAGTCATCCTCGAACCGTACGCAGTCGTCGACCTGCTCGACTTCTTCTCGTACCTGTCGTTCGGGGCGCTTCCGTACGTCGAGAAGCGTAGCTTCATGGCGGGGCGCCTCGGCGAGAAGGTGATGGGCGAGAACGTCAGCATCTGGGACGACGGCCTGTCGCCCGAGGGCATCCCGTCGCCGTTCGACTACGAAGGGGCGCCGCGCGAACGCGTCGCGTTCATCGAGCACGGCATCGCGAAGGGTGTCGTGTGGGACAGTTACCAGGCGGGCAAGGTCGGCGGCGATGCCCGCTCGACGGGCCACGCGCTGCCGGCAGGCGATACATTCGGGCCGATCCCACTGAACATGTTCATGGCGCCCGGCGACGCCACGATCGACGACATGATCCGCGACACGAAGCGCGGCGTCTGGGTGAGCCGCTTCTGGTACACCCGCTCGGTGCACCCGCTCAACGTCATCGTGACGGGCATGACGCGGGACGGCACGTTCCTCATCGAAGACGGCAAGATCGTCGGGCCCGTGCGCAACCTGCGCTTCACGCAGGGCTACGTCGACGCGCTCAACCACGTCGATGCCGTCGGCAGGAAGCTGATGCTGGTGCTGGGCGATCTGGGCGGCGGCGTCCGCAGCGTGCCGGCGCTCAAGATCGCCAAGTGGACGTTTACGGGCGTCAGCGAACTGTGAGGGCTCGAGCCAGGACGCCTGGAACCGCCCGCCGACACGCCCGGAGACCACCGCAATGATCCTGTTCACGCTCGATGAGGCGGAAGCACTGCTGCCGCAGGTGCGCGACGAACTGGTCGCGATGCAAGCTTGCAAGCGGGAGGTGGATGACCTGCGCGGATCGTTCGACCACGCGGCGCAGAAGAGCGCCGGGAACGGTCATGTGAAGGACGAGGACGCCCTGGCCGACAAGCGCCGGCGGGCGGAAGCGCTCGTCCAGCAGATCAACGAACGGCTGGCGCGGATCAACGAGTGGGGTGTGGAGCTGAAGGGCATCGATGAGGGGCTGATCGACTTCCCGAGCCGCCGCGACGACCGCGTCGTCTACCTGTGCTGGCGCCTCGGCGAAGATCGCATCGCATGGTGGCACGAGATCGACGCGGGCTTCTCCGGGCGGCAGCCGCTGTAACGGCGGTTCGCTGCCAGGCTGTCGCGCGGGCGTACCCTGACTGACATAACGTCGCCACTGGCATCTATGCCAGTAATGGATAAGTTGCCTGAACTTATGCGCCGTCAGAATTGCGTTAATTCATCGCGTCGCCGAGAATGACCGAGGATTTCGAATCCGCATCCCTAGTAGAAGAAGCCGAAGGCGGTGAAATGGAACAAACGATGGTCGAAGCGCGCCGAGAGATCGTGTCGCGGTCTGACGCCCCCTCCTCGCGTGTCCTGTGCGAGGCCATCGAGTTCGAGACGACAACCGCCCCGGAATTTGTCGATATCACGGACGACGTCAGTCGGGTTGTCGAAGCGTCGGGCGTCGCGTTCGGCCAGGTGACCGTCTTTTCCCAGCACACGACCGCGGCCATCAAGATCAACGAGCACGAGCCGCTGCTGCTCCGCGACCTGGCCCGCACGCTCCGCAACTTCGCCCCGCCCAACGCCTACTACGAGCACAACGATTTTTCCCGCCGCACGGTGAACATGAATCCGGACGAGTGCGCGAACGGCCACGCCCACGTCCAGCACCTCGTGCTGGGCACGAGCGAGACGATCCCGATTGTCGACGGCCGCATCACGCTCGGCGCCTGGCAGCGCGTCTTCCTCATCGAGCTGGATCATCCGCGCCTCCGCCGTGTGCTCGTGAACGTCGTCGGCAACACCTAGCCGGGCGGGCGCGCTTCCGTGAACTCCCCCGCACTGCCGGGCGCGCGCGCGAACGAGTACTACGCGATCGCCCATCGTGCGGGCAACAACCTGCACGACCTCGAACGCGCGCTGGCTGCCGGCGTCGACGCGATCGAGTGCGACTTCTGGCACGATCACGGCCGCCTTACGCTGCGCCACGAGCGCAAACTGCCGGCGCTGCCGGTCCTGTACGACAAGTGGCGCCTGCGCTTCGCCTGGGGTGAGTTGAGCCTCCCGGCGCTGCTCCGCGAGATCAACTTTCGTGCGGAACTCTTCCTCGACATCAAGTCGGCGACGCCGAAAGCGGCGTCGGTGGTGCTGGACCTCTACCACGACAACGAGGCGATGATGCCGCGCACCATCGTCTCATCGCCGCAGTGGCGGCTGCTCGACCAGCTCGCCGCTGCTGGTACGGAGATGCAGATGTGCTACTCGGTGAAGCGCGCGGCCGGCATCGACGCCCTCTTCCGCCGCTGCGAGCAGGACTTGCCGCCCGCCGGCACGTCGATCCGCCACACGCTGCTGTCCGAAGTGCTTGTCGCGCGCCTGCACGCCGCCGGCCTCAAGGTGTACGCCTGGACGGTGAACACGGCGCAGCGCGCCCAAGAGCTCCGCGCCTGGGGCGTCGACGGCATCATCTCCGACGATCTGAGCGTGCTCAGCCGCGCCGGCCGCGACTAATGGTAGTGGGCGTGATTCCGTTCTAGCCGTATCGAGGCGAGTGTTTTAGCACCTTGCCAGCGTCGTGGTTCCGAACGATGTTCGCTAACGCGACGCGAAGCGCGTGGCATAGCCGTCTCGGCTGTGCGTCCGGCGATCGAAGAGTCGCCGCGGAGACAGCCGGACCGACGCGGTACAGCGTCTCCCTACGGGCCGTAGGCGTCTGACGGACTTCCGCCGCGTGCGAGACCTCCCGGCGAATCGCTGGAGTAAAGAAGCGTTCGAAGCAATACACTCGCGGCGCGGACGTTCGTCAATGCTCGGGACTTCGCCGCTCAGGTTCCCGGCCGCTACTTCGGGATTAAGTGCACCGCTGTCGCCTTGAACGATGCGACGACGTGCGAGCCGTCCTCGATGCCGAGATCGTCGAGCGACCGCCGTGTCACCCGGGCGGTCAGGCGGAAGCCGCAGTCGATCTCGACGCGGGCGTCGGCGCCGGTGCGCACGATGCGGGTGACGCGGCCGACGATGCGGTTGCGGGCGCTACCGGGCGCCTGTTCGCCGGCCGGCGCGATGCTCACGTCCTCGGGCCGCAGGCAGATGAGCGCTTCCGTGAACGGACCCTCATCCAACGCCTCGATTGTGTGGCCGGCGGCCGTCAGCGCGACGAGCCCGCCCGTGCGCTCGATGACCGTCGCCGGGATCATCGTTTCGACGCCGACGAAGGCGGCGACGTCTTCGTCGGCGGGGGCGCCGAAGACGTCGGCGGGCGCGCCGATCTGGCGGATCTGGCCGCCGATCAGCACCGCGACGCGATCGCCGAGACGCGCGGCCTCGTCGTGATCGTGCGTGACGAGCACCGTCGTCATCCTGGTCTCGGCCAGCACCGATGCGAGGTCGTCCGTGATCGCGGCGCGCGTGGGCGTATCGAGCGCGCTGAACGGCTCGTCGAGCAGCAGCACCTCCGGCTCGAGCGCGAAGGCGCGCGCGAGGCTCACGCGCTGCGCCTCGCCGCCGGATAGCGTGCGCGACGATCGCTCGGCCAATCCATCGATGCCGAATCGTGCCAGCCAGCGCGACGCGCGCCCGCGGCGTTCGTCGCGCGGCACGCCGCGCAGGCGCAGCCCCGCCTCGACGTTCGCACGCACGGATCGATCGAGCAGCAGCGGCTCCTGGAACACCACCGCCATCCGCCGCCGCAGTGCCAGTTCACGTCCGCGCACCGGCTGACCCTCGAACAGCACGTCGCCCGTGCCGGCGCGTTCCAGGAGCGCCAGGTGCAGCAGCAGCGTGGTCTTGCCCGCGCCGTTCGGACCGACGACGGCGAGCGCGCTGCCCGCGAAGACGTCGAGGCGCGGCACATCAAGGATCGTGCCGCCGCCGCGTGCGACGCGGAGGCCGCGGACGGCGAGCTTCGGGTCGCCGGTTAGCGGTTCAGCCACGTCCGCACCGTCGGTGTATCAGCACGTGCGTGTGCGGTCTCGTGCGGGCGCGACACGTCGCGGTGGATGCCGAGCTGCACCCAGGTGAACAAAGCGTTCACTGCAATCATCATGCTGATGAGGATGATGCCCAGCGCCAGCGCGGGGCCGAAGTTGCCCTGGCCCTCTTGCAGCAAGATCGTCCCGGGCAACACACGGGTCTGACCTGCGATGTTGCCGCCGACCATTACTGACGCCCCAACTTCATGGATCGCGGCGCCGAAGCCGACCATCACCGCAGCGAGCAGAGGCAGGCGCACCTCCTGCAGCAAGATCCACAACATCTGGAGGGGTGATGCTCCAAGCGAGTAGATCTGGAGCCGCAACTTTGGATTCAACGAAGTGAATGCGGCCGCCGTGAAGCCCGTGATGATCGGCGTCGCAATGATGACCTGTGCGATCACCATCGCCTTCTTCGAGTAGATCCAGCCCAGGTCCCCGAGCGGCCCGCTGCGCCAGAGCAAGATCGCAACGACGAGACCCACCACAACCGGAGGCGCGCCCATGCCTGTGTTGACCAGCGTCATCACGATGAAGCGCCCTCGGAATTTCCGGAACGCCAGCAGCGACCCGGCGCCAACGCCGAGCACGAAGCTGATGACCGTCGCGCTGCCTGAGACGACGAGGGAGCGCCAGGCGATCTCGTAGACATCGCCCTCGTTGTGGGCGAGCATGCGCACCGCCTCTCTCAGCCCCGCCCAGATCAAATCCATATGAAGCCTCGGTGCCGGTGCCGCAGCCACGCACGCGCGTCACGAGCGCCCATCGTCGTCGGCTGGCCGTTGCGGCTATCTTACCGCCTACGGCGCCGGGTCCGGCTTGCCCGCGTCCGGGAAGAAGAGCGCCTCGCCCGCCGTGGCCTTGCCGAAGTCGCCGATCAGTTTCTGGATGTCGGCGCGGACCATGAACGCCGCGAAGGCGCGCGCCCCGATGACGTTCGCGTTGCTGTGCTTCGCGGGGTTGACGACGATGACGTGGTAGACGTTCAGCAGCGCCTTGTCGCCCTGGAGAAGGATCGCAAGGTCGAGATTCTTCTTCTGCGCCAGGTAGGTCGCCCGGTCGCTGATGGTGTAGGCGTTCTTCTGGTTTGCGATCTGCAGCGTCGCGCCCATCCCCTGTCCGGACTCCTCGTACCAGTTCTGTCCCTTCGGCGTGATGTTGACGCCCTTCCACAGGTTCAACTCCAGCACGTTTGTGCCGGAGTTGTCGCCGCGGCTGATGAACCGCGCCCCCTTCGTCGCGATCGCCTTCATCGCGTCGCTGGTCGTCGCCGCGCTCTTGATCCCCGCAGGGTCGTCCTTCGGTCCCAGGATGATGAAGTCGTTGTGCATCACCAGCGCGCGCTCGATGCCGTCGCCGGCGTCGACCATCTTCTTTTCCAATGATGGCGCGTGCACCAGCACCACGTCGGCATCGCCGCGCGACGCCTGTGTGATGGCCGCTCCGGTACCCACGGCGACCGTCTGCACGGTGTAGCCGCTCTCCTTCTCGAACATCGGCACGAGCACGTCGAGCAGCCCGCTGTCCTGCGTGCTGGTCGTTGTCGCAAGGATCAGCTTGCCGCTGGCTTTCGTCGCGGCGGGCGATGGCGCCGCGGTCGCGGCTGCTACGGACGTTGTCGTCTTCGTGCTCGTGCTGCTGCTGCCGCAGGCGACGGCGAGCGATGCGACGACGAGCGCGAGGATGAACGAGATCGACGTGCGACGAATCATGTGGGAATCCCTCCGTAGCTGGTTCGCTATGCTAGCGGGAGCATAGCGCGAGGGACGTGTACGATCTACCGGAGGGCACTGCAGAAACTGCACATTCTCCGTAGCGCGGGCTTTCAGCCCGCTCGTGATTGACATCCACACGCCGAGGGGCGATCGCTGGACTCACAGCCGGGGACGGCTGTGCCACACGCTTCGCGTCGCGTTACCTAACGCCAGTTCGAACGCACTCAGTACCAATGACAGGTGGTGTGGCCGCCGCGTCGCGGCGGCTGGCGCTCCGCGGGGCGCGATGCTCGACGTGTGGCGCGCTACCGGTCCTGCTCGAACGCGCGCGCGAAACTCCGGCCGAGATCCTGCTCGGCCGCGATGCGGAAGCGCTCGTAGCGCTCGACCATCCGCCGTCCTTCGGCGGTGAGCCGCGAGCCGCCGCCGCCGGAGCCGCCGACGGACGTCTCGACAAGCTTCACGCCGAGGTTCTGTTCGATCTCCCGGAGCTTTCCCCAGGCGCGCCGATACGAGAGTTGCATCGCGGCGGCGGCGTCGGAGAGCGACCCGGTCTCGTCGATGAGGCGCAGCAGGCGCACGCGATAGTCGCTGAGCGCGAGCTTGCCGTCCTTCTCGATCCAGAGCTTCCCGCGCGGTTCCACGGCGTCAGGGTACCCCTGCGCGGCGGTCGATCACAGACGGGAACGGGGTGCGTCGGCGTGGGCCGAAATAACCCGCCGAGGAGGGCGGCGGGGAGCGTCCCTGCTACGGACGCCACCTACTCCTCGGCGGGTTACTTCGTCGAGGAGATACTACGTCACGCGGGGGCGCGAATGGCGGATTCTTATGTGTAATCGCCGGCGATCGGGCGGAGGGTGCGCGAATTACGCAGCCTTGAGCCGGCTCGGCGGATCGCCTGCATCGGCGGCGGCGACGTCGGCGCGCGGGGCGTCGTCGTTGGAGAGGCTGCGGCTCCAGAACTGGTGCAGCAGGTAGGCGCTCGATGCGACGACGAGGATGGAGAGGGCGATGAAGAACTGCATGACGTCCTTCTCGGTGCTGTCTGGTGTGGCCTGGCCTTGAACGGCCAAGGCCAGGCCACAAAGTCTTGTACGCCTTCGGTTAGGAGGCGTGCGGGTGGCGGCCGGGGACTGCCGCCACCCGTCAAACCTACTTCTTCGCTGCGGGCTTGCGGGCCGCGGTCTTCTTCTTTGCGGCCGGCTTCCGCGACTTCGCTGCCGCAGCCTTCATCGGCTTCTTCTTGGCTGCGGGCTTCTTCGCTGCCGGCTTCTTCTTCGCTGCCGGCTTCTTCGCTGCCGCCTTCTTGGCTGCGGGCTTCTTCTTCGCTGCCGGCTTCTTCTTGGCCGCCGGCTTCTTGGCTGCGGCCTTCTTGGCCGCCGGCTTCTTCTTCGCTGCCGGCTTCTTCGCTGCCGGCTTCTTCGCTACAGCCATTGTTCCCTGCCTCCTGTCTTCCTTGACGCTTGTGCTCCCACCGTTAGGAGCAGCCACTCGTGCTACCGCAGTTTTCACAGCGATAACACGTCCCCGACCTGATCATGATCCAGCCGCAGCTGGCGCACGCGGGTGCGTCCGCGTGACCGTTCGCGCGCGGTGCCTTGTACACCAGCGGCACCACGTCGGCCGCGCCGCTCTGCGCGTGTCCGTTGGTGCTGCCGTTGCTACCGGCGGCCGCGGGTGCGGCCGTCCCTCCGAGCGGTAGCGGGTACTGCCCCGCCGCAAGCGCGGCTTTGATCTCCGGCGTCATGACGCCGACTTCGTAGGCCTCTTCCGGAGACATGTAGCGGCTGGCGAGCCACCGGAAGACGTAATCGATGATCGACTGGGCGACCGGGATGTCCCGGTTCTCCGTGCGGCCCATGGGCTCGAACCGCATGTGGCTGAAGTTGCGGACGAGATCCTGCACCGGCACGCCGTACTGCAGTGCGTACGACACGGCGCGCCCGAACGCCTCCATGAGTCCGCTGACGGTCGAGCCCTGCTTGGCCATCGAGAGGAAGATCTCGCCCGGCGTCCCGTCGTCGTAGAGGCCGACGGTGATGTAGCCGTCGTGGCCTTCGATGCTGAACTTGTGCGTGATGGAGCTGCGCGTGTCGCTCATCTTGCGGCGGATGGGCCGCTGCTCCGGGGGCTCCTCGGCGGCCGCCTTGCCGTTCGACGTGGAGAGCGGCTGCACCGTCTTCGACCCGTCGCGGTAGATGGCGATAGCTTTAATGCCGTGCCGCCACGCTTCAACATAGGTACTGGCGACATCCTCGATCGTTGCCTCGCTAGGGAGGTTTACGGTCTTGGAGATGGCGCCCGAGATGAATGGCTGGGCGGCGCCCATCATCTTGATGTGACCCATGTGGTGGATGGAGCGCTGGCCATTCTCCGGACGGAACGCACAGTCGAACACGGCGAGGTGTTCGTCGCGCAACAGTGGTGCGCCTTCGATCGTGCCGGTGTCGTCGATGTAGCGGATGATCGCTTCGACCTCCGCGGGTGCGTAGCCGAGGCGCTTCAACGCGCGCGGTACCGTCTGGTTGACGATCTTCATCATGCCGCCGCCGACGAGCTTCTTGTATTTCACCAGCGCGATGTCCGGCTCAACGCCCGTCGTGTCGCAATCCATCATGAACGCGATCGTCCCTGTGGGTGCGAGTACTGTTGCCTGCGCGTTGCGATATCCAAACTTCTGTCCCAACTCCAACGCATCATCCCATGCACTGTGCGCTGCGTCGATCATGTGCTGAGGCGCAAGTGCCATTGATATTGTACGCGATGCGTCACGGTGTTTCGCAATGACACGCAACATTGGCTCGCGATTTTCGTGGAACGCGGCGAACGGGCCGACGCGCTGCGCGATCGCGGCGGACGTTGCGTACGCCCGTCCGGTCATCAGCGCGGTGATCGCGCCGGCGTACGCGCGGCCTTCGTCGGAGTCGTACGGAAGACCGAGCGACATCAGGAGCGCACCGAGATTCGCGTAGCCCAGCCCGAGCTGCCGCATCGCCTCGGTGTTGGCGGCGATCTTCGGCGTCGGGTAGCTGGAGTTGCCGACGATGATCTCCTGCGCCCAGATCGTCACGGTCACGGCGCGCCGGAACGATTCGACGTCGAACGTCCCGTCATCGTCGATGAACTTCATCAGGTTGAGCGACGCGAGGTTGCACGCCGAGTTGTCGATGTGCATGTACTCCGAGCAGGGGTTGCTGGCGTTGATGCGTGCGGTGTTCGGGCAGGTGTGCCAGTCGTTGACGGTCGTGTCGTATTGCATGCCGGGGTCGCCGCATTCCCACGCGGCGGCGGCCATGCGCTGCAGCAGTTCGCGCGCGTTCACGGTGCGTACGGTGTCGCCGCCGACCGTCGCCTTCAGGTCCCAGTCGCGGCCATCGACGGCCGCCGTCATGAAGTCGTCGGTGACGCGGATCGAGTTGTTGGCGTTCTGGAACTGGATCGATGACCAGGCATCGCCGTTGAGCGACATGTCCCAGCCGGCCTGGCCGAGGGCGAACGCCTTCCGCTCCTCGTTCACCTTGCAGTCGATGAACTCCTCGATGTCGGCGTGGTCGGCGTTCAGGACGACCATCTTGGCCGCCCGGCGCGTCTTCCCGCCCGACTTGATGGAGCCGGCGATGCTGTCGGCGCCCCGCATGAAGCTGATGGGGCCGGAGGCCTGGCCGCCGGCCGAGAGCTGCTCCTTGCTGGACCGGATCGGCGAGAGGTTGATGCCCGAGCCGGAGCCGCCCTTGAAGATCATCCCCTCGGTCTTGCACCAGTCCAGTATCGACTCCATGGTGTCGTCGACCGACAGGATGAAGCAGGCCGAGCACTGTGGCTTCTCTTCGACGCCGACGTTGAACCAGACCGGGCTGTTGAACGCCATGCGCTGGTTGAGCAGCAGGTGTGTCAGCTCGTCGTGGAACGTCTGCGCTTCCGACGTGTCGTTGAAATAGTTGTCCTTGATGCCCCAGTCGGTGATCGTCCCCGCGACGCGGCCGATGAGCTGGCGCACGCTGCGCTCGCGGCGGTCGCTGCCCAGCGGCCCGCGGAAGTACTTCGACACGACGACGTTCGTGGCCGTCTGCGACCAGGCAGCCGGGATCTCCACATCCTTCTGCTCGAAGAATGCGTTGCCGCTCTCGTCGGCGATGACGGCCGTCCGGTACTCCCACGGGAGCGCGCCGTACGGATCCTCGCCGGTGCGCGTAAAGAAGCGCTCAACGGTAAAGGCAGTGCTCGTAAGTGTTCTGCGGACGTCTGGCTCGGCCTGGAGCACCATGATCGCGGGATTCCTTTCCTTGACTAGCCTGCCTGTGTTTTCGTTTCGATGGTCGTGCGGACGGGCGTCGCGATCGCTCGCGCGCGGCACGCTTGTGCGCGCGCGTGGCCGATCGCACTCGTCTGGGCGGTGTAGAGGGACGCGCATGCGCCTGCGCTGATCTCTGCCACAGCCTGATGGACTACCGTGTCCGCAGCAACCGTATTCATCCCACCTCTCGAAGCGCTAACCCCACGCTCCGCATAACGATCGACGCCGTACCGGCCGCGCTCGCGACCCGTACGGCGTCGCTGCGCGTCCTAGTTCCGAGCCGCGACCGCGACTCCTGCCTGATACTCCTGCCAGCAGCGCGCCAGCTCGCGCGCGACGACGTCGGGCTTCAACACCGCGAGACCGGCCGGCGAGCGCCCCGCGCGCAGCGTCGCGAGCAGCATCTCGAGCCGCGCTTCGTCCATGCCGCCCGCCAGGCAACGAGTCAGCAGCGCGATGCCATCCTCGATCGCGCGCCGGTCGCCGCCATCGGGCAGCAGGGCGAGACGCCGCCGGAATCCGGTGCGGGCTTCATCCATGAAGTGTTCTACGCCTGGCATTCCTGCCCTTTCACACCCGCCCCGCGCGGGTGTAGCTGCCTGTTTAGCGCCCGCCGTCGGTGTGCACGGTGTCGTCGACCAGGCGCAGCCGCGGCTCGGCGACGGCATCCGGCTCGGCGCCGGCCACCGGCTCGCTGTACCCCGCCGCCATGTGCTCCGGCACGCTCTCGATGATCCGCAGCCGGTACACCGATACCCGCTGCTCGGTCGGCCCCTGCAGCTTGAACGTCAGATGCTTGTCGCTGATCGCGAACTGCGTGCCGTCGCCGAGCTCCAGCCGCAGCTCGCCGCGCTCGCGCTCGAGCATGTGCATCTCCCACGAGGGCCACATCGTGACCTCGCCGCGCTCGCGGTTGACTTCGCACGGACCATTCGCGATGAATTCGCCGTTTGCGTTCAAGAGCTTGCCTTCGATACGCACGACTAACTCCTTCAGCCGCTTACGCTGGCGACAAAGTCGCTCGGTATCCGCACGATGGGGCGCCACTCCTCGTCGGGCGCGTTGCGCACCCAGGCCGTCTCGCACTCGCACGATGCCCGCTGCGGCATGTCCATCGGCTTCGAGCAGTGGAGCAGCGAGCGCACCTCCATGCCCTGCGGCGCGGCGCCGTCCACGCCCTTGGCGTGCCAGAACGAGCGCGCCTCCTCGTCGGTGGCGGCGCGGTTGTGGGCGGGCGACTTGCAGACTGCGCAACCCAACGTGTCCATGCGTACTCCTGGACTCTCGGCGCCTGACGCTATCGTGCCTTCCGTCTCTTCGTCTGCTCCCGTGATGCAGCCGCCTTGTCCGCGAGCGGGACAGGAGTCTGCACCGGCCGCACCGGGCGGCGGGTACGGGTTCGTACATTCGGTGCGGCCGGGCGCAGCCGAAGAGAAGGGGGAGTGAACTCGGGATCCATCAGCGGCAGCTGCGCATCAGCGGGCCGCGTTCCGGATTCCAGCGAAGCGAGTTCCTCCTGAAGCGCCGCCAGGTCGGCAAACTGCCGATAGACGCTGGCAAAGCGCACATACGCGATCGGGTCGAGTGTGTGGAGCCGCTCCATCACCAGCTCGCCGATCGTGGTCGACGGGATCTCGGGCACATTGGCCTGGTACAGCGCCGATTCGATATCGGCGGCCAGCGCCTCGACGGCGCCGGCGGGCAGCGGCCGCTTCTCGCAGGCCTTCCGCAGGCCGCCCAGCAGCTTCTCGCGCGAAAACTCCTCGCGGCGGCCGTCCTTCTTCGCCACGTACAGCGCGACCGATTGGACGCGCTCGTGGGTGGTGAAGCGGGCGGCGCAGTCCGGATTCAGACACTCGCGGCGGCGGCGAATCGTATCGTCGACATCGCGCGAGTCGACGACCTTCGAGTCCTGGTGCCCGCAGAATGGACAGCGCATGGCGGGGTGTGCCCTCTCCTCCGTCGCACGCGGACGATCCCACAGGCGACAAGCGCGAGAGTAACACCACATCTGGTGCTTGTCAACGGGAGATTGCCCAAATAAGCACAATATCTGGGGTTTGTTCACGCGGCCGGCACATCCAGATGCATCCCAAACGACGCGCACACTCCATCGCGCGGTGATTTCAGGGTCTCGCAGGTGGTTTGTTTTTCGAATAAGCTAGTGCTATTATCGAAGTCATGTCGAACAGATACCCACAATCGTGCGCCTTGGCGCGGGCGACAGAGGTGCTCGGCGAGCGCTGGACGCTGCTGATCATCCGTGAACTCCTCCTTGGCCCCAAGCGGTTTACGGACATCAAAGGGAGGCTTGGCGGCGTCAGTACGAGCGTCCTCACCGAGCGACTATCGCGACTCGAGGAGGCGGGCGTTGTCCGTCGCTCGGTCCTCCCGCCTCCTGCGGCGAGCACGGTCTACGAACTGACGGACAGCGGGCGCGCGCTCGAGCCAGCCGTCCACGCGCTGGTTCGATGGGGCGCGCGGTACTTGCTGCCACTGCGCCCCGACGAACGCATGGAGCCGGACTGGATGCGCATGGTGCTTGCCGCATACGCGCGTACCGCGCCTTCACCTGAGCGCCGCTTTGGGATTCGAGTCCGAAATGGCGGTACGGAGGCGGTGATTCATGTGGCGGGCGGAGAGCACGGCACGACCGTGTCCGAGACGAGCGCGCCTTCGGACGTCAGATTCGCGATCAGCGGCGCGGATCTCCTCGCCTTCATGTCGGGACGCCTCCGGCCGCTCGACGCCCTGCGAGAAGGGCACATCGAAGCCGAGGGCGATCTGTCGGCGCTGGAAGAGTTCGCTGGCCTCTTCGACGGGAAAGCGACCAAGGAGGAGTCCATCTGAAAGCATAAACCAATCGGGATCCGGGAGCGCATCCACTCGGCAGCCGTAAGTCGTGGCTCATGCACCGCAAAGGAGGTAGCGAGGTAGCAATGAAGAAGTTCATGTTTCTGCATTTCGGATTCGAGACGCCCACGCCTGAAATCATGGAGGCCTGGGGCAAATGGTTCGCGTCGATCGCCGACAAGCAGGTCGACCAGGGCGGCTTCGGTAGTGCCAGGGAGATCTCGAAAACTGGAACCAAAGAATTGCCATGGGGGATCGAATCCCTCACCGGCTACAACATCATCGAGGCGGAGTCCCTCGACGAGGCGGAAGCGCTCGCCAAGAACTGCCCCTACATTGCGAGCATCCGGGTCTATGAATTCAGGTCGCACTAGGCGCTGACGTCCATCCGCTGGGCGGCGTCGTTGCGGCATCACGACCACCACCGTGACTGATCCTTCAGGGTCGCGGTGCTGGGCGCAGCGGCAGCGAAGGCTGGCCAGGTCAGGAGATTGATTGCACGACAAATGTCGTCCCGAGCGCTGCGCCTGCGAGCGCCAAGAGGAGGCCCAGCGCTCTGGACTGCCTCAGATTGGGCGTGAAGCCCCATGCGAGCCACGCAAGTCGGCCCCGGAAGACTTGCTGCTTACGCGCCTTCATATTCGTGTAGTCAGTAAGAATCGCAGCCACATCGCGGTTATGAATGGCGATGTAGGCGCTCCCAAGGATGAGGACGGTACCAACACCAGCGCTCAGGGTGTCCATGTCTAAGTGTCGGCACGAGCCGTGCCCGTAGAGAAACGACGAGTCGACGATAAGCCGCTCTACGTTGGCCGCTCCCGGCCACGCCGAGCGACTCCGATCGTGTAGGGGCGCCCCTCGGGGCGCCCGTCCTCGTGCGGGCATGAACGCTCGTGCCCGCACCGGGCGGGGCGAGCCCCGCCCCTAAACGATGCATCGCGTTTCCTAATCGCACTTATGGAAATCTGGCTCGCGTGGGGGTACAATCGGTCTCGTAGCCCAGGCTCCCGGTCCCGTGATACCTGCCCGTATCACTTCACCGGGTCGGGCTACTTCTTTTTCGCCCGCGGCGTGTCGCGCCCGTTCGGGCGACGCGGCGGGCTGACGTCCGCGCAACGGTCTGTGCTCGGGCGCGCGTCGGCCGCACGACAACACTTGGGCCTGCGTCAGAGATGGGTAGACCGTGAGCGGCGTCATCTCCCAATACCGCCGCTCACGGTCCTCTGCTCTCCCTGGTGGGGGAAAGTTCCCGGAGCACCTCTACCCCGGGACTGCGTTGGCTAGACAGGCTCCTCCTTTCCTCTACTCCTCCAGCCGCTCCTCTTAGCGCGCCGCAACGGTGCGGCGCAGGAACGTCGGCAACTCGGTGTCGGCCGGATCGGGCGCCGCGGCGGCGGCTGCGCGGACCGGCTCGAGAGGCTGCGGGTCGCCCGAGCGGTCATCGCCGGGCAGCTCGCGACGGTACTGCTCGGGGATGGGATTGACGGCCACCGGCCGCGCGAAGCCCGTCGCGATCAGCGTGATCTGCACCTCGTCGCCCATGGTCGGGTCGACGGCGGTGCCGAAGATGATCTCCGCATCGGGGCTGACGACATCGGCGATGATCTGCGCCGCGGCGTTGATCTCGTGCAGGCCCAGGTTCTTGCCGCCGGTGATGTTGTAGAGCACGCCCTTCGCACCATCGATCGAAACCTCGAGCAGCGGGCTGCTGATCGCCATCCGTGCGGCGTCTTCCGCGCGGTTCGCGCCGGTGCCGCGGCCGATGGCCATGAGCGCCGGGCCCGCCTCCGACATGATCTTCCGCACGTCGGCGAAGTCGAGGTTGATGTCGCCGGGCAGCGTGATGATCTCGCTGATGCCGCGGATGCCCTGGAGCAGGACGTCGTCCGCCGTGCGGAACGCGTCCTCGATGCTGGCCTTCTCGTCGCAGATCTGCAGCAGGCGGTCGTTCGGGATGACGATCAGCGTATCGACCTTGTCCTGCAGGCGCTGAATGCCCTCTTCGGCCTGCAGACGGCGCTTGGCGCCCTCAAAGCTGAAGGGCTTGGTGACGACGCCGATCGTCAGCGCACCCGCTTCCTTGGCCACCTGGGCGACCATCGGCGCCGCGCCCGTGCCGGTGCCACCGCCCATGCCGGCGGTCACGAATACCATCTCGCAGCCGCGCACGGCGTCGAGCAGCTCGTCGTGGCTCTCCTCGGCGGCACGCAGCCCGCGCGCCGGGTCGCCACCGACGCCCAGTCCCTTCGTCAGCTTGTCGCCGACCCGGATCTTCACCTCGGCCGACGAGTGCTGCAACGCCTGCGCGTCGGTGTTCACGGCAACGAACTGCACGCCCGGGATCCGCTCGGCGATCATCCGGTTCACCGCGTTGCATCCGCCGCCGCCGACGCCCACGACCTTGATGGGCGGCAATCCGTCTGAATACGTCTTCGTCATCACTGACTCCCTTCGCTCCGTCTCTTGCCGCAGCTCTCGCAGCTCTTCTTCGAACATCGCCACCTGCGTGTAGCCTGGAGGCTTGCCGCTCAGCGCCGGCCGACGCGCCGGCCGCGGCTCAGGTGCGGGTGGATCCGCAGGCCGTTGCACGGGTTCGCCTCCCGTCATCATGTCGTCGCCAAATCCCGCCATCCTGCCTCCTTGCGCTCGGGTCTCTCGGTCGTTCGGTCGTTCGGTCTCTCAGTCTCTCAGTCTTTCCGTCGCTCTGTCTCTCAGTCGCTCGGTCGTCGTCTCGCGCCCACTCGTCACTAACCACTAACCACTAACCACTAACCACTAACCACTAACCACTAACCACTAGCCACTAACCCCTATTCCGGCAGCAGCACGCGCGCCCAGTTGCCCAGGCGCCGCCAGACGCCGCTGAGGTCGAGCGACGCTTTCGGCGCGCGATGCCACGAACTCGCCTCCGCTTCGTTCACCGCCCACTGGAGTAAACCGACGCTCGTCGCGTACGCAGGATCGATCAGCAGGTCCGTGAGGCCGTGCAGGTTGCGCGGCATGCCGACGCGCGCCGGCCAGCCCGTCACCTGCTCGGCCAGCAGGTCGATTCCCGCCAGCTTCGCTCCGCCGCCGGTGATCACGATGCCGGCGGAGATCACGTCGTCGTGGACGGCGCGCTTCACCTCGGCCGTCACCATCTCCAGGATCTCTTCGTTGCGCGCCTGCACGATCTCGCACAGCCGCCGCCGCAGCTCCGTCTTCGAGCCCTCGGAGCCGAACGCATCGATGGTGATCTCCTCGCGCGCGTCGACCATGCTGGGGATGGCGTGCCCCCACTTCCGCTTCGCGTCCTCCGCCGCCTGGTATGGCGCGCGCAGCCCGACGACGATGTCGCCCGTCACGTGG
>Ga0080064_1002451_pt1 | contig 31451 bp, 28 predicted proteins | sample Subgrocontami54m_FD_69260 | JGI IMG/M metagenome (GOLD analysis project Ga0080064, IMG submission 69260) | Subsurface groundwater microbial communities from S. Glens Falls, New York, USA - GMW46 contaminated, 5.4 m (SPADES assembly) (version 2) ...
CAGCTTTCTGCTTTTCTGTCCTTGCGGAGGGAATGTGTCTGGGGCATTGATTTTTCTGATAGTTCCCTTAAAAAAGCTAAAGGCCTCAAAGAAAAATTAAAATTAAATTCATGGAATCTTAAGAAAGTAGATATTCTTGACTCAGAACAAATCGATGCTATCGGAATGCAGTTTGATTACGTCTTATGTATGGGAGTATTGCATCATACTGGAGATGCTTACAAGGCCTTTGAAAATATTATGAAGTTAGTCAAGCCTGGAGGTCATGTCGCTATTGGATTGTACAATTCCTATGGGAGGCTTCTGCTAAAAAAAAGGATTTTCTTAGCCAAAACTATTTTCAAAAATAATAATAAAGTAAAAGACAACTACATCCGCATGCAGATAGGTGATGTAGAAGATAAAGAACGTGCGCGCGGCTGGTGGAATGACCAATATCTACATCCTCATGAGACAACTCACACGGTAGGGGAAGTGATGGACTGGTTTAAGAAGAACGGTATAGAATTTTATCACACTGTGCCTTCAACTTCCCTCTTTGCTGAATCTGCTTTTGATATTGGTGGAGTATGGGGCAAGGCTGCGTCTCCTTCCTTCCCGGTGCAAGTATACAAACAACTGGGCTGGATTAAGAGCACTAATCGTGAAGGAGGATATTGGATAACTTTTGGAAGGAAGCATGCGTAAAATTACTATAAATGAAATCATCTCCGTACTTCTTGGCATTTTCATTATGGCAGTAGGTTTACGATTTATCTCTATTCCGAAAAGCTACAATCAAACTGTAGTCATTTTTTTAAGTATCATAAAATATGGTGTGATTGCAGTTGGCGCAGCAGTGATGTTATTTACAGTAATTTCTATTTTTTCTGCTACCTCCTTATTCAAACACCGGAAAGTGAAAAAATATTTACAGAATATTGCTATCTTAATGATTACTACTTTTTTATGTTCAGTTATTTTCGAAATTATCCTACAGGTGACTTTTCCGGAAAGCTGCAAGCAAGATGATGCGGTGTACGAACATTCATATACACCTAACTGCCATTCGCGTTTTACTACCTTTGAATGGGATACTGACGTGAAGATCAATGCAGAAGGTTTTCGTGACGATGAACTTTTACCAAAAGAACAATTTGACCTTAGGATATTGATGTTAGGCGACTCCATGACCTGGGGTTACGGAGTGGAAAAAGAAGAAACCTTCAGTGAAGTTTTGCAGCAGAAATTGAAAGCAAAAGGAGTCAATGCCGATGTTATCAACGCCGGGGCAACTTCGTATTCACCTACTTTAGAATACCTGTTACTTAAGAATAAAGGATTGTCATATCAGCCAGATGTAGTCATTCTAAATATGGACATGAGTGATATTCAAGATGATTATAAATACAATCTGGAGCAAGTTGCTGAATTCGATCAAGAAGGAAATTTAGTGCAAGTTTCCGGAATTAAAAGGCCAACCACGCTCTTATATAAAATAAGAAACAAGATGCAGATCAATCGTTTTATATTTGATAAAATTAATTTAATTGATTCTAGATTTGCTAAAAAAGAAGAAAATAAAAAAATTATGCCGCTTGGAGATCCCAAAACTGATCGCTATGCTATTCTCCGTGATATGCCAGTGCAGGATGAAGCAGAACATTGGGATAGAACTTTTCATTATATCAGCCTGATCAATGAATTATGCAAAGAGAATAATATCACTTTTATCTTAAATCTCTATCCTTATGCTGTTCAAATTTCTCCTGATGAATGGAATTTGGGAAAACACCTGTTTGGATTCAGTCCTGACACCGTGCATAGTGATGCCCCCCAGCAGAAATTGAAGAAATATGCTGCAGAGAATGATATCATCTATGTTGAAATGCTTGAACCATTCAAAAAATCAGATACATTCCCTTTGTATTTCTCTTACGATGGCCACATCAATCGAGAGGGACATAAATTAGCTGCAAATGTCCTGTTTAACACCTTGGTGCAAGAGAATATCATTGAACCAACTTTAGTATACCCTCCTAATCCTTTTCCGTCAAATTGAGCTTATTCCTATTCTTAAATCTGCTTTTTTCATAACCTTTAAAAATAACTTTGTTTTCTACTAAAGCATGGCTGAAGAATCGGGAAACAAAAACCTTCTGGCAGAATCATGGGATTTTTTAAAGGAACGGAAAGCTTGGTGGCTTACTCCCATCATCATCATGCTAGTCTTTGTCGGTGTCTTGATAATCTTTGGGCAAAGCAGCGCTATCTCACCATTCATCTATGCCCTTTTCTAGCAATATATTTTCTATAAATTTATAAAGAAGTCAGATTAGAAACAGATAATGAATAGGTATATTTCCCCTATGGAAAAAGTAGGAATAAAAGTAGGATTTGGTATTAGTTATATTTTGTCTTCCTTGCTTTTATTCTATATGCTCACTACCTTAGGGAAGGTTTCCTACTCTACTACTGCACTGCTGAAAGTATTCGCAGTGGTCTTACTTATCGCTACTTTAGGAGGTCTTATTCAAAAATTCGTATTATGACTTCTGCAAAACTATTCTTAAACTCGGTAGGGAAAGGCATGAAACAGTATGGAGAAAAAATTACTGCTTTTGTAAATACCGTGCTCCTGTTATTGGTATACATTATTGGAGTAGGGGTTACTTCCATCGTCGCCCGTATTTTTGGAAAACATTTCATGGAAAGAAAAACTTCTAAAAAGAAAGCATCGTATTGGACTGATCTTAATATCAAAAAACAAGAGCGTGAGAAATATTACAGACAATTTTGAGGTAATCGTATGTACATCTTAGGAATTAGCTGTTACTACCATGACGCTTCAGCGGCTCTGTTAAAAGATGGGGTTATCGTAGCAGCAGCAGAAGAAGAGAGATTTACCCGCAAGAAGCATGATGCTTCTTTTCCTATAAATGCGATAAAGTATTGCTTAGAAAACCAGCATATCACTATTAATGAAGTTACTTTTGTCGGATTTTACGAAAAGCCCTTTCTCAAGTTCGAGCGTATCCTTTCCCAGCACTTGGAAATGTTTCCTTTTAGTTTCAAAACTTTCGTCAGTTCTCTTCCTTCCTGGATCAACGAGAAACTGCGAGTGATGAAAACTATCCGCAAAAAGTTGCATTACCGAGGCAATGTTTTTTTTATTAACCATCATCTTGCCCATGCGGCCAGTTCATATTTAGTAAGTCCTTTCAACAAAGCAGCAGTGCTTACCGTTGACGGGGTGGGAGAATGGACTACTACTTCCTATGGATTGGCCGAAGGAAATGAAATCCATCTCATGAAAGAAATTAAGTTTCCCCATTCCCTTGGGCTTCTTTATTCCACCATAACTGGATATTTGGGATTCAGCGTCAATAACTCAGAATACAAAGTGATGGGCTTAAGTCCTTATGGTAATATGGATAAAAGTGGAAATCCATATTATCATCAGTTAAAGCAGGTCATGGACATTAAAGAAGATGGAAGCTACTGCTTGGATATGAGTTATTTTACCTATCATTATGGAGATAGAATGCCTTCTCGAAAGTTATGTAAACTATTAGGCGGTCCGATTAGAAAAGCTGAATCTGAAGTGACCCAGCGCCATAAAGATATTGCCGCTGCCTTGCAGATGATAACTGAAGAAGTACTGTTCAAAATGCTGAAACATCTTCACACAGTTACCCAATGTGATAACCTCATTATCGGAGGAGGGGTCGCTCTTAACAGCGTAGCTAACGGCAAAATCCTTCGTAACACTCCTTTTAAGAAAATATGGATCCAGCCTAATGCTACTGACGGAGGGAATAGCATGGGGGTAGCTTCTTATATTTACAACACCATTCTTGGACATCCTCGAAATTACATCTTAACTACGGCCTATCTTGGACCTTCCTTCACTAATGCAGAAATTAAGAATTTTTTGGACAGCAACAAAATCGCCTACACTGTTTTTGCCGACGAGAAAGAACTTATTTCTACTACTGCTAAACTAATTTATGAAAACAACGTAGTAGGATGGTTTCAAGGAAGAATGGAATGGGGTCCGCGCGCCTTGGGGGCCAGAAGTATTCTTTCCAATCCCTGCAATAAAAAAATGCAGGAAATTCTCAATCAGAAAGTAAAACATCGAGAAAAATTTAGGCCATTTGCACCAGTAGTGTGCGAAGATGATGCCCTGACTTATTTTGATTGCGATGTTCCTATTCCTGAACCGACCGATTACATGTTGATGGTTTATCCTGTTAAAAAAGAATGGCGGAAGAAAATTCCAGCAGTTACTCATGTAGATGGTTCGGGACGGTTGCAGACCATCCGCAGAGTGCAGAATCCTTCTTACTATGATTTAGTTAAGGAATTTGGAACACTTTCTGGAGTTCCTATCTTAATCAACACTTCATTTAATATCCGCGGAGAGCCAATTGTTTGTACACCGCATGACGCGTATAAGTGCATGATGGGTACAGGAATTGATTATCTTGTGATTGGTAAGTACTTGGTTAAAAGAGAAGAGAATCCTAAAGATAAGTGGGATAGTGAGACGGTTGCTAAAGACTAAAATAATAGAATTTAATTAAAATATCTACTTTTTAGTAAAAATAGCAAACTGGGAAGTACCAAGGAACATTCTGCGATATTGTAGCATTTTCATAGGAGCTTTCCGCAAATCGTCGATATGATCATGATGTTCAAAATCCTGCGCTTCCAATAAGCCTAGAAAAACTACAATGTGGCGTAACCATTCAGTGTTTGGATAAGGAGTAGAGCAAAAGAATAATCCTTCTGGTTTCAGTACCCGATTAATTTCTGGAATACAAGGAACATGTTCAACTACCTCTAAAGCAATAGCCACATCAAAGCTGCTGTCTTTGAAAGTCATCTTCATGGCGTCCATTTGATAATCTGGTTGGAAGCTCATCCATGGAGCAGTTTTTGGGGTATGTTTATCAATGCCTACCACGGTATATCCCCGTTGACGTAAGGCTCTGGTAAAGTGGCCATCTCCGCAGCCGACATCAAGAATTTTTATTTTTTGTTTAGGTACTTTTTGCTCAAATTTCTGTAAACTGCGTAAAATTAAGTTTAATCTTTTTCTAGCTACGTATTTAGTAATAGGTGGTTTATTCATTGCTTAATTTACCCCATTGATTTTTTCTTTCCAATATAGAAAGGTATCATATACGGTTTGTTCAAAAGGAATTTCTGGCTTCCAAGAAGTTTCACTGGTAATCCTGGTGTTTTGTCCCGCTATTTTTTTTCGCTCATTCTTATTGATGAAGGAAGGATTGATTACTATATTAGCCTTCTTTCCAGTCTTCTTTTCTAAGATACTGATTATCTTTCTCACCGAGAAAGTTTGCGAACTACATACATTATAAATCTTATGGTTGGTGGGTTCTTCTAATAATATCCTATACGCATTACAAACATCTCTTACGTCTAGAAAATCCCTTTCTGAATCTATATCTCCTAGTTCAAAATTAGTATTGCCAGTAGCAAATCCTTTGGCTAATTTTGGCACAATAAAACTGTCCAGCTGTCCTGGACCGGTGTGATTAAAACTTCTACTCGCAACAATTTCAATCTCTGGAAATTCAGCAATCAGTTCTTCCTGTCTTATCTTTGATTCAGCATAAGGAGAACTATTACAAGTGGCTGAATCCTCAGTAAGTATTTCATCGGAAGGGCAGTACATCATGGCCGAAGAAATGATGAGCACTTTTGTGTTTATGTTATATTTTTGAATAGCTTGCAGAAAGTTCCGCGTGCTTTCATAATTTATAGACATGCATTCTTTTGATTTTTCAAAACTGTCGCGCATGGAACTGAAGCCAGCTATCAAGGCAAGATGACGAGGCCTAATCCTTTTGATGAGAATATCAATCTCTTCTTTTTGTGAAAGATCAAGATAGAAGGTAGTTTTATGGTCTGCGAGTTCTTTTTTCCAAGTAGTCCCAAAAACAGAATATCCTCGTAGCTGTAAGGCAGGGAAAAAATGGCTGCCTACAAAACCTTCAATTCCGGTGATAAGCCAATTCTCTTTTGACATTTTCTAAATCAGCCAGCACCATTCTTTCTACTAGTTGTGAGAACTTTATGGTGGGCTCCCAGTTAAGAATTTTTTTTGCTTTGCTATAATTGCCGCAAAGATGGTCTACTTCTGCAGGACGGATATACTTTGGATTGATACGCACTACAATTTTTCCTTGAAATTTTCCCACTTCGTGAATTCCTTCTCCTTCCCAGGTTAAGGGCATCCCTACTATCTTAAAGGTCTCATCCACAAATTCCTTGACACTATGAGTTTCTCCGGTGGCAATAACAAAATCATCAGGTTTTTCCTGCTGCAGCATCAGCCACATGGCTCTGACATAATCCTCGGCATGACCCCAATCACGCTTAGCATGCAGGTTTCCTAGCTCCAGCACTTCTTGTACACCTAACTTTATTCTGGCAGCAGCGTGGCTAATTTTTCTGGTGACAAATTCCAAGCCGCGGCGTTCACTTTCATGGTTGAAAAGAATTCCGCTGCAGGCAAATAAATCAAAGCTTTCTCGATAATTAACCACCATATGATGAGCGTATACTTTAGCTACTCCATATGGGCTGCGAGGATGAAATTTTGTTTCTTCATGCTGGGGCGGTACAGCAGCACCAAACATTTCTGAACTGGAAGCTTGGTAAAATTTGACTTTTGGATTTTCATAACGAATCGCTTCTAGAATTCTTCCGACACCCATGCCGGTAATTTCTCCGGTAAGGACTGGCTGGCGCCAGCTGGTGCCGACAAAACTCATGGCTCCTAGATGATAAATCTCATCCGGCTGTACCTCTTTAATCACTTTGGTGATAGAGAACTGATCCATCAAATCAGCATGGTGCAGAATTATTTTATCTTTGAGATGGTTTATTCTCCCTAATGTATCCACAGAGACACGTCTTACTAATCCATGCACTTCGTATCCTTTTTTAAGCAGAAATTCTGCTAAATAAGAACCGTCTTGTCCAGTTATTCCAGTGATGAGCGCTTTTTTCATGAATAAGTTTAATGAGTTATTTTGTTTTTACTTTTTTTCTGTACCCTTGCTTTAAGAGTAATTTTGCATATCCTTTCCCAGCATTAAAGAGGCGGAATTTGGTTTCTCCATGCTGCCGGTAGGTTAAGGTGATGGGAACTTCTGCCATTGATTTGTTGTGGTAATTGGCGATCAATAAAAACTCCATCAACCCTTCAAAGTTTCTGGCTTGTACTAAAGGAGCTATTTCTCGGATAGTTTGAGCATCAATCATCCGGAAACCGCTAGTTTTGTCTTTAATCTCTATCTTAAAAGCTTTATTAAACACTGTATTAGCAAATTTACTTATTATTCTTTTCCAGGTCGGGACGTTAAGAACGTGCGCCCCAGCTAAGGCTCTGGAACCAATCACAATATTATATCCATCTTTGGCTTTTTCTATCAGCAGCGGCAGTTCTTCAGGATTATGATTAAGATCGACATCCATAGTAACTACATGGGTTGATTCTTCTGCAATATTTTCAAATCCTTTCTTGAAAGCACTGGTTAATCCCAAAGGTTCTGGCTGGTAGAAGAGCTTCATTTTTAGCTGCGGATGTTCTTCTTGGTATTTTTGCAGAATAGGATAAGTCTGATCGTTTCCTTCTATAACAAAAATAATCTCGTAATTTTCTTTAATGTTTTTCATGGCAGAGGTGATGCTGTCCATTAATGGAAGAACGTTCTTTTCCTCGTTATAAGCGGGAAGTACGTACGAAATAAACAGCGTAGACATTTTAGAAGTCATCCTTGCCAACAACTTCAAACTTAGGGAGCGGGAAGATGAATTTTCCTCCTCGCTCTAAGAAATCAGTCTCTCGTTTCAAGAATTCGTAGCGGAAGTGCCAAGGGAGCACAAATAAGTAGTCAGGATTTTCTGTTCTTGCTTCTTCTTCAGAGCAGATAGGTATGTTAGTGCCTATGGTGACTTTTCCCCACTTGTCAGGGTTGCGTTCGGCTATTTTTTCAATAAGCTTATTCTGATGATTGATATCATACCATTGCAGTAAGGTATTTCCTTTGGTCGATGCACCATAGCCGAGAATTTTTTTTCCTTTTGCTTTTTCCTGTTTCAGGAAATCAAGAGTTTGCTGTTTTATTTTCTTCATCTCTTCGAAGTATTTGATATAAGTTTCAGGTTGATCTAATCTCAAGCTTTTTTCGTATTCAAGAATGCTCTGCACCCGAAAATCAGCTACATCACGATATTGTGCAGTGCTGAATAACAGAGGGTTGGCATCTTTTTTGCGGATGTAAATCCTGTAGCTACCACCGTTGATATCGTTGAGCTGACAATCAACTACTTTGAAATTATGTCTTTCTAAAAGATAGCTAAGGCTTTGCAGTGAATAGTATTCTAAATGTTCATGACAGATATTATCAAAAGCCATCTGCTTCAACATTAAAGGGAGGTAACTCATCTGGATGATCCACAATCCTTGCTGATCCAGCACTTTATAGACATCGCTTACAAATTGGTTCGGATCTTCTAAATCGTAAAACATGGCAATACTAGTAAGCACTTTCGCTTGCTGCTGGAAGTGCTTGAAATATTCCTCAGCAGAGAAATAATTAACAATAGTTTTAGTGGTATGAGTGGATGAATATTGATATAAATTTTTAGCAGGATCAAATCCCACAATAGTAAGGTGTTTTGGGTAATTCTTGACTAAGGTTCCGTCATTGCAGCCGACATCGACCACGATATCTTTTTCTTTTAAGGACATGGTTTCCATGACGGAGACAGCAATTGATTTCAGCTCCTGAGCCATAGTTTGGTTAATTCCGGAGCGGTACCAGTATTCTTCGTACATATTAGAAGAGGGGGCGCTATGTTTGAGCTGCACTACTTTACTGTCTTTACCCATGCAGAGAACTAAGGGAACTTTGGGTTGTTGTGGTAGTAGATGAGGGTCATGGAAATGAGAAAGGTATAATTCGCCTAAGTCAAATAGTTCTATAAGTTCGCTGTTATCAATTCTGCACCGCTCTCTTACCATCTTCGTTATTGTGAAAATCTATCTTTTAAAAGCTTTTCGAACGTCAAGCACACTAAATTAGTAGGTTAGGCAAATAAATGTGATGATATATATAAATAAAATAAAGAAAAAATGATTATACACTATACATTTGCATAATTTGCTGCTGGTATATTCCGCCAAGATGAGCTCCTAGCTTGGTCATCCGAGCTCGAAGTGAGTTCTTAACCCCGTTGTCCCAGCGCATTTTCTCTAATGATTGCTGATTTACTACAATTTGAACAAGATTACCAATGGTTTTTTTATTTAGAGGGCTTCGTTTGTATTCCAGCCATGCTTCTCGGAAGGTCATGACCGAAACAGACATGAGCTGCCCTGCATCATGAGCATGTTGCCTTCCTAATTGTAAATTGTCTTTTGCAGCCAGATACATATTTTTATCGCGGTTGGCTAATTCTGTTTGAGCGACTCCCAAGGTGTGATAGGCATTGGCTAAGGGAGATCCATTCTTCTCCCCTGCAGCCGTTCGCACGTCTAATTCTTGTTGGGCATAAACAATTGCTTCCTTCAAATATACTTTTCTTTCATGAGGAAAGTATTTCGATAAATCTGTAGCTACCGTAGAAGCAACCCCTAATGTTCTCCATAAGCGGGAGTTTAGTTGCGGCAAAGTAATTATTTCAGCAGGAGCGTTTCCTACTGCTGATTCATAGAGGTCAACAGCCATATGTACATTTCCACGAGCTACCATTAAATCATCTTTGGTAGCCTTCGGTGAAGTTCTTAATACTATGGTCATTTCTTCCAGAAGTCGGGCTGTTCCAGCATAACTTTCTTGACGTGAAGAATCCGCTGCAGCCCAATCCCCCATGGCAGCCATATTTTCTTGAAAGGCATCATCGAGTAGTTTTAATACTTTTTCTTGTGGTTCTGCTTTTCTGCGAATAGCATAAGCTACGTTTGCGGTAGAGAAAGCATGATAATCTGGATTAAGATTTTTGTCACTCGATAACTGTACTGCTTCTTGATGTTTAGCCAGAGCTTCATCATAGCGTGGCGGCGCTTGCATGGTTAATTTGATTCCTTCTTCGTTGAGTACATTTATCTTATTCACGAGGTCTGAGATTTCCATAATTTTGCAATTAAAAAGCACGACTTTTAAATCTTATGAAAGAGTGGGCTAATATGAAAAATTTACTACATCAAGTTTAAATATATTGCCTATAAAAAAAAACCTATGAAAATTGTACCTGGAAATCAAATTGTAGAAGGGGATGAGGTTCGTCAATCTAAGAGTGGTGCTCGAACTATCATAGGAGACCAGCTTTACCATCAAGTGCTTGATTATACCACTCTTTCTTGTGTTGATGTGGTTGCCTATTGTGATCGCTCATCTTCAGATAAAGTTATCCTCATGGTAGAAAGGGCAGAGAATCCTGCCAAAGGAATGCTGTGGTTTCCAGGAGGCAGATTGTATAAGAATGAGAATCTTGAAGACGCTGCTCTACGAAAGTTAAGAGAGGAATGCGGTCTAGAGCAAGCTGTTATTGAAAGACAAATCGGTGCTTTTCCATTTAGTTGCCGTAGCGAAGATGCCATGTATGGGGACTTGAAAGAAGGGTTTCATGCCATTGGTATCAATTATTTGGCTCGTGTACTCAACCAAGATGCTGCGGTTAAATTGGACCATACCAGTAAAGGATATCGCTGGGTGAATGAATCAACACTACGAAGTCTAGAACAAGGCTTACATCCTTATATTGCAGAAGTGATGAATGCAGCACAAGTGTTTGCTGGGCCTTTTACAAACATAGACCATACTTTTGAAAAATAATTTTTTTTATGCATAGGCGATTTATCCGATTAAAAATGTTCTGATTCATTAGCTTTAAAAAGAAGGATTCTCCATTTTTAATCATGGCTAATCATCTGGGCAAGATCTTAAGGAGTATCGGCTTGGTATTTGGTATGACTTTTATCGCTGCATTGTTCAGTTATGCAACTAGAGTCATTGTTGCCAGGAAGCTTGGGCCAGAACAATTTGGTTTATTCTCTGCAGTGCTAACTTTCATTCTTTTTTTCCTTTTTTTTCGTGATCTGGGTTTACAGACCGCACTGGTCAATTTCATTGCTAAATTTAGAGTTGAGAACAAATATAATGAAATAAAAACAGCAATTGTTTCAGTTTTTTGTATGCAACTTTTAAGCTCTTCCATCATAGGCATATTAATAATTATTTTTTCAGGCTATCTTTCCGTACATTATTTTAAAGTTCCGGAATCAAGAATAATCCTTTTAATTCTGGTCATTTACACCATGACTAGCTTCTTATTCATTACTACTAAAGGAATCTTTAATGGATTTCAAAAAAACTTTCTTTATTCCTTAATGGAACCAGCTAAAAATCTATTTATATTATTACTTACGGTAATACTTTTTCGATATAATCTAGGTATCCTGGCGGCAGCAATTCCTTATGCTTTAGTGTGCGTGATATTGTTCTTTGTATTTCAACCGTTTATACAAGGCAAACTTTATTTTTTTAAGCACAAAGTGGTACATTTCAAAGATACTAGTCGTGATCTTCTGTTATTTGGTTTACCACTGATGGCTGCAGATGTCGGTGGAAAGGTAATTGCCTATACTGATACAATCATGCTGACTCATTTTAGCTCTTTATCTGAAGTAGGAATTTACAATGTTGTTCTTCCTACCTCTCTTTTCTTTATTCATGTCAGCAGAGCAATTTCAGCGATAGTTTTTCCCATTTCATCTGAGCTTTCTTTTAAAAAAGATTTTAAAAATCTAGCCAAAGGCATTTCACTATTGCATAAATATACTTTAGCGTTGATAATCCCTTTGATCTTCATCCTTTTTGCTTTTGCGAATCACTATTTGCTTATTTTCTTTGGAGAAGGATATATTGTTGGAACTTTAGCTTTCCGCATACTCTTAGTAGGGTCAATGTTTTTCATTATTGCTTCCGTGAATAATATTATCATCTCCAGCATGGGAGAAACAAAGACCGTAACAAAAATAATATTAATCTCGGCCTTATTGAACGTAGTTTTGAACCTCTTTCTAATCCCTTCATTTGGCATTAATGGGGCAGCAATATCGACCTCTCTGGCTTATCTACTGGCTCTGATCCTTTCAACACATACTTTAATGAGATCAGTAGGGGTACAATCTCCGTATCTACACTGGTTGAAATTGTGCTTAAGTGCCTCGGTCTTTGTGATGATGGTTTTTTATATCGCTAAAATACTCCAATATGATATTTACGTAGAGATTATTTTGTCGTTTATTTCTGCTTCAGTTATTTATGTCCTCGTGCTATATCTTTTTAATATCATTGATTTTATGGAATTGAAAACGACCATCCTAAAAGTATTTAAAAAATGATCTGAATATGGAATCGCCACTAGATAAAAAAAAACTTATGGAAAAAAGGTATTCAGTTCCTCTGGAGCATCTTAAGTTAGTTTGCTCTGATTTTGAAAAAAATGCAGTCGGCTACTGCGTCTTACGCAATTTCGAATTTTTGTTTGACTCGAATTTTCCCTGGGAAGGTTTGGATATGACCGTCCGTAAAGATGATTTTTGGAAAGTGAAAGAAATCCTAATTCAACACGGTTTTACTGAACGAAAGCAGCAATTTTCTTTGAAGCATCGGGCTTATTTTAAGATGGTAGCGGGGGTTAAAGTGAGTTTTGATATCCAAGTTGGCGGCGTATATTGGAATGATATGAAATATATCAATGAAACGATCATTGCCAACCGCATAAAAAAAGAATTTTTCTATATCCCCTGCGACAATGACTTTTTCTTGATGCTGTTGGTCCATTCAATTTTAGGAAAAAGGTATTTCAAACCAAAATATCAAGAGCAGATGTCATTACTTTTATGGCAAGGGTTAGTGGACGAGCATCTGGCTGTCGGAAATTTATCAGCACTTTTTACAGAAAACATGGCTACGAAGATAATAAGATTAGTAAAATTGAAACAATTTGAGAAAATTCCTATAGCTTCCCTGCTATTTATTTTTGTATTTAAAAAAGTTAAGAATGCTGCAATCCTTGCTGCTCTAACAGTACGATGGATAAAATGGAAACGCCCACTAATGCCTTATCCTTTGATAAGCATCGTCGGTCCTGATGGGGCAGGAAAATCCACTTTAGTACATTCTTTGCATGCTTATTTACTGATGAACAAAAGAAAATCAGCGGTAGTTTATATGGGTAGAGGAAGGGAAAATATTTTACCATTTACGACCTTAGGCAGAAAATATAAACGTGCGGAAAAGAAAAGAGATACACAGATTTCTTCTAATTCAACTATTACTGGTTCATCTCATATTTCTTTTAGACGTTCTTTTCTTTATACTCTCTCTTCGCTGTTGTTTGTTTCAGATTTATTGCTTCGCTACTGGCTGGCTATTTTTCCATTACGGATGCGTCAGAGAATAGTGATCACCGACCGTTACTGTACTGATATCATACTGATGAAAAATGTTCCTTTTCGTTGGAAAAAATGGCTTTATTCTTTTTTTCCTAAACCAACAATCTCAGTTCTATTGTACAATACGCCGGAAGTCCTTCATCAGCGCCGTCCAGAAGAAACAGTTGAGGAGTTGCGGCGGCAAATGGAGATTTTTAATAAGTTAGAATATGATCTGTGGGTGGAAACCAGTAGTTTTGAAGAAGATAAACGGAAAGTTCTTGATTTTGTGATGACCAAGTTGCTTATTGATTGGTATTAGATGAATTTTTGTGGGATAATAATCGCTTATATAAATCTAAAAACTGTTTCGTGATAATTTTAGTATCGAACTGCCTAGATTTAGAATAGGCATTTTCTGCTATTTTTCTTCCTAATTGAGGATTTTTTAATAATCTATTTATCTGGAAAGCTAACGATTTAACATCTCCTGGTTTGGCCATCAGAACATCTTTTTCCGGCTCAACAATCTCGCGCAGTTCTGGAAGATCTGTTGTTACTAAGGGTGTTTTACAGGCCATCGCTTCTAATAAGCAGGAAGGGTTTCCTTCGGTTGCGGTAAGATTGAGATAAGGAAGCACAATGATATCTGCAAGATTTACATATTCAACAACATTAATGTCACCAGTAATCACTTTAATGTTCGGCCGGTCTTTGATTGAATCAAAAAATTCTTGGTCTGGATGATCTCTGGGCGCAATGATGATTTGTGCATTGATAAAAGAGCTTCCTTGGATTAAATTTAGTAGCCCCTTTTTGTAGTATGTGCTTCCATAGTAAAAAATAATTTTTTTACCGAAGAAATCATACTTTGCTTTCAAATCTTCTTTGTTTAAAGGCACAAATTTTGTGGTATCAATATGGGAACGGATAACATGAATTTTCTCTTTCTTTACTCCGTGATCCTTAAGTTTTTCTGCCATAACTTGGGTGGGCACAGTTACTGCGTCGACCAGGTTAAGAATTCTGGAAAAATATAACGAACCTAACACTGAACGGGAATATGATTTTAGGGTGTGAATAGTTTTTGCATTTTTATGATATCTCTTGGCGAGGACAGTTTTAAGTGCGAATAAAGGAGAAGCACTAAAGTTATGAATTATGTTAAATGTATGTTGTTGGGCTTTTATTTTGGATAGAAATTCTGATACATTTTTATCGGAAATAACAGTAATCTCTCCGTATTGCGACAATTCTTTTGCAAAACTGTTGGCAGTAATATGGGTTGCTTCCTTGGTTACCTCTGATTTTCGTGTAATTAAGGCTATTTTCATAGATAAGACCAGAAGGCAGTGATTTTTAAGCATTATGATGCGTAAAGCATATAAAAGGTATTTATTAGAAACTATTTATGCAGCAAATACGATATAACCCGCAAAAAACATGGACTCGCGGTAACTTTTCATTTGATGAGGTTGTGGTAAAACTTGATCAAAGATCAATTGATGATATTGCAAGGGTGGTAGAAAGCTACAGCGCCTTACAAGGTGAAGCTAGTGATGAAGCAATTAAAAATGCTTTCCAAGCAGGTAAAGTAAAAACACCTATTCTTAGAGAGCAAATTGAAGAGGCAAAAAAAAAGTATCTTCATCAAGGCCAAGGGCTTTTTATTACTGAAGGATTGAGCCAAGGAATAGAAAAAGCATACTGACGCCACGCTTTTGTAGTTCTTTCTTATCAATTAGGAAACTTCTTACCAACGGACGGAATTAAAATAGTTAAAGAAGTAAAAGATCGAGGAAAAACTTTGGGGCAGCCAGGAGTGCATTATTCAGAAACTAAACAAGGAGGCGGATTCCATACTGATGGAGCAGAATTTCCTATGCCTGTGCCAGAAACATTCGCATTAATGTGTGTTCAACAAGGAATAAAAGGAGGCGCCTTCCAAGCCATGAGTGCTTATAGTGTTCATCAAAGACTATGTGAAAAGGTAGAATCAGAAATTGTTGCAGAATTATTCAAACCATTTCATGTTGATCTTCGGGGGCATGGTAAGGCTGGAGAAGTAACAACTCAAAAACCAATCTTCTTTCAATATTGCAAAGATAAAGCAGAAAAACATCTTGGTTTTACCTACTTACGTAAATATATTGATGTAGGACACGCTTATACCCACATTCCAGATCTCACCAATAAACAATTACAGGCACTTGATGCTTTAGATACGATTTTAGAAGAACCCAAAAGCGACCTCATTGCAGAAACTATGATGCAACCAGGACAAACAGGATTTTTCAATAATATGATGATTATTCACGCCAGACAAGAATTTGCAGATGGGGAGATTCCAGAAGAAAGACGTCTTCTCTTACGATCATGGAATCGGGCTAGAGGTATGTCAGACATGAGATGCCCTACCTTGAGCGAATTAGACATTGAGTGATGGTTTATGGTAGGAGAATTTCTTCTTGCGCCTTCCTATAATCTTCTGGATAATTAATATTAATCCATTCTATACCTCCGCAAGGTACATAAGAACATTTAACGGCTCCGGAACGCAGAAATTTATCAAGAATAGGTTCGTAATTAAAATTATTTCCGTTGAGAGTAAGGAATTTCTCCATAAAAGAATAAAAACCTGCCATAAAATTTGCTGACCATTTATTCACGCCAATCAACTCACCGGCAGCATGCGCGGTGTTACAATCAATTCCAAAGGCAAAGCCTGATGCTAAACCATTATTGCCAGTAACAATTACTTCATCTCCAGTATTTATTTTATATAAATTATCAACAGCCATAACATTCTCAGTGTGATGAAGGAGAACTTTATCTAAAATTTCAGGACGGTATAGGATATCCCCATGTAAGAGCAGTACAGGTTTTTTCTCTTTTTCCCATACTTCCTTGGTAAGAAAAATACTCCAACCATGTCCATTAGTAGCATAATCGCTCGAGACCACATAATCTAATTTTAAATTTTTATATTGTGAATTTAATGTGTTTTGAAAAACCTCTCGAAGATAACCAACCACAAATGTTACTCTGCAAAACCCACGTTCATGAAGATAGTCTAAGGAATATTCAATTAATCTCTTGCCAGCAATAGGTAGAAATGGTTTAGGAATCTTCTTTGTAAACTCAGCCAAACGACGGCTGCATCCTGCAGCAAGGATAATGACGTGGTAATCTGAATTAGCAATATTTTCTTTCGACTTTCTTCTTTGAGTCATGATGATAAAAATGAGAGGTGATTTATATTTCTTATGGCTTGATAAATCTTTGTCTAATTGATCAAATTTCTGCCTTTATTCTACAAATCTCAATATCATAATCTTTAAAAATACTCTTATAAAGATATTCTCATGAGGAATGTGCGAATAATCTCCAGATTAGATATTAAGGGTTCAAACGTGGTTAAAGGGCTTAGACTAGAAGGTCTTCGAGTAGTTGGGAAACCTGCTGAATTAGCAAAACTGTATTATGAACAGGGTGCAGATGAAATCTTGTACATCGATATTGTAGCAAGTTTATATGAACGAAATAATCTTTCAAATGTAGTTAAAGAAGCAATCTCTTTGGGTGTATATGTGCCCATGACTGTTGGAGGTGGGATACGAAAATTAGAGGACATTCAAGAATTGCTGCATGCAGGAGCAGACAAAGTTGCTATAAATACTGCAGCAACAAAAAATCCGCAATTAATTACCGAAGCAGCAAGGAGATTTGGTTCTCAATGCATAGTAGGTTCTATTGAGGCCAAAAAAATAGCTCCAGGAAGTTGGGAAGCATATATTGATAATGGTAGAGAAAAAACTGGGCTCGATGCAATAGAGTGGGCAAAAAGGTTAGTTGAGCTCGGTGCAGGAGAGCTGCTTATTACCTCTGTTGATAGAGATGGATGTGAATTAGGTTATGATCTTGAATTGATAGAGACAATTTCTAAGTTAGTATCTGTTCCAGTCATAGCTTCAGGAGGAGCAGGAAATCCACAACATGTAGTGCAATGTGTTCTAAACACAAATTGCGATGCCGTAGCAGTAGGATCAATTTTGCATTACAAGAAGTCTTCCATACCAACGATAAAAGATGCGTTGGATAAGGAGATGCAGGAAAAACCTAACTTAATTTTTCGGAAAAATAAGGAATCAGTAAAAGTAGAAAATAAAAGTACTATGGAGGAGAAAAAGGGAAAATTAATTTCTATTATTGATTATGGGGTCGGAAATATTATGAGTGTGGTCAGCGCGTTTAAGAAGGTTGGTTGTGAAGTTAAATTGATATCTGCTTCTGGGGAGATTAGAGATGCCACACACCTGGTATTGCCTGGTGTGGGAGCATATGGAGAAGGCATGGCCCAACTTGAAAAACGTGGCTTGGTATCAGCAATTAAAGATTATGTTGCTTCTGGAAAACCCATTCTTGGAATTTGTTTAGGGGCGCAATTATTACTTAGTAAAAGTCAAGAGTTTGGGAATTATCAAGGATTAGGAATAGTCAAAGGGAAGGTAATAAAATTTAAAGATCCCAGAGAAGTTGATCTTCCAGGGTATCGCGTTCCACATGTGACCTGGAATACTATCGCTCCAAGTTCAGAGCAAGCTTGGAAAGGCACAATTCTTGCCGATACCCCTTTGAATACAAAATTTTATTTTATTCATTCCTATTACCTCGTTCCGGATGATCAGAGTACAGTGTTAGCTAAGACAGAATATGGAGAACAAGAATTTTGTGCAGTCTTTAAAGAAGGTAATATATATGGCTGCCAGTTTCATCCGGAGAAGAGCGGTGAATTAGGCTTAAAAATTATTAATTTATTTGCTAATCTATGAGGCGGAAAAATGGGAGAAAACATACAACATAATCAACAAAGCAAACAAATGGAAGTTCCTTACGGACTACCACGAGAGGTAAAGTATTGTACTAAATGTGTTATATCTAATCAACGACCACGAGCAAAGAAGTCGGAATTTACTCATACCTCCGGTTCCACCACAGACACAATTGATTTTGATGAAGAAGGAGTCTGTGCTGCATGTAGATATCATGACCAGAAACGTACTGAAATAGATTGGGAAGAACGTGAAAAATTATTATGGGATTTATGCGATAAATATAGAAAAAGCGATGGCTCACATGATTGTATTGTTTCAGGCAGCGGTGGTAAGGACAGCGTGATGGTTGCTCATTTGTTAAAATATAAATTTAAAATGAACCCACTCACTGTAACTTGGGCACCGCACATGTATACTGAAGTAGGTTGGAGAAATATGCAGCATTGGATTGATGCAGGATTTGATAATATTCTTTTTCATCCTAATGGAAAAGTGCATAAACTATTAACCAGGCTAGCATTTGAGAATTTATTGCATCCGTTTCAACCATTTATCCTTGGCCAGAAGAATCTTGCTCCTAAGACCGCGGCTAAGTTTGATATTCCGTTGGTCTTTTATGGAGAACCGGGAGTGGAGTATGGGGATCCCGGCAGTGATGGTGCACAGCGCAAAAAGCATTATCACACTGGCGCAAATTATGAAGAAATGTGTTTAGGTGGCGCTCCGATAAAAGATTTAATCGAAAAATACGGTGCTAGCATGACTGATCTTAAGGCTTATTTACCTATTGATCCAGAGGAATATGATCGTAAGGGAATACAAGTTCACTATTTAGGTTGGTATGTGAGATGGGATCCACAGGAAGCATATTATTACGCTGTGAAAAATATTGGGTTCGAAGCAAACACGGAGCGTACAGAGGGATCTTACTCTAAATACAGTAGTATAGATGATAAAAGTGACCCCTTTCACTATTTCACACAATTAATTAAATTTGGGATTGGCCGGGCAACTTATGATGCTGCACAGGAATGTAGAAATAATAAAATCACTCGAGAAGAAGCAGTGGTTTTAGTAAAAAAGTTTGACCAAGAGTTTCCTAAAAAGTATTTCCAAGAATTCCTTGAATACATGGGAATAACCGAAGAACGTTTTTGGGAATGCATCGAGAAATTTAGAAATGAAAATCTTTGGGAATTTTTCGACGGTGCCTGGAAATTGAAAAAGCCAGTCTGGGCAGAGAATAATCAGAACACTAAAGAATAATAGTAAATATTAACATGAATAAATACAACAGAATTTATTTTAGTGAATCGCTCTCTTTGAAGGTTACAGAAGCCACCAGGAAGAGAATGAAGGAAGACCGGAAGATTATCTCTTTTGGCTTGGGTGAATCTCCCTATCCTACTCCTGTTGAAATAAGGGATAGTACTATTGCTGCACTACGTGCTGGATACACAAAATATTCCAATAAGTACGGATTATCGGAATTGCGAGAATTAATTAAGAAAAAACTATCTGAAGAAAATGGTATTGAATGTGATATTCAAAATATAGTAATGACCACTGGCGCGAAACAGGCTATCTATCTAAGCTTATTAGCATTACTAGAGCCGGAAGATGAAGCAATAATCATCGCTCCTTGCTATCCAAGCTATATCCCTCAATTGAAATTGGTTGAGCCTTCAATTAGGATACGAGTAGTTGATCTAAAAAAGAATGATTTTTCTTTGGATATTGAGGCAATTGAAAAAAATATTACCTCTAAAACAAAGTTATTGATTCTTAACACTCCACATAATCCTACGGGAAAAATGTTTTCAAAAGAACAACTGTTGCAGCTGGCTGGGCTGGCGATCAAACATGATTTTTATCTTCTTTCTGACGAGGTATATGAAAAGTTAGTCTATACCGATCAAGATCATTTTAGCCTTGGTTCGGTCAAGGAATTGGCAGGAAAACTGATAACTGTAAATGGCTTCAGCAAAGCGTATAGCATGACTGGATGGAGATTAGGCTATGTGGTAGCTCCGCTCCCTATCGCGTATCATATCGCAGAAATGCAGCATCATGTCAATACCAATGTCTGTACTTTCATTCAAAAGGGAGCCTGCGCCGCTTTTTCTTTACCTGCAGATTATTTGTCTTCTTTCCGTACCTTGTTACAGAAGAATGCGCTAGAGCTTCAGAGGATGATTTCCAGAAATGGCCTATTGTCATTAGTCCAGCCTCAAGGCAGCCAGTTCTGTTTTATCAATATCTCAGGTCTAGGATTGAAATCAGATGAGTTTTGTGCTAAGTTGGTAGAAAGCAAGGGAGTAGCTACTACGCCTGGAATTGTGTTTGGCGAGAATTGGGATGACCATATTAGGATTAGCTTAGGAGTTAGTGAAGAAGAATGCATTAAAGGGATCCAATACCTGGGGGAGTTTGTTCATGAGCTGCAACACTGAATGATGATGGTTATCATAACAAAAAATATTTTATGGGGATATAGATGCTAACACTTCTTTCATTGCATCAGTTTAATGATAAAGATAAATCTAAATTAGTGGAGGGATTGCAAGATTTTTACACTATCATTTTTCCTGATGATTTTACAGAAGATAATTTAACTGCTCTAGCCAGTTCAGCACAGGTTTTACTGGGAATGAAGGTCACTGAAAAAATACTTAATAATTGCCCTTATCTTAGGCTAGTTCAAACTCCCAGTGCAGGTGTGGATAAATTACATTTATCTTTACTTAAAAAAAGAGGAGTTCTGCTTTGTAATTCACATTCAAATAGCTATTATGTCGCTGAATATACAGTAGCACTCCTTTTTGCGTTATCAAAAAGAATAGCTCTGCAAAACCAATCCGCTCTCTTAGCTGGAACACTGCGAGGCCGGGTGGTTGGCATACTAGGTTATGGAAATATTGGAAAGCAAGTGTGTGAATTTCTTAATCCTTTTGGTTGTAAACTTATGGTTTTCAGGCATCAGAAAATTGAGAATAACGATTCAGGGATTTATTTTACCAATAATTTGAAAGAAGTGCTTTCTCAGGCAGATTATATCGTGATAACCTTGCCGTTAACTACGAGTACGAATGGTTTGATCGGAGCTGGAGAATTTGCGGTTATGAAAAAGTCGGCCGGTTTAATCAATGTTGGAAGAGGACCAGTTATAAATCAAGAAGCATTGTATCTTGCTCTGAAGGATAAAAAGATTCAAGCCGTGGCCATTGATGTATGGTATGATGATTTTGTGAAAAGTGATAACTCGGTACAATTTTCAACCAAATTTCCTTTTGAAAAATTAGATAATGTCATTCTCTCACCGTATCGGGCTGCTGCGGTAGAGGGAGCGCCCCATTTAGATGATGTTATTAAGAACTTACGGCTCTTTGCAACCTCTGGCAAGGTAATCAATGTAGTTGATTTAGAACAAGGATACTAAACATTTAAGAACCAATTCTGGAGAAGAAACTAGGAGAAAATACAGGTATAAAGGTTCAAAAAAATGTACAAAGAGAAAAAAATAGTGGTAGTTATTTTGGCTCGAGGAGGGTCGAAAAGACTTCCAGGAAAAAATATTAAAAAATTAGCTGGAGTTCCACTGATAGGATATACTATCCTGACGGCAGCACAATCTACACTGGTTGATAAAATTGTGGTTTCCAGTGATAGTGACGAGATATTGAAAGTAAGTAGTGCGTTTCCTTGTCTGCTTCAGAAAAGGCCTGCTCACCTTGCAGAGGATATTACTACTTCACAAGATTCCTTGCGCTATGTGGTGACAGAATTTGAGAAAGAACAGGGAGAAGAATATGATTTAGTGGTTCTTTTGCAGCCAACCTGTCCTTTTCGAAAGACTGCCGAAATTGAAAAATGTATCAAGGAATTAATTGATAATGATGCTGATTCTAGCCAAACTGTAACTCTGATGAGGGAAAAACCTGAACTCATGTTTGTGGAAGAGAACGGAAAATTAGTTTTTCAAAACAAGAATGCGTTTTTTAACAAATCTTTGCGAAGGACCAATTACATCCTTAACGGCGCAGTCTATGTAGTGAGAAAAGAAGTATTTTTCTCTACCGGAAACTTGTATGGTGACAAGAATATCCCCGTAATTATGTCTCAAGATGATTCTTTAGACATTGATACGTATGCTGATTGGCATGTAGCTGAAAAAATGTTGGAGGAACAAAAAAGGTTAGAGCAAGGAAAACAAAACCATATTTCTAGGAAACCAATAACTATTGCAGGAAAGCATCTCGGTGATGAACATCCAACTTTTATCATTGCTGAAATAGGGGTTAATCATAATGGAGATATGGATCTGGCTCGCAAATTGATAGATTTGGCGGTAGAAGCTGGCGCAGATGCAGTGAAGTTTCAAAACTTTAATCCGCAGACTGGTACTAGTAAATTTACGCCGAAAGTTACCTATCAAAAAGAGAATGATGGTCCAGAAGGGAATTATCAAACCATGCTGGAACGATTGAAAATTACAGGGGAACAAACTAAGATGCTGGCAGAATATGCGGCGGAAAAAGGAACTATTTTTCTTTCCACCGCTTCCGATGCGGAAAGTTTAGAATTGTTAAAAAAAGTAAATCCTCCTGCATATAAACTTGGGTCTCCGCACATTACAAATTTACCTCTGCTGAAAGATACGGCTAAATGTGGAAAGCCAATGATCATTTCAACTGGAATGGCAACATATGAAGAGATTGATGAAGCGATTCAAGTCTGTAAAGAAGTCGGAAATGATCAAATTATCTTACTTCATTGTGTATCAGATTACCCTACCCACTTTCACGATGTAAATCTGAATGTCATTGGTAGTTTACGGGAACGATATCCTGCACTTAATATTGGTTATTCTGATCATACTATGGGAATTGAAGCTTCTACGGTTGCGGTAGGTTTAGGAGCGCGGGTGCTGGAAAGGCATTTTACACTTGACAGAAGCATGCCAGGACCTGATCATAAAGCATCATTAGTACATGAAGAACTTGAAGCCTTAGTGCGTGCGGCAAGAAATATAGAACAAGCCATGGGGGACGGAGTGAAACGGCGAACTGCACGTGAAGAAGAAGTGGCAAGAACAGCTCGACGGAGTGTGGTTGCACATGTAGATATTCCTGCTGGAACGATAATTACAGAAGAGATGGTGCGCTTGAAAAAACCAGAAACAGGCATTAAGCCAAAATATTATTGGAGCTTGCTGGGAAAGAAAGTAACACGAGATATCGAAGCAGATAGACCGTTACAATGGGAAGATATTGAAGGTGGAATGGATAAAAATGTCTAAACGGAAAATTGCTGTAGTTACTGTAAGCAGAGCGGAGTATGGAATTCTTAAAAATTTACTCCAAAAAATAGATAAAAGTCCGGAATTGGAATTGCAGTTACTGGTCACTGGTTCTCATATGATGGAAGGGATGGGGAATACCATCCAAGATATCATTGATGATGGTTTCTCCATCGCCGCAAAAATAGATATGGAGCTTAGCTCTGACTCTCCTCAAGATATTGCCGGGGCTATGGGGACGATTGTGCAAAAAATGAGCAAAGCCTTGGCTGAGCTGCAGCCTGATTTAATAGTGTTGATTTCTGATCGATTTGAAACTTTAGCTGCAGCAGTGGCGGCCAGTCCTTTTATCATTCCCATGGTCCATATTGCCGGCGGAGTGGTTACCACGGGAGCTAAAGATGATAAGATGAGGCATGCGATTACGAAGCTGAGCCATTTACATTTCCCGGTTGATGAAGCAGGTGCTCGCAATTTACGTGCGATGGGCGAAGAAGAATGGAGAATTACCGTGACTGGTTCGATGGCCATGGATCTACTTAAGTCAGAAGCTACTTTTTCTAAAGAAGAACTAGCTCAAATACTTGGAATAGATTTTTCAAAAGAAATAATTCTTTTTGTATATCATCCCGTGACCTTGGAATATCAGGATACGGCGCGGCAAATACAGAATGCCTTGGAAGCAGTACTTTCTTTAGGCATGCAGGTAGTTGCTCTTCATCCTAATCAGGATACTTCTCGCATCGTTATCGTTGAGACTTTAGAAAAAGCTGCAACTAAACATCCTCATTTAAAGCTGGTAGAGCATCTGAGGCGTGAAGTGTATGCCAGCTTGCTCCAGCATTGTACATTAATGGTAGGCAATTCCAGTAGTGGATTGTTAGAAGCTCCGACATTTCAAACACCCGTAGTTAATATTGGAAATAGGCAAAAAGGGAGAGGAAGAACCAATAATGTTATTAGTTGCGGCTATGCGGTCAGCGAGATAAAAGCAGCAATAGAGAAAGGATTACATGATTCAGAATTTGCTTTACGATTAAAAGAGGTAAAAAATCCTTTTGGAAATGGAAATGCTGCAGATTTTATTTATGATAAAATTGTAAAATTGGATTATGGTAATAAACAGTTACTAGAAAAGACCTTAAGGGATAGATTATGAATATTTTATTATTAAGCGCGGGAAGAAGGAACTTACTAGTGCGATATTTTAAAGAGAATCTGATGAAAAAAGGAGGGAAGATTTTTACCGCAGATTGCAGTCCGATGGCCGCAGCGTTGTATGATGCCAATAAAAGCTTCCTTGTGCCATCATTTCAAGAACCAAACTATATTGAGGTAATCATTCGCCTTTGCAAAGAGCATAATATCAAGTCGATACTTTCATTGGTTGATCCGGAATTGTCTTTATTGGCAGAAAATATTGGACGGCTAAAGGCAGAAGGGATTTTTCCAATAGTTTCTGGAAAAGAGGCAGTGGAGATTTGTTTTGATAAGTACCTATTACATCAATTTTTATTACAAAATGGATTCAATAGTATTCCTAGTTATATCTCCTTAGAAGAAGTAGAAAAAAAATTAAGTTGCGGAGAGTTAGATTTCCCCTTATTTTTAAAGCCAAGGAAAGGTAGTGCCAGTATTGGATTGGCCAAGGTTGAAAATATGGAGCAATTGCGAATTGCTTTTATGAAGGAACCAGGGATGATGATTCAGCCTTTTGTAACAGCGCAGGAATGGGGAGTAGATGCATATAGGGATTTCCAGAGCAGGGAAGTAATTCATGTTTTTCCGAAGAAAAAAATGTTGATGCGATCTGGGGAAACGGATAAAGCTATTGGCGTGAAAAAATGGGAACTGATTAATCTATGTCGGGAGGTCGTTAACAAGCTTGATTTGCTAGGCCCATTAGATCTGGATTGTTTTGAGACTAGAGCTGGTTTTGTAGTAGCGGAGATAAATCCTCGTTTTGGAGGTGGATATCCTCTCGCATATAAAAGTGGGGTTAATTTTATGGAATTGCTTCTGAATAATCTTCAGGGAGAGACCAATGTAGCTAAAGTAGGTGAGTTTACAGAAGGAATACATATGTTTAAATTTGTGGATGCAAAATTTGTTAATCAGGAGGATGTTGTAAAATGAGTTGGAAAATACCATTATTTAAAATATATTCAGATGAAAACGATGTGGCAAAAGTATCTACTGTCTTACGTCGAGGTTCATTCTGGGCAGTAGGACCAGAAATTGCAGAATTTGAATCGTTGATTGCAGCATCCGTTGGAGTTAAGCATGTTGTAGCTATGAATTCTGGAACTTCAGCTTTGTTAGCGGTTTTGGTAGCGCACGGAGTTGAGGGAGGAGAAGTAATTACTCCTTCTTTCACGTTTACCTCAACAGTAAATACTATTGTGTTGGCAAAAGCAAGGCCTGTTTTTGCTGAAGTCGAATCAGAAACGTATGGTTTAGATTACCAAGATGTGCTACAAAAAATTACTTCTAAGACAAAAGCTATAATTGTTGTGCATTATGCTGGTTGTCCGGCTCGGGACACTTTATTGTTACGACAGTTGTGCGATGAAAAAAGCATTATGCTGATTGAGGATGCTGCGGAAGCGCAGGGAGCTTCTTTACATGGTGAGAACATTGGCTCAATTGGGGATTCGGCTATTTTTAGTTTCTGTCAGAATAAAATTATTACTACTGGAGAGGGCGGGGCAGCCTTAACTAATTCTGAGAAGATTATGAAAGAAGTTTCGTTCATCCGTTCGCATGGGCGAAAGGAAGACGGCGTGAATTATTTTGAAACTACAAAAAGCGCTGATTATGTCTCATTAGGACATAATTTTAGAATGCCCACTATGAATGCCGCGTTAGGAATAGCTCAGATGCAGAAAATTGAAAAGTTAATTTCGCTGCGGAGAAATAATGCTGTATATTTGTATGAAGGATTGAAGGCAGTGCAAGAAGTGAAATTACCGCGGGAGCCAGAAGGATTTACTCATGTGTACCAATTATTTACGATTAGACTTCCTTCAAAGCAGGTTCGTGATGGATTACAGGCTTATTTAGCTGAACGAGGCATTATGACCAAGATTTATTTTAGCCCCATTCATCTTACAACATATTATCAAAATGCCTTAGGAACAAAAAATGGAAATCTTCCAAAAACAGAAGAAATCGCAGATACAGTCTTGAGTTTACCTTTTCATGCCTTGCTTACAAAAGAAGAAATAGGGGAAGTAATTGATGCGATTAAAAATTATTTTCAAGATAATACTACACTTTCATTATCTTTATAAAGACAATTTTTTATTATCTAACTATGAAGGATGTTTTTGAGGGAAAAGTTATACTGGTTACCGGTGGTTGTGGATCGATTGGTTCTGAAATAGTCAGACAGCTTCTTCAATATAATCCAAAAGTAATCAGGGTATATGATACTCATGAGAATGGACATTTTACATTGGGGCAAGAATTGCAATCACCACTAGTTCGCCATATCATTGGTGATATACGAGATAATCATCATTTAGATAGGGCTATGAAAGGAGTAAATATCATCTTTCACGCTGCTGCGCTGAAACATGTCCCGCTCTGTGAGTATAATCCTGGACAGGCAGTAAGTGTTAATATAGTGGGGACGCAAAACCTGGTAGATGCAGCAATACGACACGAAGTGGATAAATTCATAGGTATTTCTACAGACAAGGCAGTTGAACCAGTCAATACTATGGGAGCGACAAAGTTATTAAGTGAGAAAATAATTACTAATGCTCCCATTGGAGACAAGATTATTAAGTTCTGTTGTGTGCGTTTTGGTAATGTATTGGCTTCTTCTGGTTCCATCATTCCTATTTTTAAGGAGCAGATACGAACAGGAAATGAAGTAACCATCACTCATCCGGAAATGACTAGATTTTTTATGAATATGCCAGATGCAGTGAAGTTAGTGCTCAAGGCAGCTACCATAGTAGAAGGAGGGGAAATATTTATCCTAAAGATGGATGCACTCAAGATTACTGATCTCGCCGATGTGATGATTGAAGAACTTGCCCCGTGCCATAATAAGGATCCTCAATCCTTTACAAAGAAGATAATTGGTATACGTCCAGGTGAAAAACTCTCAGAAGCTCTTCTTACTCATGAGGAAGCACTGTATGCAGAAGAATTAGATGATATGATTGTTATTAGGAATTCACTGTTGGCCAAGAGGCGTGGAATTAATTGGCATGAATATCAGGATTTTCCTCGGCTTACCTTACATTCTAAAAATATGCCCTTGTTGTCGAAGGAAGAGATTAGAGAAATTCTGCTAGAAGATAAAAGTATTTTAGGATTATAATTTTTGGTGTTTAAGATGTGTTCTTAATCTCTGCCTTTTCTATCACTCAACCTCTCTATCACATCAACAACTCGCTGATGAATCTTCCCATCTACCTGGAAACACCATTCTTTGATTAATTTTTCTCTTTTTTCTTTCAGTACATACTGGTTTCCTAGCATTCCTAGTATTATTTCTTTAATTCTGGCAATGTCTTCTGGATAATTAATTCGATACGATGGATCATAATCCTGATAAAAATTTTGGGTAAGTTTGGGAAGATCTATAGTAAGGCTGGGCTTGTTAAGGATGGAAGCTTCTAAGACAGTACTGCTGCCATAAAAATTAACCAAAAGATTTGACTTTGATATTAATGAATAAAGATTATCCTCTCCTTTCTGATGATTGGTCGAAACGTTCTTAAAAAGCTGAGCAAAATAATCATATTCTTGGTAATATCTCTCTCGGGGATGGGTTTTGATAGTAATGTGTAGGTGAGGGATGCTTTGGATGGAACCAATAATCTCTTTAAAATATTCAAAATATGTTTCTTTTGAAATCAGGTTAACTTCAATCAATGGTTGAGTAGTAATAAGGATTTCTTTTAAAGTGTGCTCCTTTTCTTTCGATTTATATTTAACGATAGTGTTGTATATAACTGGACCAGTGATATGAATATTTTCTTTGGCTATCCCCCAATTGATAAGCTGTTTTTGATGATATTCTCCAAACACTGCAAAATGAGCACCGCTATTGCTGATAGGTTGATCAGAGAAACCCATTCCGTGTTGAATAATAAGAGCTGAGATATTATTTTTTCTGGCTGCAGCAATAAGGCATTTTTCAGTAACACTCCCAGAAGAAGTAAGCACACCACAGACAATCTTTTCCTCCTTTATGATTTTATCAAATATATAATAGTTAAAGATGAGTTGAAAGAGCATCTCCCTAGAGAAGTTAAAATTGAAAACATACTTGCAATAAGGCCAGAAATTTTTCTCCCCTATCGAGAAGAGCTTTTTCTTTTGCTCTTCAGATAAATTTTTAATTTTTTGATACATCTCTTTTGACTTTGCCTTTGCTTTCTGTAATATCTCTTTATCGCTGTATTGGTAAATACTGTTTTTGTTCTTTAATAGTTGGTACTGTCTGCTGGAAAAGGGATCAACCAGAATAGGGAAAGGATTTACCTTACTTCTCTTAGAAATTTCGTCAATGATTGGTTGAAGGCGATAAATGCTTCCATCCTTTTGCAGCTGATTGGTATAAGTAAGAAAGAGAACTTTTTGTATAGGGTTAGAAACTTTAACAGATTGAGATTTTGCAATGGTTCTTTTTTTTTTCTCGTTTAAATATATCAGTTTTGGCAGGACTGAATTATACAATTGTAATTCTGCTTTCTTCTTGGTAGTAATTTTTTTTCCGTTTTTAAGTAAATCATATATGTTTAATTGTTTGGGCATCATAACCAGGAAGAACATTCTCTCATAGAACCAGCCCAGGGGAAATCCTTCAAATTCGAATAAATCAGCAAAGCTCTTTCCGTCCAATACTTTGCGATTATACCAATAGAGGACTACTTCTTCCATTTCTCCATAGATGGGTGCATAAGTAGCGTTTAAAATAGCCATGCTCAGTTCTTACCAGAATCCTTTATATTATTTATCGAACTGAGCAGTATTCAAGTTCGACAATGCTTATAAATAAATGATCTGTTTTAAGGCTATGGATGCAAATTACAAACGCATTGCCCTGTTAGGTTTTACTCCTGTGCAGATTGGGAAATTGAAGTCTACATTTCCTACTACCGATTTAATTTCCGTGGTTCGAGATACTATTAGTGAGAATATATCTACTGTGGATGCTCTGGTCAGCGCAGACCGCGCCGTTTTAGACGAAGTATTAAATGCTGATTCACTGCGTAAAGCAAGTAAGCTTCGCTGGATTCACGCTACTGGCGCAGGTATTGAGCATTATTTGATCCCTGAACTGGTGCAAAGCCATATTGTTCTTACTAATGGCAAGATTCTGCAAGGACCGGGCGTTTCTGATCATGCCCTGGCCTTGCTACTGACTCTTACTAGAAATATTCATCTTACTATCTCTGGTGATCAAGATGTTACCACTCCGCGCCCAATTGAACTTCGCGGCAAGGTTGCAGTGGTGGTTGGCTGTGGTGGTATAGGAATGCTTATTGTTGAGAAGCTGGCGGCATTTGGAATGAAAGTTTTTGGAGTGAATAATGAAAATCTTCCTTATCTTACGATGCTGCAAGAGGTGTATATGCCTGAGCGACTTCTGGAAATCTTGCCCAAAGCGGATGTGGTTATCTGTGCTACCCCCCTTACTTCGCAGAGTAGAGGTATGTTTGGTTCAAAAGAATTTGTTGCTATGAAAGATACTGCCTATTTTGTCAATGTGTCAAGAGGAGCGTTAGTACAAACGGAAGCATTGGTAGAAGCTCTCAAAAAAGGAAAGTTTCACGGAGTCGGCCTTGACGTAACCGATCCGGAACCACTTCCTCTTGATCATCACTTACAAACATTTCGTAATGTGGTCATTTCTCCTCATCTTGCAGGGATGTCGGATAATAATTTCACACGCCGTTTTGAGAATATAATCTTAAACATGAATCGGTTTATACACGATCTTCCTTTAATCAATGTTGTTGATAAACAGAGAGGATATTAATATTTGAGGTGAATAACATGAAAACAGAATTAGTAGTAAAAGTAAACAAAGACAAATATGATGATATCTATCGGAAAGGATACGATAAAAAATATCCTAATCTAGATTTGGTGCGCTTAGAACGCTGGTATTTCAAGCAAAAAAAAGGTAAAGTGCTTGATTACGGATTTGGAGTTGGCGTTAATCTTCTTCATATGTTGGAATGCGGTTACCATGTTGAAGGTATTGAAGCTTCTCCAGAAGCAAAACGTATTGTTGAAAAGAAGCTAGCTGATAGGCAGGAGTTAAAATCAAGAGTAAACCTAAATGTGTTTGATCGCAATGCAGATAAGCTTCCTTATCCCGATCATTCTTTTGATTATGTGGTCTGCCTGAGTGTTCTTTCCTTGCTTGAAACAAGAGAAAGAATTGAATGGCTGTTACAGGAATTCAATCGGGTCCTGAAACCTGGAGCAAAAATGATTATAGACATTAACGGGCCTGGAAGCGATTTTTCTAAACATGCAACTTTGGTAGGAGATGAGATTTATGAATACCGTGGCAATAGCGGAAAAGAAGAGCCACGTTTGTGTTATTGTCCGCAATCAGAAGATAAATTTAGGTCTCTTCTAGAAGGACTTTTTGATGTTGACGATGTAGGGCATGTGTCCTTCAAGTATGTTGACAATGAAAGTTTTGAATACATTGCCTGTGTACGGAAGAAAGGATGATATTTTTATTTTAATTGTCAACCGCGAGTGCCCACCACTGGTGGACGCTCTCGCGTCTTGAACACCAGTGGCATGCTCGCTTTGCTCGGGGCACTCGCATTCAGATGAATGCAGTCAGCTTAGCCTGATTTTGCAG
>Ga0080064_1002452_pt1 | contig 31446 bp, 24 predicted proteins | sample Subgrocontami54m_FD_69260 | JGI IMG/M metagenome (GOLD analysis project Ga0080064, IMG submission 69260) | Subsurface groundwater microbial communities from S. Glens Falls, New York, USA - GMW46 contaminated, 5.4 m (SPADES assembly) (version 2) ...
GCTTGAGCAAGGACTACGAGTACTGGGAGGAGAATAGTGCCGCCTTCATCTACATTGCGTCCATTCAACGGCTCGTCAAACACGCGGCTGCTCCGCCCTGATCATTTTCTGAACACGCTCTAAGGGTGGGGGCGTGCCCACACCAATGGCGAGTCGGCCCAACCGGAGGAAGGCGCCGCGCGCATCGAAATCACTGCGCGCTCTGCTCGACGATGTCTGTGTTCAGGAGCGCGCCGCAGGCGGGGCAGCAGAGCTGCTCCGCGACGTAGCTGCCGACGAGCGGGGTCATGAGGAGTCCGACGCGCGTCGGGTTCTGCCCGGTGCGGGCGACAACCGTGGTCCAGTCCTCCTCGACGCGGCAGAGGCCCGTGCCGCAGCGCGAGCAGTGGACCCAGGACGCGCCGGCCTCGGATCGAATCTCCAGATTCTCACGGAAGGGGTGGACCTCGCTCCGTCCGCCAACCCGGCCGAGGACGCCACCGGGGCCTGAAACCGTCGGGCGGCGTACGGCGAGGCCCTCGCTGCGCTCTTCGCGGAGGCGCGAGCGGGCAAGCTCGGTCGCCGCGGCATCGATGGCATCGTTGGCGATCGCAACTCCGTAGAGCTGTTGGGCGGCCGCCTGCGAGACGAGCGCGCGTTGAACATCTTCCAGTACGAGCTCCGGGTCTCTCTCCAGTGGGTCGCCGTATCCGCCGCCGCTCGCCGCGATCATGATGACGACGTCGTTCGGCTTGACCTCGAAGTCGCAGTATGGGAGCTGGCGACTCTGGCCCCCAAGCTCCGCGATCTCCGAGGGCCACTCCTTCGCGGCGAGCATTTCCGGCACCCTCGTGTTCTCCTGGAGCAAGAGCAGGCTCGGGCTGCCCGGGTACCCGCCAAACATCCCCTGACCGGAGTTGCGCAGCCCCGCGACGCCCAGCGCCACGCCCTTGACCCGGTTATCCGGCGCGTCGTGGAGAATGAAGCCGTACTCCACGCCCGCACCGCCGCGGTACTTACCCGCGCCGGCTGCATCACGAATGTGCCGATTGAAGAGATGCAAAAGTGGGAAGTTGAGCTCGACCCACTCGATGTTGTGCGCGGTCATGTTGGAGCGGCCGCCGGAATCGGTGCCATCCCCCTGTGCGGTCGCGCCGCCACCGTCGAGGCTGGTGAGGGTCGACACGTAATAGCGGCCGTGTTGGTTTGTGGCCGCGTGGCGCATGAGTCGGTGGCCGAGGCTCTTCGCACTGACCTCCTCACGCCATTTCTCGCTTGTCGCGGCCATCTGCGTGAGCACGGACTCGGTGATGAAGCGAGCCACCGCGCCGCCGGAGGTCGTGTTCAGCGAAACGGGCGCAGGGTATTGCGGGTTCACGATCGTGCCCGGAGGCGCGATCACCTCGATCGGAGCGAAGGCGCCATGATTCTTCGGGATGTCCCAGCCGAGAAGACCCAGAACCGAGCCGAAGCACGTACCGAATGTCGCGTGATACGGGAGGTTGATGCCCACCTTCGCCTGGGGGTCGGTGCCCGTGAAGTCGAAGAGGAGGTGGTCTGCCTCCTTCGTCAACTTCAGCTTCACCCGCCACGTGTCCGAGGTCTGGATCACGCCTTCCGAGGTCCATGAGCCATCCGGGATCTCCGCCAACCGCTGGCGGAGGATCCGCTCCGAATAGCGGATCATCTCCGTTGAGACCGCGTCGACCAGCTCCCAGCCATACTGGTCGCACATCTCTCGCATGCGGCCGCGCGCGACGTTGTTGGCGGCGATCTCGCACTTGAGGTCCAGGCCCACCATCACCGGCTGGCGGGTCATATTGGTGATGGCGTCGAAGACGTCGCGGCGCAGCTTACCGCGCTCGATCAACTTGATACCGGGGATGCGTACGCCCTCGTGACAGATCTCCGTGGCGCCGGGACTGTTGCCGCCAGGGGACATCGCACCGATGTCCATGACGTGCACGAACGTAGCGCTCCAGCCGACGAGCCGGTCCCCGTGATGGATCGGCGAGATGATGTAGACGTCCGATTGGTGGATCGCCGCGACGTAGGGATCATTCAGCATGAACATGTCGCCGGGCTCGATCCCTTCGTCGTCCGCGAAGCGCTCGATGATCCGCCGCACGGCGAAGCCGGCGCAGGCGACGTGGAACCCGGTCGAATCGCCGGGGGAGAGCACATCGCCGTTGGCGCGGTAAAGCGCGGACATGTAGTCGTGCATCTGCGTCGTGTTGACGGTGCCACCGACCCGTTCGAGGGTGGTCCCCATCTCTTTCGTGATCTGGTGCAGGCGATGGGACAGGATCTCGAAGGTCACCGGGTCCACGGTTCGCGTGTCCCGATCGACTGTCACAGCCACTGGGACCTCCATTATCTCGGTCGCGTATCGCGGTCGTGCTGGCACGTTCGTCGTATTGCTTGGGTAGGGCGCGGTACTGCTCGCGCTAGTCCGAGACCTCCCATTCGTGGATGTTCCAGGTTACTCCAGTTTGCGGGCCGTAGTGACCGACCGGCCCCTTGAGCCGATTCCTCGCCACGAGCACCTCCACTCCATAGTAGAGGGGTCCATAGCCAGCCATCTCCGACAAACGCTTCTGGATCGCAACGATGGCCTGGCCTCGGGCGCCTGCGTCGAACGACGTCAAGACGATCTGGTAGAGACGGTCGATCTCGGCATCGCTGAAGCTGCCCCGGTTCGACTCGACGAAGCCGGTCTCGGGAGTCGGAATTCGCGCCGTGATGAGGTGGAAGTCGTCCATGCGGATGGTGCGTTCGCCGGTGTGGACGCCAGGGAAGCTCGCCCGGAACTCGCGGTCACGCTGCCGGGTGCGCGGGAGAATGTAGACGGTCGATTGGACGCCAATCCGCTTCCAGTTGTCGGCGACGATGGTCGCCTCCTCGGGCGGGCTCGATCCCGAGTTGACCTCGATCTCGAACGGCTGTCCCGCCGCGTTGGCCAGGACGCCGCTCGGCTGGGCCGTCCAGCCTGCCTCCGCCAGCAGCGCCAGCGCGCGGTTGGGATCGTAGGGGTACTTAGTAATCGCTCCGTCGATCTCCCGGAACAGCGGGTCAGATGGCAGCACCCAGGCATCCGCTGCCGTGCCGAGGCCCTGGGTCATGACCTCCGCGATGCTGGCCCGATCCACGGCATGGAGGAGCCCGCGGCGAACCCGTACATCGGTCATCGCCCGCTGCCAGTTCGGGACCTCCCGATACTGGAACTCGAGAAACTTGAGCCGCGTCGCCCAGGTCTTGACGTAGCCCTCTCCACGGTTGGCCCACTGGTCCCGCGCGATGATCGCCTCCGCGACGCGGATCGCGGGCGAGGTTGTGAAATCGATATCGCCCGCCAGCACGTTGGCGATCAGCGTATTGGAGTCGGGAAGGATGCGGATCTCCAGCGTTTCGACACGCGGCGGCCCAAGAACCCACTCGGGGAACGCACGCGCGACCATGCGGTTCCCGGGCTCCCAGCGCTCCAACCGGAACGGTCCGTTTCCGACGAACGCCGTCGTCCACTCCTCGCCCTTGACGAAGTTGGCGCGGTTGGCCTCGTATTTTTCCGCCAGGAGGTGAGCTGGAAGTGGCGGAAGCTCGCCGCGCCCCAGAATGTTGGCCAGGACATAGGGCTCGGACCAGTTGACGATGATCGTCCGATCGTCCGGGGCGACGACGCTGCCGATGAGCCGCTCGGGTTCTCGATTGGCAACCGGAATCTCCGGGTCCGCGTACACGCGCGCGGCGAAGGCGAAGTCGTGGGCGGTCAGCGGCATCCCGTCGTGCCAGCGCATGCCGTCCCGCAAGCGGTAGGTCGTCACCATCGTGCCATCGGGATGGATGACCCAGTCGCCGTTCTCCTGGGTTGGGATGCGGCTCGCCATCATCGGATGGGGCGTGCCCTGAAGGTCGTAGTAGGTGAGCGCGGAGCTGAAGACCCAGCTCGGCTCGGAGCCGCCCGCGCCACCGAGAAACTTCGGGCTCAAATTCTCTGGCTCCCGCGCCCAGGCGATCGTGATGGAGCCGCGCGGCGCTCGTCGTGCCTGATCACTGGGCTCAGAGGACTGGGCTGATGGGCGGGGCCCCGAGTCGGCCGTCCCGCAAGCCGTCCCAAAGGTCATCGCGATCACGATGCTGATCTGGAGCCACCGCGAGCTCCTGCTCACCAAAGCGGGTCAACCGGGCGGCGTTCGGACGTCATGACGCCTCCACCACCTCGGTGTCGAACAGGGTTCCGCACGCCGGACACGTGAGCTGCTCGAGGAAGAAGAAGCCCTCCAGGGGCCGCATCAGAGCGCCGGCCCGCGTCGGAGGCAGCAGCTTGCGGTCGCAGGCCTGCGTCCAGTCGTCTTGCTCGGGGCAGAGGGGCTGGCCGCATTTCGCGCAGCGGAACCACGGCGCTCCGGCGTGCAGCGCGACGTCGATGTTTTCCCGGAGCGGGTGCAGGCTGGGGGCTCGGTCGCGATCCGACGCGCTCGGGGTTGGCGCCGGGCGGGCCAGGTCTTCGTGCCGCTCCTCGCGCAGCCGCCCCCGAGCAAGCTCCGTTGCCTCGACGTCGATCGTGTCGCCCCGAATCACGACCCCGTAGATCTCGCGGGCGCACGCCGGAGAGACCAGTCCGCCGATGACGTCGCTGAGCACCATGGCAGAGTGGCGGTCCAGCGGATCGCCGAAGCCGCCGCCGCTCGCATTCGAGACGTAGAGTACGTCCCGCTCACCGATCTGGAATTCGCAGTACGGCAGTTGGATCGCCTCGCCGCCGAGGGCGCCGAGGTCGACTGGCGCCGCATCCCCGGTCAACAGCTCGCGTACCCGGGTGTCCTTGTGGTGGACGAGGACGCTCGGCGCGCCGGGATAGCCGCCAAAGAGGCCGCGACCCGAGTTGCGGAGGCCTGCCACACCGTACGCAATGCCCTTGATCTGCCCTTCGGGCGCGTCGTGGATCGTGAGCGCAACCTCCTCACCAACGCCGCCACGGTACTTGCCGGCGCCGCCCCCATCCGTCATGTGGCGGCGAAAGAGGTACAGGAAGGGGAAGTGGGACTCGAACCACTCGACGTTGTGATCGGTCATGAGACCCGCGCCGCCGGAATCGATCCCGTCCTGGCCGGCCCGCGCGCCGCCGCCATCCAACCCACCAATCGCGGACACGTAGTACCAGCCGTATTGGTTGACGCCCGCGTGGCGGGCGCGGCGATGACCGGTGTTCTTCGCGTACACCTCGGTGCCCCAGCGCGCGCTCGTCGCCACCATCTGCGTGAGCACGGAATCCGCCACGTACTTCACCACCGGACCGCCCGCGGTCGTGCTGAGCGAAACCGGGCCCGGCGACTGCACATTGACCAGGCTTCCCGGCGGTGCGATCACCTCGATTGGGGCGAATGCCCCATGGTTCTTCGGAATGTCCCAGCCCAGCATCGTGAGCAGGCCCTGGAAGCATGCGCCAAAGGTTGCGTGATAGGGGAGGTTGATGCCGACCTTGGCCTGTGGGTCAGTGCCGGTGAAGTCGAAAAGCAGGTGATCGCCAGTCTTGGTCAGCGTGACGGTGACGTTCCAGGTGTCGGTGGTCTGGATCGTGCCCTTCGCGCTCCACTGCCCGTCCGGGATCTCGCGGAGCCGCCGCCGAAGGATCTCCTCCGAGTAGCGGATCATCTCGGTCGAGACGGCGTCGATGAGGTCGGCACCGTACTGCTCGCACATCTCCTGGATCCGTGCGCGTGCGACGCTGTTCGCGGCGATCTCACACTTCAAATCAAGGCCAACCATCGCGGGCTGCCGGGTCATATTCGTGATCGCGTCGAACACGTCCCGGCGGAGCTTGCCGCGCTCGACCAGCTTGATGCCTGGAATGCGGACCCCCTCGTGGAAGACTTCGGTGGCGCCCGGCGAGTTTCCGCCTGGCGACATCGCGCCGATATCCATGACGTGGACGAACGTGGCACTCCACGCCACGAGGCGGCCCGCGTGGTGCACCGGGGAGATGATGTAGACGTCGGACTGGTGGATGGCGGAGACGTACGGGTCGTTCAGCATGAACATGTCGCCCGGATCGATCCCGCCGTCGGCCTCGAAGCGCTCGATGATGCGTTTCACCGCGAACGAGGCGCAGGCGACGTGCCACCCCGACGACTCGCCCGCCGACAGCACGTCGCCGTTGGCGCGATAGATGGCATTGATGTAGTCGTGGCGCTGGGTTGTGTTCACGGTGCCGCCGACCCGCTCCAGGGTTACGCCGATCTCACGCGTAATCTGGTGAAGCCGGTGGGAGATGATCTCAAACGTAAAGGGGTCGACGGTCCGGGTGCCCGGCTCGAGCGCCAGTACCAATGCTGCCTCCTACGCGTGTCGCACGTGCATCCTACTGGCTGGAGCCCAGCCGCTGCTACGTACGATCTTCACAGCAATGGTGGGCCGGTTCTCAGGAAAAATCAATCATCGGGGTAGCGCTGAACTGGATCTTCACCGCCGCGGATGGGAGGACGCTGAGCTGGTGCAGGGCGTACTCGTGCTCGTACGCGCTGCGGGTATTGACGGCGTCCAGGGGAATGACCACGTTGTAGCGGTAGTTTCGGGCAGCGGCAGTCGCGGTGTACATGACGGCGAAGTTGGTCGCTGAGCCGGTCACCACCAGATTCCGGACGCCACGCGCCTCGAGGAGCTGCTGCAGCTCGCCCCCGGTGAACTTGTCGAAGCCGTCCGGGTAGAGCACCGTCTCGCTCGGCTGGCGCTTGAGCGCGGTCGCGACCTCACCGAGTGGTGTTCCCTTCGCCGATAGCGACACGCTGAAGACGACGGGAACGCTGGCCGCGCGGGCCTTGTCCAGGAACGCGCCGAGCGCATCGAGGAGCTGCGAGCACTCGGCCGCCGGGTCGTCGCAGCGGGTGCTCATGTCGAGGACGAGCACCGCGGTCGTCGCCGGGTCCAGGCGCTTCGGCTCGGCCTGGGGTCGAACCGGTTCCGTGGTCTGCATGATCTGACCTCCTGTGGCTAGGTGACGTTCCATTCGTGGGCGTTCCAGGGGATGTTGCCGACGCCGGGCTTGAAACCGGATGCCCGCTCCGACGTGATCGTCGGGTTGACCGCGTGGAACAGCGGGAGCAACGTCAGGTTTTCGGTCTGGTGCTGCACGATCTGCGCGAGCGCCTGCATGCGCTCCGCCCGCGGAATCGCCGCGGCGAATCGGTCCAGCATCGCGTCGAACGCGGGGTTCACGTAGCGCGCATAGTTGCCGTTGGCCTGATAGCCATTCTCGGCTCGCGCCGTGTTGCTGCTGTGGAAGAGCTTGACCCGGGTGGACGTCAGGGTGTTGCCGGCCGTGATGAGCTCGAACGCGGGGAAGTTCGCCCGATATTCGCGGTCGGTGATGCGCTGGATCGGCACCACGACCGAATCGACGCTCACCCCAACCCCCTGCCAGTAGGCCGCGACCGGAAAGAGCGTCTTCGTCTGGACCTGGAACTGGGCGGTCGTCCGCATCTCGATCGCGAGCGGCTGCGCGCTGCTATCGCGGAACATTCCGTCGGCGCCGCGCGTGTACCCCAGCTCTCCGATGAGCTGGGCGGCGCGGCGGGGGTCGTGCTCGTACATCACGGTGCTCGACTCCACGTCCCTCCACTCGGGCCAGTCCTGCCGCACGAAGCTGTGCGCGACCGGCGCGAGGCCAGCCTGAATCGTGTCGACGATCTCCTGGCGGTCGATCGCGTGAAAGAGTGCGCGCCGGAAGCGTACGTCGGCCACGATGGCGGGGCTCGGGTTCAGGAACTGCGGGTAGATCTGCATCCAGCCGCCGGGTCCCGTCATGAGCTTCAGATCGGGCCGCTGCTCCCGGGCCTTCAGCCCCTGCTCGATGTCCAGCCCGCGGCCCATGTTGAGCTCGACCGTCCCCGCGAGGATGTTGGCGATGAGGGTGTTGGGATCGGCGACGAACTTGACCTCGAGCTCGTCGATTTTTGGGCGACCGAGGACGTACCGGTCATTCGCCTCGAGGAGCACCTGGCTGCCAGAGGTCCAGCTCTTGACCTTGAACGGCCCGGTCCCGATAAAGCCCTCGTGCCAGTACGGGACGTTGATGAGGTTCTCCTTGTCCTGGAGGTAGCTCTCCTCGAGCAGGTGTTTCGGCATAGCCAGCGACAGGGTCTCCGTGAAGAGCGTGTCCGCCTCCACGAACGGCTGCTTCCAGGTGACCGTCACGGTGCGCGGGTCGGGCGCCTCGATACCTTCGACGAGCGCAAGCGGCGCCATGCGGCCAAACGGAACGCCGCGGTCTTGCTCGACCTGGAGCGTGAAGAGCAGGTCGGCGGCCGTGAAGGGGGTGCCGTCGTGCCACTGCGCGTCGGGGCGGATGCGCCAGGTCGTCTCCATCCGCCCGTCCGGCAGGAGCCGCCAGAGGCCGTTCTCGATCGAGGGCACGGCCTCCGCGATGACCGGCCGAAGCACGCCAGCATCATCCGCGGCGGCGAGACCGACGTGTACCAGGGCCACGAGCTCATCGATGCCGGCAAGGTTGCCGATGGTGCCGCGTGGGTTGGTCTTGATGTTGGCGAGGGAGGCCGGCTCGCTCATGACCGCGACCACGAAGCGCGTCCGCGCGCGCGGCTGCTCGGGCGCGCCCGCCTGGCGAGCCGGCGCGGCGGGAGGGGCCGCGCCCGGGGTGCAGGCCGCGAGCAGGAGCGCAAGAAGGAGGGCGCTGATGCGTGCAAGCGGCATAGTTGCCCACCTCGAATTCCTGCGCTGTTGGCGTCATGCCGGTCGGCCGCCGTTGGCGGCCATCTTATCACGACGGCAACCAGCGCGGGCCGGGCGAAATGCCCATGAAACTGGGCACGGCGCCTCGTTGACCCCGGTCGCCTGCGTCGCTAGGATGCAAGTACACGACACCCGGCGCAAGGAGAGACCAGTGCTTGCCACTGAGGATGTCCAGACGCGAACCATCGATCCGGTGACGTTTGAGATTCTGTCCCACCGCCTGTACCAGATCACGAAGGAGATGGGCATCACCCTGGAGCGGGTCGGCGGCACGGTCAACACGACGCAGCTCCACGATTACATGGCATCGCTGTACCGAGCGAACGGCGACATCCTCTCCGCGGGCGAGACGATCGGGTGGCACGTCGCCTGTGCCAGCTTCGCGGTGAAGCGGATCATCCAGCGCTTCGCGGACGACGAGGGGATCGACCCCGGCGACGTCTTTCTATTGAACGATCCATACGTCGCGGCGATTCACCAGTCTGACGTGTACGTGATCTCGCCGATCCATGCCGGGGATCGCCTCGTGGCCTGGAGCGCCACGTTCGTGCATGTGATGGACATCGGGGCGATGTCCCCGGGCGGAAACTCACCGGGCGCCACGGAGATCTGCCAGGAGGGGATTCGCATCCCGGGGATCAAGCTCGTCGAGCGCGGCAAGCTCCGGCGGGACGTGTTCGACGCGATTACCAACATGACCCGGCAGCCCGCCATGGTCGGGCTCGACCTGAAATGCGAGATCGCCGCCAACAACGTCGCGCGCGTCCGCATGGAGGAGATCTGCAACCAGTATGGTGCAGATCTCGTCGACGCAGTGTCCAGCGAGATGATTCGCTACTCCGAGGAGATCCTGCGGCGCCGCCTCCGCGAGATTCCGGACGGCTACTGGACCGCCTCGGGCGTCATCCAGACGACCGATTCATGGAAGGCCATGGTGAGCCTGCGCAAGACGGGCGACCGCCTGCTGTTCGACTTCACCGGCACCGACCCGCAGGCGAAGGTCGGCATCAACCTGCCGTACCACGCGACGTTCGGCGCGGCGTACTCGTCGGTGATGAGCCATCTCGGCTACGACATTCCCAAGAATCACGGCGCCTTCGCCCCCCTCGAGGTGATCGCGCCGCCGGGCACGATCATGAACCCGATTCCGCCGGCGCCCGTGTCACTCAACACCACGTCAGGCGGCGCGGTGGCGAAGTATCTCACCGACACGGTGATCATGCAGATGGTCGCGGCGAGCCCGCGTTGGCGTACCGAGGTCATGGCGAAGAACCTCGGCGGCCGGCTCGCGCGGCACGCCGGCGTGAACCAGTACGGCCGCTACTACGTGTCCACGCTGCTCGGGATCAGCGGCTCCGGCGCCACGTCCGAGCATGATGGCCTGAGCTCTGGCGGAGGCCCGATCACCGGCCACAACGTGGAGTGGGTGGAGCACAACTTCCCGCTGCTTCATCTGTTCCGCCGCCACATTCGGGATGGCGCGGGCGCCGGCAAGTTCCGGGGGGGGATCGGAGCCGAGATGGCGCTCACGCCGCACGACGCGCCCCAACATCAGATCAAGGGCGTGGCGCTCGGCGTCGCCGGCCTGCGCAACTCCGGTCAGGGGGTATTCGGGGGGTATCCCGGCGCGCCGAGCATGCTCAGCCACATCGAGCACACCCGGCTCCGCGAGCTGCTGGCCGCGAACGTGCAGCCGACGGATCTGGAGGAGCTCGGCGGCGAGTCGCGGCTCCTGCCATACTGCGACTTCGACCTGAAGGACGGCGACGTCATGCTGCTCAGCAGCGGGGGCGGGGGCGGCTACGGCGACCCGCTGGAGCGCGACCCGGCGGCGACGGCGCGCGACGTGAGCGCCGGCCTCGTCTCCGCGGAAGCGGCGCGGACCGTCTATGGGATCGTGACGGATGGGGAAAGTGTAGACGCGGCCGGCACCGCAGCGGAGCGCAAGCGGCTGCGCGATGATCGGCGCCACGCGGCCGGTGCGTCGGGAGCGAACGGGCGCGGCGCGCGGCCGGGTCCAAATGGGCACGACAGCGGCAGCGCCCAGCCGCTCCGCGAGAACCTCGAAACCCTCACAACCCAGACCGGCGCGAGCGTGCTCTGCACCCAGTGCGGCTATGAGCTCTGCCCGGCGGATGAGGATTGGCGAGCGGCCGCCATGCGATCGCTGGTGCCGCCGACGAACGCCGGCCCGCTGATGGCGGTGCTCGGCGACCGCTACCGGCTGGAGCAGCTCTGCTGCCCGGGCTGCGGCGCGCTGTTGAACAGCGACATCATCGAAGCGTAGGCCAGCCGGCATTCAGTCAAGGGGAAGCTCCCCGATCCTCGGCGGAACATTCCGCCCGCTGGCGATACCGCACACTATTACCGAATCGTGCGTGGGCACCGCAGGCGTTTCGGGCAGTATGCTGGCAATGACATTCAAAGTTGGGTTGTATCGATGCGCCATCCAATCAACGCGCCGCGCCGGCTTGGCTTGCTCCTCGCGTCTGCCGCCCTCACACTCGCCCTGCTCCTCGGTCCCACCGCTGTCCTCGCATGCAGTGGGACAGCATCCTTCGCCGAGCGCGTCAACCGGAGCGAGGTCATCCTCGGCGGGTGGGTTGAGAGCATTGCATACCAGCCCGAAGGGCAGGCGCTACTGGCTGAGCTCGCCGGGGCGAAGCCCGCGCGGCCCCCAAACGTTCCGGTTGAAGTCCGGGTGCGAGTCCATGAAGTCTTACGCGGCGAGCCAGACGTGACCTTCGTCTTCGTCGACGAGCGTAGCGCCTACCCCATGCCAGCGGGCTCCATATTCTGGGCCGGCAGTGGGGGGAGCTGCGGGGTGCTTGACGCCGACCCGACTGGGCAGTACGTGCTGGTCGCATTCCAGAACTTCGCTGGTCAACTCACGACGAGCACGGGCTTGGCCGTGTTCGGGGCCAGTGCCGACGATGCCGGCGTTGCACGCTACAGGGGCATATTGAGTGAAATCCTGGAGCTACGGTAACGTGATCAATTGGCCTGGGCGACCGGCCGAACGTCAGCACGGGTATCCCTTCGTGCTCATCCGGGTCATCCAGGCGGTCATCAAGAGCCTGGTTATAGCGCTTCTTACCGGACTGTTACTCGTCGTCCTGGACCGCGAGGTCGGCCAGGATCCGGTCACGGTCGTGCCCACCGTCTGGCGCGGGAATAGCCGTATCCAGGCGCCGCGCGAGGTAGCGGTCCCGCCAATATACGGGGGCTACGTATTCCCAGCGCCGGCGGAAGGCTCTGCGTTAGAGTAGCGAGCTCGCGCCGCTCGGCCACCAACCTGCCGTCAGCGGAACATGGTGCGAGCGCACAAGATGGAAAGATCGTGGGGATCCATTGCCACGTCGCTGAGGGGCAGAAACGCCGCTGACGACCGATCAGAAACTCTCTCTCTCTCGACAATTACGAGCCACCCATGAAGTCGCGCAGCCAGGCGCGGTACTCCGCATCGCGGCTCACGCTCTTGACCAGAGCATCTCCGGCGCCAGACTTGATCTCTGATGGCGGCCTACCCTGTCTTAAGGATTGGAGCACCTCGTGAACGGCGCGAATCATAGCTAAGAAAGGCAGATGACCTTGCAGGGCAATGCGAACCCCGCGATCAGACAGATAGTCGACGTCGGATAGCTCGGGCGTGACCTGACCGAGAAAGAGCGGGGCGCCGATCTCGCCGGCAACCGCATCGAGTTGCGCCCGAGTATTCACTCCGATGAGAAGGACGGCATCCACGCCGACCGCTGCGTAGGCTCTGCCGCGGCGAATCGTCTCTTCCAGGCCCCCGACCTGCATGGCACTGGTACGGGCTGCCACGATCAGCGCTGGATCCTGCCGTGCGGCCAGAGCAGCCCGCATTTTGCCCACGCCCTCGTCGAGAGAGATGAGCTGCACCCTATCTACGGCGCCATACGCAGCCGGCAACAAGGTGTCTTCGATAGTTAACCCCGCGACCCCGGCCGTCTCTAGCTCCTCAACACTACGCCTCACACTGAGCGCATTGCCGTAGCCGTGGTCCGCATCTACCAGCAAGGGCAGGGAAGCCGCGCGGTTGATTCGCAGAGCTTGGTCGGCGAGTTCCGTCAGTGTGAGCACAACCAGGTCCGGTGCGCCGAGAACCGCAAGCGAAGCGATCGAGCCACCGAGCTGGGATATCTCGAAGCCAACGTCCTGGGCAATCCGGGCGGACACAGGATCGAAAACCGAGGCCGGATAGACGCAACGCCCCCCGGTCAGCACCCCTCGCATCACCTCGCGTCGTGTCGTCCAATGCATCATCACTCCACCTGTGATCACCATACTGGCCTGCTCCATCAGCTGCCGAAGCAGGCGGCTCGCTGTTTGCGTGGCTCGGACCGGACCCGTGGGGTGCGGCGCGGTCTGGCCAACCGGTGCCGTCACAGCCCGAATTGCCGAGGTGCCCCGCATCGCGTCATGCGCCGCCCCGCTCGGTTGTCACGCTGCTGGCCTCAATGGTGGTCGGGCGGCAGCCAGCAATCGAATCGGCGTGTTGACGTGGAGTCTAGACGCCGATGACTCAGGCGGTCCACTGGTGGCAGAGGGCACGGCACCGGCGCTGCTCCGCACCCGCTGGACCGCCCTCAAGGATGCGCCTGAATCGAGCTATCCGATGTACCGACTACCGCACCAGGTGGAGGAAGCCGTCCGTGCGGCAAGGAAGGGCGAGAAGCCGGAGGCGATCCATCGCGCGGTGCGGCAGGCGGTGCGTACAGTTCTGTTCGCCGGGCCATACTGACCCGAACCCAGAAAAGGGCCCGAGCTCAGAAATAAGGCACGGCGACGTGCAGGGAGCGTCCACCCGACCGGGCACGAAGAACGGATCGTCGGGAATCAGGACGGCGCTGGGTTTCTTATTGCTATCCGTGCCAAACCGGTATGGTTTGGCAGCGCTCAGGCGATGTATTTTTGCTGATCTTACTCGGAACTCGGGAGCTCGGCATGCCGCAACCGGACCCGAACACCCCTGCGTGGGAGGCGACGGGCTGGATCTCGGCGCGGGTAGCTGGCGCGGTGGTCGTCTTCGGGATGAGCCTCTTATTTTCGGGAGCGCTGCTCCACGGATCGGTTTTCGGCAGACCGCTGGTGGTGGCCGGACTCGCCGTCCTGGCGCTGACCCTGATCGGGGGCGTCGTTTGGCTTCTCGGTGTCTTACAAGGAGATCTGCCGCGTGACGGTGATTAACGATACGCCCGGGTGGGAAACCGATGGTCGGCGTGCCATGATCCGACGGAAACCCAGAACGCCCCGCGGATTGGACCTGTTGGCTCGCTGTGGGTGTCTTCCCCAACGCCGCACTGGTCGAGCCCGGACCCCACGCGAGGAGCCGGTCGCGATGGGTAGTCCTCTGGATATCACGAGGGGCCAGGCGTCGGTTAATAGAGGATGGAGGCAAGGTAGGCCCCGCTAGGCTCGTTGTACAGGCCCATGGTCATCAGGGTGGACGGTGACACGATGCGGAGCTTGTGCGTCAGACACCAGCTGAGGAGCTCGGCGTTGCGGGTGGGAACGAGGATGCCTGGTCCCCCAAAGGAGCCTTGCACCGAGCCGATCAACGCCTTGATATCTCGGTTGGTCCGGCCCACTGCGTGCCCGGTCCGACTCAGCTCGGTCGCGTACCCAGTAATCTCGTCCGCCTGTTCGACCACGCGGGCTGTGCTCTGCGCAATCGCGTCCTCAAGTTCACCCTCGCGCGTGTGTCCATGCACAGCAAAGCAGACCGCATTGCACGCCGCGAGATCGCGCTCGGTCGCCAGGCGCACGCGAGTACCAGGAATCACCATTGGGTCGAGTTGGCCTTGTACGCCAGACAGCGGCTCGCGGGCGATGAATCCGAGCTGGGTGTAGAGAGCCAGCGAACGGCTGTGATAGGCCGCCTGCACGAGCCGCACTCCCGCAGGGTGCGTGGTGGCTGCCCGAGCAAGGACGTGCTCCATGAGCTGCCGGCCCACCCGGGCATCCTGCGCCGCGGGGTCGACGGTGATGGGTCCCAGGCCGGCGATGACCGAGCGCTCATCAAGGACGTTGCTGCCGATGATCTGGCCATCGCGCTCCGCGACGACCACATAGAAGCCCGGATGGGCAATCACCGACTTGAAGCGGCTGGTCGCCACCGGCAGGGGCATGCCTTCGCCCATATTATGTGCCTTGGCGATGGCAGCAAACGCTTCGTGACAGATCCGGCCGCAAGTTTCCGCATCATCAGGGGTGGCTTCCCGGAAGGTCAGCGTCAAGTCGCCTCCCTGTACCTGAGATCCCAGAGCATCGTGCGGTCAATCTACGCCACACCCGTGGCCCTGGCAATTCTAAAATGGTCCAACTGCGGCCACGACTAAGCGTGCGGTCAAGCGCCACTGAAAAACGGGAAGGCTAGCGGCCTTGGCGGCTCGCGGAGGATTCAGCCAGCATGGCGAAATCCTGCCTCGGCCATGGTCAGTGGTTCGGTTCCTGCACGGAGGAGGCCGGCGCCAACGATGCGTGCGACGAACAAAGTGGAATCACCGGCCGGTGCGCTGCTCTCGACCTGGCATTCGAGGTACGCCAGCGCTTGATCGAGCAGCGCACATCCATTCGGTCCGGGGCGGTGGGGCACGGCGGCGAGCTTGCCCGGAACCTTCGCCCATCGCTTGCCAAGTCGGCCGGCGAGCTCCGTGTCCCCCGTGGCAAAGACGTTCACCGTAAACACGTTACTTGCCTGAATGAGATCGATCGAATGGGATCCGTTCTCTACCGAAAGGGCGAGCAGCGGCGGGTCGAATGACACCTGGGTCAACCAGTTCGCAGTGAATGCGTTCTGATCTTCGCCGTAGCGCACGGTGACCCCATAGAGCCCGTAGGTGAAGAGCCGCAGTGCTGCTTTCTTCGCCGCCTCGGCCCCGGCGCTCGTCATTCCGCGGCGAGCGAGCGGAGATCGGCCTTCCGCACGCGGCACATCAGGGATCGATGTGGCACCGATCCGCTAATCGGGTCAACCGACTCATTCGAGACGAGCAGGTTGGCGTTCGCGCTTTCAGGCCCAAAGGGATCGAACCCGACGAGCCCCAGCTCCTGGCATTTCTGCCACCAGCCATGGGCGGTGGCCACGCCGCGCGGGTGCACCGCGTCGGTGAGCTTCGCTTTCAGCCTGATGCGACCGGTCTGCGTCTCCACGATCACCCACTCATTGTCCTGGATGCCCAGCATATTGGCCGTCGCCGGATGGATCTCCAGAAACGGGTCTGGGACCTGGCGACGCAGCCGCGGAATGTTTCGATCCTGCACGTCGCGGAACTGCACGAGCCGGAAGAACGTCAGGGCGAGCGGATAATCCGCCGGCGCTTCCGCAGGGCCGAACGAGCTTCCTGCCGAGACCTCAAGCCCGGGCAGAGGAGCGTGCCCGGCCGCGGCGAGCCCGGTCGCGTAGAGCTCGACCTTCCGGGTCGGGGTCGCGAAACCGCGATGGCGCCCAGTTCGTTCGTCGACTTCCGCGTACTTCTGGTAGCGGGTTCGGGTCGCAACGCGGACGCCCATCGGGTGCTCGCGCAGCTCCTCGAGCGTCACCCCCGACGGTGCAAGCTCATGAGCCATCGCCGCTTCCACGCTTCCATCGAAGTAGTGGGTTTGCAGCCCCAGCCGCGTCGCCAGGTCACAAATCACGTCGACCTCTGCGCGCGCCTCGTGCCGGGCTGGGATGACTGGCTCCCGAAATTGGGCCCAGGCCGCGGTGTCCTCCCCGGACCCCAGGGACGGGCGGAGCCCGCTCCGCTCCCAGCAGCTCGCTGCCGGCAGCAGGATGTCGGCAAAGGCTGCACTGGGGTTGGCGAACAGGTCGATGTGCACCGAGAACTCCAGCGCCTCCAGCGCCGCCTTCCCCCGCAGGGGCTCGCCATTGCCCATGAGCACGTCGGTGCCAAACGTTACCAGCGCCCGGACCGGGTATGGGTTTCCCTCGAGAATGGCCCGGTACACGTCTGAGGCGGTGACCCAGCCGGCGGTGCCGGGCGGACCGATGGGGTGTTCGGCAATCCCGAGCCGCCGGGCTGCCTGATCCTTCGGCAACAGATTGCGCCCGGCCATGGAATTGGTTGGCGTCCCGGCGAAGAGAACGTTGCTGCCCTGGCGATCGAACTGGCCGGTCAGCGCATAGAAAATGCAGACCGCGCGGTTGATCTGGGTGGCGCTGGTGTGCTGCTCGAGGCCGACCCAGGTGAAATAGCATGAAGGCTGAGCCGTCGCGAACAGCCGCGTGGCCCGGCGCACCTCCTCGGCCGGCACCCAGGTCACCGGCTCCGACCGCTCCGGGGCATATTCCGCAGCCGACGCCCTGAGCACGGCAAAGACAGGTCGGCAGCCGATGGTGCTCCCGTCCGCCAGCTGCACCGGGTATTCCCCCGTCAAGGCGGGCTTCACGTTCTCTCCTTCGTATCCCGCATCAGGGTGGTACGCCACGGGGAGACCACCTCGCGAATCCCACCCGAAATAGTGATCTGGCCGCCCGACGCCATCGAGATCCCGGGCGGTGAGGAGTTGCTGCGTGTCATTCCGAACCAAGAACGGCCCGTTGGTCCACTCCTGCACGAATCGCTCGTCGTAGAGTCCCTCCTCGAGGAGCACGTGGATCATCGCCAGCGCCAGAATTCCGTCGCTTCCCGGCCGCACCTGGAGCCAAACATCCGCCTTCTGGGCCAGGTCCGTCTTTCGCGGGTCGATCACGATGATCTTGGCCCCCCGCCGTTTGGCTTGGCTGATCCGCATCGCGTCGGTGGGCTTGGACGCCTGAGGGTTGACGCCCCACTGCAGCACGCACCCGGCCTGATCGTAATCGGGCGCGGGTTGGCTGACGCCGAAGGTGTGCTGCGCGGCGGCGTTCTTGTTCCAGCTACAAATGTGGTCGGCAAACATGATGTTGGGGCTGCCAAAGCTATTGGCCAGGCGCTGGACCCAGGGGAAGAAGTCCACGGCGGACGTGCCGGCCGCGGTCGCGCAGCCGAACACCACCGCCTCAGGGCCGGATTTCTCGCGGATCTCAGCGAGGCGCGATGCCACCTCGGCCAGCGCCTCGTCCCAGGTGATGCGAACCCAGCCGGGGTCCGGGTCGCCCTTGGGCCGAGTTCGGTGCATGGGATATTGCAGGCGGTCCGGCGAGTACACCATCTCGGGTGCAGCTGTGCCCTTGACACAGATGCAGCCATTGGGATGCATGGGGTCCGGCACGACCTTCGTGAAAACGCCGTTCTCAACCGTGGCGATGACGCCACAGCGTGAAGTGCACATGGCGCAATAGGTGTGGATCTGCTCGACGGCCATCACACCCTCCTCGTCGGACTCGCGCGTGGGGCGCCGCCGCGATTGCGAGCTCTGACACCCAATCCGCGACCAAGCTGCATAGTACACCTACCGCACACGACGAGCCGATCGTCCCGGGCGACTCGGCATATCCACAGGGCGTGTTAGTAACAGCCCTCAACCAGTTCCAACAGGTCGAGTGGGAGACCGCCCTCTCGCTTTTGGCCGGGAGGATGAGCGAGCGAATACCGACACTGATAGGTTGTCGGCCTAGGATTGTCGCCGAACCACCCGACTGGGAGATAGAACTGGCACAGGATTAGCTCCAGTCCGGCGAACACGCTGACCTGGCCCATGCCGAGAAAGGTGATGCCGAGAACCGTGTTGTCCTCTTTCCAGGTCTTCCAGTGCCGATACTCCTTACCGTCACGAGCGGTCGCGATTAGCGGGCGGATCACTCGGTCCGGTGCAATCGGTTGCGTGAGCTTCACGGGTAGGAAGGGCAGCTGTACCTGGAAGAAGACGTCAGAGATCGATCCCTCGCCTTCCGCACCGGCGAGCAGGGATACCACGCGACAGATTCGCCCGCTTGGCTCTTGCAGATTGCCTTCATCGCGGAACCATAGGATCAGCTCAGGGGCCTGGATGATTGGTTGTCCCGCTTGCGGAAACAGGTCGCCGTACCACTTTGCGACGAGATCAGGGTAGTCGCGAATCCTGCGCTCGATCTCATGCCATCCCATAACTGTCACGTCGAAGAGGCCCTCGGCAGCATGCCGTTGCGAGATATCGAGCGCCGCTTGCTGCAGTTTGGTGTCGTTGGGTGCCGATGTAGCTAGGGTGAAGTACGACAGGGCCGGGCGGAACCGCTTCGCATCATCGACCGCACCAGTCAGCTCAGAATTACGGAGCCTCCCGGTCTTGCGTCGGACCTGGACGCCGGCAATCCGAGAACCCTGACTGGGCCGCCCTATGATGTCCACGCCGTCCTGCGCCTGACCGGGACGACCGACGCGCTGGGCATTTGGATCTGGCCAGATCCGAACGAAGAGATCAAAGATCAGATCTTCGAGCTTATCCCAGTCCCTCGGCGCTGGCAGTGCATAGTTGTCGATCGACCCCACGCGTCATCTCCGCGGCGCCCGGTGTCAGCATGTGGGCCAGCACCAGATTCTATCGAGGCACCAGCACCAGAAAACAATAGTGTGCGGTCGAGTGCGGTCGCCAGCCACCGCCGCGATCCGTGTTAGCTGACCGGCTCGCCAGCGACGAACTGGCGGATCGCTTCGTTGAATTCGTCTGGCGCCTCCCAGTGGATCCAGTTGCCGGTGTCCGGCACCACCTTGAGCTGGCCGGTGGGGGCGACCTCGGCGAGACGGCGAGCAGGCGCGATGGATGCGTCGCCGCGACTGTCGTTGGCGAGGGCGAGCACGGGCACCTGGACGCCTGCCATCTGCTCCTCGGTCGTCGAATAGGCGGCATGGTGGCGATAGTAGCGGGCCATCCCCTCGTTCGTGGTCGGGTTGCGGTAATGCGCCTGGCGAATCGCCACCATTTCGTCGGTGATGCGCTCGGGGTGGCGCGGGTGTACGGCGGGGAGCAACCGCGCCCGCACAGCATCGAGCGTCGGATTGGCCAGCGTGTCAAGCGTCAGCTCGGCGAAGGAGCGACCACCCGGACCAGGGGGCGGCGCGGCGGGGCCCGGCGTGTTCAGTTTCATGCCGCCAATCGTGGTCTGGTACACGAGCCCATTGAGCCGCTCTGGATGGTTCAGCGCCAGCCAGGTGAGGACGACGCCACCGGAGCCGTGACCCACGATCCAGGCCCGGTCCACGCCGAGCGCGTCCACGACGTCAAGCACCTGCTCGCTCTCCTGGGCGATGCGGTCCTCGCGGATCGGCGGCGCCTCGGAGAGACCATGCCAGAGCATCTCGATGGCGACAACGTGCACGTGCCGGCCGAGCGGGACGACGTTGCGCGCATACGCCTCGACGTGACCGCCGCCAGCATGGGTCAGGATGACCGTTTCGGGATGCTCGCGGCCCGCCTCGAGGATGCGGGAGCGGTATTGCTCGCCCTGGATGACCTTGACCTCAGCCCCGAGCAGCTCCGTCCATATCGTCGCAGCCATCAACCGTCTCCCCTGCCATGATCGCGGTCCCGGCAGATCGCGCGGGACCGCGTTCCGCGCAAGTGTATCCGGCAGCGCATGGCGCCCACTTCAGAGTCAGGAGTGGGGATTCAAGGTGATTGGTGGAGCCGTCCGCCTGCGCGCCCGATGGCACGGAGCTTTGGAGCAGGTACAGAGGCCGAAAACACATGCGGGCTCGCGCGCACGATTCGAGGCGTTCTCGAACAAGGCGTCGAAGCTGCGCGAATGCGGAAGCTCCCCTCCAACCGCGGCGTGGATCTGGACCGCCACGCCGGACTGCGCCCGCCCTGCCAGTCTAGCGCATGGGACCCAGCACCGATTCGGCTCGCCCGATGTCCGCGAGGGCCTGCCTGAAGACCACCTGCTTGAGGTAGGTCTGATAAGGTACGCCCATGAGCGCAGCAGCGCGCTTGACGACGGCGATCTGCTCTGGGGCCCACCGCAGGGAGACATGGCCTGAAGCGACCTCCCGATCTGCTTCCGCCTCCAGGCGAGTCACCAGCTCCGAGACTTCCGCGTCTTCCTCGACCTGGTCGGCGACGATCCTTACGTCGATCGGATTTTCATGTTGCTTGGCCATCTATTCGTCTCCTCGCCTGAAGCAGCTCATGACGATCACCGAGTGGTCGTGCCCATGGCGGGTCCAGTAGGGGCCGCGGGTCTCGGTCAGCGTCAAGAACCCCGCCCCGGGAGGTGCGCGGCTGGCGCGTCTTGTCGATGGCAGGACTATTGCACTTCGATCCACTCGTACGTATTGGCGTCGCGGAAGTGGGGGCGGAACGTGCACACCATGAGGTAGCGCCCCGGAGTAAGAAATGTGCCCGCCGGGGTCGTGAACGCGCCCGCCACGCCAGCCGCGCAGTTCGCCGCTCCCTGGGGGCCGATGCGCCTACGGGATCTCCCCCACCGTTGAGAATCAGGTGCTTCTTAAAGGCGTCGAGGATCTTCTTGAGGATCTCCTGCAGGAGTCGGTGGCTTCGCTTGAAGAAGCCCGGGCCGGCGGAGCCACGTGTTCGCTTGAGGAACTCAAGGCTGAGCTCGGGCTGTAGCTCGCCTCCGGCGTGGGCGAATCTGTTCGCTATATGCCCACCGCCCGGCGCGGTATGCGGAAACTCGCCCGGATGCTCAACGCCGCTTGATCATCCATCTCGAAGCCCTGCAAACGAACCCCTCGCCCGCACGGCGCCCGTCGCATTGTCGCCCAGAGCAATACCCACCGGATCCGCGTCGGCGATTACCGGACTGTGTAATGGATTGATGACGCGGAGCAGATCGTCTTGGTCACCGTGATCGGTGATCGGTGATCGCAAGGACGTCTCTCGCGAGATTTAGGCGCCGCGAACGTGGCGGCGGCGCATCTGAGCGACGCCCCAGCCCGGCTAGCGGCCTGGCGGCGGCGGCAGCACCCCAAGCTGGGTGAGCATGCCCGCCACGTCAATGTAGTGGCGCACCTTCGCAATCTTGCCGCCGGCTTCCGTCACGACGACCACCGCCTGGACCCGCACGGCCTTGTTCGTCGGCGGCATGCCGTTCAGGCTCCCGGTATTCGTCCCGGTCCAGACCAGCTCCCCCACCGCCTGGTTGCCCGCCACAACCCGATTCTCGATCGCGCCACGCGCATCGGGAAACGCCGTCCGCCAATCCTTGCTGACCTGAGTGCCCTCCTTCGGACTCATCGTGCGGCCCGTGCCGATCTCCTCGCCAACCCCGTTCTCGGCAAAGAGCTGCTCGCCCGCGTCCCACTGCGATTCGTTGAACGTGCGGACCCACTGCTCCAACAACTCGCCGGCATTCGCCATGTCCAACCTCCCCGCCGGCCCAATCTCACGCCACCGGCCCTTGCCATGATAGCGCCAGCGCCGAAATCGTGAAGGTGCGTGCCCCGATCGACGTGGATCTGGGCTGGCAGGAATGGGCGCCCGGTGGGCATGCGGCGAGACCGGACTGGCACAGAATGGCCGCCCCAGAATAAGCTAAGACCTCAGATCGTCGTCTCGGTAACCGGTTCTTGACGGCCAACCGATCGGCCCTGGACTTCGCACCGGTCGCGCGGAGGGTTTTCGACGGAAGCCCGATGACGGCCGCTCACTGGAGGTCATGTGCTGAGCCAAGAAGAGAATGAGCTCCTCACCCAGGTAGGCCCCGGAACTCCATGTGGCCAGTTCCTGCGGAGCTACTGGCAGCCAGCGGCGTTGAGCGCAGAGTTGCCGCCCGGGGGGCCACCGATTCCGTTGCGGCTGATGGGCGAAGACCTCGTCATGTTCCGCGACGAGCATGGGGAGATCGGGCTCCTCGAGCTCCACTGTTCGCATCGGGGCACCGATCTCAGCTATGGCCGTCTCGAAGACGGCGGGCTGCGCTGCGTCTATCATGGGTGGCTCTACGACGTGCATGGCAGATGCCTCGAAACCCCGGCCGAGCCACCCGGCAGCCACCTCCATGAATTTGTCCGCCACAAGGCGTATCCGTGCGTCGAAAAAGGCGGAGTCATCTTTACCTACATGGGGTCGGGGCAACCGCCGCTTCTCCCCAACTACGACGTGCTATCCGCCCCGGACGAGAAGCGGTTTGTCACGAAGCACTTCCATTCCTGCAGCTACCTGCAAGGCCTGGAAGGCAACATGGACAACACCCACGTTCCCTTCCTCCACCGGTTTCAGCGTAGCGAGGCAGGCAGCAGGATCCTCGCCGAGCATCCCGCTGAAGGGCCCTCTGCCAGTATCTTTGGGCCTTCCGACGACGGCGCTATCTACACCAGATACGCGCGGCTGGAAGAAACTGACTTCAGTGTGTGGACGTATGACAGCAGTGGCTGGGGCGGCCCGGACCTCGTTCTCCCGAGCCTTGCCATGACTGGGGGAGGCTCGCAGGGCACTGGTGACGGCTACCAGCTCTACTGGCGAATGCCCATCGACGACACCCACCACTGGCTCTTCGTCCTTTCCTTCAAGATCTCCGGGCCGATTTCCCAGCAGCACCGCCACGATCGAAGTTGGGGGATCATGACGCCGGACTACCATTTCATCCGAAACCAGGCCAACCGCTATCTTCAAGACCGCGAAGAGCAGCGCACTGCAACCTTCACGGGGTTGGGCTCCGTGTTCATCGTCCAGGACGCGTTGGCCAACGAGACGCAGGGGCCCGTCCAGGACCGCACCAAGGAGCGACTGGGGACGAACGACGTGTCGATCGTGGCCGGGCGGAAGCTGCTGCTCAAGGCAATCCGGGCCGTGCAGGAAGGGCACGAGCCCCCCGGCGTGATCCGCGATCCGCGGGTCAACGAGAGCGACCCCATCTTTTTGAAGCGCAACATCGCGCCCACTCCCGAGGCGCGGGAGGCGATTCTGGCGGAGACTGGCGGCCGCTGGGTGAGATCCATGTCAGAGACGAGCGATTAGGCTCTCCATATCCTGGATCGGATCCGCGCCATACGTCTCGCGGAATTCCTCGTGCAGCTCGCGCTCCCGCTGCGTCTCCGGGCCCAAGAGGTCGGCGGAGGCCGGCAAAGGAGTCCCGCGTCGGGCGGACTCCAGGAGCAACAGGTTGAGCTCAACGTCCCGCCGCGCCTGAGCGACGCCGTAGTCCACAGCGGTGTCATTCATGACTGCGTGGTGAAGACTGGTCAGCTCGGAGGCCCTCGCCAGCTCGTCAAAGATTCGGCCCTCGCTGCGGGCGTCTCGATCGTGAGCGATGTGGGGTCCGAACGGACTCCGATACTCGATCGGCGGATCGGTTTCATAGTAGCAGCGGACCAGGTACTCATTGCCGTTGCGATCGCGGGCAAGCTCCATCTGTTTGGGGTAATCGCGCGGAGCCCCACCTTCGACTCGCCGGAGCATGTGGCCGGGTCCATCGCCCGTAATGATGAACCCGCTCGTTCCCTCGATCGAGAGGAACCGCGGGTGTCCCCGGCGGATGGGCGCCAGCCAGTTGGAGGTGTAGGTGATCGACCCAATGACCCCGTTGGCATATTTGAGAAGCCCGTGCGTCCAGGTTTCGGCCGGGAACTGCTGCCTCATGCCCTGAATCTCCAGGACGTCTGCACCCGCGTAGTGACGCATCAAGGCCATCGAATGATGGCAGCTATCGCTGCCGGACGGCCCGTAGAAGCTGGTCACGCGAATTACGTCGCCGATCAGCCCGGCGGCGATGGCCTGGCGGTTGAGGGGCTCAGCCGGTCGCCTCCACATCTGCTCGCCGACCACGATCTTCAGCTTGCTCGCGGCTTCAACCTCGGCAATCACACCCATCATGGCCCGGGTGCCGGCGAGTGGAGCCTCCACGAACATGTGTACGCCAAACTGGGCAGCCAGCGTCACCAGGAGATGGTGCGTCTCGCGCGGCGTCGTGATGACCACGGCGTCGAGCTTTTCTTGGGCCAACATCTCCCTTGGGCTCGTGTAGGCGCGGGCTTCGGCTCGGGCCGCGGCCTTTTCGGCCACGCCTGCGCTCACGTCAGAGACCGCCACCAGATCAAAAAGGTCGGGAAGGGCCAGCACCGATGGGATGTGCTCGCTGCCGCGCCGACCGGCTCCAATGACCCCCAGCCGCAGCCTGCGCGAAACTCCACTCATTTAATCGCGGTCCCAGCGGAACTCAGTTCTCATGTGCACGTCGCCATCTCCAGAGTCTCACCGCTTTTCGAGGCGCCATTGTACGACGCCTTCTACAGACTTGTGCAGCGAGTGGACTTGCGCAGCGGGTGACGCTGTCGCCAGCCAACCTCACGATGGCGCCAGGAGGAACCCCCGCTGGGGCGCACTATAAACGGATAGCGAATGCATTTGGCGACGCCTTGCGCCGTTAAGGAGTTCAGCTGCCCCTGTGGCTGAATTTACTCCGACTCGCTCGCGGGCCGCGAAAGTCGCTCGATGGCGTCGTCCAGCGTGAGGCCTTGAAGACGAAGGGCGGCTTCCAAACGCCGGAAGTCACTCTGCTGAATCGATGGCGTCGGTTGCGGTGGGCCCACGGCGTGCACAAGCCTGGCGAGGACAGGAAGTACTCCGGGATGTCCAATGCCCAGGAAGTCGTCGAACAACCGCATGACCTCTTCCTGCTCTATCTCCTCGCCTGGATCGTGTTCGGCGGGGTTCCGAAGATTCGCGAGGCTACGGAGGCGATCCTTGAGGGTCGCTACGAGAAACGTCTTGTCGACATCCTTCAGGCCCTCCAGCCCCTTCACGAAGGTTCTGAAGCATCCGGTCTGGACAATCTGCTGATAGGTGCGCAGCGACGGACTACGTGCCCCGAGTCCTTCTTCAATCGGGCGAAGGTCGGCAGTTTGCGCGTCTGGCAGCGCCCGAAGTGCCTTCCAAATCACTTCGAAGCACATCTCCTGCGTCGCGACCTGCAGGTGAGCCAGCACGCTGTCGAATCGGCCCTGCGTGGTTGCATAGAAAGTACGATCTGCGTCGATCAGCGCTCGTCTTGCCTTGTCCGGCAACGCGCGCCAGGTACCGCGGAAAAAGTACGTCCGAAGCCTTCGTGCAGCCGAGTCATCTTCCATTGCGAAGAGCAAATCGCGCTGATCTTCGCCCGTCAGTCGGGACGCAGCTCGGCCGCTCGCAATAAGTCCGAGGTCGGAGAACTCCGTCGAGAACACGTCCGGGGGCCCGAGATCATCTAAGGCGCCGAGCTCGCGGCACGCTGCGGCAATCTCCCAGTCGTCGACATCGCGCTGGTGGGCAAACACCGCTTCCACCAGACCTTCGGTTTCGTTGAAGTCCACCTCAACCCGAGCCCCAGCGTCCCGCAGACAGATGCCAGCCTTCGCCAGTGCATATAGTGCCAGTCTGAACTCCGCGTGGAGGCGGTGCATTCGGGAGCGCTCCAAAAGGATTAGCCCCTGTGCCGCGACGACCGACCACCGAAGCGGATGGTCCGGGCCGTGACCCGGCGGCTCCGAGTGCAACTGAATGCCTGCAGCCTGGCCCCGATCAAGTGCCGTAAGCAGGTCGTCAGCCGACCCGCCAAACCGTCGGAGGGCGCAGACCTGCGCTGCCGCCAACTGCTGGCAAATGACGAGCAGAATCAGCCGGTCGAATTCCGGCGCCCCGTTGCCGGGCAGCACTTGATCCCCCGGTTCGTCGGAACCCTGACCGGCGGTGCCAGCCTCTTGGGTCAGTGCGTCATGGTGCCTGCGCTCCATGTCTTGCAGTCGATCGAGGTACGCCTGCCGAATCTCTACTGGCATATCCGCTGCGTCGAGAGGAACCGGCGTGGACACCCAGGGATCCCGGGAGACGACTTGCTCGGCGTCCGGCTCCCGTGCCGCTTGAAAGACGTTAGCGGCACCTTCCGCAAGATCGGCAAGCCAATCGCTCGAGGCGAGATCACGCTCCTTCAGAATCGCTCCGACGGCGGCCTCAGTCTCGCCAGTGGACCGAGCATGGCGGTCCGCGGCCTGCACGACGCGCCGGATCAAATCCGACAACCATAAGGAGTCGAGCGCGAGCAAGTCGGAACGCGAACAACCAGTGGCCCCATACAGCGCGACGTCCAGGCGTCGGCTTACCATTTCCCCCTCCAACCCGAGCGCCGTCGATGAGAACCATAGCGACGTATTGCGTCCGCGGCAATACAGAGTTAGCTGCGGTCGGCCTCCGTCTGGGCCCGCACCCTGACGTCCTGCCAGCTTTGACGGTCCAGGCTCCCGACACCGCTAAAGTTCACACCGGTTCTGGATCGCAATGGCCTGCCCCTATCCGCGTCAAGATACCTGGAGCGGACCGACAGGCCCTCAACTTTGATATCAGCGCCCGTCACGTCCTTGAGTGCCTGGAGCACGAGCTGCAAGGCTCTGCGCGCTCTGGTCTCGAAAGGACGTGTGTCCAGCTTTTCAGGGTTGTCGACTTCCACGTCCAGAGTGAGTTCTGCCTTCAAGGAGTGGAGCACACGGTAGTGTCGCAACGCAACGCCAACCTGTTCCCCTGCGTCGTTCATCGCCGGAACGGAATAGACTTCCTCGTCGGGCTGCGGAGTGAGGTGGACGTTCTCACCGTCTATGTCGATTTCAAACGAGTCCAAAAAGTGGCCGGGCTCAAAATCGACAAAGGAATGTGACGGTTCGGGCTGCTGAGGGACGCGAATTGCCCCCTCCGCTGACAGCGGAATCCCGTGAAACGAAAGAATCTCATGCTCGAACTCGGCTCTGATCAACACTCGAACCGTCCCTTCCGACCTCGCTGTGAGGTTGGCTGAACAGGCAGCAGGGGTCGATTTTCTGTTTTTCGCCTGCGCCCTTTAAAGCAGACGCCCTGTCAAACTGTAAAGCGCAACCTGCGGTCGGTTCCAAGATCCTGTGCCAAACCCGATCGTCGAGAACCAGGCGCTTCTCAAGAGAGTCGAGGATCTCCTTGGGGATCTGCTCGACTGGCAGGAGTCGGTGGCGTCGGTTGAAGAAGCCCGGGCCAGCGGAGCCACGGGTTCGCTTTCGGAACACAAGGCGAAGCTCAGGCTGAAGCTCGCCTCCGGCATGAGCTACTCTTTTCGCTATTTGCCCGCCGCCCGGCGCGTTATGAGGAAACTCGCCGCTGATGCTCAACACCGATTGATGATCCATCGCGAAGCCCTGAAAACGAACCCTCGCCCGCACTGCGCGCGTAGCATTGTCGCCCAGAGCCATACCTATCGGATCAGTCGTGGACCATCGGTCGTCGGCGTGCAACCTGGGAGTCCCGGTGTGCGTGAGACCGACGACCGCCTAATGACCCAAGGCCGGACGTCTCGTAGGCATCCTCAGGGCTCCATGATGTTGTGCACCTGGAAAAACTCCGGCTGGACGGTGATACTCGCCTTTTGGAGCGCGGCTCCGAGCTTCTCCTTGACGAAGCGATCTGCCGCCTCTTGGGACTCCCACACCTCCACGACGCGCCAGCCGTTCTGCGCCGGCCCGCCGGCGTGATAGAGCATTCCCGGGGGGAGCTTGTTGCCTGGGGCCACCTCGTTGCGCACTTGTTCATACTGCGCTTGGGTAACCCCGGTGCCAAAGAAGATGAGCCCGATAGCCATGGGTGAGCCCTCCTTTCAATCCTTGCCCGCGCATTCTAACTGGCCGAGACGAAGTCTCGGGGTCGTCACCGTTGGGCGGCGCGGTATAAGCCGGTCGTGCATGGTCGTCCAAGCGTCACGGCTGAACGAACGGACTCCGCTTTACCTGAGCAGCCGCAACCCGCTGCCGGATTATTGCTGCGTGTTCTTTTCGCTCAAGTGGCCCAGGAGCACAGCGCCCATCGTGGGGTCGCGACCGGGCAGCGGTCGGCTTCGTGATGGTGGCGGACGACGCGGAGATAAAAGGATTCAGCCACCCCGGGCCAGGTTATGCACCGGCCAGGAAGTGATCTTCGGCTGACCTTGGATCATTACGGCAGGTGGACCTCATGGGACTCTGATCAGGGGCCGGGGCCAATAGCTATCAAGGACCGAGGTACAACCAGGCACCAAGAGCCCATCGTGGAGGGTCCTGCTTGCCGACTGCGGACGCCTCGATCGGGACGCTGTGCCGAATGGTGTGAATGGACCCGGGCTTACGTCAGCTTCCATTGATGCGCGTTCCAGACCTGCTGCGGGAGCACGTTCTCCAGCCGAGCCGAGCCGAGCACAATGCCCTGCCCCTGGAAAAACAGGGGGAGCATCGTCACCCGGTCGGTCTGCAAGTGGACCATCTCGCCCAGCACCTTCATGCGGTCGGGGAACGGAATGGTCGTTATGTAGCGTTGAATGAGATCGTCGAGATCTGGGGATCCATAGCGCGCGACATTAGAGCCGACGAAGTTGTGGTCCTCGGTCGGAATCGCCCCCGAGTTGAATAGCCCGTCGGGCTGCAGGACACCTTTGCTGAGCACGGAGAATCCGGGGTACAGCGCGCGCCACTTCCGATCCTGCGCACTTGCCGGCGAGGCGACGTCCATCTGCACATCGACGCCGAGGCGCTGCCAATAGCCCGCGACGGACAGCGCCGCGGGGACGTGCAGCGCGTTCTGACTATGGGTCATGATCTGGACCGAGAGCTTCGCCCCCGTCGGGTCGCGCACGTTGCCATCGGGGCCCTTGGTATAGCCCAGCTCTTCGATGAGCTGCGTGGCCGCCCGAAGGTTGTAGTCGTAGCGCACGATGTTTCCATCAATGGCTTTGCCCTCCGCCCGATCGGGTTGGACCCAAGAGTGCGCAACTGGCCCAAGACTCTGGTTCAGCGTGTCGGTCATCTCCTGGCGGTCGATCGCCATCAGCAATGCACGCCGGAACTGCACGTTGCCGATAATCGCCGGATCGGGGGTCAAGAGCTGCGGATAGACCGGCAGGACCCCGCCGAGCACGCCACCCAGTTGGACCTTGACGTCCTGGGTCGCATCGTGGATCTGGGTTGCTTGCTCCAGGTAGAGCCCCCGTCCAATCGGGAGCTGGATGGTTCCCGAAAGGAGGGCGGCGACCAGGGCACCCCGGTCCCGAATGAATTGCACTTCAATGTGGTCGATTTGGGGCCGCCCCAGCACGTAGTGCTCGTTGGCAGCGAGCATCATCCGACTGCCCGAGGTCCACTCCTGCATCGTGAAGGGCCCGGCGCCGATGAACCCCTCACGCCAGTAGGCGTCGCTCAGGAAGTTCTCCTTGTTCCCCTGAAACGGGGCCTCTAACACATGCCGTGGGAGCATCCACATCGTTGTGCCATTGTTGAACAGCCGATCGGCATCGATGAACGGCTGGCGCCACCGCACGACCGCGGTCTGCGGATCAGGCGCATCAATGCCCTCGATCAGGGCTATCCCCCGCAGGTTGGGGATCCCCGTGTCCCGGTCGCGGTAGACCTCAAGCGTGAAGCGTAGGTCATCGGCGGTGAGTGGTGTGCCATCGTGCCAGGTAATCCCCGGCTTGAGATGCCAGGTCGTCTCCATCCCGCCGTCCGGGAGCACCTTCCAGAGCCCGTTCTCGACTGAGGGCACGGCCTCTGCGAGCCAGGGGTGGAGACCATTCTTCTCGTCGACGTAGGTGAGCGCCCCATCGAGCATGGCGAACGCCTCGGTGAGTCCCGGCACGCTCCCGGTGCCGGGGTTCGGGGTTGTCATCTCCTGGTCCAGCCCCGAGGGGTCGGCGAAGATGCTCGCGACGAGCCGTTGCTTTGCGACGGGGGCCTGGCTCGCAGAGCTTGGCGAAGGCTGCGTTGCCGCGGGGCCACAGGCCGCGACGACCAGGCCGAAAATCACCACGACCCAAGCGGGGCCAGACGCGCGCATAACGTGTCCTCCTCACCATCCCCGCTGGCAACGGCGGAGGGGTCTCCCATCCCGCGTAGCGACACCGGGTCCCACACCCGAAGAGATCGACCGGTGCTCCGCTCATTTCTGGTTCGCCGCCCGCGGAATGGCCGATCCCGTGCAGTATAGCGCGCCATCGTGAACGACGACCGAGGGAGGGATAGTCGCCATCTCCAGAGCCTCACCGCTTTTCGAGAGGCCATTGTACGACGCCTCGTACGGACCTGCGCAGCGGGTGACGCTGTGCCCACCGTTTGCACAGCCCCCGACGCTACGCCAAAATGTGCGGCGGGCAACGGCTGGGGGTAATCGCATGTCATACCAATGGGAACCGATCGAGGACTTGCCCAGTGACTGGGCCGACCTCCATCAGCAGGATCTCGTGCTCGCACACGACCAATGGCGACAAGAGAAAGAAATCTTGCGTGAGCCAAGACGGCTGGAGGAGCTTCAGGAACGCCTCGCAACGCGCTGGGCGATCGAGACGGGGGTAATCGAGCGTCTATACGTTGTTGAGCGGGGCATTACTGAAACTCTTATCGAGCTGGGTCTGGAGGCCCTAGAAACCTTCCACCGGCGTTGGCGATGGGGCGGCCCCGGCTCGCGCTCCTCGCCTGGGGTGGGCAGCTTGTCTATCTCGGGATCGTGAGCACCACCTGGCCGACAGCCGAGGGGCGGATCACCCAGACCGCAGTCCGGCATTCGTCAGAAAGTGCTGACCCCGCGCGAGGCCATCGAATGGTGGCAGCTATCGCTGCCGGACGGCCCGTAGAAGCTGGTGACCCGAATCACCTCGCCGATCAGCCCGGCGGCGATGGCCTGGCGGTTGAGGGGCTCAGCCGGTCGCCTCCACATCTGCTCGCCGACCACGATTTTCAGGTTGCTCGCGGCTTCAACCTCGGCAATCACACCCATCATGGCCCTGGTGCCGGCGAGTGGAGCCTCCACGAACATGTGTACGCCAAACTGGGCAGCCAGCGTCACCAGGAGATGGTGCGTCTCGCGCGGCGTCGTGATGACGACAGCGTC
>Ga0080064_1002455_pt1 | contig 31438 bp, 23 predicted proteins | sample Subgrocontami54m_FD_69260 | JGI IMG/M metagenome (GOLD analysis project Ga0080064, IMG submission 69260) | Subsurface groundwater microbial communities from S. Glens Falls, New York, USA - GMW46 contaminated, 5.4 m (SPADES assembly) (version 2) ...
CACTGGGGGAGAGGGAGCTGGCCCCTCCCCCCTGGCAAAGGAGGCGTCCCGTCCAGTCCCCTCCCCCCTGGTGGGGGAGGCCGAAGGTGGGGGGGCGGCCCCGGTGAGCGCGGCGCGCACCTCGCTTGCCGAAGCCGGGCGCTTGCCGGGGTCCTTCTCCAACAATCTGAGGATCAGGGTCTCGAGCCCCACCGGCAGGTCCGGCACGTGCCAGCTCGGGGCCACCGGCGGGGTGTTGAGATGCTGGGTGATGATCGCCACGCTCTCGTCCCCGATGAACGGCGGCCGGCCGGTCACCAGCTCGTAGAGCATGGCCCCCAAGGAGTACAGGTCGCTCCGGGGACTCACCTCGCCCCCCATCGCCTGCTCCGGCGGCATGTAGCTCACCGTCCCCACCATCAGCCCGGCCTGGGTGAGCCGGGCCCGGTCCGTCGCGACCGCCAAGCCGAAGTCCCCGATCTTGGCGGTGCCATCGGCGGTCAGCCAGACGTTCCCGGGCTTGAGGTCGCGGTGCACGATCTGCTTGCTGTGGGCGAACTCCAGGCCCCGGCACACCTCGTCGGCGATGCGGATGGCGTCGGCCAGGGAAACGCGGTGGTCCGCGGCCTGCTCGATCAAGCCTTCGACGTCCCCGCCGTCCATCAGCTCGGTGACGATGAAGGGCTGGCCCGCCGGCTCGGTCCCGGCGCCGGCCCCGGCGCCTGCCCGGGCCCCGGCGCCGGCCGGAGCGGTCTCGCCGAGATCGAACACCGAGACGACGTGGGGATGGGCGCCGAGCCGGCCCATGGCCTGCGCTTCCCGGCGGATGCGCTCCCGCCCGACCTCGTCCAGTCCCTCGGTCTTGATGAGGGCGAAGGCAACGTCCCGGTCGAGCAGGCTGTCGTGGGCGAGATACACCCGCTTCTTGCCGCCCTCGCCGAGGAAGCGCTTGACCTCGTAGCGGCCATCACAGAAGCTGGCGGGCTCACTGGGCCTGAAGGCGGCGCCGTCATCTCCTGCGCTCTGCGCCCCGATCGGGGACGGCGTTCCTTCGCCGCTTGCCAATGTGACCAGATTGGCATCAGATCCTCGCTCGTCGGACGGTGGCTGTTCGGTCCCGCCAGCCATCGACAAATAGCCCGCGGCATCGGGATTCTGGGGATCCACGCGAAGGACGGCCTCGGCGCTCTCGCGGACTGTCTGCCAATCGCGCCTGGCGATCGCCTCCTCCGCCTGGTCGAGGAGGCGATCGACCTGCCGCTGTAAGCGTTCACTCAGCACTGGGCGCACTCCCGTCGCCAGCCAATCGCTCATACTGGGGGTATGATTGCGGGTGGGAGGCTCTCATGAATATTGCAAAAGTAGCCATCAGCTTGCCGGTAGACATTCTGGCCCGCGTCGAGCGGGCGCGCCGCCCGGGCCAGAGCCGGAGCGAGTTCATCGCTCGGGCCATTGAGGCATACCTGGCTGAACAGCAGGCGCGCGCCGAGGCCCAAGCATACGCGCGCGGGTATGCGCTGTTCCCCGAAACGGCCGAGGAGATCGACGAAGTCGACCGGATGGGAGCAGCCGTCCTTGCCGGGGAACCCTGGGATTGAAGCGGGGTGAGATCTGGTGGGCGGCGCTTGACCCGCCGGCTGGCCGGCGCCCGGTCGTGCTCATCTCGCGTGACGATGCCTATCTCCGCCGGCAACTGATCATCGTGGCGCCGGTGACCACCCGGGTTCGAGGAATTCCCTCGGAACTGCCACTTGGACCCGCCGATGGGCTTTCGCGGTCCTGTGTCGCAAATCTGGATACGCTCACCACAATCAACAAGGCGCGCCTCGAGGAGCTGATCACTCCGCTCACCCCAGACAAGCTGAGCGCCCTCGATCTTGCGCTTCGCTACGCCGTAGGCTTGCGGTAGCAGCCATGCCGCGGGCAGCCGTCCCTCAGGCATGGAGCAGCCCCTTGTGGCGCAGCGCGCGCTCGAGCGATGGCCGCATCTTCATCGCGCGGAACTCCTCGATCGCGAAGTCAAGGTGCGCCTGCGCTTCGGCGAGCTCTTGCTGGCGCTGCTCCGGGTTTACGCCCTCACCCTGCCCCTCTCCCGGAGGGGGAGGGGAGAGGAGCAGCTCGGCGAGCTGGAAGCGCGTGAGCGCGATTTCGGGGCGGTGACGGACTCGAGTCGCCCAGTCGAACGCCTCTGCATACGCCGCGCGCGCGGCCTCGCGCTCGCCGAGCAAAGCGGCAGCGCCACCGCGATGCCGCGCGACATTGACCAAGGAGTACAACGAGCTGATGGCTGACGTGCCGCCGAGTTTTTGGGCCAGCGCCGCTGCGGGACCGCGCTCTCCCAATACCACGGCCGCCTCCAGGAAGTACGCAAGATATGGCGCTGGCGTCTCGTCCCGAGCCAGTACGTCGTCTCGTTTGAGGGCCGCACGCAGAGCCTCCCGCGCGTCGGATGTGCGGCCACTGTGCGCCAGCGCCAGGCAGTGCGACGCGGCGTTACGGCGCGACGCCGCTTCATCCGGGTCGGCGGGCGTCCCCAGATATATCAGTGGCCAAGCGCCAAGGCTGGCCGCACTCTGTTCGACAGCCGGAATACCCAGCTCGATCCCGCGATTGCGGAGCCGGCAGGCGGCGTCCACAGCGGCGGTCAGATTGCCGTCAAAGGTGGCACGTATGGAACCAGCGATTTCCGGCCAGGTCATGGCATTGGCGTCCTGGGTCCGCGATGAAAGCGCGTCCAGATCACTCCAAAGCTGCTCGACCCGCTCGCGATCGCCCGCCGCCAGGAAGACCATCTGGCCCCGACGCAGCACGAGGTCGAGGGTGCGCGTGGAAACACCCTCTCTTGACCGACCCGTGAACTCGTCGGCGAGCCGGAGCGTCTCATCGAGATATCGCGGCGGCCAGTCAGGCAGCATCATCGTCCACGCAGCCCAGAAGAGCGCTTCGGGGTCATCGAGCTGGCGGGCCAAACCAAGCGCATTGGAAGCGAGCTGGCGAGCGAACGAGGTAGCGTCCAATGATCCCGCTTGGACCATCGCAAGCGTGCAGTCGGCATAAACGCGCAGACGCGTACCCGGTTCGGCATATCGATCGGCGTGTTGAGCCCACTCTTGAACGGTGGTTCCAATCCGATATCCTCGGCCTGTACCTCCATGTCGCATAACCGCCTCGATTGCGAGCCGCGCCGCCCGGGCGGCCCGGTCGCGGTTCGCGATCCCCTCTGCGAGAGCGAGCGCCTGGGGTGCGATCTCCTCGTAGGCACGCCGGGAGTCGCCCGCCGGCAGCAGCGCCTGGCCGAGGCCGAGGAGTAGGTCGCAGCGCCGGACGCGGTCGTCCGGGTCGAGCACGGTCTGGATCTCCAGCGCCTGGTCCAGAAGTCGCACCGCCTCGCCGTAGGCGTTCACACTGATCGCCTTCTGCGCGGCGATCTCGCCGTAGGCCACCGCGAGCCGCAGATCCTTTGGGTCTGATGAGTGGGCGAAGTGGCCGGCCAGCTCGGCGGCGTGGTCCTCGAGCCGGTCCTCGTACTGCTCCTCCAGCACGCGGGCCACCTGCTGGTGCAGGCGCAAGCGTCGTGGCAGGCTCAGCTCCTCGTACAGCGTCTGGCGCGTGAAGGCGTGCGCGAAGCGATAGCTCGCGCCGCCGACGCGCGCCTGCTCCTGCAGCACCCCGACGCGCACCGCTTCCTCCAGCGCGTCGGCCAGCTCGTCTTCGCCGATCTCCGCCACCGCCTGGAGCGCGCGGAGCGCGAAGTCGCGCCCGATGACGGCGGCGATCGAGAGGACGCGATTGCAGGTGGGCGACAGGCGAGAGAGGCGCTTGCCGATGACCTCGCGCAGTCCGTCGGGGATGTTCATCTCCGGCGGCACGGAACCAGCCCCCTGCCAGCGCCCGCCCTCCCGGACCACGAATCCGGCCTCGACCAGGTAGCGGATCACCTCCTGGACGAAGAGCGGGTTGCCCTCCGTCTGGTGGTGCACCACGTCCGAGAAGCGGCGGGACACCTCCTGCCCAGAGATGGCCGAGACCATCCGGTGCACTTCATCAACGGTGAGGCCGTGGAGCGCGATCCGATCGAAGCCGGCGTCGCGGCGCAGCTCGGCGAGCGTGGAGGCGAGCGGATGCGCTCGGTCGACGTCTTCATCGCGATACGTGCCGAGGATCAACAGCCGCGCGCCGGTCAGGTTCCGCGCCAGGTGGGTGAGGAGATCGAGCGTGCCGCGGTCCGCCCATTGCAGGTCCTCCAGGACCATGAGGAGCGGCTGGGCCGCGCTCGCCGCCCGGAGAAAGCCACTCACCGACTGCAACAGGCGCCAGCGCTCATCGTCCGGGTCGGCTTCGCCTCGCGCGCCCTGGGAGAGGGCGGGGGTGAGGGCGAGTCTCTGCGAGACCTCCGAGACGATGCGGGCCACCTCGTGCGCGCCGCTGCCAAGCTCCGCGCGAAGCGCCTCGGGATCACGCGCCGCGACGTACGAGCGGATCGCCTCCACAAAGGGCAGATACGGAAGGGAAAGCGAGCCCTCTTCGTAGCAGCTCCCGGCGAGCGAGCGTCCGCCTCGCATCGCGACGTAGGTGCTGACCTGCTCGCAAAGCGCGGTCTTGCCGATGCCGGGCTCGCCGACCACCAGCGTCATTCCGCCACGGCCGGAGCACGCGCGGTCAAACGCGTCCTGGATCTGCCGCAGCTCGGTTTCCCGCCCGACAAAAACGCGCTGGTAGAGCGGGCCAGGGGCCAGGGGTTGGGTGCTGGGGGTTGGGGTTTCGGGGGCTATGCTCTCACCCGGCGCTTCGCGCCGGCCTCTCCCAGAGGGAGAGGCGACAGCCCCCTCTCCCAGAGGGAGAGGGCTGGGGTGAGGGCGTCCCGTTTCGATCCCAGAGAGGATCTTACGAACCTCGCCGGCGGACTCCGGCCGCCGGGTCGGGTCCTTCTCCAATAGACGCATGATGAGGGCGTCCAGTGCGGGCGGGACCTCTGGCGCGTACCAGGTTGGCGCGATGGGCGGGACGTTGATGTGCTGGGTGATGATCGCCACGCTCTCGTCGCCGACGAATGGCGGCCGCCCCGTCACCATCTCGTACAGCATTGCTCCCAGCGAGTAGAGATCGCTCCGCGGGGTGACCTCGCCGCCCAGCGCTTGCTCCGGCGGCATGTAGGAAACGGTGCCCACCATCATGCCTGCCTGCGTGAGACGCGTGCGCTCCAGGGATATCGCAAGCCCGAAATCGCCGAGCTTGGCCGTGCGGTCCGTCGTAAGCCAGACGTTGCCGGGCTTCAGGTCGCGGTGGACGACGTCATGGCTGTGGGCGTGCTCCAGCGCGCGGCAGACCTCCGAGGTGATGCGGATCGTCTCGGTGAGCGGCAGCCGATTGTCCACCGCCTGCTCGATCAGCCCCTCCACATCGCCACCGCCCATGAGCTGACTGACGAGGTACGGCTGTCCATCTTCGAAGCCCGTGTCGAAGACGGACACGATGTTGGGGTGGTCGCCCAGGCGGCCCATCATCTGGGCCTCGCGCGTGATGCGCTCTTTTCCCTCGGCGTCGAGCCCCTCGGTCTTGATCAGCGCGAAGGCGACGTCCCGGTCCAACAATGTGTCGTGCGCCAGGTAGACGAGTTTCTTGCCGCCCTCGCCGAGGAAGCGCCTCACTTCGTAGCGGCCGTTTGCGAAGGAAGTCGGCTGCGCTCGCCCATTCTGCTCCCCGGATGGCGCGGGCGAGGTGGTTGCGGAGGAGGGTGAGGGTGGGGGGGAGCCCGCGCCAGCACCAGCTCCGGAGGTCAACGCTGTTCCACACTCATCGCAGAAGCGGCTGGCGGGCGTGTTCTCCGCCCCGCAGCTCGGGCACGGGAGGGTCGTGCTCAGGGTCATGCCGCACGCGGCGCAGAACTTTGCACCGGCGCGATTCTCATGGCCGCAGGCGGGGCAATCCATGATCTCATGCTCCCTGGCAGGCTAATGAATGGGCTAGTCTACTTCCGCTTCAGACCCTGAGCAATGGTCGCAGCGGTGTTATCATGATGGCCGTATCTGTACGCATGAGGGCCAATGATGATTCGGACACAGATTCAATTGACAGAGGCTCAGGCGGTGGCGCTCAAGCGTCTTTCTGCTCGCACTGGGCTCTCGATGGCGGAGCTGATTCGGCGTGGCGTGGATCGGGTGCTGGAAAATGGTGCGGTAGATCGCGACGAGTTGTGGCGTCGATCCATCGCGGCCCTCGGAAAGTTCCATTCAGGACAGACCGATTTGGCGGAAAACCACGACCTGTACGCGTTTGAGAAAGACTGGTAAGTGGAGATCTTTGTCGACACGTCGGCGCTCATCGCGCTTATCGTCGCCAACGATCGCGCGCATCCGTCCGCGGCGGCCCAATGGGTCCACTTGCAGCACTCGGGTGCCGTGCTCATCTCGACCAACTATGTCCTTCTCGAGGCCGCTTCGCTCTTGCAGAGGCGCATTGGTGTCCCTGCGGTGATCAGTCTCCAGAGTGACTACGTTCCGCTGCTCACCGTTCACTGGGTCGATGAGCCTCAGCATCGGGCCGCTATGTCCGCCCTCCTGGTCGCCAACCGCCGCGATCTCAGCCTTGTGGATTGCGTGAGTTTCGAGGTCATGCGCGACCATGGGATCAGGCAGGCATTTACATTCGATTCAGACTTCACCGGGGCGGGATTCGACGTCATTCCCTGAGCGCAGCACGCTATGACGATGCGACGCGGGCCAGCTGGGCATCGATCTTGCCGGTGAGACGCTCGATATCGATGGGTTTGACGTCGTAGTCGTCGCAGCCAGCATCGAGCGCCTGCTCGCGGTCGCCAACCATGGCATGGGCGGTGAGCGCGATGACGGGGATATGGCGCGTCGCCTCGTCCGCCTTGATGCGCCGGGTGGCCTCCCACCCGTCGAGAATGGGCAGACTCATGTCCATCAGGATCAGGTCAGGAAGCTCGTTGGTCGCGAGGTCCACGCCCTGTTGGCCGTCGCCGGCGAGCAGCACCTTGAACCCCCGGCGCTCCAGCCGGCGCACGATGATGCGCTGATTGACCTCGTTGTCCTCGACGACCAGGATCTTCGTCATTCATCCCCCATCTGCCCCCTCCACAATGGTCCTCCACAATGGAGGAGGGTGTCTCTTGCTGCCATTTCCGGTATGCGGCCCGCCGCCGCGGGGCTTCGCATCATGGCGCTCCCGGCCTGGTCGCGCGGGCGACCGTGGCGCGGAGCTGTGCCACGAGGTCTGCCGGGGTGTAGCTGCCCTTCTGGAGCACCCGCTGGACCGAGCCCGCGAGCCGCTGGCGCTCCTCGGGCGTGAGCTCCTTCGCGGTGACGATGATGACCGGAAGCTCGGCAAAGCCAGTATTGGTACGCAAGCTCTGGACGACCTCGAACCCGTCCATGCCGGGCATCATGAGATCGAGCAGCACTGCCGCCGGCCGCTCGAGAGCGATCGCCTCGAGCGCCGCCCAGCCGTCGGCCGCTTCCACCACCGGCCAGCCGGCGCGCTCGAGCAGGCGGCGAAGCGTCTCGCGGGCGCTCGGCTCGTCATCCACGACGAGGATGTAGCCGGCGGTTGGGGTGCGGTAGCGCTCGAGCACTGCCACCAGGCGGGCGCGGTCGACGGGCTTGGTGAGATACTCGGCGGCGCCCAGGGCGAAGCCGACGTTCTGCTGGTCCACCACCGTCAGCATCACGACCGGGATGTCCGCGGTGTCCGGGTCCTCTTTCAGCGCTGCGAGCACGGCCCAGCCGTCCATGCCGGGCATCAACACGTCCAGCGTGATGACGTTCGGGTGCAGCTCGCGGGCCAGCCGCACGCCCTCCGTCCCGTTGGGCGCGGTGACGATACGGAGCGGCTCGCCCTTCAGGAGTCGCTGGAGCACCTCGCGCGCCGCCGGATCGTCGTCGATGGCGAGGAGCGTGGGCAGGCCGCCGTCGTCCAGTCCCCTCTCCCGCTGGGAGAGGGCGTCTCCCTCATCGCCGTTGACGAGTTCCACAGCGGTGGGCGGCGTCAGTCGGCGGCCGGCATCGGCGGGCAGGATGAGAGTGAACGTCGCCCCCGCCCCGGGCTCGCTGCTGACCGTCACATCCCCGCCGAGCATCTGACAGAACTGCCGGGTCAACGCGAGCCCGAGCCCCGTGCCCCCGTATTTGCGGGTGGTGGAGGCATCCGCCTGCGTGAACGCCTGGAACAGCCGCCCGAGCTGCTCGGGCGTCATCCCGATTCCGGTGTCGGTCACGGCAAGGCGGATCTGGTCGGGATCACCGGGCTCGCGCCCGAGCCGGAGCGTGATCGTGCCGTGCTCGGTGAACTTGGCCGCGTTGGACAGCAGGTTCAGGAGGCTCTGCCGCACCTTCGTCACGTCCGAGTGCATCGTGCCGAGCTCGGCCGGCGCTTCCACAACCAGGGTGTTGTGGTTCTTCGCCACGAGGGGCTCGGCCACCGCCTGCACCTCGCGCACGAGATCCGCGATGGCAAACGTCTCCAGGTAGAGGTCCATGCGGCCGGCCTCGATCTTGGAGAGGTCCAGGATGTCGTTGATGAGGCCGAGGAGATGCTTCCCCGCCGAGGTGATCTCCTCCAGATCCGGGACGTACTGCTCATGACCCGCGTCCTCGGCATCCTCCTGAAGGATCTCGCCGAACGAGATGATGGCGTTCAAGGGCGTGCGCAGCTCGTGGCTCATGTTGGCGAGGAAGTCGCTCTTGTGCTGGCTGGCCACCGCCAGCTCCGCGTTCTTCTCCTCCAGCTCCTTGAACAGCCGCGCATTTTCGATGGCGATGACCGCCTGGTCGGCAAACGTCTTGAGCAACGCAATCTGCTTATCGGTGAAGGGTTGCACCTCGGTGCGGCGAATCGCAAAGTAGCCGATGCCCTGCCCCTCCCGTGCGAGCGGAACCAAGAGGACGGTGCGGTACCCGTCCTCGGCGGCAAGGCGCCGGCCCTGTGAGCCACCTTCCGTGAGGACATCCGCCCGGTGGATGACCTGCCCCTCACGGACGACATGCCAGGAAGCGCTGCCCTTTCGGATCGACGCGGCGCTCAACGCATGATAGGGAATTGGCCCATGATGCGCGACGACCCGAGCCGTCGTCCCCTCGACCAGCACGATGCCCGCGTCTCTCGCACCGCACACTTTCGCGGCGCTCTCCGCGATTGCATCGAGGACGGGCTGGAGGTCCGTGGGCGAGCTGCTGATGATGCGCAGCACCTCGGCGGTGGCGGTCTGCTGCTCCAGCGCCTCGCGCAGCTCGGTGTTGCGGTCGTTGATCTCGCGGAAGAGGCGCGCGTTGCCGATCGCGATGACAGCCTGGTCCGCAAAGGTCTCGAGCAGCGCCACCTGCTTGTCGGTGAATGGCCCAACGGTTGGCTTGCGGATCAGAATGGCGCCGATCATCTCGTCGCCGCGCCGCAACGGGGCGACAAGCGCCGCGCGTTGCGGTCCCGGGTCGGCCCGGAAGTGGGGGAAGTCCGCGAGCCTCGTGTCCGCGAGCATGTCCGGCACGTTCACGACGCGCTGCTCCAGCAACGCTCGGCCCGTGAGCGCGCTTGCGTTGAAAGGCACGCGCTCGACGATCGAGCCCAGGTCGCCGAAATGCGCCGCTCTGACCAGCCACTCGCCCTCGACGAGGCGAATGCTGGCATCGGTCGCACCGCACACTTGGGCTGACTTCTCCGCGATTGCATCCAACACTGGTTGGAGCTCGGTCGGCGAGCTCGCGATGATGTCGAGCACCTCCGCGGTGGCGGTCTGATGCTCAAGCGCCTCGCTGAGCTCTCGATTGCGATTCTCGAGCTCCTGGAACAAACGCGCGTTATCCAGCGCGATAACCGCCTGGTTCGCGAACGTCTTCGCGAGCTCGATCTGCTTATCGCTAAAAGCGCGCACCTCGGTGCGGCGCATGGATAGATACCCATAGCCGCGACCCTCACGGTAGAGCGGCACGAGCAACACGGTATGGACACCCCACGCCTGGCCGCGTTGCCGGAAGAATTCGGTCGTAGATTGCTGCATGTCCTCGACTTGAAGCACCTTCCCTTGATGCGCGACCTCCCAGGCGCCGGTCCCCGGCACGATGGGGTGGGGCTCGTCTTCAAGGGGGATCGGCCCGAAATGCGCGGCCATGTGCGAGGAATCACCATCCACCAGTGCGACCGCGACGTCCGCGGCCCCGCACACGTTCGCGGCACTTTCAGCGATTGCATCAAGGACTGATTGGAGCTCTGTGGGAGAGCTGCTGATGATACGGAGCACTTCGGCGGTGGCCGTTTGCTGCTCCAGCGCCTCGTGGAGCGCGGCATTGCGCTCATTCAGTGCGGTGAAAAGGCGCACGTTCTCGATCGCAATGACCGCCTGGTCAGCGAATGTTTCGAGCATCACCATCTGCTTTTCGGTGAACGCGCCGGGCTCCGGACGCAGCACTGCCAGCGCCCCGACGGGCTGGCTGCCGCGCAGGAGCGGAGCTATGGCCATCGAGCGATACCCGGCCGCGGCGCGCCGGATATTGGACTGGCGGTCGCTCAGCTCAGACGCCGAGGCATTCAAGTCGGCGAGCTGAATTGCGTGCCCCGTCTCGAAGGCGCCCATGCGCGCGAGCAACGAGCCGTGGACCGGCACCGGCGCCATCCGGTTGGCATCGGTGGAGGAGAGGGGCCCCCAGGCGCCGCGCGCGACGAGGTTACCCCCCTCGAGAAGGCGTATGTACGCGTCGGGCGCGCCGGCGACCTTTGCCGCCCTTTCCGAAATTGCATCCAGCACTGGCTTCAGTTCCGTGGGCGAGCTGGCAATGATGCCGAGCACCTCGCTCATGGCGGTCTGCTGCTCGAGCGATTCCCGCAGATCGCTGAAGAGCCGCGCGTTCTCTAGCGCGATGACCGCCTGGTCGGCGAACGTCTGGATACTCTGGACTTGTTTATCGCTGAAGGCACCGGGCTCGGCCTTCCGGATCTGGATCACGCCGATGGGCTCGTTCTCCCGGCGAAGCGGGGCGCTCAGCACGGCTCGGAAGCCGATCCGGCGCGAGTTTTCGCGCAGCGCGTCCGGGACGTTCGGATCGCCCAGCGTGTCGGCGATCTGCACGATGCGACCTTCGATCACCGCGCGCCCCGCAGATGAGACCTCATCCCGCGGGAGGTGGTCTGTAGGGGGCTGAAGTGACCCGAACCGGGAGACCACGACCAGCTCGTCCCCTTCCACGAGGCGGATGTTCGCATCCGCGGCGCCACAGACCTTCGCCGCGTTCTCCGTCACGGCGTCCAGCACAACCTGCAGCTCAGTTGGGTTACTTCCGATGATGCGCAGCACCTCGGCCGTCGCTGTCTGCCGATCGAGGGCTTCGTGAAGGTCGGCATTGCGCTCGTTGATCTCGCGAAAGAGCCGCACGTCCTCGATGGCGATGACCGCCTGGTCGGCAAAGGTCTGGACAAGCTGGATCTGGGCGTCCGTAAAGGGGGCGTTGGGCTCTTTCATGAGTGCGAGCGCGCCGATCGCGACGCCCTCGCGCAGCAGCGGGACCCCCAGAATGCAGAGGCCGGGCGAAGCGTTAAGCGGCCGCCAGATCTCATACCCCGGTTCGACCGATGAGTCGGGGACGTGGATGCTCCGGCGCTCGAGCACCGCGCGCCCCGCCACCGAGCCCGAGTCGATGCGGAGCGGCTCGCGCTGGAGCACCTCGGTCAATCCACCTTCCGGCATGAGCAGGCTGGCGGCGATCGGCAGGCGGTCGCCCTCCACGAGATGAACGCGCCCGCGCAGGGCGCCGCATAGGCGGACGGCGTTCTCAAGAATCGTGTCCAGCACCGGCTGCAGGTCGGAGGGTGAGCCGGCGATCGTATCGAGCACCTCGCTGATTGCGACCTGGTGCTCCAGCGCCTCCGCCAGCGCCTGGTTCCGCTCCTGCAGCTCGCCGAAGAGACGCGCGTTCTCCATCGCGATGACGGCCTGCGCGGCGAAGGTCTCCAGAAGCGCAATGTCCTCGGCCCGGAACGCGTTGGGCTCCGCGCGGTGGACCGCGATGGCGCCGACTGGCTCGCCGTTCCGGAGCATCGGCGTGACGAGCGAGGAGCGGTTGCCGCGCCGGCGCGCACGCTTCCGCGCACCCTGGTATTCGTCGTCGGCGAGGGCCTCGGTGTCCGCGATGTAGACGGTTTCGCGCCGCGCGACGGCAACGGCCGGTAAGGGTCCCGTCTCTGAAATAGGGTGGCGCACTCCGGCGTCACCAGTCAACCTTACGGTTCGCCCAGCCACGAGGTCGAGTTCGTCGCCGTCGATGCGCCAAATATCGGCGGTCTGAGAGTGGAGGACTCGGGTGGCCGCCAGCGAGATGGCGTCGAACACCGGCTGCGCGTCAGTCGGGGAGCGGCTGATGATCTGCAGCACCTCGCTCGTCGCGGTCTGACGTTCGAGCGCCTCGTTGAGCCCGGTGAAGAGCCGCGCGTTCTCGATGGCGATGACGGCCTGGTCTGCAAAGGCCTTGACCAGTGCAATCTGCGCCTCGGTGAATGGTTGCTGATCCTGGCGGCGCATGATGATGAGGCCTGCGGTAGCGCCCTCGCGGACCATCGGGGTGTAAAGAACCGTACGGTAGCCGAACTCCGCTCCCCCCTTCTTTCCAAGCTCGGTGCCCTCTTCGAGCACATTGAGGTAGTGCACCGTCTCCTGGTTGCGCACGGCGCGCCAGCGTGCGCCGCCGGCAATCAGCGGTTGGGGGCCGGAATCGAACGGAATGGGCCCGTGGTGCGCAACCCAGCTTGTGGTCTCGCCTTCCACCAGTAGGACGCCGACATCCAGGGCGCCGCAGACGCGCGCAGCGCTCCTGGCGATCGCGTCCAGCGCCGGCTGCACATCCGTCGGAGAGCTACTGATGATGCGGAGCACCTCGCTCGTGGCCCGCTCCCGCTCCATGGCCTCCGCGAGGCCGCGGCGGTGCGCCTCGACCTCGTCCAGCAGCCGCGCATTCTGGATGGTGGTCGCCGCAAGCTGGGCGAACGTCTCCAGCATGGCGATCTCGCGCTCGCTGAACGGCCGGACCTCCAGCCGCCGCACCGAGATCGCTCCGATCACGGCGCCGGCCTGGAGCAGCGGCGTGACCAGCCCCGTGCGGAAGCCCTGGCGGGCCGCGCGTTGGGTCGAATTCGGATAGTCCCCGGTGGCGCTCAGGTCTGGCACGTGAATGGTTCGGCGCTCGCGCACGGCGGCACCGAAGATGTTCTGCCGCGAGTTCGAGACGGCTGGCTGGGCGTCGCTCCGGTCGAGCGGCCCGAAGTGGCCCGCCAGCATCAGACTGTCGCCGTCCACGAGGCGGATGACGACGTCGTCGGCGCTGCAGACGCTCGCGGCGTTCGCCGCGATGCTATTCAGGACCTCATCTTCGCGGGGTGTTTCCACGGCGCGGGCGCTCCCCTGAGTCAGTCACGACCGAGCAACACGAAGCCCGGTGGCTCGCGATCACGACCCCTTGCCCCATAGCCGACCAAACTGGAATCCCGTTGGTAAACGAAAGGTTGCTATAGGTTAGCCGCCATTACACACCGGCATTGCGAGATCGTCAAGTAAACGCGGACCCTGCAACTGGGACGTAGTTGATTGCGCGAGGGGATCCGTGGCACGGGCACCATGTCACTACCCTGGCTGCGGCGCGTGGTCGGCGCCGGCAGCGTGATCTTGCCCCCTCGGCTCATTGCGGCTCAGCCCGTCGCGCCGTCCTCGATGCTGGTATACCGTGCGCACGCTTTTCCTGATCCGCTGGAGATGCCCGGTTGGCTCGCACGTTCTATCGAATTGTCAAGACCAATCCGGCTGTGGTCGACGACTTCCGCTCGTACGGGGAGTTGGGTGTCCACATTGCCCCGGACACGGACGGGATGCGACGACTCGCTCGTGGAGTTTCGGTCTATGAGACATTCGACCAGGCCTGTCGCGCGGCCCGACGGTCCCCACGGCTCGGACGATTTGTCGCGACGCTGGTGATTCCCGACAACGACGACCGGCTCATGTGGGAGCGCACCGGTGGCCGTCCCGGCCATTACACCATGTGGGCTCGGACGGAGGAGCAGGCACCGACGATCGCGAGCTACGTGCAGTCCGTCGATCCGCTACAGTAGGACCCAATGCCCGGGGTTGCGGACAGGCTCAGCCCTGCCGCCATTGGGAGTGTGAAGGAAGGAGCGAGGCCATGGCAGCATACGAGCTATGGGAGATGCGCTCGGGCAATCTCGTTGGCTCCTTCCCCACGAAGGATGCGGCGCTCGCGGTGGTGATCGACACGCTTCGGCTTTATGGCCCATCGAGCACGGACAGCATCGCACTGACCCGGGAGATGGGCGAGGAGTCAGAGACCATCGCGGAGGGAGCAGGGCTCGCCCACCTTGCCCTGCAGGCGTTTCCTGATCGGAAGATCCCGCACACGGCGTAGCATTACCGCTGTCGGTCTTGGAACGACCAGGTAGCGACGTCAGCTCTGGATGGCGTTCAGCGAGCCAACCGGCGGCAAGGGCTGGGTGGCATCAGCCGGCAGGGTGAGGGTGAAGACCGATCCCGCGCCCGGCTTGCTGGTAACGCTGACCTCCCCGCCGAGCATATAGCAGAACTGGCGGGTGAGCGCGAGCCCCAATCCCGTCCCCCCGTACTTCTTGCTGGTGGACGCCTCCGCCTGGCTGAAGGCCTGGAAGAGGCGGCCGAGCTGCTCCGGCGTCATGCCGATGCCGGTGTCCGTTACGCTGAAGGTCACCCGCGCCGGATCACCCGGTTCGCGCGCGACGCGGAGGGTGATGGCGCCCTGCTCGGTGAACTTGGCGGCGTTTGAAAGGAGGTTGAGGAGCGACTGCTTGAGCTTGGTGAGATCCGAGTGCATCTCGCCCAGGTCAGCCGGCGCCTTGACCAGCAGGGTATTCCCCTTCTTCTCCACGAGCGGCTGGGCGACGGCTTGCACCTCGCGCAGCAGGTCGGCGACGGCGAACGTCTCGAGGTAGACGTCCATGCGGCCGGCCTCGATCTTGGAGAGGTCGAGGATGTCGTTGATCAGGCCGAGGAGGTGCTTGCCGGCGGAGGTTATCTCCTGGAGGTCCGGCACGTACTGCTGGTCGCCCGCGTCCTCGGCGTCCTCCTGGAGGATCTCGCTGAAGGAGATGATGGCGTTGAGCGGCGTGCGGAGCTCATGGCTCATGTTGGCCAGGAAGTCGCTCTTGTGCTGGCTAGCCACCCCCAGCTCCGCGTTCTTCTCCTGTAGCTCGTCGTAGAGCCGGGCGTTCTCGATGGCAATCACCGCTTGGTTTGCGAAGGTCTCAAGCAGCGCTATCTGTGCAGGGCTGAACGGCTCCACTTCTACGCGACGAATGACGATGACGCCGATCGCTTCTCCCTCGCGCCGCAGCGGGGCCAGCAACATTGTGCGGATCCCCCAGTCATGAACAAATGGGCGGATCTCTGGGTATTCGTCGTCCGCGGCTGCCACAATATCCGCGATGTGGATCGTTCGGCTTTCCCGAATCGCGCGCTCGGCCGGCCAGCCGGGCGAGCGCGGGACCTGCACATTGGCCGCCTCAGCGTCTCCGCAGCTTGCCGCCACCGGGAGCATGTCCCCTTCCACCAGGCGGACGGCCGCATCGGTCGCCCCGCAGACCCGCGCGGCACTCTCGCAGATCGCCTGCAGCACCGTGTGCAGCTCGGTGGGAGACTTAGCGATGATGCGCAGGACCTCGGCGGTCGCGGTCTGTTGCTCGAGCGCCTCGCGCAGCTCGGCGTTGCGCTCGTTGATCTCGCGGAAGAGGCGCACGTTCTCGATTGCGATGACCGCCTGATCGGCGAACGCCTCGAGCAACCCGATCTGCTGGTCCGTGTAGGGAACCGGCGCGCGACGGCGGAAGTTGAGCATGCCGATCGCGTCATCATTGCGAATCAGCGGCACACTCAGAATGATGCGGTACTCCGCGACTCTTCGTCCCGCGGCCAGCTCGTCAACTTTGGTCTGGATCGGTCGCCGCTCGGAAATCGCCCGCTGTCTCGCCGCGGGGATCGGATCGGGGTGGGGCAGGATCGATCCCCAGTGACCTGCCAGCAGGGTGAAATGGCCGTCCGCGAGGCGAAGCACGGCATCTTCGGCACCCACGACACCGGCCGCCCGCTCGCAGATCGCGTCGAGCACGGGCCGAAGCTCGGTCGGCGAGCGGGCGATGATACGCAGCACCTCGCTCATCGCCCGCTCGCGCTCGAGCGCGGCCTCGAGGTCCCGGTTGCGTGCCTCGACCTCGGTCAGGAGCTTCGCGTTCTGATCCAGCAGCCGCGCATTCTGGATGGTGGTCGCCGCAAGCTGGGCGAACGCCTCCAGCATCGCGATCTCGCGCTCGCTGAACGGTTGCACCGCCACCCGCCGGGCCCCGATCACGCCGTGGGCCTGCCCGTCCTGAACAAGGGGGACGGCAAGCGCGGTGCGGAAGCCCTGGTGAGCCGCGGCCCAGCTCGTATCCGGAAAGCTGTCGGTAGCGCCGACGTCCGGGGCGTGGATGGTTTCGGCACTCGGCCACGGCCAGGCCGAGGTTCGTCCGCGGTGAGATCGAGATACGAGATCGGCCTTCGCTCATATCGAGCGGGCCGAAATGCGCTGCGAGCCTCAGGCTGTCGCCCTCGACGAGGCGGATGACGACATCCTCCGCGTTGCAGACGCTGGCGGCGTTCGCCGCGATGCTATTCAGGACGTGCTCGTCGAGCCTCGGTTCCATTGCGTGCGGGTTCTCCCGGGAGACTCACCGCCGAGCCACCCGGTGAGCCGCGTAGCTCGCGATCACGCTTCCCTGTTCTCAGCCGACCAAACTGGAATCCGATTGGTAAACGAACGGTTCTGAAAATCAAGCGCATTCAATCGCGGCACGCGCGGCCTGTCAAGCGCAACGGCGTGCTTGGGCGCAGGTGCCAGGTGCTTGGGCCGCCGCCCTGAAGGGCAGGCCCGACAAGATGTGGCCGTCGCCGGCGCGCTCGATGGCAGCAGTGACACGGCGCGCCTTGGTGATGCTAGGACGGGATCAGATCGCTCAGTTCGCGGGCGACCTGGGCCGCGTGTGGGGACTCCGGCTCAACAAGCGGGAGGAACTGGCGGAGCAGCGATGCGAGGAGCGGGTCATCCGCGAGGCGCCTGGATACGTGGGGAATCTCGATTCCCACGATCTTGAGCGTGTCCGGGTCGAGACGATAGTAGAGGCGATTCCTGACGCTCTCAGTGATCGCCTCCTGGGGCTCGCCGATGGTGAGAATGAACGTGTCGTCGTCGCGATCATGCAGCACCCGAACCGAAAGCTCGGTGAGCCGCGAGCGGAGATCCCGGTTTGCCGCTGCGACCTCACGGAGGGACGCTGCGTGCTCTTCCGCGAGCTGATCCATCTTGCTACCTCCTCCCGGTCGGATCGACGAAGATGACGATCCCGTCAGGGTCAGGTGTCCTCATGAAGTGAACGGTTCGGATGCGACCCGTGGGCGCGTCAACGACGACTCGCAAGTAAAGGCGCCGAAACGCTCCCGCGCCAACTCCGAATCGATAGTAGTGACGGTCGTCATCCGACGACTCTACCACCAGGCTGGGCTCTACGAGCGTGGCGATGATGCGGTCGTGGTACGGACGAACCTCCGGGTGCCGCCCACAACAGTGGTGGGCCGCCGCCCTGAAGGGCGGGCCTACGGTTCACGTTGGTGCAGGCAGCGTGAATTTTCGTGACCGCCGAGAAGCCGCCTATTCTTCGAATAGCTCGCGAGGCAAGGCAGCCTGTCGAATCACAGATGCGAGTGTGCCCATTTTGAGTTCAGTGTGGTCCGGTACAGGCACAGTGCGGGTTGCCCCTTCTTCCCTGCGTTGCATGACGATGTGGCTGCCGCGGCGGCGAACTGGCTGAAATCCGTTCGCTGCAAGGATTCCACACACGTCCCGGCCAGAGAGGACACGCAGCTTACCCAATGCTGACGTCGAGCGACGTCACGTAGATCTCGGTGGAAAGTCGCGTCCGAATCTCGACTTCATCCGCCGTCTCCAGGAATAGCTCCACCGCTTCGGCCAGGTTGGCTCTCGCTTCCTGAATTGAGTTGCCCTGGCTTGCAATGTCGAGCTCCGGACACAAAGAAACATAGCCGTCGCCCTCGCGCTCGATGACGGCGGTGAAATGGCGCATCTGGGGCATTCGCATCCCTCGCTGATTGACTTGTTCGATCTTAGCGGGTTCGTCCGCTGCGCGAAAGCACGGCCGGCGCTTGCACGGATGAGCCGGCGCAGAAGGAAGGACTGAGGCGCGGGCGCCCTACTGGTGCGCGGAGCCCGGAAACCCGTCCTGCCGCTACGGCGGCGAGCCCCCTGCTGGTACGCGGGCGTCCGCGGGGAGGGTGATGGTGAAGGTGGAGCCAACACCGGGGCTACTCGCGACCGCGACGTCACCGCCGAGCAACTGACAGAACTGGCGGGTGAGGGCGAGGCCGAGCCCCGTTCCCCCGTATTTGCGGGAGGTGGACGCGTCGGCCTGGCTGAAGGCCTGGAAGAGGCGGCCGAGCTGCTCGTCCGTCATGCCGATGCCGGTGTCCGTCACGCTGAAGGTGATGATGGCCGAAGGCGCGGAAGCGTCCGTGGAGTGCGCGACGCGGAGGGTGATCGTGCCCTGCTCGGTGAACTTCGCCGCGTTCGAGAGGAGGTTCAGGAGCGACTGCTTGAGCTTGGTGAGATCCGAGTGCATCTCGCCGAGGTCAGCAGACGCCTCGACCAGCAGGACATTCCCCTTCTTCTCGACCAGAGGCTGGGCCACCGCCTGCACCTCGCGCAGCACGTCCGCCAGGCTGAAGGTCTCCAGGAAGACGTCCATGCGGCCCGCCTCGATCTTGGAGAGGTCCAGAATGTCGTTGATCAGGCCGAGGAGGTGCTTGCCGGCGGAGGTGATCTCCTGGAGGTCCGGCACGTACTGCTCGTCGCCCGCGTCCTCGGCGTCCTCCTGGAGGATCTCGCTGAAGGAGATGATGGCGTTGAGGGGCGTGCGGAGCTCGTGGCTCATGTTGGCGAGGAAATCGCTCTTGTGCTGGCTCGCGACGCCGAGCTCAGCATTCTTCTCCTGCAGCTCCTCGAAGAGCCGCACGTTCTCTATGGCGATCACCGCCTGGGCAGCGAACGTTTCAACTAGGGCGATCTCCTCCGGTCGAAAGGCGTTCGCCTCGTGACGGTCGACGCCGATGACACCCACGACCTCGTCCTCCCGCCACATCGGCAGGGCCAGGAGGGACCTGAGGCCGTGCGTCCTGGCGCGCTGCTTCATTCCATGGAATTCGTCGTCGGTCAGAGCCTCGGTGTCCGGAATGTGGATGGTCTGCTGCTGAACGACCGCGACGACTGGGGGAGCACCCCGATGGCTGATGACCTGGCGCCACATTGCTCGTGGGACCTGAGACTCGCCGAACGATGCGGCCAGCTCGATCTCCGTTCCCGTCACGCGCCAAACCAGCGCGTTCGCTGAGCGGAGGATGCGGGTCGCCGCCTCCACGATGGCTTGCAGGACCGGCTGCACGTCCGTGTGGGAGCGGCTGATGATCTGCAGCACCTCGCCGGTCGCGGTCTGCCTATCCAGCGCCTCGTGCAGCTCGGCGTTGCGCTCGTTGATCTCGCGGAAGAGGCGGACGTTCTCGATCGCGATCACCGCCTGATCGGCAAAGGTCTCCAGGAGTGCGATCCGCTTTGGCGAGAAGGCGTGGGAGCGCTCGCTGCGCGCGGTGAGCACGCCCACGACCTCGCCTTCGCGCCGCAACGGCACGGCCACGGACGACTGCTGACCCGTAGTCTGGTAGGCGTTAGCCGATCCAGGGTTCTGGGCAGGATGGGGAGCATACAACGTGCGCGCATCGAGCACAGCTCGTCCCTGCATCGTCGCCCTATCGATCGCGACCTCGTCGCTGAAACTGCTGGGTCCAAAGCGCGCCGCGACACGAAGCCGGTCCCCCGCGACGAACCGGATCGTCGTCGCGTCGGCCGCGCAGAGGCGTGCCGCCGCGTTCACGATCGCGTCGAACACCGGCTGCGTGTCCGTCGGGGAGCCGGCGATGATGTCGAGTACCTCGGACGTTGCCGTCTGATGCTCCAGCGCCTCCTTCAGGTCGTTGAACAGCCGGGCGTTCTCGATGGCGATGACGGCCTGATCGGCGAACGTCTGCAGGAGCTGGACGTGCTTGTCGCTGAAGGCGCCTGGCTCCGCCCTGCGAATCTGGATGACGCCGATGGACTCATTCTCGCGGCGAAGCGGAACGACCACTGCGGCCCGGAACCCGAAGTCGCGCGCGTGTCCGCGAACCGCCTCCACGACCGCGGGGTCATGCAATACATCCGAAATGTTGATGACGCGGCCTTCTCGCAGTGCGCGCACGGCTGGGGCGGTCGCCTCGCTTCCATCGAGCGACAGCGGGTCTCCCTGCGACTGCAACGAACCGAACCTCGAAGCAACGACTAGCTGCTGCCTCTCGTTGACGAGTCGGATCGTCGCGTTTGTCGCGCCGCACACTTTCGCGGCGTTCTCGCAAATGGCGTCCAGTACGAGTTGCAGCTCGGTCGGGTTGCTCCCGATGATGCGGAGCACCTCCGCCGTCGCCGTTTGCTGGTCCAATGCCTCGCGCAGCTCGGCGTTGCGCTCGTTGATCTCCTTGAACAGCCGCACATTTTGGATCGCGATGACGGCCTGGGCGGCGAACGTCTCCAGCAGGGCGGCCTGGCGGTCGCTGAACGGGTGCCCGTGCATTCTCGCGGTCAGCACCCCGATCGCTGTCTCCTCGCGTGATAGCGGCACGGCGATGACGGAGCTTGCCGGCTCCCAGATGCCCCCGTCGTCCGGAAAGTCCGTGTTGGGGCCCGTCTCCCTATCCGTATCGCGGACGAAGATCCTTCGGCGATCCACGACCGCCCGCGCCGTGATCGTGTTCCGGTCAACCGGGATTTCGTCGAAGCGTCGGAAGCGGCCAAATCGGGCGACCGCATGCAAACGATGCCCCTCCACGAAGCGGATTGTCACCGCGTCGGCACCGCAGAGATTGGTCGCGCTGTGGACGATGGCGTCCAGCACGGGCTGGATGTCCGTCGGGGAGCTCGCGATCACCTTTAAGACGTCCGCGGTGGCGGTCTGCTGCTCCAGTGTCTCCCGCAGCTCCGCATTCCGCTCGTTGATCTCGCGGAAGAGGCGGGCGTTTTCGAGCGCGATCACCGCCTGGTCCGCAAATGTCTGCAGCAGGGCGATCTGGTGATCTGTAAAGAATTGCAGCTCCCGACGACGAAAATTGAGCAGTCCGATTACCTGGTCGCCTCGCAGCAAAGGCACCGACAGCATAGTGCGCAGAATGCCGAGGCGAGCCCGCTCAGCCAGGTCAGGGTCCTTGTCCTGCAGAAGAGCGTCGACTTGAACCGGACGTCTTGCTTCCACGGCTGGAAGGAGCGAGTTGGGCACAACCTGTCGGGTTCCGATGTCGCCATAGTGAGCCGCGACCGCCGTCATGTCACCCTCGACGAGTCGGAGCACCGCATCATTTGCCCCGACCAGTTCAGCGGACCGCTCGCAGATGGCGTCCAGTACGGGCTGGATCTCTGTGGGGGACCCGGCAATGGTGCGAAGGACGTCTCCGGTAGCCTGCTCACGCTCGAGGGCCTCGGCGAGGTCACGGTTGCGCGCCTCAACTTCGTCCAGCAGCCGCGTGTTCTGAATCGTCGTGGCTGCGAGCTGGGCGAACGTCTCCAGCATCGCAACCTCGCGCTCGCTGAACGGATCCACGCCGAGCCGGCGGGCCAGGATGCTGCCGAAGGCGACGCCGTCGTTAATGAGCGGACAGGCAACGCTGGTCCGGACCTCGATCTCGTCCGAATAGTGCCGGGCCATGGGGAAGTCGTCCGTGGCACGGGTGTCCGGTACATTGACGGTCCGCGCGTCGAGAATCGCAGCACCGCTTATCGTGTCCCGAGTCACCGGTATGGGCGGGAAGCCTCCCGGCCTGAGGGGCCCGAAGCGCCCTCGGGTTCGTAGTGAATCGCCCTCGACCAAATTGATGGCGACGTCAAGCGCATTGCAGACGTTGGCAGCATTCGCCGCCATCGCATTGAGGATCTCTTCGTCGAGTCTGCTTTCCATCGGCCGCCTCGCTGACGGCGACCATTCAATACCTCAAGCCCAGCTCTGTCAAGCAACGAGCTAACCACAACTCCGAGCTCAAATCTGTTTGGAAATCATCTGGAGCGTGCACCAAGCCAACGTTATGGCTGTGATTCGGCGATCAGACGAGTGGGTTGACGCGTGCGCGGAAATGTTCCGGCATCGACCGGACGTGGGCGTATACGAGCAGGTTGGCATCAACCAGGATCACTTGAAGGCGTCGCCCTCGGCGATGGCCAGTGCCTCGGCGATATTGTCGACGCTGCCGACCTGGAGCCTTCCCAGGTCCACCGACCGGGTCTGGAATGGCTGTCGCGGCTCTGGCCGACTCCGCATCTGTCTCAGGCCCTCGCGAAGCGCCTGATTCACGACCTCTTTGAGCGTCGCCTGGCGGGCCCTTCGGATCTGCTCAATCGCCGCCGCGACATCGTCGTCGAGGGAAAGTGTCGTTCTCATGCATCACAGCCTACAGTATCTGATGTGTTGATGTCTGGACCGCGCTACTGCTCACTCCAGATGCGGGTGACGCCCCGAATGTTCTCGGCCAGGTACTCATTGAACCGGCTCCAGGTTCCGTAGCGCGGAGCGAGGCTGGCGCGGACGGCCGCTACCATCGCGTCCGAGTTGTCCGGCAGGCCCTCGGCCTGAGCCGCGCGGATCGCCGCGGCAATGTCCGTGAAGTATTCACGCTGCTCGCGGATGCTGTCACGAGTTCCGAGAGCACCGTGGCCGGGGACGAACACGTCGTAGTCAAAGCTCGTCTCGATCCATTCCATCGAGGTGGTCAGGGCTTCGAGGCTCGTCGTGCCCTCCAAGTCGCGGAATGGCAGCCGGCGGTGCGCCACCCAGTCGACGGCGAAGAGCACCCGGCCTGCCGGGTAATGCAGGAATAAGTAGTCCCCACCGGTATGCGGACCGGCCCAGTAGAGATCGACCACCTTCCCGCCCAGCTCGAGTCGCATGTAATCGTTCACGATGACGGTTGGTGGCAGGTGCCGCGGGCTGTTCAGGGCGATGAGCTTGTCCGCGGTGAGCTGCGTGCCGATGATCGTCGCCGTATCCGCGAATACGTCCGCGCCCGCCGCGTGGTCCTCCGCACCGTGGCTCAGGATGAGATAGCGGACGGGCTGATCGGTGACAGAGCGGATAACTTCCTTGTAGAGCTCGGGCTCGCGCGGGTTTGTCAGCCCGATGGGATCGGCGGCGATGACGCCTTCATCCGTGACAATGAAGAGCGTGACGTAATCGCGGTAGCGCCAGACATACGTATCGTCGGCCACCTGCGTCAGATCCGCGAAGGGCGCAGGGATCTGGCGCCCGTCCTGGGCTCGTACCGACGCTGTTGCCGCGAACGTGGCGAACAGGGTCGCGAACATGATTAGCCACCGAGAAAGGGCACCGGCCGTTGCGTGCATCGTCCCCTCCCAACGCGATTTCCGAGGCCATGATACCGCGCAGCGTGAGACGCGGAGCCCGGACGGGGACCTGGTAGGGCTGGGCCTTTAGCGCCGCCGGCGGGGGCGGCGGACCGAGACGGGGCGCCTGGTCGAAGGCAAGAAGCGCCGCTTGCGCTCCTCTTCTCGGTACGCGGCAATCTGTTCCGGGTAGTGCTTCGCCCGGTACCACGCGAAATGGGCGAAGAGCGCCACGAGTGCCAGTACGTTGAGCACCGCCCAGGCGCGCTTTGAGAAGAGCGGCACGTTGGCGTAGCGCAACACGACGACGATCAGCCCCGAGCCACCCAGCGATGCCGCCCACGTGGCGTAGCGCTCCAGTATGCGGAGGTGCAGGCGGTTCCCCTGACTAATGCGCTCGCGGTACAGCAGCGCGGCGATGCCGCCGACGAACACGATGGCAAACACGGCCGCCGCGACGAGGTACAGGGGGCTGTGCACCCCCGTGCGCGGGTCCTGAAACAGGTACCCCGGCGAAAGTTTCGCAAGCTGTTGTGCAAACTCATCCAAGGGCCGACTCCCCGCGTAGAGTGAGCGGAATCATACAGGAAGCCGCTCGATGGGGTGCGGGCCGGGTGGCCGGGTATAATGGCTAGATCTCCGGAGCGCCTTCTCCATATGGGCAGCTCATATTTTCAAGGCAGACGGCTGGCACCGCGGAGGTCGCCGGGGCCGCACTGCCGGGGTGTCGTAAACGATGGCCGGCCAGCGCCGGGCCCCAAAAGGGAGCAGCGCGTGATCCCGAGTGACAGTGAATCTACGCCCCCGGTCCGCCGTCGCGGCCGTCGACCGCGGACTCCGGGTCTCCAGGACGCCTCGCCCACCGCGGTAACCGAGGCGCCCGAGTCGCCGTCCGACGCTCACACGTACCTGCTGCCGGTTGCGCCGATAGACGCGGTGGGCGAGGTGGTTGACGCACCGCCGCCTGCCGAGGACGGCGAGCCTTCGGTGGATCCCTCCTCTCCAGCCCGCCGGCGCAGCCGTGGTCGGGGTCGCGGGCGAGGCCGGCAGGAGGCCGGCGCGGGAGAAGCCGCCGCGATCGAAACGCCGGTGTTCGCCGATCAACCGGAAGCGCTCACGAGCGAGCCGACGGCTGAACCTGAGCCAACGAACGAGGCGGAATCCGCCTTTGTCCCGCTTACCGGGTTCGACGTGCCGTCATTGCCGGCGCGTGAATTTTCCAACGATGTCGATGAGGAAGTGGACGAGGACGAAGAGATCGCCCCGCCTCCGGCGCCACCGACGTTCCCGGCCGGGCGGTTCCAGCCGCGTGCTCCAAGGGGGCGTTCGTTTCCGCCGCCCCCACCGCCGGTGATCCAGACGGCATTCGAGGATGCCGGGGATGCGGCTGACGATCTTCTCGCAAACGAGCCCCAGGGCGAGCGGTTCATTCCTGTCGAGCCAATAGTCGCCGTCGAGTCGGTGGAAGCCGTCGAGCCTGTAGCGCCGCCGACTCGCCGGGGCCGCGCGGCGGCCCCCGTGTCCACGGTCACGGTAGACGTCACGATTCCCCGGGGCTACGCGCGCCGAATCAGTGCCAAGCTCATTCGGCAGGTCATCGAGAAGGCGATCGCGAAGGAGGCCTTGCCCCAGCCGGTTACCGTTGACGTGGTCATGGTGACCGATGATGAGATGCGCGAGATCAACGTCAGCCATCGCGGCATCGACGAAGCGACGGACGTGCTGAGTTTTCCCCTGCTGGATCTCAAGCCGGGAGAAGGCGTGACCCAGGACTTTTTCCTGCTCCCCCCGGACGTAAGCCAGCATCTGGGCGACGTCGTGATCTCCGTGCCGCGGGTGGAGTCCCAGGCGGAAGAGGCCGGCCACTCGCCGGAGCGTGAGCTTGCCTTCCTCACGGTCCACGGGATCTTGCACATCCTCGGCTACGACCACGACACCGACGACAAGCGGCGCCAAATGCGGCGCCGCGAGGAAGAGATCCTGGGGGAGCTCGGCCTGCGCCGCAATGGCAACCAATGACCGCGGTGCGGTGGACTAGCCGGATCGGGTCCGCGCCTCGGCCACCCTGCGTCGGCCCCCGCTAGTGCGGAACGCGCCGCGCCATCTCCGAGTCGTTACCGGACCGCACCGCTCCTCACGGCGCGATTGGCCGTTCACCCGTTTCGGCCGCAGTGTGGGCTATGCGTGGGAAGGCCTTTGCTTCGTTACGAGGACGCAGGCGAACTGGCGCCTCCACCTCGTCGCGGCAATCGTCGTCTGGATCGCCGCGGTCAGCCTGCAGGTCTCGAGCCTCGAGCTGGCAATCCTGGCGCTGACCGTGGGCGCAGTGCTCGCCCTCGAGGCCATGAACACGGCCGTTGAGGCCATGGTCGACGCGGTCGGGGAATCACCCTCGATGCAGGGCAAGCGCGCCAAGGACGCAGCGGCCGGCGCGGTGCTCGTCGCCGCCGCCACGTCCGTCGTGGTCGGCGTCTCGATCTTTCTCCCGCGCATTGGGATGCTGCTGAACGCCAGATAGTGCCCAAAGTAATGCACGATAGGGCGCGTGTAGGCTGAGCCCCCCTCCTAACCTCCCCCCGCAAGGGGGGGAGGGACTTCGCAGGTCTTCGCGACGAGGGGGCGGGCTAGGCCCTGCCAGCGCCAGATGGCAGCGGCCCAGGTGAGGCCCGCGCCGAAGCCCATGAAGCCGATCAGGTCGCCGTTTTCGAGCCTGCCCTCGAGGCAGGCGTCATACAGCGCGAGCGGAATTGAAGCGGCGCTGGTATTTCCCAGACGCTCGACGTTGGTGTAGAAGAGCTCCTCGTCGACTTCGAGGTTCCGGGCAACCGTCTGGAGGATGCGGACGTTCGCCTGATGCGCGACGACGAGGTCCAGTGCCCCTACGCTGACCCCAGCCCGCTGCGCGACCTCCGTCAGCGCCGTTGCGGGCGTCGTGGTCGAGAAACGATAGACCTCACGGCCGTTCATCCGAATCGAGTGCTGATGCGCTGCGATCGTTGCCGCGGTAGGGGGATGGAGCGAGCCGCCAGCCTCGACCATGAGGTGTGAGCCACCACTGCCGTCCGCGCCCAGCACGAATGACATCAGACCGCCGGGCTCGTCGCTCGCCGTGACCACCGCCGCTCCCGCGCCATCGCCGAAAAGCACGCAGGTGGTGCGGTCCTCCATATCGAGGTATTTGGACAACGTATCCGCGCCAATGACGAGCACCCGCTCGTATGCGCCGGTCGCGATGAATTGCGCCGCGGTGATGAGGCCGTATCCGAAGCCTGAGCACGCGGCGGAGAGGTCAAACGCACCCGCCCGACTCAGGCCAAGCTCGGACTGAACCAGTGCCGAGGTGGACGGAAAGACCTGATGGTCCGGCGTGGACGTGGCAATGATGAGCAGATCGACGTCCACGGGCGCAACCCCAGCGATATTCAGGGCTTCGCAGCCCGCTTCGACCGAAAGGGTCGCCGTGGTCTCGTCCTCGCCTGCGAATCGCCGTTCGGTGATGCCGGTCCGACTTCGGATCCACTCGTCGGAGGTCTCGACAATCTGGGCGAGGTCGTCGTTCGTCACGACGCGTTTGGGGACGGCGCGGCCAAGGCCGGTGATGCGCGCGGCGCGGAGAAGTGGGGGTTGGGAGGCCATCGCTATTCAGTCGTCGTGGGCGCCGCGAGCGGCTCGCCTGGCTCAATCGCGAGCAGGGGTGCGTGGGCCGTCACGAGGTCGCCGCGCTGGGCTAAGACCTGGCGCACGATGCCGGCGATGTCGGACGTGACTTCGTTGAAGACCTTCATCGTCTCGACCAGCCCCACCGTCGTCCCGACTTCGATCGGGTCGCCGACGTTTACGTATGGCGGTGCCCCAGGTGAGGGCGCATCATACCAGACACCCGTGAGCGGGCAGCGTACGAGGTGCAGCCCGGCCGGATCTTCCTCGGCATCGCCATCCAACCGGATTGGCAGCGCAGGCAGCACCCCGGGCTTCCGCCGCAGCGCGATGCGGAGCGGCGGGGTTCGAAGCTCGAGCTCCGTGGCGTCGCTCGCTTCGAAGGCGGCGATGATCTCACGGAGGGCATCCATCCAACCCATCGGAGGGCTAATCCCCATCAGCCGCCCCGGTAGCGGCGGAGGACGAGGGCGGTGTTGTGCCCGCCGAAGCCAGCCGCGTTGGTGAGTGCTACCTCCACCCGATGCTGGCGGGCGATGTTCGGCACGTAGTCGAGGTCACACTCCGGGTCGGGCGTTTCGTAGTTCATGGTCGGGGGAACGACGTTCTGTTCGATCGCCTTGATGCAGAAGATCGCTTCGACTGCACCCGCCGCCCCGAGCATGTGCCCGGTCATCGACTTGGTCGAGCTGACAGGGACCGATTTCGCCACGTCTCCGAACACCGTCTTGATGGCTGCGGTTTCGACGCGATCGTTGGCCGGCGTCGAAGTTCCGTGGGCGTTGATGTAGTCAATGTCTTCAGGATTGCAGCCTGCCTTGCGGAGCGCGATCTGCATCGCGCGCACCGCCCCCTCACCGTTCTCGGCCGGGCTGGTGATGTGGTAGCCGTCGTCGGTCGCCCCGTAACCGATAAGCTCGGCGTAGATGTGGGCGCCGCGAGCCCGGGCGTGGCTCTCGGCCTCGAGGATCACGGCGCCGGCGCCTTCGGCCATGACGAAGCCATCCCGGTCCTTGTCGAATGGCCGCGAGGCGCGTGTTGGCTCCTCGTTTCGGGTCGAGAGGGCCCTCATGGACGCAAAAGCCGCGACCCCGATTGGCACGATGCCCGCCTCGGAGCCGCCGGCGATCATCGCAATAGCGTCGCCACGGCGGATGATCTCCGCGGCTTCACCGATGGCGTGGGCGCTGGTGGAGCAGGCGGACGCAACGCCGAAGTTCGGGCCGCGGGCACCGGTGGCGATGGCGATCTGACCTGCGGCGAGGTCGATCAGAAACATTGGAATCAGGAACGGACTGACCCGCCCTGGGCCTTTGGCGTTGAGGACGTTGATCTGTTCGCTCAGCGTCGCGATGCCGCCGATACCGGAGCCCACGACGACCCCAATGTCCGCGCCGTTTGACTCGTCGATCACGAGTCCCGAGTTCTCCAGCGCCTCGCGCGCCGCGATCAAGCTGAATTGGCAGAAGCGGTCCTGGCGGCGCGCCTCCTTGTGCGAAAGGATCGCTTCTGGGTGAAAATCCTTGACCTCGCCGCCGATGCGTACGTCAAAGCCGTCGGTATCGAAGAGGCTGATCGCCCCGATACCGGACCGGCCCTCGATCAGGTTGTTCCACGTGGACTCGACGTCCCTGCCGAGAGGCGTGATAGCGCCCAGACCCGTGATGACGATGCGCTCGCTCATGCCATTCCCGCTGGTCTCACGTCGGCCGTTTACCGGCCAATCGCCTGGCGAACGAGCTGGCTCGTCGCATGCGCGTCCAGATCCTCGATCCGATAGCAAGGGCCATTGAGCCACTCAGCCAGGCGGGAGGCAAGGCCGATGCGGAAGTGCTCCGCCTCGGTGTCCACCACCATGGCGTTGATCTTCAGCTCACGGATCTTGCTGGACATCTTGCGCACATCGTCGATCGGGTCACTGCCGTGCAGTGCCACGTTCGCTCGGCCGTCGGAGACGACGATCAACAGGGGCAGAACGCCCGAGTCGCGCGTGCGCTCCTTGTCCAGCAGCTCGCCCGCGATGCGGAGACCATCCGCGAGTGGTGTGCGGCCGCCCGTCGGAAGCTGACGCAGGATGCGTTCCGCGCGCTGGACGCTATTCGTCGGCTCGAGGACCAGCTCCGCCTGCGACCCGTGGAACGTCACCAACGCCACCCGGTCGCGCTTCTGGTACGCGTCCGTCAGGAGCGACATGATCGCGCCCTTGGTCATCATCATGTGGTTCTCGACTCCCATGCTGCCGCTGGTGTCGAGCAGGAACACGATGAGGTTCGAGATCTTCCGTTCGCGCACCTTCTCGCGGATGTCCCATGTCTCGAGGTGCAACGAGCGACCGCCCGGGTCCGCCGCGCGGCGCTCGTTCTGATGAACGGCGGCTGCGCGGACGGTGGCGTCAAAGGCGAGCGAATGAGCCTTTTCCTCAGGAATTGCGCCTCGGATGTAACGGCCCGTGGGCTCGTTATTCGTGACGCTGGTTCGCCGACCCAAACGCTGCCGCTCGCGTGGCTTCGTTTGTTCGCCAGCTATCTTCCTGACGCGAAAGGGGGCCCCGGGTTGATCAACCCGAGGCACATCTCCTTGTCCGGCCTTCTCCTCTTCAGCGCTGAGGGAGGACGGCTGGGGTGATTCGGCTGCGGACTCTTCGGCACTCTCGGCTTCGGTCTTCGAGATCTGGGCCTGAACGCGCCGCTCAAGATCGCCCGGATCGGAGCTCGCCTCGTCGAACGGCTGGCGGCGGCGGCGGTGCGGGAGCGCGAGCATCGCGGCAACGCGCACGTCGTCGGGCGTTACTTCCAGGCGGCCCTGGTAGGCTGCGTGGGTCATCGCCGTCTTGTACATGACGATATCCGCGCGGAGACCGTCGACCTCGAGGTCGGAGCAGATTCGCGTAATCAGGTCGAGCATCGACTCGGAGAGGTTGACGTCCCTCAGGATCCGTTGGGCCTGGCGGAGCCGTTCGCGCTCCTCTTCAACGCCCTCTTCCCAGAGCACGTTGAACTGGACCGGGTCGAGCTCGAACGCGGCACGGCGGCGGACCACCTCGGCGCGAAGATGCGGCTCGTGGATTCCCTCCACTTCGACGGTCAGCGCGAAGCGGTCGAGGAGCTGTGGCCGGAGCTCGCCTTCCTCGGGGTTCATGGTGCCGATGAGGATGAATTCGGCTGGATGGCTGAACGAGATGCCTTCGCGTTCGACGTAGTTCACGCCCATCGCGGCGGCATCCAGCAGCACGTCTACGAGGTGGTCGCTCAAGAGGTTGACTTCGTCAACGTAGAGAATGCCGCGGTTCGCCGCGGCGAGCACACCTGGCTCGAAGCGACGCTGGCCTTCCTTGACCGCGTGCTCGATGTCGAGGGTGCCCACGACGCGATCTTCCGTCGCACTCACGGGGAGCTCGACGAGCGGCACGTGGCGAGTGTAGGTCTCCATCTTGCCCTTGCCGGCTCGTGCATGGCAGTCGTCGCACCACGCTGCTGGCCGATTTGGATCGCAACCGAAAGGGCATTCCATGACGGTGGCTTCCTCAGGGAGGAGAGCCGCGAGGGCGCGAGCGGCGGTGGATTTCGCTGTGCCTTTTTCTCCCCGCACCAGAATGCCGCCGATCTTTGGATTGACGGCATTCAGCAGGAGACCCAGCTTCATCCGGTCCTGGCCAACCAGGGCGGTGAACGGAAAAATGGGTCTAACGGGACCTGCCACCGATACCTCCTTGCAAACCCACGCGGTATCGGCCGAGGCACGCGCGTCGCGTCGCAGAGGGCGCAACGGCACGGCGTGCCAATTTCCGCGAGGCCGCTAAGCATGATACTGCACCGGTTTGGCGCTCGGTTCGACCGCGAAAGGCCGGCCGGCCTGGCACCGTCTCCTCGTCGGCGAGCCGCGAACACGCGACCTGCCGTGGGGTCAGGAGAATGCTGGGCGCTCGAGCGCCACGAAGCGCGTTGTGTCGGGCGAGAGGGTTCTTAACTGAGTCGGTCCTTGGAATCCTTGCGCTTCTGCTCGAGCTTTTTCGCCTTGGCACGATGCTTTTGCCAGGCGACCCGCTTACGCTTGTTCATGCATTCCTCTTTATGTCTTGGGTGTCCGACCCATTCTATCGATGCCATAATCGCCTCGCAAGGATTCGCGGACGGATCGACGTCCTAACGGGGCTCCGCCCCAGCCCGACGAGGTGTACGGGTGAGGGAGTTGTGGACAAGAAGCGGCCCCGGTTGCGGTGGGGAAACGGGGTCCGGTAAAACCGGCCACCAGTCATA
>Ga0080064_1002457_pt1 | contig 31437 bp, 24 predicted proteins | sample Subgrocontami54m_FD_69260 | JGI IMG/M metagenome (GOLD analysis project Ga0080064, IMG submission 69260) | Subsurface groundwater microbial communities from S. Glens Falls, New York, USA - GMW46 contaminated, 5.4 m (SPADES assembly) (version 2) ...
CCTCAGCGGTGGGGTCTTTCACCCCACAGCGAACATCAAGTTATCGAGATCGGAGATTGCGTCTCCTTTCTTGCCTCCCATCCCTGAGCCGATCGGCCCATTTCGGGAGAACGGGTCACACGAGCAACTCCCACTCGTGGATGTTCCAGGTCGCGGGGCTCTCGGGTGTCGTCATCATGGGACCCTTGAGCGACGCGACGTGGGCGGTGATCCACGGGTTGAAGTTCAGCGCGATGGACGGCAGCTCGTCGCTGAAGATCGCAACCATGCGAGCGATCTGGGGGATGCGGTCGTTGCGATCCAGCGTCACGTTGTAGGCGTCTACGAGCCTATCGTACTCGGCGTTGACCCAGGATCCACGGTTGGCTCCGTTCCAGCGGGTCTCGGGCCGCGGGATGCCCGCGGAGCCGAAGTTCGGCAGGACCATGTCGCCGGGGGGGCCGGCGCTGGTGAATAGTCCCGGGAAGTTTGCACGCGCCTGTCCATCCAACGCCTGCGCGGCCGGAAGGACTGCCTCGCGCACGTCGAACCCCACCTGGCGCCACACCGCCGCCATGATGGCCTGCTCGGCCTCGTTCTGGGCGTTCTGGATCACCTTGAACTCGGACATGAACGCGCCCTCGCTCGGGCTCGTGAAGAAGCCATCCGCCTGCTTGGCGAACCCGGCCTCGCCCATGAGCTGCTCGGCGCGCCGCGGATCGAACGGGTACTTGTTCACCGCACGGTCGATAGCCTGGTAGAAGTCCACAGTCGGCGGGACGATACTGTCCGAGATGATGCCCTGGCCTTCGTAGATCCCGTCGTTGATGGCGTTCCGGTCCACGCCATGGGCGAGCGCCTTTCGGACCCGGACGTCGTTGAGCGCGCGTGGACTGATCTTTTCCGGCAGGAGCTGGATCTGGGTGAAACGCCAGAGGCCGGGGGCGATGATGACCGTTCCGCCCTGGTTGGCGGCCCATTCCCGCTGGAGAAGATGGGCCTGCTGGAAGTAGATGGCGTCGTCTGCCAAGAGCTGCACGTTGCCGGAGAGCACGGTTGCGAGGGCCGTGTTTGCGTCCTGGATGAACATCAGGCGCATACGGTCGATCTTCGGCCGGCCCAAGGCGTGTCCGTCGAACGCGACCATGTCGATGGAGGAGCCCGGCTCCCAACGCTCGACCTTGAAGGGACCGAGGCCCACGTTCTCGGTGGTCCAATACGGGAGGGCGACGAACGCGTCAGCGCTCAGGTCGCGGAACTGGTCATCGAGGAGGTGGCGTGGGAGTGGGGGAAAGCTGCGCTGACCGCTCGCCTCGAGTCCACCGGCGAACGCGTATGCGCGCTTCCACCGAAACACGACGGTTCGCGCGTCGGGCGACGTGATCTCCTCCACCAGACTCTGCGGAGCCGTACCGGCTATCCCGAATTCGGGGTGGGTGTAGATCCTGTGGGCGAACGCGAAGTCCTCGGGCGTTAGCGGCCTTCCGTCCTGCCACGTCAGGTTGGGCCGTAGCCGATAGGTCGTCTCCATCCCGCCTTCGGGCAGGAGGCGCCAGCTATCCGTGTTCAACTGGGGCAAAGTCTCTGCCAGGTACGGAAGCGGCAAGCCCTTGTCATCGTAGATGGTCAGGCCCGCCGTGAAGAGGCGCAAGGTCGATGCGAGGGAGAGCCCACCGGGAAGAATGGCCTTCCCAACGACGTACGGGGGCTCGATGCGGATCGCCGCCACGAGGGTCTTGGTAGCCTGCTGCGCTGGCGCGGACTGGGCCGGCCCGGACCGGGACGCGGTGGGCGAAGGAGGCGGCGCGCAGCCCCACATGACAGCCGCGAGAAGCGCAAAGGAGCCAACCGCGTGCAGAGGCTTCATGGACATCGACCACTCCATACCGTGTGCCGGCGCGACCACCAAACGTGGGCTCATTGTGCACCGGGTGGGCGATTGATGCAATTTTGCACGCTGCAGTGGGAAATGCCATGCTGAACGAACTCGAGCATCCGTAGCTACAGGCACGGATTCTTCAGGCTGCGGCCTTCAGAATTGACGCTGCCTCGGCGTCGCAGCGATGTATACGACTGCCCTCGCAAGCGGCGCGTAGGGCAAGAGGCGATCGTTGGCGCTTCCGGATCCCTCTTTGCGCAATCAGCTCTACTTTAGTAGCGCCTTTCCGCTACGCTGAAAGAGCGCAATCTCCAGCTTCGATGCTGATTGGGGAGTAACGATTCATGGCGAGTATCGCGCCAGGGAGACAAGCTATAGCCGCGCGCCGCATATTCGTGGTCATCGTCATGCTCGCGAGCACGATCGGCTCGGGATCCTTCGTCCCAGTCATTTCAGCTCAGAGCGACGTTACCCTCGTTCCGTTGGCGACCGGCTTCACTCAGCCGCTGGCGGTTGTGGACGCGCCGGACAACACCGACCGCCTCTTCGTGGTCGAGCGACGGGGGAGGATCCGCATCGTCGAAGGTGGGCAGATCCTGCCAACACCGTACCTCGACGTCAGCTCGCTGATCACGTCATCCGGGCAGGAGCAAGGGCTGCTGGGGCTCGCCTTCCATCCGAACTACGCCAACAACGGGGTGTTCTTCATCTATTACACCGCGGCAGGGGACGGCGCGAATACGCTGGCGCGCTACCACGTATCCCCCAACCCGACCCTTGCGGATTCCAACAGCGGCGCCGTGCTGTTTGCGATTCCGGACCACTTCTCCAACCACAATGGTGGCCACGTGGTCTTCGGACCTGACGGGTACCTCTACGTTGGGACGGGCGACGGTGGCAGTGGGGGCGATCCGGACGATAATGGGCAGAGCCTCAACACACTGCTGGGGAAGATCCTGCGCATTGACCCGGATGCGGGCTCCCCCTACGCGATCCCGCCATCCAACCCCTTCGTCAACACGCCGGGGGCTCGCGGCGAGATCTGGGCGTACGGACTGCGCAACCCATGGCGCTTCAGCTTCGACCGTCAATCCGGTGATCTGTACATCGCGGACGTGGGCCAGAACGCGTTCGAGGAGGTCAACCTCCAACCGGCCGTTAGCGGAGGCGGGCAGAACTACGGCTGGAACCTGATGGAGGGCATGCACTGCTACGACGCGCCCACGTGCAATCAGACGGGGCTGACGCTCCCGATCGCCGAGTACGGTCGGTCCGACGGATGCTCGATTACCGGCGGCTACGTGTATCGGGGCCCGGCCGCGCCGAGCCTCGTCGGCGCGTACGTCTACGGGGATTTCTGCTCGGGAAAGATCTGGACCCTTCGCCAGGGGGCAGGCGGTGGGTGGACGCCGACTCTGCTCATGGACACGCCCCACCAGATCAGCTCGTTTGGCGAGAGCAACACGGGGGAGATGTACCTGGTCGACCTTGCCGGCGGCGTCCACCGCTTCGTGGGAAGCAGCAGCGCGACGGCGACACCAACCCGAACGGCCACGAGCTTGCCGAGGACTCCCACGCAAGCTGCCACGAGCCTACCGAGCACGCCGACGCTATCAATCACCGCCGTCCCGACTGTCTCGGGCACGATTGGGGGGCGGCAACTCACCCTGGACATTGGAGCCACGGCGAGGCGGCTGACGTGGCTGCCGGGCACGCGGCAAACCTCTTACCTGCTGGCGATGCTTACGCCAGCGGGGGAATCGAGCTTCCCATTGGCGGGCGACGCGCAAACGATCCAGGCGCCCTACGTGGGGACGCCGCCGGCCTTCGAGTGTTTCCGCCTCAACCCGCTGCAGGGCTCGACGAGCCTGGGATTCTCGGACGTATTGTGCGACCGCCGCGGGTTTCGAGTGGGATTGGCGCCCGTGACGCTCAGCATCAGCCTGAGCGGGACAAGCACGGCGAGTCTGAGCTGGCCGGCGGTGTCGGGCGCCGAGGTTCTTCACGTCGTGCCGCTCGGCAGTGATACGTACACGACGATTCCGGGGACGTCAGTGGCGGCAACGCAGAGCATGACCGGCGCCACCTGCTTCGTCGTTGTCCCCGCGAATGGCGTACAGCTCCTGGGCGTGTCGGACGCCGTGTGCGGATTCCCCGGCCTCAATACGATCGGAGGCTGATCGCCGGGCCCCCCTTTTTTGGCTCGATTTCCGAACCTGCTATCGCAGCGGATCGAATCGCAGGATCCCGCGACCCAGCCGGAAGTATGGGAAGACCTCTGTTAGGGCATGTCAGCATGGTCAGAATCATGACGAATCGAGATTCGTGAATCCAGGCAACCCGCAGAGAATGTCGGTATGCCCCGATAAGGCGTCGTTCTGCATCGCGCCCAAGGCAAAGCAGGTCAGTCCAACAGCAGCTGCCGTTGCGCTCGTGGCAGCACCGCCAAGCGTTTGCCGCACTCCCGTGCGCATGTTCATCAACATGTACGCATCATGCGCTCCACCAGCACCAGATGGCGGTCCCCACGTGAAAGACGCTGTGCTGGATTGGTTCAGGCTCATCGCAAAGTTTGTCGGCGAACCGTTGACGGAGTGGAAACCGACGACCGAACAGAGCGCGTCCGATTGGCGTTGGGGAATGATGCCTACAGCCAGAACCACATAGCAATCCAGTCCCGGTGGCGCACTAGCATCTGAGTAATTCGTCGCGTCCATCGGCAGTATTCCACTGGTTGGTAAGGTCGTGAGCACGCCACCTGCGAGGCGAAGGACGGAATACCCGGTCTGGGTTTTCCCACTCAACCAGCTCAGACGCACTCTTTCACCGTCGGAGCTTATGGTGAAACCCCTTCCACCAACCGCGTTCGGCGTCGCAGTAGGAAACCTGGACGGTGTCGCCGCGACCGTTGGCACCTCTGTCAGGCTGGGCTGCGCTGTCGCGGTGGCGGACACGGTTGGCGTCGGGGTGGGCGTCCACGTAAGAGCCAGCACGGTCGTCGCGGTTGGCGTCGTTGCGACAGTACTCGGTTCGGTCATTGCAGCGTAGCCCTGTCGCAGGCTCGGGTTTGCTGCCATTGCTTCGTAGAGCGGGTTTGTACCGGTCAGCAATTGCCCCCAACCCAACGTCTGTAGGCCCAGGTTCCACGATCCCTTCAGCGCGTTCCATTCAACTCGTGCGCATGTGGGCTCGTCGGTCCACATTAGGCTCTCCACATTATTCAGTGGGGAAATCAAGCCCTGATCCTGAAGCGAACGCCACGCGGCGACTGCTTGGGCGGGTCGCCTGCTGGCTGCGAGCCCGATGTAGTGCGGAGTGACGACCCCGTGGCCCATCAAGGTCACGCCGTCGTTTGCCGGAATGTGACCCCCTACGCCAAAAGCGGAGTAGATGTGGGAAGGCGCAACCCGCCACGGGCTTGGGACTTCAGCAGCGCTGAGGCCAAACAATGACCGTGGTGGTCCGAAGCACGGATGGTTGTGATAGTACGCCAATTGTGTGTCGAGAGACGTCGACACGTAGGCGGGCCAGTCGATCCCGAAGCGGTCGCGAGTAGGGGCGGGGACAAAGAGCCATCCGAGTGGGTCGATGAACCCCGATCCGTTGTATGTTGGCGGAGTGTGGTCCATCGTCGCGAGGTTTCCAGTAGCTACCATATGCGCGTAGATCACGAGCCAACTCTCTGTACCAAAGTCGCGCCACGCCGCGTCAAGTCGTTGGCAACTGTGATCGTATCCATGGCTTATGCTCCCACTCGGCAAGAGGAGGTCGGCCCAATCCATTGCTCGGAGCGCTCCGATCGCACCGGACGTGTCGATGCCGACGGCCTGTTGCGCTTCGATAAGCGCAAGCAGTGCGATCACAGAATCAATGCTTGACCATTCGGTACCTTCTGTGATCGATCCGTTCGTGACGAAGTGAGGTAATACGCCATGACAACGTGGAAGCGCGAGAATGGCTGAAGCTGTGCTGTTCACGATCTGTCGAGCGGAAACCTCCGAAATGAAACCCAAACGGGCAGCAACGACCGCGGCAGGGGCTTGTAAGCCACTCGCGGAAACGTTGATAAACTCCCGCGCTGTAACGTTTGAACGGTCACGTGTCAGCCCCGACGACGGGACCCAATTGTTCAGGAGCATGGCATAACTCCAGAGGAACGCTTGTTCCGCAGTTGTCAATTGCGGAGCCTCGACGCGCAGCTCGATACGTTCCACTGATGTGAAGTCCCCGGCGTTGCCAATCACGAGCCAATTGATGTTTCTGATCTTTCCCAGGGCTGGCAGGTTGAATTCCAGCGTCCGTGGTCCACCCGTCAGCGTTATGCTGTCTTGCCATGGAAGCGAATCATTCGGTGCCTGCAGCTCAGCTTTGAATGTTCCCCGGCCGTCTTGAATTTGAATGCGGAGCTGCGTAACACGCCCTTGGTACGGCCCTAATATTTGAGACGGAAAGATCGACGAGAAGTTGATGCCATCACCCTCTCGTATCGGATGGTTCAGAGTAGCGAACATGCCTACGAAGGAGTTCTGAGCCGCTATCCTCGCTGTGGCGAGTCCGGGCTCTAGAACGACACTGCCACCACTGGGCGTATTGATATTGCCGCGGTCTCCGCCCGTCAGGGGGAAGGACCAGACTGATTGACCCTGGAGGGGCTGCGGAACGAAGTCGTCCACGAGGACCATGTAAGCGGAGATGGCATTTGATGCATGGATCAACGGTCCCGTCGGTCTCACGCCGGTTGCGAGTGTGATCACCACAGCGAACACACCCAACCTTATCAACAATTGACTGCGGCGAGATAATTTGGTTCGCATGAGAATAGAGTAGACGCGCACCTGTGCTGAAGACAATGACGGTTTCCCGTGATGCTGCGGCTTAGCTTCGCGCAATCGGAGGACAGAGATTGCCTACACATGAGAACCGACCGCTGACGCCAAGGGAACTGCAGGTAGTAGGGCTGGCGGTGGACGGCAAGCTGAACAAGGAAATAGCCAATGAGCTCGGCATTGACGAGAATACGGTCGAGAGTCATTTCAGGAACGTTTTCAAGAAGCTCGGGATTCGCAACCGCACCGAGCTGGTAGCACGAGCCAAAGACGGGCGGCTCCGGTCTCCGACGGAATTGATCGACGGGCAATTTGTCAGCGGAGAAGACCTACCTCTGTCTTTTGTAGTCTTACTCCAAGATATCGATGGGCACATCTGGGTAGTCTTGGAAGAGGTGGGATTCAATCGCTTCTATTTGCAGAACCCCCCGGCCCAAGCCTTGGGTGACGGGAATTTCCTATGCACCAACATTCTCCCCGGCATTCGTCCCGGGGACAGAACCGAGTGGATCATCCATCTTGTGCGTGTAGGGAGCGAAGCAGAAGCACGCTTCCGCGGTATGGTCGCCCAATGGGCGTTCGGAGCTTTCTTTGAGTTGCCCCGGGACGCGAAGATAGTCTGGTCAATTAGAATCACAAGAGTCACGCCGCCATAGGATCTGCCGTGCGCGTGCCGCTGTCGCTCCAGAGCTCGACGGCTGGTTTGTCCGCTGAACTTCTTGCAGGAAAGCATGGATGTCTGTTGCGACTCCCCTCTATGTTCACCAGATTGTTCCGCGGCTCAGATCGCTGCTGGCTGGCGTCGCATCCGCCTACAAGGCAGCGCCGACCTCCGAGAATCGCGCACTGCTCACAGAGATAGGTGATGGACGTGGTGGTCTGGGTCCCAGTCGTCGTCGCGCTCGCCGCTTTCGTACTCCGCGGCGCGGGCGTCCAGCTCTTCCTTTGTTACTAGGCCTTCCTCGATAAGGAGCACCTCGAGGGACTCGAGCCAGCGCTCGTAGTAGGTCGTCGGCTTGCCGGCCGCGTCATCCGCGGCGATGCTGTCGACGAGGGCGTCGCGGAAGCTGCGCCATGGGTACGCGCCCTGCTCGTTGAGGGCGACCGCGACACCGAAGGCACGGCCTTCCCAGGGCGCTTCGAACACGAGCTCGCCGTTCGTGCGCGGGAGGGCGACGTCGCCGTCCATGTTGGTGATTTCAGAGTTCGGGTCGACGGCCATCACTAGCGCGCCATCGCGGGGGACTTGACGTCGACCACGCCGACCATCGAGTCGCGAGTTACCAGCTCAGCGAGCTGGGCCTCGGTGAAACCCTCTGTTCCCTCGGGCCGCAGGGGCAGCACCATGTAGCGCACTTCAGCGGTGCTATCCCAGACGCGCACGTCGATGTCGTCGGACAGATTGGTGCCGAACTCCGACAGGACCGCGCGGGGCTCGCGCACCACACGGGATCGGTACGGGGCGGACTTGTACCAAACTGGTGGCAGGCCGAGGACCGGCCAGGGATAGCACGAGCAGAGCGTGCAGACGACCACGTTTCGAACGGTCGGCGTGTTCTCCAGGACGATGATCTCGGAGCCCTGGTTGCCCCAGTAGCCCATCTCGGCGATGGTCCCGGTGCCGTTCTCCAGCAGCCGCGCCTTGAAGGCTGGATCGGTCCAGGCGCGGGCTACGACCTTCGCGCCATTCATGGGGCCGATGTCCTGCTCGAACTTCTGGACGATGAAGTCGATCGCGTCGCTGGAGATCAGCCCCTTCTCGACGAGGAGCGACTCGATGGCCTTGGTGCGAAGCGCGGGGTAGGTCTCGGGCTCGGGGTGATGCCCATGATGATCAGCCATGACTCTTCCTTTCTATTACTTCTGGCCTCCATTACTTCGGGCCATCGGGCGGATCGAGATAGCTGTCCCAGAGGTCGATGTGCACGACGCCACGGCCCTCCGTGTCGGAACCCCAGAGCTCCTGGGCCTCGAACCGCACGCTGTAGAGGCCCTCGGGGTTCGCGCCCCTACCGTGAGCGATGGTGTCGGGCAGATCGTGGCGGCCGTGGACGCGCGCGACGACGCCGGTCTTTCCACGCGCATAGCGCGGCAGGCGCGTGTGCGTCTTCGGGTGAATGTTCTTTGTGCGGACCGTGTCGCCAACCTTGAAGCGCGGCGTCTTGCCATTGGGTCGGTCCAAGGGCTCCGGCTTGCCGGTGAATCGGGCCTTCGCCCGCTCCAGCATGCCGTCATCCTTGTGGCGGGGCACTGGAGCGTCGGGATTCTCGCGATAGAACGCGAGCCGGTCCTCCAGCTCCTCCTCGGTGATGTGTCCGATCTCGACGAGGCGCCGCTGGTTGCGGATGAGCCAGCGCTCGTAGTAGCTCATGCTGAGATATTCGGCGGGGGGAAGCATCTCCAGGTTGTAGCGGGACGCATCCAGGTTCGGGAAAAGGCCGAGGTCGCCGGCACGTGCGAGTGCGTAGACGTGACCTTCCCACGGCTCGTGGAAGACGGGCTCGTTCGGCTCGATCGGGACGGGCCCGAACCCGTGCATGCCACCCATGTCGTGGACGCCGTCTACCATGCAGCACCTCCGATGAAGCGTTCAATTGTTTAATGATGGAGTCTAACGGATGCTGGACGCGCCTGAAATTTTACCTGGGAGGGCGGTTGCGGGGGTCCACCATCATGGGGCGGCCGTCACCCGGGACACGCCCTCACCCCAGCCCTCTCCCAGAGGGAGAGGGGGGAACCGAGTTGTGGTTTGGTGGACACCGGAGTAAGCTAGGGTACAAATTTCGCCAAGCGGAGGGCACCATGGCCATCACCGAATCTCGGGCCGCGAGAGACTTTATCAAGGGTCGGCTCACCGACATCGATCATCTCACGCTTCCTTGTAAGGACCTGGACGTGGCCGAGCGGTTCTACTCTGGCGCGCTCGGCGGAGTCGTCGTGGGACGACCAGATATGGAAGCCGTGCGATCCGGTCGGAACAAGGCGCCGCACCTGTCGGTCAAGATCGGCGAGAGCCCACGGATCGACCTGTTCCTCCAGACGTGGGGCCAGCCTGAGCTCGAGCAGTCGCACCCGCACCTGGCCTTTCACGTGGCCGGGGCCGACATCAAGGGCCTCACGGAGGCACTAGACGACCTGGGCGTTCCGTACGATGGTCCGACGCGGCTGGGTCCTCCCGGCTCGGCGTCCCTCTACTTCGACGACCCGTTCGGCAACCACCTGGAGTTTGCGACCCAGGACTTCGACGGCGAGGTCCGCATCGGCCCACCCGACCATTCCAAGCTCGGCTACGAGTGGAAGGGCTGAGCGAACAACCCACCCATAAACACGGCGGAGACCCGCGGCGGCTCCATCGATGAGCGCCGCGGGTCTCACCACGTCAATCGCTCTTGGAGGGGAAGATGGCACTGCGCGAGCTGGGACAGCAGGAATATCCCGAACACTCCATCGACCTGACCTATCCCTACCCGCGCTTCTCCGTCGAAGAGCGGGACCGACGCTGGGCGGCGGTGCGAGCCGAGATGGTCGCCGCGGGCGTCGACGTGCTGGTTGGGACGAACAATACCGGGCATTGGGACCACTGGCAGTCGGACATCCGCTACCTGACGCAGATTGGCGGACACAACGTCGACGCGGCGGTCGTTTTTCCGCTCAAGGGGGAGCCGACCGGCTTCGCCATCAACGACCTGTATTGGGGAATCGCGGCGCCGTTCTGGCTGCGGGATCTGCGGCCGACGGTCTGGCGCTGGGGCGAGGCGATCGGCAAGCGCCTCCAGGAGCTCGCCGCCGACACGGGCAAGCAGGACATGACGATCGCGATCACCGGCCTGCAGGGCGTGCTTCGCGCTCCCGAGGGCGTCACTCCCTGGGCGACCGTAGAGAAGATCAAGGAGCTTATGCCCCAGGCGAGGATCGTGAACGGCACGGACATCTGCCGCTACCCGCGCTTTCACAAGAGCCAGGAAGAGATCGCCATGATCCAGAAGTCGGTCGACCTGATCGAGCAGATGGTCGAGTCGATGCGGAACACGGCGCGGCCCGGCGTGAAGGAGAGCGTGGTCTACGCGAACATGATCCAGACGATGATCGCGGGCGGCGGCGAGATCCCGACGATGCTCTCATGGCTGTCCGGTCCGTGGGGCAAGCTCTCCCGCAGGCTCACCATCGCGACGGAGCGGGTGATGCAGATGGGCGATGCGATCGAGAACGAGATCGAGGCGCGCTACGCCGGCTACACCGGCCAGCAAGACCAGCCCCTCGTCCTCGGCCCCATCCCCGCCAAAGCGCAGGACATGTTCAAGTGGCAGCTCGACGCGGTGGATGCGGCAATGGAGGTCATGAGTCCTGGGCACACGTTCCAGGAGGTCATCGACGCGGCGCGCGGCGCCTCCAAGGGTTCAGACAAGTACAAGACGAGCCTGACGATGCACGGCCGAGGCCTCGGCGACGATTGGCCCCTGGTCGTGGCGAGCGGCGCGGCGGGCGGCACCGGTAACCTCATGGAGCGAGCGATAGAGCCGGACACAGTGTTCGTCGTGAAACCCAATGCGAGCCCGAAAGACTCCGAATACCGCGGGGACAGCATCACCTGGGCGGACACCGTTCGCGTCACAGTGACCGGCGCACAGCGAATGGGCAAACGCCCACGCGGCATCATATCTGTTCAGTAGTGTCATCCTGAGCGAAGCGAAGGATCCGTCCTGCCACATAGAGGTAGCGGATTCTTCGCCCGCGGCTCAGAATGACAAATTGCCTAACAAGGTTGGCTTGAATGACAGACGTGACAGAGACGACCCGCGTCCCAATGCGCTCGCTGACTCCCGAGGAGGCGGTACAGACGTGGGACCAGACCCTCCCCGGCTACAACCAAGCGGAGGCGATCGAGGAGGCGAAGCGCGCGCTGGCCTTCGACCTCGAGCTCTCGACGAAAGGCTGCCCGTTCCACGTCGACGCGCGCCGACTCGCAGAGCACGTGTCGCGCGGAGAGTGGGACGCGGCTGCGCGAGTGGTGCACGAAGGACACTTCATGCCGCAGACGATGGGCATGCATTGCCATCGCTACTGCGAAACGGCGCTCCTACCAAATGGCGGGCTGACGATTCCGCGCCCCGAGCGCATCCGCGTCCCTGACTGGGCGCCGAACATCAGCGCCTTGGAGTGGGCGGCGGGTCAGTTCGGGGCACGACCCGAGTTCCACCAAGGCGACCTGACGGGGAAGCGGGTTGCCGTGGTTGGCGGCGGCAGCGGCGGACTGATGTGCGCGTGGGTGCTTCGGCAATTGGGGCACGCAGTCGACGTCTACGATCGCGACACGTTGCCGGGCGGGCTCCTCATGAGCGGCTACCCATCTTTCCGGCTGGAAAAGCCCATCACCCGGCGTGAGAACGATCCGCAAGACTGGGGCGTAACGTTTTTCGGTGAGCACGACGTGACGCCCGAGGAGCTGCGCCGCTTCACTGAAGAGTACGACGCGATCTACCTGAGTCCCGGGCGCGTGCCGCGACGCAACTTCGTCGGCCCCGATGGGGGTCCCTTGCCCGGCGAGGACCTCGAAGGGGTCGTGACAGGAACTGACGTCCTGCGGGACACGTGGTATGGCAACCCACCATCCATCGGACCGCGGGTGATCGTCTTCGGTGGCGGGCAGACGGCGATCGACGTCGCCCGCACGGCGCGGCGACTCGGCTGCCAGGTGGAGTCGATCTACCGGCGCGGCCCTGGCGAGATGCAGGTTGGCCCAGCGCCCGAGATCTCGATCCGCATGATGGAAGAAGAAGGCATCAAGGTCCGGACCATGGCCGACCCGCGACGTTTCATCGGGCGCGATGGTCGGCTGGTGGCCGTCGAGCTGATCACTATGGCGTACGGTGAGGTCGATGCGTCGGGCCGCCCGTCAACCCATCCGGTCGAAGGCTCCGCGGAGATCGTCGAAGTCGACACGGCGATCCGCGCGATCGGCGAGGTCTACGACGTGAAGGCGCTCGTCGAGCCGCTCGGCATCGAGGTGATGGCAGGCGGCTACATCCACATCGACCCAGTGAGCAAGCGCACGGCGCACCCCAAGGTCTGGGCCGGCGGCGACGTCTGCGCGGGTCGGGGAAACCATGGCGCCGCGCACGACGGCGATTGGGCCGCACGCGCCATCGACGCGTTCCTCAACGGCCGCTACAACGAATGGAGGGCCGAGGCCGCCGCGAGCAACGACGCGGACCTGCTACATCGCGACGCGAAGATGTAGTCGTGGTGGGATTCCCGGGATCTGAACTTCAGGGACGTCGTCTGCCGGCTGGCGGTCATCAGAGACGTCTTGCCCTGGCAACACCCCAACGAGGATACTGAGGCGCCCACCCGCAGCCCGCGGGTAGCAAGATAGCTGCAGAAGGAAGGTCATACTGATGGCAACTACTGTTCAGGCGCTCAAAACTCGGCTCGGCCTGTTCGCGGGCGTGCTTTTCACACTGTCTGTCGCCGTCGGCGGCACCTACTCGGCACAGCCAGCGGCCGCCCAGAACGTAGCTCCCGTCACATTGCCGAAGGAGACCATCAGTTTGGCCGCCGCGAATGCAATCATCGACGCGGCCGTGAACCATTCCGCCTCACTAGGACTCGCTCAGGTCATAGTGGTCGTCGACGAGAACGGCCTGGTCAAGGCGCAGGCGCGCATGGATGGTGCACGCGTGTCCAGCCTCCCGATCGCGCACGACAAGGCGTACACCTCGGCGGTACGGGGCATAACGACCGAAGCGTTCACCAATGCGATCTCGGACAATCCGGCGCTCCTTGCGAGCCAGGCGCGACAGCCCAACATCTTTCTTGCTCCCGGCGGCGTTCCTATCGTGGTGAACGGCCAGGTGGTGGGCGCCGTCGGAGTGAGCGGCGCCACACCGCAGCAGGACGTCGACACCGCCCTCGCCGGAATAGCCGCGATCCAGTAGGGGTCGGGGCTAGCAAAGGAGGGGAACATGGGAGCGATAGTCCCGGACCCGATCGAGGAGTACGCGAGTCGGCATACGACCCCGCTCCCCGCGCTGCTCGAAGAGCTCGTGGCGGCCACCCACGAACAGATGGGAATCCATGCGCGCATGCTGTCTGGCCACACGCAGGGAACGCTCCTGCAGCTGCTGGTTAGCGCCACCGGCGCCAAGCACGTGCTGGAGATCGGAACGTTCACCGGCTACAGCGCGCTGATGATGGCCGCTGCTTTGCCGGACGATGGCAAGCTCATCGCCTGCGACGTCGACCCAAACGCGCTGGCCACGGCACGAAAGTTCATCGCACGTTCCGAGCATGGACACAAGATCGAGGTTCGACAAGCGCCCGCGCTGGAAACCTTGAAGTCCCTCCAGCCGCCGTTCGATTTCGTCTACATCGACGCCGATAAGGAAACGTACATCCCATACTACGAGGCGGCGCTTCCGCTCCTGAACCCGCACGGACTGATCGCCGTCGACAACGTGCTGCAGCGCGGCCGTGTGCTAGACCCGGACGACGAGATCGCCCGTGACGTGGCCGCCTTCAACGATCATGTGAGGAAGGACCCAAGAGTCTCGGTGGTGCTTCTTCCCTTTGGAGACGGAGTAACCCTTATTCGTCGGTTGCAATAACAGCCCGCAAACCACCAAACTGGATGTCCGTGCGCGCTGGGATGAGCATTGCGCTAACCGGGGTTTGGTCTGCCATACGGCGTCCGCTGCCGTTCAGCGTAGAATCGGATCCTGGGCTTTGTCCAACGCGCCAGCGCTAATGCAGCGCGTGGTTCGAGCGCTCCCGGGTGTCAGCGTGGACGTGTCCGACTACCAGCGCAGCTACGACGCGTTAGGGGGTTTATCTTGCGAATGGGCATTCAATCCCTGATTCTTGCGGCCCTGATCGGAGCTTGTTCTGGACCTCCGACTTCGGCGCCATCCGCGCCGGCGCGGTCGTCCGAGGGCACGACAGCGCGAAGCCGTTCCCTCGTGATTCTGTCACGGGGTGAGCCGATCGCTTTGGCAAGCCGCGCATTCCGGAGCGTGGGCGGAGGCTCGAACTCATACGTCGTATTGAACGCGACCTTCGACGACGTGGACGAGCAAGGAACCCCCTTCCCGGTGCTGGCGGAAGCGATTCCCCAGCTGGGCACAGATAGCTGGCGGGTCCTACCGGACGGCGCCATGGAGACCACGTACCGCCTGAAGCAGGGCCTCGTCTGGCACGATGGGGCGCCACTCGACGCGGCCGACTTCGTCTTCGCCTGGCAGGTCTACGCCAACCCCGCATCCGGTATTGCGGACGCACCGCCGGTCGGCGAGATGGCGGAGATCGTCGCCCCGGATAGTCTGACGGTGCTGATCCGCTGGCGGCGACCGTATCCGGACGCCGCGACCATGTTCACACGACAGCAACGCGGCTTCAGCGCCCTCCCGCGCCACATCCTGGACCAGCCGTACTCGGAGGGCGACTTCGAGGCTTTCTCGAACCATCCCTTCTGGACCGACCAATACGTTGGCCTTGGTCCCTACCGGCTGGAGCGCTGGGCGCGCGGGCAGGAGCTGGACATGGTCGCGTTCGACCGGTTCGCGCTTGGCCGCCCGAAGATCGACCGCCTGCGCGTGTTGATCGCTAACGACGCCAACGCGGCCGTGGCGAACCTGCTGAGCGGCAACGCAGACATCGCGATCGACTACGTGCTCCAGTATGCCGATGGAGCGACGTTGCAAGAGCGATGGGCCGCCGGAAAGGAAGGCACCGTGCTCTTCAATCCGACGCTGATCTGGATTGGCCAGTTCCAGTTCCGTCCGGAGATGCGCTCCACGCCGCTCCTGGCAGACGTACGTTTACGCCGGGCGATGGTTCACGGGATGGACAAGCACGGACTCAACGACGCACTCATGGGCGGCACGGGTCTGGTGATCGACTCCTACCTCCATTCGAAGGCCGCGTACCACCCTGCAGTGGAGGCGGCCATCACCAAATATCCCTTTGATCGCCGCCGGGCTCAGCAGCTGCTCGATGAAATGGGGCTCGGACGGGGGGCGGACGGGTTCTATGCGGATCCGGAGGGACGACCCTTTACCCTAGAGGTTGTGGGCCTCGTCGCCCCCGCTTGGGAGTCCGAACTGGCGATTATCTTGGATGGGTACCGCAACGTCGGGCTGAACGCCGAGGGGCGCCTCATCCCGGCCGCGCTGTTCGGTGACGGCCAGGCAAGGGCAACCTTTGGCGCCATGCACCTGACCGGCACCTCAGGGTTCGAGCGTGGCTTCGGGAACGTCCTGAGGTCGGCGGTGATCAGCCGTCCGGAGAACCGCTGGCAGGGCAGCAACCGTGGCGGCTGGTCCAACGCGGAGTTCGACCGCCTGTGGGACCTGTACACGACAACGTTGGACCCGACCACCCGCATCCAGCAGCTCGTGCAGATGGAAAAGCTGTTCACCGAAGAGGTGCCCGCGATCCCCATGTACTACCAGCCAACCATCACGGCGTACCTGGGAGGGCTCAAAGGCCCCACGCTGCGCATCTCGGCCGAACCCGAAGCCTTGCTCAGGATTTGGGAGTGGGAATGGCAGTAGAGGGTTTTGTCCAGCGGACAATGAGCGTGTATCAGGATCGGGGGCGGATATCCTCGACGACCTGCACAGTAATTCCGACAGCGCGGTTGAGCCGTCGGTCATTGGTGAGGAAGATCTCGCAGTGCCCCACGATGGCCGCTGCGAGATGGATGGCATCCGGGGCACGCAATCCGTGATGTGCGCTCACTCCGTCGCCCTATCCAGCACGTCAGTCGAGAGCGGGACAATCTCCGAAACCGTGGAACTGAAGAAGCGATCAAAATCGCTGAGCAGGATCGAGTCGCCGTCTCGGATGGGCTTGACGCAACTTTCCAGCCGCGTGAGATCGCTGGCAACGAGCTCGGCATTTGAGTCAGCAAGCGCCGAGGCCACGAGGGGCCCGAATGGCTGGATCCTCTCTACCAGGTAGATAACAGGCGCCGTGTCCAGATAGACCCGCACCCACTACCGATCCCAGCCTGCTCGTTGCGCTTCAAGATAACCGTCGACCTCTGCTCGGGCCGGCGGCACAAACCCACGCGCTGTTTGCCCAGCGTGGATCTCGGACAGCACCTCGCGCAGCGGACGAACTTCGCGAGATGGGAGCGGCTCAATACGGACCCGAACTTTGGTGTTCGGGACGGGAAGAGGTTCGTCCAATTCGACGATTCGCCCGTCCCTCAGATTTCCCGTCGCCGTGTACGCGCTGACCATCATTGGCACCAACCCTTCCGAACCGTAGAGATCGGTCTCGGCCGACCGGGCCGTCACCTCTAAGGCTCCATTATGCATCGTGATGCATCGTGGCGATGATGTCGCTTCATGCGGTACACCCAGACTGGTATGTCCAAGCTCCTTCTTTATCTGGATCAGAGCTTTGTGAGCGGCATGGCCAAAGGCCGACCTCCGCACATGCGTAAGCTCTACGACGTTCTGGCTCCTCTGGTCGACGACGATACAGTCGTCTGCCCTCGGTCGGTGGTACATGACCAGGAAACGGATCTGGATGATCGGATCTCCGATGCCGTTCATCGAATCATTCGCGAGCTGGCCGGTGGCGTGAGCTTCCGCACATATGAGGAGGTTCTTGGCGGTCAACTGGATCGAGCGTGTCTTCGATATCTCGGGCTACCAGGCGAGGATGAGGGGGCCTGGGAGCATGCATTCGATGTGGATCCACGCGCAGGCCTTCGTCGTCCCCGAGTGGATGTCAGGATCAAGTCGCCGGAGGAGTGGGCCGAGGGAACGCGGGCGATGAAGGACCGCGTCCTCTCCGTCCGAACGAATCAGTCTTCGGTCCACGGAACCAGAGTCACCACACACCGATGGCGGGGGACTCTTGACGATCTGGTGGAACCGCAGTTTGGCGGGATTATTCAGTGTAACTTCAACAGTCAGAGCGAGCTGGCGATGCGTCTCGCTTTGACCATAGTCACATTAACGCCAGAGGCCAAACGGCGCGAAAACCCTGACCTGCTCGCAGAATTTCTCGATTCGGCCCAGCTCCGAGCCATCCCTATCTTCAACATTTGGGCGAACCTTGAAGCTGGGTTTCTTTACCACGAAGCGAACAGAGTGCCGCGCGCGAGCGATGTTTTCGATCAGATGGCGCTCAGCCTCGTTCTTCCGTATGTCGACATCGCGACCATGGACCAATCCATGAAGGGAATGGCGCAGCGGCTGAATCTCGACCAGCAATACGGTGCGGAAATCTACTCGCCGACCGAGGCAGATGTACGTGCACTCATCTCGCGGCTACAAAGTCTGGACCGGTAGCAGCGGCGAGCGACTGAATGGGCTCTGCCTAAATTCGAGGCAGCACATCGCGGGTCACCCATAATTCGGACCAGGATCAGCCTAACTCAGCGAAGCTCGCAGAAAGTAACACTGCCTAGCCGTACTGATTAGTCAGTGGAGCGGGAGACAGGACTCGAACCCGCGACAGCCTGCTTGGAAGGCACCCTATCGGGGGCTGTGCCTTTTCCCGTCTCCACCGCTTCGACCCCGTAGGCAGGACCTCACGGGTTTTGTCCAGCGGACAAAGGGAGTATACGGCCCCACATCCGGACACTGCGTCCAGTGCCGCTTCGCACATAGGGTCGCCTGTCCTCGGGCTCATTAAGCGGCAGGATTTGGAGAAGTACACTCGAGCCTCCAAAATCGCCTCCCAAAAAGCTCCCCAGCGGTGGAGTTCTATTACCACGCGGGAGACGCGCGCCTCGCCGAACTTGGCTTTCTCGGAGCGAGCATTAACCGGCCGTCTTTCCAGTCGACATCGTCGATCGCCACCTTCTAGATCAGCAGTTACCAATGCTGATTTTCGTGAATGGGGCTGGAAGGCCAGGCCCGGGCGGTGTCCCAAGAACGCCGTCCCATTCCTGGGTAGACTTGACGACTATTCCGGGCCCGCCAGTTTCGGTCCAACAGGAGCACGCCCCACTCGCAAAGAATGCATCCCACCGCGATCTATAGCAACAGCAATTGCCGGTCTCAGTTTGTGTAACTAACCAGTTGCACACTCGATGGTAGAGACCAGACGGCCCGCCAACTCCTCCCACGATCCTGCGCCAGACCGTACAAGTTGGACCAGCGTACGATTCAGTGCACCAAACAGTGCACTTTTTGTGTGGACAGGGTGGAGCGCACGTCCGCACACCCGCGACGGGAGCTAGCGCTACGACGTTTGCGAACATCACCGATGTCATTGCAGTCGCCACGCTCATATTTGCTTGTCCGAATAATATTGCGGCGCCGATAAGCGAGGCCGGGTTTTCGTGGAAGTCGTGACCCAAACAGCCCACCAGGTGGTGGAGCGAGGGCCTAACTGAACGCTGATGCAGTGCAAGCGCCGTTAATGAGTACGGCAAGTCCTCGCCAAAGAGCGTAATGCTAGCGGCGACTGTTTGGGCCTCAACAGCCGACCATGCCTCCCCGATACCTGGGGTCAACCTTGTTATCATCTCTCCGGGAGTCAAGCCCGATCGAACAGCGTCTCGCACTGACCCGAATGCTTGCGCTAAAGCGTCCCACGCGTCAGCCATTGAAGTTGCGGCACTGATCTGTGCCTCGTTGTTAGAAATCTGTGCAAGGGTTCGTAAACGCTGGGTGAAGCGCGAATACGCCCCCTCCGCAACAGCAAGTCGAACGGCCAGCTTCGCAAGGAACCCATCAACGAACGCCTCGTCCGAACCATCTTGGTCGTCAACTTCCCAGTCCAGCCAGCTCGTACCTACGATAGAAAATGGCTCGATAAAATCCAGGGATGATGGTTCCACTTGCCCCACGACGCTGGGCACCCCGATGGCCGTTGGTATGTCCATCATCTCTAGCAGAGCTTGGAGGTCAGCGGGATCGGCACCAGACTTCAGCAACCTGCTAACAGCTGGGATAATTTGCGCGGCACTTGACCGCCCGGGTGCAAACGCCTGCATTCGCGACTCGGAACACTGCTCGCAGCTCAATTTGCCTCCAGCAACGCTCAGTATCGGAACCTGAGGACACCTGCGTGGGTAGGCTGCTCTGATGCAGCATAGGAAGGCGAGAAGCTCGTGGCGGCTAACTATACTGCGCCGAGAGGCCGACCGTGCGCGTTTCCCCAAATGCCGGCGCTGTTTAGGCGATCCTAGGCTACCCGCAGGGCGAGCAGTAGACATTTTCGCACTCGTGCCATGAGGTCCTGCTTAACGGTCAGGTACACCCCGGCGACAGGGCGGGTATTGGTGATACACCAGTAGCGCTCTAACGGTGCGTCGAGACGACACTGGCCGACTTCAGCAAGACCTCATCGGACAGAACAAAAATCACCAGACAGGCTATCGGGGGCAAACCACGAATTCCAGGCGGACCCGCGGCATCCTGCCTTTCAGGCAGGAACTCTGTCGTCAGAGTCGCGTCGGACCAGACAGCAAATTAGCGGTCACTAGTTTCCATTAGCAGTGCTTTAGCCGAAAGTCGAGCGGGAGACGGGACTCGAACCCGCGACAGCCCTTGGAGGGCAGGTTGTCTAGCCCTAAGTTAGCAACAGACAGCCCCACGTCCAAATGTTGAGCAGAACCTGCTCCGGTGCAGCCGCCAGCTCAGGAAGTTCTTAACACGGCCGTCAGGCGTCGGCGGGCCACGTCTTGGTGGCTAAGGCTGCTAGTCCCTTCTGACGCTCATTGATCGCTTCTGGTGTCCAATTATCAACGTCCGCAATCTGCTTGGTTAGAAGATACGGAGAGGAGGAATAGATCTCCGCTTTGGCGGCAAACGGCTGACTCTTCAAGTCAGAGTTGGCACTCGCTGTTAGAAGGGCAAGATTCCCAAGCCGCGTTGCGTACTGTTGCACTTCTTCGTCGCTCCAGTGAGGCCAATTCCCCTCGGGCTTTCGAGGGAGTATGTGCTCTAGGTTGATGATCGCCTTGTCATCCTGTGGTACGAACCACGGCTCGGAGTCATTTCGTACGTGCGCCTCTAACGACCGAAGGTAGTAGCGCGCAAGCTTAGTGTTTGAGACCTTAGCGCTCTCAAAGGCAGTTTGGAACACCGCATCTGTCGGAGTTACGCCGGCGAGGAGCTTCTTCACGTCTATCGCACTCTCAGTGGCACCCTCGAAAACCGCCTTGGCGGCCCGTGTGAGCGGTTCCTCAACAGATTCGCTTCGAGTGCTCGAAGCCACGATTAGTCGAACGCCCAGCGAGATCAGAAAGCTGAACGTCTTTGCAGCCTCCTTCGCACTCATCCTCGCTGCGACCGCTAGAATCAGTGGTCTCATAGGCTTGATGTTGAAGAGGTTGAAGACTTCGATAGCCTTTCTTACTGAGTCGGGGTACACGTTCCAGCGCTCATGCTCGGGATTGAAAGTAGCCATGTAAACGTTCGCCAGCATTTCGAGTGTCCCCGCGAACGCCACGGCCGCGGATTGCGATTTTGCTGCGTCTTGTACTGCGTCGTAGACCTCTGCCTCGCGCAAGAGACCCCGCTGCACAATCAGCGCGTGACGCAGAAAGGTAATCGTAATGTCCTCGTCGTCAGACCCCGATTCGAGCGCCCCGCGCATGTACGACCACTTGGTTTGGACCTCCTCGATTCGTGCGCCGGCTCGCCCAAAGAGGAAGTTCTTAATCAAGTCCGCTTGGGACGTGCGAAGACCACGGTCGTTTAGCGTCTCGAACATCTTGTAGGCGTCGTGCTCGGCGGGCACTCGAAGCAGCACGACAATCGCCCGGTGCTCGATGAACGACACCCACCGGTTGAGCAAGTCACCATGTTCACGCTCGTCCAGGGCCGCGACTAGACGTCGAACTTGCCGCTGCGCCTCGTCTCGGGCTTCAATGAGGCGCTTGTGTGAGTTGCGCGAAGGCGTGCCGCCGCCATCTGCTGTGACGATCCGTTCGAAGAGCTCATTGTCGTCGACATTGAGTGTCAGACGAGGAACCCGAGCGCGCTTCTCACGGTTGATGATCGAGAGGAAGTCATTGTTGATGGAATCAACGATCAACTGCTCACCGCGCTCCTTGAGGTAATCTCGGATTGCAGCGAGAAGCAGAGCGGTAGTGGCTAACCGCTGTTGCCCGTCCACAACTTCTAGTTGACCTTCGGCACGCGGGATGGTCACGATGGTCCCTAGGAAATAGGGGCCGTCGTCGTTGATCGCTCGAGCGAAGTCCTGAAGAAGCTGCTTTACATATGGCTCGACATCCCAAGAGTACTCCCTCTGGTTCAGCGGGACCCTAAGCTCATAGCGACGCAGGACGGCGCCAAGGCCGAGTTCTTCAAATGCGATCTGGTTTCTAGTTGGGACTGCCATCACACACCTTTGGGCGGCCCGCCGCACGAAACTTCTCGCTCCAGGCCAATACCAAGAGTCGAGCGATAACGACTCCGAATTCTAGCTCAGCTTGGATGAGTTCTAGCCGGCCGGGCGCAGCAGCGCCACACGACGGAGTGCCCGGGATGCAGGCGTTCGGCCATGCTCGGCAGCTAAGCATCGGGCACATCAGATGACCGGAATTGGGGTTCGAGAAGCCGGGGGACAGCTACCGCCCTGCGACCCCTTCCAAGGTCGTCCGCAATCAAGTCAAGAGGGACCGAGCCTCAGACCAAACAGTCTGGTTCTGATGGGTTCCAGCTAGTCCCTCGGCCAGCGGACGTCGCGATCCTCCGAGATGATGACGCCGTGAGGGGCTTTGCCCATGCGAACCGCGCCCTTTGGCGTGGTGCGGACCGTATCGCCCCAAGCGAACTCGTACTTTCGGTCGGCGGTGCGGATCGTCGGCTTGCAGATGTAGACGCCGTTCTCGGGGAACTGGGCGTCCCAGGCGCGAAGCGTGCCTTCGTAGCCGCCGGACAGGACCAGGGGATGATCGTCGCCGAGGCCGCGGCCGTGGAGCGTCATGGTGGTCTTTGCGCCGGCGAGCGGTCCGGTCTTCGGGGCGACCTGCTCGCCAACAGCGTCGGTCTTCTCTACGAGCTGGCCGACGGTGACGCCGGGCTTCAGGAACGCGAGGAGCTCGTCATACAGCTCGGCGTGCAGTTTCGAAAGCTCGAGGATCATCGGATCGCATTCGTGGACAGCGAGTGGGCGGAGCTGTTGGGCACGGTAGCCGATGATGGACGACTCGATCTCCTTCAGGATGATGTCGCCCTTCTCGAGCTTGCGCTCGGTGGGACGGGTCAGCGTGCGGCCGGGGTTGTGCCCGCTTATCCAGTTGAAGTGGACCGACAGCTCGGAGCCGCGGATGAACATGGCGTGCATCGTCTCGGCCCACACGACGTAGTCGGGCACGCCCGGCTGCGCCCAGATGGCCTGGGCGTCGAGGCCTCGTTCAACCAAGTCCACGGAGCGCTGCAGGACGTCGATCTCTTCCTGGCTCTTGACCTGGCGCACTTCCTGGATCAGGTCCGACGCGGGAACAAACTCGGCGTCGGGCAATGCCTCGCGGAGCGCCTCGTAGGTACCGAGGAAGATCGTGCCCTCGGGTGTCCGTGTGCCGAACCCAAGGCCGGAGACGCCGATCCGTCCCTTCTGAAGGCCGAGCTCCAAGAGACGGTCCGCCATGCCTTTGCCATAGCGGCGGTTGACCTCGCGCACGTCGGCGACCCAATCCTGGATCTTGGCGCCCCAGCGTTCTTCTGCAGAGGTGGCAACGACGGTGACGTCGCCAGTTAAAGGAAAGACCACGCCGATCGAGGCGTCCGCACCGCCGCCGCAGTGGGAGATGTAGCGCGCATCGGCTTGCCAGTCGGTCGAGTTTCCGAGGTTGGGAGGCGCGACGATCGCGTCCAGGTGCTCGCGCTCCATCAGCGCCCGCAACGCCTTCCACCGGCGGTCGCGCTCGGCGATGGAAAAGCGCCGATAAGGCTGCATCTGAGTCTCCGGTGTCGTTGCCATACGTCGCACCCTCCCAATCTGAAACGAAACGAACGTGCCGACCGCGAAGCGTCGCCGGCCTGCTTACCGAATCTGCGTAGGTTGCAGTATATCGGCCTCGCTCCGCCGAGAATGACAGTACAATGCGTCACTCTTCGGCCTGGGGACGAACCCGTCGTTCCAGGACACGGCTGGAAAGGGCGGAGGTACAAGCCCATGAAGCGCATGACCACGATCGCCGGACTGATCGGAGTACTCCTGATCGCGGCCTGCGCCGCGCCCCCAAGTCGAAGCACTGGCCAGACTGCGTCGGGTGGCACCGAGCGGGCGTCCCAAAGCCGCGGCAACCGCGCGATCACCATCGGATTCAGCTCGACCGTCCAGAGCATGGGCATCATGGGCGCCACCACCACGTCGGGCGGCTGGCAATCCCTGAACGAGATTCACTCGAACGGTCTTGTTACGGCGGATCGGAACACACGGAAGCCGGTGCCGCGCCTCGCCGCCAAGCTCCCGAGCCTGGACGATGGATCGATCACGGTTCTGCCCGATGGCCGCATGCGCGTGGTGTATGCGCTTCGAAGCGACGTGACCTGGCAGGATGGCGCGCCTTTCACCGCCCAGGATCTCACCTTCTCCTATCGCTTCAACTCGGATTACAACTTGCCGACCGCCGTCCGACGGGACGTCCTCGACCAGATCGAGTCCGTCGAGGCCCCAGATAGGGCCACCTTCATCATCTACTTCAAGGAGCCCTATGCCATCGGCGGCACGCTCGGTCTCCGAGCCTTCTGGCCGCAGCCGGCTCACATCCTCGGGCCCGTCTACGAGCAGTTCCTGGTCAGGAAGGACGCGGACGAGGTGCTGAAGCTCGCGTACTGGACGAGCGAGTACATGCACCTCGGCCCGTTCCGCGTGACATCGTTCGATCCCAGCGAGCTCGCCCTCGCGGCGTACGACGCGTACTTCCTCGGGCGGCCGCGAGTCGACGTCGTCTATCTCAAGAGCTTCACGGACCAAAACACGATGTTCTCGAACCTCCTTGCCGGCACCGTCGACATGTTCCCCGACATCGCGCTGACCAGCGAGCTTGGCTATCGACTCAAGGACATCTGGGAAAGCAGCGGACGGGGAGCCGTTCGCGTCAACATGGGCGTGACCTGGTTCCTGGCGCCTCAGTGGCGGCCGAGCGTACAAACGGAAGCAGCGACACTCGATCCGCGAGTTCGCGGAGCCCTCTATCGGGCGCTGGACCGAGAGGCGCTGTCCGATGCCCTCCAGGGCGGCCACTCCGAGCTCTCCGCCTGGTCCCTGCTGCCGCCCGGTCACCAGTTCCACGATGCGACCAAGGACGGGCTTCGCCCGTACGCCTACGATGCAGACCGAGCCCGCGCCGAGCTGCGCACGCTCGGCTGGACGCCGGGCGACGACGGAGTGCTCCGCAACAACGCCGATGGCCGCCGCTTCCACACAGCCATATGGGCGACCGTGGGCCGCGACCGTGAGATCGCCGCGTTCGCATCCTTCTGGCGGCTGGCCGGCATCGAGGTGGAGGAGTCGATCGTTCCAGCCTCTCAGTCGCGGAGCCTAGAGTACCGGGCGCAATACCCCGGCTGGGAGAGCAGCGGGCAGGGCTACGGCGATGCGATTCTAGGCCGAATGGATCCGCCAGCGGCCAGCGCGGCAACCCGTTGGGTCGGCGAGAGGGGCGGCTTCGAGGACCCACGCGCGTGGGACCTCATCGCACGGTATCGGGCGAGTCTCTCGGACCGCGATCAGGCCCAGTCGATGCGCGGCATCAGCGATTACGTGGCAGCCGAGCTTCCATTCTTGATCCTCTACTACCTGCCCGACCACCTCGGCGTGCGCGCGGGCGTGAAGGCCTTCGACGACACCGACGGTGGCGCTGAGGCGGCTCAGCCATACGGCACCTACAGCCGTAACGCGCATCTCTGGGAAGTGCTCTAGTTCAGCTTGCTGATCATGAAGTTTCCAAATGGGTCAAGTTTGGCTGACGAGGTTATGATTGCTGTTGAGACGATCCTCTCCAGGTTCGCTATCGGCGACCAAGCCGCCTGTGGTGGCTCCACGGCCAGTCCTTCGGGGATTTGGCGCTCTTGATGGGAGTTTGGGTCGAAGGGATCCGGACGGGAATCGCTGGCCCAGCGTGTGAAAGCGCGCGTAGGCTCGGGCCGGTAAGTATGCCCGGATTCGGCGTTATCGGTTCTCGGCGGTATGAGGTCGCTCGCTACCTCTTGGTGGAACGATGCGGAGTAGCCCAATGGCCGATCACGCAGTCCTGGAGGGTCAGGGTTCGGGCCCGAATAGATCTCAGGTCCCCTATTTAGTTTTTGCCTGTGTCGGAGTCATATTGATTCTGCTGGCGGCTATCCTGAAAACAGCAAGAGATAGCGTATTCGCCGATTTGTTGTTAAACGTCGGCGCCAGTGTGACGACGGTTGTTCTCGTCGAAATTGTATGGAGACGTTATGGCGGTGACCCGATCCTAAGCGCTATTGGATTGCTTAGGATGTCTCTACGTCAACTGAGTGAGCTCGACAACCTTGGTATGGTGGCGGTACGTCCTAAGCGGGATGATGGAGTCATCCTTCGGTGGCGCGATGGCTTGTCACGAGCAAAGCAGATTGACTTGATGGCGCTCACGCTCGAGTCGGAGTTTGCGAGCAAGCCCGAGAATATGACGGCTATCCGACGTGCTGTAGTCGGGAATAATTGTATAGTCCGCTTGCTAACTCTGCACCCAATCGTGGATGGAACTGAGGACGGAGATGCTCGTTCGCGCCGGATCTCTGAGGAAGACCTCATAGGAATGGGTGCAAGGCGGCGTATAGAGGCGAGTCTGGAGCGGACGTATGGTCAATTTGCTGGGCTTGTTGCGGAAGATGGTGATCAGAACAAATTTGCTCGTGGCACCATTGAACACCGGTGGACAAGTAAGTTAACGATCTACGCGAACATTATCCGAATAGATGATCGGATCTGGTTCTGCAACTACTTAGCTTCAGCGACCGGCAGTAACTCCCCAATGTTTGAGATAGCTGCACGGACGACGAGTGGAAGCGAGAGCCCTCTGTTTCAGTTGCTTGAGAGGGAATTTGAGCACATGTGGAAGCATGCAGGTGGAGGTACGGTGAGTGCGGCGGCACCTGACCGCTAATCTTGGTGATGCGTCCCATCACGCCGACTTGGCTCACGCCATGAGGGGCTTCGGGTTCCGTCGGTTGAGTGCGGGGTTCGAGCCGCGCGGCGTGGTATCCTGATTCTATACTCCTCTTGCCACTCTTGTTGTTCCCACGGAGGCTTCAGTGTCGACGCCAGAGGCGAGAGCTTTGCTAACCGAGATCTTGTCTAGCGGTCGTATCAGCCACCCGGACGCTCTGTCACATCTTGAAAAGTGGCTCATGGAACCTGCCTTCGCTGACTTCATTCCGGATATTGATGCACTCGTGCGCAGCGGAGATTGGACGGAACTCGAAGACAGCTTCTATCGGCGGGTCCCCATTGGAACGGGGGGTATCCGCGGGAGGTTGGGCGTGGGTCCGAATCGTATCAATAAGCGGACAATAGCCGTGGCAGCCCAAGCCCTCAGTCAATTTATCGCTGCACAGGCCTCAGGCTCCGAGGGCAGGGGCGTAGTTGTCGGTCACGAGGCACGCCGGGACTCTGAGGCCTTCGCCCGACTGTGCTGTGAGGTCTTTGCCAGGAATGGTATTCGGGCGCTTCCTTTCCCCCCAGTTCAGGGTCTTGCATTGACTCGTGCCACCGTCCGATCAACTCCTGAAGTATCGTTTGCTGTGCGGCGACTTGGGGCGCTAGCGGGTGTTCAGATCACCGCGTCGCACAACCCGCTCACCGACAATGGGTTCAAGTTCTATTGGAGCACTGGCGGTCAGGTCGTTCCGCCGCTTGACGCCAGGTTCATGAAGTTCGTCGAGGATGTACCGGATGAATTAATCGATACGCTGCCGTATGAAGAAGCTCTCGAGCAGGGTCTCATCACTCCTATTCCGTCAGAAATAGATGAAGCATATTGGAATTCGGTCCGAAGTCTCACTATCGACCGGAACGCGCGATCAGCCCACATCGTGTATGGGGCGATGCATGGGGCAGGGGCAACTAACGTTCTGCCCGTGTTGTTGGCTGAGGGGTTTCGTTTAGATACCATCGCGGAGCAGCTAGAACCGAACGAGGCCTTCCCCGACGCCGTTGGAGACTTAATCAATCCAGAATACATCGAGGTTATGCAGCGTCCAATGGAAATGGCCGAGCGCACCGGTGCGGATCTCGCGCTTTGTTCGGACCCAGACGCGGATCGCATCGGCGTAGCAGCAAAGATATCGATCGATGAAGACGAATTGATGTTGCTCACCGGCAATCAGGTTGCGGCGTTGATGACACAGTACATGCTTGAACGAAAGAGCCAGATCGGTTCGGTCTCAGCCGACGATTATGTCCTGGCTACTTATGTAACTACGTCGCTTGTGTCCGACATAGCGGCTCACTTCGGTGCGAAATGTAAGTCTGATTTTCTTGTGGGATTCAAGTGGATGGCTGACTACATTGAGCATCAGCCGGACAAGGGCACGGCACATTTCTTATTGGCGGCGGAAGAGAGCCTTGGTTACATGGCTGGAAACTTCGTGCGTGACAAGGATGCGGCCATTGCCGCATTGTTGATTGGTGAGATGGCATCTTGGCTGAAGGAGCAGGAGCGAACCCTGGCGGACTACCTAGACGAGATTTATCGTCGGCACGGGTACTACCGTAACCTCCAGTGGCTAATTGAACTTCCAGGTCGCTCGGGCGAAGACATCATGAGGGAAGTAATGGCTCATCTTCGCTTGCTCAAACCCGGCGACACAGTCAGTGGGGTCGAGATCGTCGCCGTTGAGGACTGGTGGAAGCAGGCACCAGCGGGCGCGACTTACCGCGTGGGGGCCGCGGAAGACATGGTGACAGTCGTACTCTCTGACGACCGGAAATGCAGAGCGACGATCAGGCCGTCGGGGACTGAACCGAAACTGAAGTTCTATGTGCAGATCTACGATGAGCGAATTGATGATCTAGCTGGTGCTAAAGAACGAGCGGATGTCCTCGCGCATCGCGTGGCTACTGGCTTGGCGGACTACAGCCGCATGGCCCTGAGAGAGGGTGCGCTGCAGCAGTGGGTCACAGCCCAAACTAGTGCCTCTCGCTTCGTGTAAAGTTGTCGGACCCTAGTGCGGGCCGCATAATCGGTATCGGACGCGATATCGCGGGGGTTTCGTGATCGACCTCGATCGTCCCCCGCTGTTTCGGGACGTCGACACTCAGGGAATGCTAGACCGCATCGTCGGGATGCCGTCGCAGATGAGCGAAGCGTGGAAGCTGATCCAGGGCCTCTCACTCCCGCGCGAGCACGCGGACGCCTCGAACGTCGTGATCTGCGGTATGGGCGGCTCCGCGATCGGTGGGGATCTCGTGCGGTCGTTGGCCGAGCGCGAGAGCCGCGTACCGATCACCGTGCTTCGCGGTTACGACCTCCCCGCGTACGTCAACCACCGATCGCTCGTGGTGATGGTGAGCTTCTCTGGCTCGACCGAGGAGACGCTCTCGGCGTGCGACCAGGCTCTGAAGGCCGGTGCCCGAGTGGTAGCTATCACGACTGGTGGCGAGCTGGCCAAGCGAGCGAACGCGTCAAGCTTTCCGCTCGTGCAGTACAGCTTCTCAGGGCAGCCGAGAGAGGCGATCGGCTATTCGACCCTCCTCATGCTCGGCGTGTTGGGTCACCTCGGGTATCTGGCCGATCGCACGGTCGAGGTCGAGTCTACGATCCAGACCCTCGAGGGGATGATCGCCACGGTCGGACCGGACGTTCCGGCCGAGCTCAACCCTGCCAAGCGGCTGGCCCAGCATCTCTACGGCAGGCTCGGGTTGATCTACGGGGGCGGTCTCCTATCGGAGGTCGCTCGGCGGTGGAAGGGCCAGCTCAACGAGAATGCGAAGCATTGGTCCTTCTTCGAACAGCTTCCAGAGCTGAACCATAACGCCGTTCTCGGATATCAGTTTCCCACGGACGTGGCACAGCGATCGATCGTTGTCATCCTCTCGAGCACGTTGAGCAACCCAAGAATCCGTGTGCGCGAACGGGTTACCGCGGAGCTACTCGCCCGGTGGGGCGTGATGACCGATACGGTACATGCTCGCGGTGACAGTCCCTTGGAGCACGTCCTCTCGACGACGTACGTAGGCGACTTCGTCAGCTACTACCTTGCCATGATCAACGACGTGGATCCGAGCGACACGGGGACGATCGAGTTCCTGAAGGCAAGGCTCGAGAGGGAGAGCTATGGCTGAGGCCCGCGTTGTCCAGTGCTCCCGGTGCGGCAAGACGGCCCCCGGTCTGCCACGAGCTCCCCTCGCAGGTGATGTCGGTCAGCTCGTCTACGAGCACGTCTGTCAGGAGTGTTGGAACGCCTGGTTCGAGCAATCCGTCGGCGTTATCAACCATTACGGCCTGAACCCTGCTCTCCGCGAGGATCGCCAGCAGCTATACGAAGTCATGAAAGAGTTTCTGGTCCTCACCGAGCCGTAAAGCCGTGATCAGAATGAGATCGAAACAGTCCTCGCACGTGAGTCCATTCCTCGTTATGCTTACTCCGGCGCGGGTATGGGTCTCCAGAGCACAGACCATCGATCGGGCGACCCGACCGAAGCGAGGAACGAGTGTCAGAAGAGTCGACGAATCCGACGCCCGCAGAGAGTGCGGCATCTGCGACCGCTGTCGCTGAGGCGTCGCCTGATGTCAACCATCAGTATTGGCTGAGGGTTCATGGCTACACGTCCGACCTCTCTCGAGAGGTCGTGTACTATCGCGACTTTGCGGATCTTCAGACTGGCACGCTTCCAGCGGACCCGCGCCGCAATCTCCACATAAACGACGTCATCATTTATTACGCGGACGGTCCGTCGATCGTCTATGGCGTCTCGACGATCACCGGCGAGATCGAGGGGCCGTTCCCGGATGCGCGTCTCGGAGAGCGATGGACGGTCCCGACCCGCCGAGACGCGATGATTCGGTCCGTCGATAAGGCGCCGCCTGCTGTCACGCTCGAGCCGCCGAGCGGGCTCCACTTTCTCAGGCTCGTCCGCGACGCGACGTACATTCGCTTGCCGCGTGAAGATGGCGAATACCTGGTCACCCAGGTGAAGACCCGCGCCGGCCCCCAAAAGGCAAGCGAATAGCGGCGGGGGGCCCCCCTCCGCCTGGGGGGGTTGCGGGCGGGTTCATCGGTCCTGGGGGCGGGCCGCCTGTTTGATGGCGTCGAGCCGCGCGCCGGCATGGCCTGCGCCCGATGCAAGCACGAGGAAGGCGCAAACGGCACATGCCAAGCTCTTGATCTTCACGTCTTCCGTCCAAACTAGAGGCAAGGCGTAGGGGATGATAAAGATGGGCAATTATGGATCAAGATTCCCCTGGAAAGCCCGTTAATCGCTTCGGGCGCAGGCGCTTTCTCAAAGGGGTCGCCGCCGCCGGGGCCTCGGCCGGCGAGCCGCGGATGGGGCTGACGATGGTGATCGCCCCGTCGACCATCGCGACCGTGGCGCCAATGCCCTGGAAGGCGCCCTCGAAGGCATGGCGCTCGAGCTTGTAGGTCGCGGCGTCGATATAGGCAGTGTGGGAGTCCCCAAGGGCTTCCACCATGCCGCGAATAGCGGCTGGCACCAGGGTGCTGGGGTCCAGCGCGGCGCGATCGACGTGGTCTTGTTTCAGGATGCGATAGGCCTCCTGAACGAGGCCGAAGGGGCTCTCGCTTGCCTGGACCGTGGCTATGGCACCAGGACGGGTGGCCCCCAGGCCGTAGGCGAGGACGG
>Ga0080064_1002458_pt1 | contig 31427 bp, 27 predicted proteins | sample Subgrocontami54m_FD_69260 | JGI IMG/M metagenome (GOLD analysis project Ga0080064, IMG submission 69260) | Subsurface groundwater microbial communities from S. Glens Falls, New York, USA - GMW46 contaminated, 5.4 m (SPADES assembly) (version 2) ...
GGGCTGACATGCGGACCGATGGGCAGGCTCAGAACCTCGGCCGCAAATTTTTCCGCCAGCGGAAATTGCCCTCGTGTCCATCCGGCATCGGCATACGCGCGGGAGAGGTGCGGCGGAGTGGGGTAGTGAATCTGGGTGCCGATGCCATCGGCCGCGAGGTGCTTCTGCAGCGCGTCGCGCCGGACCGTGCGCACGACAAAAAGGTGCCACACGGGCTCGGCCCAGCCGGCGACCTCCGGGCAGACGACGTCGCCGACGCCGCGCAACTGCTTGCGGTAGAGCGCGGCGAGCTCTGCCCGCCGCGCGTTCCATTCTGCCAGGCGGGCCAGCTTCACGCGCAAGAACGCCGCCTGCAATTCGCTCATCCGCGAATTGAGTCCGATGTAGTCATTCTGGTAGCGGACTTTCGACCCGTAATTCCGCAGATGCCGGACCTGGTCGGCCAATACCGCATCGTTCGTGGTGACGGCGCCGGCGTCAGCCATCGCGCCAAGATTCTTGCTCGGGTAAAAACTCACGCCCGCCGCGCCACCGAGGGCGCCGGCTTGCCGGCCGCAGCAGGTTGCGCCGTGGGACTGCGCTGCGTCTTCGAGCACGAAGAGTCCACGGCGGGCCGCGACCGAGTTGATCGCGTCCATGTCCGCCGTCTGCCCGTAGAGGTGGATCGGCAGAACCGCCTTCGTTTGCGACGTAATCGCCGATTCGATCCGAGACGGATCGAGATTGTACGTAATGGGGTCAGGTTCGCTCGGGATCGGTCGCGCTCCGACATGTGTGACGGCAAGCCAGGTCGCGATATAGCCGTGCGACGGCACAATCACTTCATCGCCGCGTCCGACGCCGATGGCCATCAGCACCATTTGCAGAGCCTCCAGGCCGTTGGCCACGCCGACGCAATGCCGCACGCCCACACTCGCGGCATATTCGGTTTCGAACGCCTCCAGTTCCTTGCCCAGCAGTAACCAACCGGAATCCATCACCCGGTGATATGCGGCGTCCAGTTCCGGGCGGAGTTCCTCATACGCCGGCTTGAGATCGAGAATGGGTACTTTCATGGCAGTTTCCGTGTCAGATGAACTTCAGTTTGCGTGCGGCGAACCAGACCATCCGCAGCAACAACACGCCGTGCCGCCAGCGTTGGATGTTCGTCGTCCCATAGGTGCGTTCACGGTATCGGATCGGGACGTCCGCGATTTTCAGGTTCAGCTTCGCCGCGCCAAACAGCAGGTCGAAGTCGCCAAAGGGATCGAAGTCGCCGAAGTACGCGCGGTTCGCGGCAATTCGCTCGTAATGCGCCCGCGTCAGCACCTTCGTCCCGCACAGCGTGTCCTTCACCGGCTGCCCGAGCAGCCAGGTGAAGATGAGTCCGAAGGCCTTGTTCGCGCAAAGATTCAGGAACTGCATCGCCTTCTCGTCCATCGGATAGACGAGTCGGACGCCGTTCGCGAATTCGGCCCGCCCGGTCGCGAGCACGTCGTAGAATTTCGGCAACTCCTCGGGTGGCATGGTCAGGTCGGCATCGAGGATCATCAGCACATCGCCCGTCGCCACCGCGAAGCCGGCGCGGACGGCGTCGCCTTTGCCTTTGCCCGTTTGCTGCAGGATTTTGATCTTCCGTTCGGGATGTGCGGCCGCGATCCGTTGAATCTCCTCCCACGTGTGGTCGCGCGAGTGGCCTTCGACGAAAATCAGCTCAGTGCCTCCGCCCATCTCGGGTGTACGCTTCACCGCCGCGGGGATGTTTCCGGCCTCGTTGCGCGCGGGAATTACGACCGAAACCGTCAATGGCTTTTCGCGGTCGGCCAGCTCGCGTCGCGCGACAAGAAACACGGTGAGACAGAACCACTGCAGAAACGGCGCCAGCCAGCGGTTGATGAACGTCCCGAGGCCAAGGGCGCGAAAAGGCATCAGGATGCGGTTTTGGCGGGAGACGGGGGCCCAGCCGGCCAGCCGCAGCAGGTTCAGCACGTCCGAGGCGGCGAGCCAGCTGTTCTGGGGCTGGCGCGCCTTTAATCCGAGCACGCGCGCGAACGAGAGCAGCGGCCGCCAGAGCGTGTTCTGAAAATTCACGACCAGTCGCGTGTCGGCGTGCGACACGCAGTGCAGCCGCTCGAGCAACCGCTGGACGTCGGCGGCCAGGTTCAGCGTGTCGGAAATGATGATGAAATCGAATTTTTCGCCCGCACCCGGCGTCTCAGCGAGGTCCAGCAGTTCGCCCGCCTGCACATGAAAATGCCCCTCCGGTACCCGTCGGCGCGCCGCCGCAATTTGCGTGGGCGCGAGATCGACTCCGACCTTCCGGGCGGCGCGGATCTGCGCGAGCAGTTCGCCCGAGCCGCAGCCAATTTCCAGCACGCTCGCTTCCGCGGGAATCAGGAGATGGTAGTAGTGCGCGAGCAGCCGGCGGTAGGCCCGCGCTCCCGCCTGGGGCTCGGTGGGCGCGGCATCGTAGAAGGCGCTGACCTCCGTGAGATGTTCGCGGGCGAGGGCGGAGATTTTCGCTGCGCGAAAATCCAGTTCCTGTAATTCGGCATGAACGAGCCCGGCCATGGTGAGGAAAGTGTTGTCCTGAACTTGCGGCGGTGCGACCAAGTAACGCGTGTGCTGGAAATCTCCCGCGACCTTGATTGGTGTTTCGGGTCGCGAAAACCCAAATTAGCTTTTGCGCCGCAAAAAGCTTTGCAATCGCTCTCGATCTACCGCGCTCTGACCCTTCAACTTTCGCGTCACTTCATGGTGTTGTCTGGCTTTACGTCCCAGCGAGTCGTTCTCCGCACCGTGTTTATGCTGATGTCGCTGCTGCTGGGTGCGCCGTTGCGGGCCCAACCGGCGGACGTCGCGGGCACGATGCCGGAGGATTATCTGCCGGAGTTGAAGCAAGTCCTCGCGACCGCGTTGCAACGCTCCCCGGAGACGATTCTGCGGGCCTTCGAGGTCGAACTTTCCCAGGCCCGGCTACAGATCGAACGTTCGGCGCAACTGCCGCAGTTGCGCGGCAATTTCAACTACGGCATGACTGAGACGGCGACGGCGAGCAACACCAGCTCGAAGACGCGCGACAACGGATTCTTCTACAACTTCGGATTGTCCCAGGAGGTCTTTCACTGGGGCGCGCTCAAGAACAAGTCCGACGCCGCACGGCTCAACGTGCTGATCCAGGACCGAAGCTATGTCCAGGCATACCGGGATCTCAGTGTAATGTTGCGACGGGCCTACCTCGCGCTCGTCGTGGAAAAGGCCCGGCTGCGCCAAGGCCGCGAAGCGCTCCATCTGCTGGACGACGATGTCGCGATCGCGAAGGCGAAGAAGGCGAGCGGCAGTATTTCCGCGGCGGCGCTGGCGAGCGAGGAACTGCGATTGCGCGAAAGCAAGCTCGAGCTCGACCGCGCGGAAACGGAGTTCGCGGCGAATCGCGCGCGGTTTGCGCGACTCGCGGGGCTGCCGGAATTGCCGGAGGACAAGCTTCCGGCGGAGATCCCCCGCCCGGCCTATTCCGAAACGCGGACGGCGGCCATGGGCGCGGTGTTGTTGCGCGACCACGCGAAAAGCACGCTCGAATACGAAATCTACGATTTGCGCGTGAAGGAGGCCGAGTTGCGCGAGAAGGTCGAAAAGGTGCGGCTGCTCCCCAAGTTTGGGGCCAATATCGGCTACAGCCTCGAGAACACGACGAACGTGAACGGCAACATTGCCGAGCAACGGGCGGTGGCGCGGCAGACGATCGGCATCGGCGGTGCGTGGAACATATTCGATGGCTTTGCGACCCGCGGCGCGAAACGGGAAGCGCTGGCCGCCCGGCGGGTGATCGAACAGCGCCGGGCGATCGACATCGAGGAACTGCTGCAGCGCGCACAGAAACTGCAGCGCGACCTGCAACTCGACGCGACGCAGCTCGAGCTCGGCGACATTCACGCCGGTATGGCGGCCGAGGCGCGCCGCCGGGCCGGGGAGGAGGCGGGCTTCGGGCTGATCCCCAAAGGCGAGATCAAGCGGGCCGAAATCGGCATCCTGCAGGCCCAGGCCCGGAACTTTGAAATGCGGGCGGCGTATCTGGGCCACTGGGCCGAGTTCGTGGCCGTGGCCGCCGATGATCCGGTCCTGAACAACATTCCAGCTCGATATGCTCGCGAAAAGAAATAACGGCGGCGTGCTGCTCCAGGTCGGGCTCGTGCTCGTCGTGTTGGCGGCGCTTGCCTTGGTGGCGTTTTATCGGTTGCAGGGCACCGCCCGCGTGAAAACAGTCACGCGCGACAAGGCCGTCGATGCCGTGACTGGCACGGTGCTCGTCGATGCCGACGGTGGCACGCGCGAACTCAAGAGCCAGAGCGGCGGCGTGATCGCGTGGTGCGAGGCGCTTGCGCCAGGGGCGCACTTCAAGGAGAACGACCGGCTGCTGGAACTCGACTCGACCGAACTGAAACGCGACATGGACGAAGCGGAGCGGCGGTACAAACAGGACAAGGAGCGGACACAGTTCAGCCTGACCGGCGGCAAGCCCGAACTGCTCGCGAGTGCCGCGCTGCTGACCGACGCGGAGCGGGACAAGTTGATTCGCGACATCAACCCGAACCGGAAGCTCGCCAAGGAAAAACTGGATACGGCGAAGCGCCTGCTGGAATTGGGCAACATCGCCGAGGAGGACGTGCGCAACCTGGAGCGGGCGCTGGAGAACATCGACCTCGAGCTGAAGGTGAAGGCGCTCGACGAAAAAAAGATCGACGCCGACTACCGCGCTGGCATGGACCGCATGAACGACCAACTGAAGCGGATGACGATCCTCGCGCCTTCCGATGGCCAGGTCGACACCACGAGCGCGTGGAAGGGCATGCTGATCGGCAATGGCCAGACGGTCGCGAACTGGTTTTCGAACCAGCGGGTCGTGGCCGCAAAGATCAGCGAGGAGAGCTTTGGCAAGGTGAGGCTGGGCCAGCCGGCGAAGCTGCGGTTGCTGACGTACGGCTGGGAGGAATTTGACGCGAAGGTTTCCAAGATGCTCCCGAAGGCCGACGACGCCCAGCGCTTCACCGTGTTCCTCGACGTGAAAGCCGATCCGGAGAAACTGAAGCCAAACAGCACGGGCGAAGTGACCATCACCGTGGATGAACATCCGAACGCGCTGATGATCCCGCGGATCGCGGTCTTCGACGGCGACAAGGTTTTTGTGGTGAACAACGGCCGCGTGGAGAAACGGAAGGTTCGAATCGGCTACGTGGCACTCAACCGCCTCGAAATTCTCGAAGGGCTGAAGGACAACGAGCAGGTGATCATCGACAACCTGGACGAATTTCGCGACGGCCAGCGGGTACGAGTGGCCGGAGTGAACTGATTTGGCCACGCGCCGCCGCCAGTGATCTCGCCGAATTTCCGCATCGCGCTGCGTTTTCTCACGGCGAAGAAGCGGGCCATGATCATGAGCCTGTCGTGCATCGTGCTCGGCGTGGGCCTCTTCATCGTGACGCAGGCAACGACGGCGGGGTTCGAGCTGTTCTTCACCAAGACAATCCTCGGCATCAACGGGGCGATCCGGATTGAGGATCGCATCCAGGACACGATGCGCAGCATGGCCGCGGCCGGATCGACCGACTCGTACTTCGCGCAACGCGAGGGGGTGAAGTACATCGAGGGGGTGGAGGAGCCCCAGCGGATTGCGGAGGTGGTCCGCCAATTTACGAACGTGCGCGGCATCTCCGCGGTCGTGAGCGGCCAGGTCCAGATTCAAAGCTCGTTCAAGACCGAGAACGCCCAGGTGTTCGGCATCAATCTCGAGGACCATCTCCGGGTGTCAGACCTGGCCGAGCAGATCACCAGTGGCACGCTCGATGACTTTCGCGCGTCGCCGCGGGGCGTGCTGATCGGCCGGGTGCTCGCGGATCGGCTGCAGCTTTCGCGCGGCGATTCGATCGTGGTCTCGCTGCGGGGACAATCGCGCCGGATGCGCATCGCGGCGATTTACGAGACCGGCTACCGCGAAGTGGACAAGGTCAACGTCTACCTGCACATGGGCGAGGCCCGCTCCCTCCTGAAAAAGCCGTCGGGGGCGACGTTCCTGCAGGTCGGCGAGCACGATGCCAGTCGGGCGCCGGCGGATGCGTATCACATTGAGCAAGTGCTGCGGCACAAGGCGACTCCCTGGCAGGAGCGCGAGAAGACGTGGCTCGCGGTCTTCCGGGCGCTGCGCATTTCCACCGCGATCACGGTGACGGTGTTCACGCTCATCGCGAGTCTGGCGATGTTCAATACCCTGGCGATGATCGTCCTCGAGAAAACCAAGGACATCGCGATCCTGCGTTCGATGGGATACGAGCGCCGCGATATCACGCGCATCTTCCTCTGGCAGGCGGCGATCGTGCTCGCGATTGGCTCGGCGCTCGGCGCGTTGTTTGGCGGCGTCGTCACCTGGCTGGTCGAGCAGGTGCCGCTGCCGATCAACGGCATCTTCAAGACCGATCACTTCATCGTGCATCGCGACGTTAACCATTACATCGCGGCGATCGCCACCGCCGTGGCGATGGTGATGATTGCGAGCCTGATCCCGGCGCGCCGGGCCGCGCGATTCGAGCCCGGCGACATCGTCCGCGGGACGGCGCAATGAGCACGCCCGCTGCCACGACCCATGCCCAGCCCGGTGCGCTCGCGCTCCGCTGCCTGAATCTCCACCGGTACCTCGGCCAGGGCGAAGGTCGCGTGCACGTGTTGAAGGGCGTCTCCTTCGAGGCGCACTGCGGTCGGGTCTACGCCATCGTCGGCCCGTCCGGGTGTGGCAAGAGCACGCTGTTGTACCTGCTCGGGCTGCTCGATCAGCCGGACCAGGGCGAGATCGAGATCAACGGGAACATCATGTCGAACAGCGACGATGCGGCGCGCACCGCCGCGCGCGGCGCGCACATCGGGTTCGTTTTTCAGTTCCACTTCCTGATGCTCGAGTTCACCGCGCTCGAGAATGTGATGATGCCCATGCGGAAACTCGGCCGGCTCGCCTCCGATGAGATGAAGGCCCGCGCTCATGCGTTGCTCGACAGCGTCGGCCTCGGCGCCAAGACGCACCGGCTGGCCACGCAGCTTTCCGGCGGCGAGCAGCAGCGCGTGGCGATCGCGCGGGCGCTCGCCAACCAGCCGACCATTCTCCTGGCCGACGAACCGACCGGGAATCTCGACGTGAAGAATTCCGGAGTGGTCTTCGATTTGCTCACGCGCCTCGCCAAGGAGCAGGGACAGGCCGTGGTCCTCGTGACGCACAATCCCGAGATCGCGCAGCGGTGCGATTTCACCCGGCCAATGCGTGACGGCGTGTTCGTTTGACCACAGGCCGGCACCCAGGTCGCCGCTGCGAAGCGAGGGCGCATCCTACACGGTGGCCGGCAATAGGGGGCGCGCCGGCCGCGCAACGAAGTCGGGATGGGCGGGTGTTCCGGATTGCAGCCGAGGCGGGCGAACTCCCGCTGAGTTGCAATAAGCGACGACGTTTGTCGACTGACTGGTTGCTAATTACTCCGCATGGGAATTGTCCCTCCCACATTTTGGTTTACAAGGGAAACAGCGCTCCCTTGTTTCGGAAACGATTTTGGTTCATTTCCTCCGCTTCCCGTGACCCACAACCCATCGCGAAAGCAATTCTTCGCCAAGCTGCTTGGAGCGGTCGCAGCCGCGAGCGTGCTGCCGCAAGCGATCGTCCCAGCCGCATCTGCGGCCGCCGGCGGTTCGACTGCGGGCACCTCGGCTGGACCGGCGCGTCGCCTGCAAGTGCGCCATGACGCGCGAGCGGTTGCCCGCCGCGATGCGTTTTAGCCGCCGCGGGTGCCGGTCACTCTTCGCACATGTCGAAACTTTTTCCGAAGTCGGCGAACAAGCTGCCGCTCCAGATCGTCATTTATCTGGTCGTGCTGGGCGGAATCGCGACGGCGGGCGTCACGTATTACATGACGCCAAAGTACACTCGTGTCGGGTACGCGCCCGTCCAGCCGGTGCCGTTCAGCCACGCGCAGCATGTGCAGGAAGTCGGGCTCGATTGTCGCTACTGTCATTCGAACGTCGACAAATCGGGGCATTCCAACGTGCCGTCGGCCCAGACGTGCATGAACTGCCACGCGATCATCAAGCCGCAGAGCCCGATGCTCGCGCCGGTGCGGGAAAGCTTCGAGAAGAACACGCCGGTGCCGTGGGTGTGGATCCACCAGACCCCTGACTTCGCCTTCTTCAATCATTCCATCCACGTGAACCGCGGCGTCTCGTGCGTCGAGTGCCACGGCAAGGTGAACGAAATGGACACCGTGACGCACGTGCAGCCGCTCAGCATGGCGTTTTGCATCGAGTGCCATCGCAACCCGGCGTTGCAGCTCCGCACTCCGCAGGACGTGTTCAACCTCGATTCGCAGCGCCTGGCGGACCAGGGCGCGCATGGGATCAAGACGGCCGAGAAATTCGTTCACGATTGGAAGGTCAAACCTCCGCAGAGCTGCTCCGGCTGCCATCGATGAAACGCAAATTTGAACATCCCGCCGCGTCGCCGAACGAGGAGCTGACGGGCCCGAAGTACTGGCGCAGCCTCGATGAGCTGGCGAACACGCCTGGTTTCAAGGCGCAGCTCGAGCGCGAATTTCCGGAAGGTGCCTCGAACCTCGAGGGAGTCGATCGCCGGCACTTCATGAAGATCATGGCCGCCTCGTTCGCGCTGGGCGGCGTGGGCCTCGCCGGCTGCCGGCGGCCGGAAAAGTTCATCCTGCCCTACGGGAAATCGGTCGAGGGCGTCATCCCGGGGCTGCCGAATTATTACGCGACGGCGATGCCGCTGCGGCGTTGGGCGATCCCGCTGCTCGCCGAGACGCATCAGGGCCGGCCGACGAAGCTCGAAGGCAATCCAACGTACGAGCCGCACGGTGGTTCGGCTTCACTCCTGGCGCAGGCGTCGATCCTCGAGTTGTACGACCCCGATCGCGCGACAGGTCACTCCAAGGGTGGCAAGGCGCTGAATCGCGCGGAAGTCGATCAGCTCCTCGCTGCGATTTCGCAGAATTACGCGACCGCCGGCGGCGCGGGCCTGGCATTTCTCGCCGAGGAATCCTCCTCGCCGACGCGGAGGCGCATGCTGGCGGCGTTGCGGGCGAGGTTTCCGCGGGCGATTTGGGCCGAGTACGAGCCGATCGTCGACGAACCGCCGGTGGCCGCGGCGCAGGCCGCGTTCGGCGCGGCAGTCCGGCCGGTCTACAATTTTGCGAAGGCGGAACGCATCGTTTCAATCGACGCCGATTTCCTGCATGGCGAGGCGGGCAGCCTGTACTACGCGCGCGCCTTCGCGAACGGGCGCCGTGTGACAAAGAAGGGTGATCCGATGAACCGCCTTTATGTGGCGGAGAGCGCGCTGACCCTCACCGGCATGATGGCGGATCACCGGCTGCGGCTCGCCACGAGTCACATGCTGGCCTTCGCGGCACGACTGGCTTCGGCCGTTTATCCGCAGGCGGCGGAAGCCCTCACCCCGCACACGCAGGGCGTCGAAATCCCGCCAAAGTGGATCGAGGAATGCGCGGCCGATCTCACGGCCCACCGCGGCAGGGCCGTCGTGGTGGCCGGGGCGCATCTGCCGGTCGAACTCCACGCCATCGTCCACGGGATCAATTCGGCCATCGGCGCGATTGGCCAGACGGTGAATTTCGTGCCGGCCGAGACCACGCCGGGCGGATCGAACATCGTGGGACTCGCCTCGGCGATCAAGGGCGGCTCCGTCAAGACGCTCGTCGTGCTTGGTGGCAACCCCGCCTACAATGCGCCGGCTGACCTGGACTGGGTCGCGCTGCAGCGCACGGTGCCGGAGGTCGTGCGGGTTGGTTATTACGTCGACGAGACATCGTCGGTGAACACCGGCGCGACGACGCATATCGCCCGCGCCCACTATCTCGAGTCGTGGGGCGACGCCCGCGCCTTCGATGGCACGGTGGTGCCGATCCAGCCGATGATTCTGCCGCTGTTCGGCGGACTGACCGACATCGAGATTCTGGCGCGAATTGCCGGCGAGCAGAACGTCGAACCGTACGCCCTCGTCTCGGCGACGATTGGCGAACTCGCCGGCGCGAACACCAATGTCGAGAAGACCATGGCCCGTTTCCTCCACGACGGCGTGCTGAAGGATTCGGCGAGCAAGCCGGCCGAAGTCCGCTACAACGCGGATCGCGTGCGGCAGGTTCTCGGCGCGGCGAAGCCGGCTCACCCCTCGAGCGCCGCAAATCTGGAAGTGCGCTTCGTCGCCGACTTCAAGACGGATGACGGGCGTTTCGCGAACAACGGCTGGCTGCAGGAGTGCCCGCACCCGGTCACGAAAATCTCGTGGGACAATGCGATCCTGGTCAGCCCGAAGCTCGGACAGGAACTGGGCATCGCCCCGCGCGGGGCGATGTTGCAGGTCGCGCGCCAGGAGGAAGCCGAGTACCGGATGGGCAAGGAAAAGGCCCACGTGTTCGAACTTTCGGTGGGCGGCCGCAAGGTCGTCGGACCGGTCCACATTCAGCCGGGTTTGGCCAACTACACCGTCGTCGTATCGCTGGGCTACGGTCGCAGCGTCGTGGGGCACGTCGGCCAGGGCGCCGGCTTCAATGCGTATCCGCTGCGCACGACCGACACGCCGCACGTGGCGACCGGCGGCAAGCTGACGCCGACCAACGGCCGGGCCTTGCTCGCAAACGTGCAGGAGCACTGGTCGATGGAAGGCCGCGCGATTGTGCGCGAAGCCAATCTCGAGGAATACGAGCAGGACCCGCACTACGTCGACGGGATGGGCATGGAGTCGCATTCACCGCCGGTGCGCGGTGAGGAATATGCGCTGGCGGCGTTGAACGCGCTGCCGCCCGCAGAGAAGGCGCGCAAGCTCGCCGAGGCCGGCCTGACCATTCCCCGCGGCAACTCGCTTTATTCGACGCCGAATGCGGCCAAAGGCGGGGATGTGTCGCCGAGGGATGCCCGCGGGTTCGATGGGTTCCACCAGTGGGGCATGTCGATCGACATGAACACCTGCATTGGCTGCCAGGCGTGCGTGGTCGCCTGTCAGGCCGAGAACAACGTGCCGATCGTGGGCCGCGAGCAGGTCATGCGCGGCCGGGAAATGCACTGGCTGCGGATCGACCGCTACTATTCAGACGGCAACATCGACGCCGAGGCGTTCGGCGGCGAAGGCAACAAGGCGATTCCGGAGGATCCGCAGGTTTCGCTGCAGCCGATGACGTGCGCGCACTGCGAACTCGCGCCGTGCGAGACGGTGTGCCCGGTCAATGCCACGGTGCATGACGAGGAGGGCCTCAACGTGATGGCCTACAACCGCTGCATCGGCACGCGGTACTGCGCGAACAATTGTCCGTACAAGGTCCGTCGATTCAATTTCTTCGACTGGAATCAGCGCCGGCTGGACGAACTCTACCTGAGCCAGCTGGCCGATTACGGCATGCCGGAACTCGTCTCGATGGGCAAGAATCCCGAGGTGACGATTCGCATGCGCGGCGTGATGGAGAAATGCACGTACTGCGTGCAGCGAATCCAGAACGGCAAGATCCAGCACAAGGTGAAGATGGCCCAGGCCGGCGCGCCGGAAAAGGTCGAGGTGCCCGACGGCACGATCAAGACCGCCTGCCAGCAGACGTGCCCGGTCGAGGCGATCGTGTTCGGCAACCTCCTGGACCAGGACAGCGCGGTGATGAAGGCGAAGGCGCGCACCCAGGATTACGCCGTGCTCGGCTACTTGAACATACGGCCGCGGACGACGTATTCCGGCAAGCTGCGGAATCCGAATCCGAAGATGCCCGGCTACAACCGGCTGCCGTACAGCCGGATTGAATACGAGCGCAAGAACGTGCCCCCGACTCACGGCGAGGCCGGCGGTCATGGCGGGCCGGGAGTCCATGCGGCCCCGGCGCACGAAGCACCCGCCCACGGCGGGGAAAAGGCCGAAAAGAAAGGCGGGCATTGAGATGAAGCGCTCGATTTCGATCGTAGCCGAACTCGTGGCCGTAGCCGCGCCCATTAAGGCGCGGTCTGATGAGGTCATCGCCGCCATTTCGCCGCGCGTAAATGCGCGCGGCTACCACTACGTTACGTGGAGCGGGCTACCACCCGTGGCCCTGCGCGTAAGCGCAGGGATGGGAGGACTTCGCTAATGGCCCACGCAGCTGATCATGCCGTCGCCGCGCCGGCGATTCTCCGCGAAGTGAAGCCCGCGGTGCTCCCCCGCGCCGTGCTCGTCGAGCACAACCGGAGCTTCTCCTGGATCACCGACAAGATCTGCGGGATCATCGAGGGCAAGACTCCCGCGTGGTGGTGGGCCTGCTTTGTCGTCGCGTGTTTCGTCGCCTCGTTCACGGTGGGCGGCATCACCTACCTGGTGGCGACGGGCGTCGGCGTCTGGGGCCACGCGAATCCAGTCAACTGGGCGTGGGACATCGTCAACTTCGTCTTCTGGATCGGTATCGGCCACGCCGGCACGCTGATCTCCGCGATCTTGTGCCTGCTGCGCCAGAAATGGCGCACATCGATCAACCGCGCGGCCGAGGCGATGACGATCTTCGCGGTCGTCTGCGCCGCCATCTTCCCCGTCTTCCACGTCGGCCGCGTCTGGTACGCCTGGTACCTGTTCCCGATCCCGAACTCGAACGTCATCTGGCAGAACTTCCGTTCGCCGCTCGAGTGGGACGTCTTCGCGGTCTCGACCTACGGCACGGTGTCGGTGCTTTTCTGGTACGTCGGCCTGATTCCCGACCTTGCGGTGCTGCGCGATCGGTTCTTCACCGCCGGCAACAAATTCCGCTCGTTCCTCTACGGCCTGTTCGCGATGGGGTGGCGCGGTTCGAACCGGCACTGGAGCAACTACGAGATGGCGTACCTGATCCTGGCCGGCGTCTCCACGCCGCTCGTGCTCTCGGTGCACACCATCGTGTCGTTCGACTTCGCCGTGTCGCTGCTGCCGGGCTGGCACACGACGATCTTCCCGCCGTACTTTGTCGCGGGCGCCATCTTCTCGGGTTTCGGCATGGTGCTGACCCTGATGCTGCCGCTGCGCGCGATCTACGGTCTCCAGGATCTCATTACGCAGTATCACATCGACTGCATGTGCAAGATCACGTTGGCCACCGGCACCATCGTCGGCTACGCCTACGGCATTGAGTTCTTCATCGCGTGGTACGGCGCGAACCCCTATGAAGGCTTCGCGTTCGTGAACCGCGCATTCGGCCACTACATGTGGGCGTATTGGATCATGATCTCGTGCAACGTGATCACGCCGCAGTTCTTCTGGTTCAAGGCCGTGCGCCAGAACACGACGATGGTCTGGGTGCTCTCGATTTTCGTCAACGTCGGCATGTGGTTCGAGCGCTTCGTCATCATCGTCACGTCGCTCGCCCGCGATTTCCTGCCGTCGAGCTGGGGTTATTACAGTCCGAGCGTCGTCGAGATCTTCACCTTCTTCGGCACGTTCGGCGTCTTCTCCGTGCTCTTCCTGCTCTTCATCCGGTTCCTGCCGGTGATGCCGATGGCCGAGCTCAAGGCGGTGACACCGCAGGCCGATGTGCACGGCGGCCACCACGGCGACCACCAGACCGGTTTGGGCGATCCGTCCAGCATCGAGCCGGCCGGTACGCAGCCGAAACACTAACCGACCATGGCGGCACAACCCTACGGCCTGATCGCCACGTTCACCACGGCGCCCGCTCTCTACCACGCGGCGGAGAAAGTGCGCGACGCGGGCTACCGGTATTGGGACTGCATCACGCCTTTGCCCGTCCACGGCCTCGACAAGGCGATGGGCCTGCGGCGCTCGATCGTGCCGCGGATTTCGCTCGCGGGCGGCATCACCGGTTTCTGCACCGGCATGCTGATGATCTGGTGGACGAGCGCCTGGGATTATCCGCTGAGCGTCGGCGGCAAGCCATACTTCAGCCCGATGTATGCGTTCCCGGTGAGCTACGAACTGACGATTCTGTTCACCGCGTTCGCGACGATCATCGGCATGTTCGTCGTCAACGGGCTGCCGATGCATTACCATCCGGTGCTGAAGTATGAGCACATCCGCCGTGGGATGGACGACACGTTCTTCATCGTGATCGAGGCACGCGATCCGCGCTTCAACCTGGCCAACACCAAGGCGCTGCTCGAGTTGGCGGGCGGCGTGGCGATTACCGAGCTGGAGGCCTGAGCATGCGCCACGTCTATCTCGTCACCTTCTTCGTCGGCGTGCTGCTGGTTTCCCTCCTGGGTCTGCGGGGCACGTCGTTCACGCTGCCGCCGCTGGATGCGTTCCCGGAATGGGCTTTTCCGGCGATGCGCTACCAGCCGCGGCCGCGGCCGCAATCGGAGAGCAGGTTTTTTGCCGACGGCCGCAGCGACCGCCTGCCCCCGGCCCACACGATCGCCCGCGGGATGCTGCGGGAGGACGATCATCGCTACGCGGGCAAGGCGGGCAGCGCGTTCGCCAGCGGCCTGCCGGGCGGAATCACGGTCGACCTGAAGTTCCTCGAACGGGGTCGCGATCGCTTCCAGATCTATTGCGCCCCCTGCCACGGCACGCTGGGCGACGGCAACGGCATCACGAAAAAATACGGCATGGGCGCGACGCCGAGCTACCACGACGACCGGCTCCGCAACATGCCGGACGGCGAAATCTTCAACACGATCACCAACGGCAAGAACACAATGCTGCCGTACGCCGACAAGCTCGCGCCCGATGACCGCTGGGCGGTCGTCGCCTATTTGCGGGCGCTCCAGCGCGCGCAGCAGGGCACGGTGGCGGACGTGACGGACGCCAACGCCCGGAAAACTCTCGGTCTCCCATGAGTTCGCACGCTGCCACTGCTCCCGCGGCTTTGCCCGCCGACGCCGCCGCGCCCGCCGCGGGCACGGCGCTCGTGGTCGGGTTGATCGGACTCGCGCTGACGGCGGCCGGACTCTTCGTCTCCGGCCCGTCGCCCGTCGCCACCTCGTACCTGGTGGGCATCACCTTTTGGACGGCGATTGCCATCGGCATGCTGCTGATGTGCCTCATCCACCACATTTTCGACGCGTCGTGGTCGGTGGTGATCCGCCGGCAATGGGAGCACGGCTTGTCGGCATTCTTCTGGCTCGGCATCCTGTTTGTTCCGCTGATCCTCGCTTCGCTGTTCTATCAGCGTGACTTGATCTGGGCTTGGATGGATCCCGCGCACGAGCTTCATGGCGGTCACACGGTCGGTCACGATCCGCTGTGGGTGAAGAAGTCCGGGTTCCTCAGCGTGAACGCGTTCATCATCGGTACGGCGGTCTTCTTCCTGCTGTGGATCTGGCTCTCGGCGCGGCTGCGGAAAGCATCGTTTACCCAGGACCTCGACGGTGACGTGCGCTGGACCCGGATGAATCGCATGACGGCCGCCTTCGGCATCCCGATCACCGCGCTGACGCTGACCGCCGCGGCGATCTACTGGGTGAAGTCGCTCGAGTACCACTGGTTCTCCACGATGTACGGCGTGTGGTTCTTCGCGAACTGCGTCCGGGGCGCGCTCTGCTGCGGCGTGATCATCATGGTGTGGCTGTTGAAGCGCGGCGACTACCAGGGCGTCCTGAACAAGAATCACTTTCACAGCATCGGCATGCTGATGCTGGCGTTCACCGTCTTCTGGGCCTACGTGACATTCTCGCAGTACTTCCTGATCTGGAACGCCAACGTCCCGGAGGAAACCTTCTGGTACAACCTGCGTGAGTTGAACCACGATGGCTCGACCAACCAGTGGTGGTACGTCGGCGTGTATGGGATTTTGTTCGGCCACTTCTTCCTGCCGTTCTTCTGGCTGCTTTCCTACCGGTACAAGGTCACGCCGCACATCATCCGCCGCATCGCGCTCTGGAACCTGTCGATCATCCTGCTCGACATGTGCTACAACATCCTGCCGGCGCTGAAGGATGCCCATGGCGATCCGCTGCCGTTCCTTTCGATCAATCTGCTGTGGGTGCTGACGTCGGTGATCGGCGTCGGCGGCATCTGTGTGTGGGCGTACCTGCGCAGCTTCCCCACGGCGAAACTCATCCCCATTCGCGATCCGCGGATCGGCGAAAGCCTGACGCACCATGAGTGATACACCTGCCCTGAGCCCGTCGAGCGGGCCTGTCATGCCGGCGCGGCCGGTCTCGCTCTTCACCATCGTGTTTCTCTTCGCGATCTTCGCGGCGTTTCTGCTGGTGATTCGTTATTTCTACCACCCGGCGAGCACGCCGGCGTTCGTTTCGTCGGCGGAGAATCTGCCGAAGGAAATGCAGTGGAAGGCCGACCGGAACTCGCGCCGCAGGACGCTCGACGAGGCGCGCGCGGCGGACGCGAAAAAGGCCAGCACCTACGGCTGGATTGACCAAAAGGCCGGCGTCGTGCAACTGCCGATCGAGCGCGCGATGGAACTCACCGCGCAGAAGTACGGTGCGAAGCAATAACGCGATCGCCCGCCGAATTCCGAGATGACAAACGCTCCGACCAACGTTCGCCCTGAGGTAGCCGCCCGGGCCGTTTCGGCCGAAGTCACGGCGATCGATGCGCACGCGCGCTGGCCGATTCTGTTCCTGCTGGGGTCCGCCCTGGGCTGGCTGGTGATCAGCGGTGTTTTGGCGCTCATCACGTCGATCCAAGTGCATTCGCCGGCCTACCTGGCGGATTGTCCCTGGCTGACGTTCGGCCGGGCGCAGGCGCTGCGGGAAACGGCTTTTGTGTACGGCTGGGCGGCCAATGCCGGCCTGGCGATCGCGCTGTGGGTGCTGGGCCGGCTCGGCGGTTATCCGTTGCGCGCGCTCAACTGGGCGGTGGTCGGCACCCTGTTTTGGAACGTGGGCGTCGCCGTTGGGCTGGTGGGCATCGCGACCGGCGACATGACCTCGTTCAGCCTGTTGCAGCTGCCGCGTTACGTCCAGCCGCTGCTCGCGTTTGCGTATGCCGCGATCGCCATCCCGGGCGTGCTCGCGTGGGGCGGGCGTCGCACCGAGGGCACCTATGCCGCGCAATGGTACGGCGTCGCGGCCCTGTTTCTTTTCCCGTGGCTGCTGATTGGCGCCCAGGCGGTACTCGGGTGGTTCCCGCTGCGCGGCACCGCGCAGGCGGTGGCGGCCGGGTGGTACGCGCAGGGAGCCTGGACACTGTGGCTCGCGCCGCTGGCCTTGGCCGGCGCTTATTACATCCTGCCGAAAATCACCGGCCGGGTCGTGCCGACGTACGAGTCGGCGCCGCTGGGATTCTGGACGTTGATTTTTGCGGGAGCGTGGACCGGCGGACGCCACCTGATCGGCGGCCCGGTGCCCGCGTGGGTTCCCACGATGGCGGTCGTCGCGAGCGGCTTGCTCACGTTTCACTACCTCGTCATCGCGCTGAACTTCCGTCCGATCTTCGGTGCCCGCGGCACGGCGGCAAAGTTCATCCGCTTCGGCCTCGTGGCGTACCTGCTGACCGGCGGGCTCGAATTCCTCACGGCATTCCGCGGCATCGCGGTGCAGACGCAGTTCACCTTCCTGTCCACCGCGATTGAGCAACTGGGCCTCTACGGCGGTATCTCGATGCTGCTCTTCGGCGCGATTTATTACATGGTGCCGCGGCTCACCGGCAACGCCTGGGCCTCCACGGGATTGACCGTCGGCCACCGCGTGCTGGTCATGGCCGCGGTCGTGCTGCTGGTGGTGACGCTCGCCGTCGCGGGCGGTTCGCAAGCCGCCGACCTGCTCGACCCGAAGATCGGCTTGGGTGACATTTACGGCCGGATCCGTTTGGCGCTCCTGCTTTCGAGCGGCGCCGAGCTGCTGCTGCTCGCGGCGAACCTGCTGCTGCTGGTGAACTTTTGCCGGACCGCTTGTGTTTGCCGTACGGATACGGCAACCACTCCGTTGTTCCAGGAACCGGGAACGCTGGAGGTCCACGTGTCATGAAGAACGGCCTCGTGTTTTTCCTCGGGGTGTTTGCCGCGCTGGCCATCTCCTTCGCCGGGATCGTGCTCGGTTCGCACGCGCAGCTCGGTCGCCTCGCGCCGTATTTCGACGAGAACGAGGGGCAGGCGTTCCCGCTGCGCACGGCCGGCATCGCGACGCGCGGACAGTACGTCTACGCGGATCTCGGCTGCGCGGCGTGCCACACGCAGCAGGTGCGGCGGCCGGACTTTGGCAGCGACCAGGCGCGCGGGTGGGGCGAGCGGCAGAGCGTGGCGCGCGACTACATTCATCAGCCGCGGCCCCAGTTGGGCGCCTCCCGGCTGGGCCCGGACCTCGCGAACCTGGGTGGACGCAAACCCACTCCGCCGACGGAGGCTGATCTCTACAAGTTGCTGTACGAGGGCTCGCCGCGTCATCCCGCCTACCAGTTCCTTTTCGATCGCCGCGCTGTTACCGGCGAACCGTCGCCGCGCGCGGTACAGGTCGAGGCCGGTCGGCAGATTGTGCCGACCGAGCGCGCGCAATCGCTCGTCGCCTATCTCCTGAGTCTGAATACGCCGTACGATTACCCGGAGGCGCGGCCGGTGCAGCCGCCGGCGAAGCCCGCGGCGAACGCTCCGGCGCCCGAGAAGCCCGCCGTCACGCCCATCCCGGCGGCCGCGCCCGACGAGAAGCAGCCGCTGCCAAAGAAATGATGCCTCCTGCCCAGCCCGACCCGCGCATCGACCAAGCGGCCGTCACGGACGAGAGCCTGCTCGCCGCGCACGAAAAACTCCTCGGCAAGCAGCCCGACGAGAAGGCGCGCTATCGTCTGTTGCCGCTCGCCATGCTGTTTCTGTTCAGCGGCCTGATCTTTTTCGGCGGTACCTACCTTGGCCGTTATGCCGGACACTTCAGCCCGCAGGTGTACAACGAGAATGCCAAGCCACCGAAGCCGGGCGAAGTCCAGAAGGCGCCGCCCGCCGATCCGCTCGTCGTGGGCAAGACAGTTTACAATGGGGTTTGCATCGCCTGCCACCAGCCGACCGGCCAGGGCCTGCCTCCGGCGTTTCCCCCGCTCGCCGGTTCGGAGTGGGTGATGGGCTCCGAGGAACGGGCGATTCGGATCGTCCTGTACGGATTGCAGGGCCCGATCAAGGTCAAGGGCACCGATTACATGAACGTGATGCCGGCGGCCGGCCCGGGCTCCAGTTTCAATCTCAGCCCGGAAAAGGTCGCGGCCGTGCTCACCTACGTCCGGCAGGAGTGGGGCAACAAAGCTGGCGCCGTTGCGCCGGAAAAGGTCACGGAAATCCGCGGCAAGGAAGGCAATCGCGCCCCGATGACCGTCGCGGACTTGGAGAAGCTGCCCTGAGGTTTCCGCCGAGGGCGGAAACCTTATTCATTCGGTTTTGGCGGAGCAAAAACCTCGCCGAGTTTCTTTCCGGGGACGAGGTAGCCTTGGACGTAGTCGCGCACCGCTTCGCTGAGCGGCGTCAGCGCGCGCGTGTAGCCGGTCTCACGCAGCTTGGCGATTTCCGCCCTGGTATAGTATTGATATTTCCCGCGCAGCGCCTCGGGCATGTCGATGAACTCGATCTCCGGCGACCGGCCGAGCGCCGCGAAAATCGCCCGCGTCAACGTCAGCCAGGTGTTCGCCTCGCCACTGCCGAGGTTGTACACGCCGCCTGCGCTGGTTGCGGTATCCGCAAAGTGGATCGTCATCGCCACCGCGTCCTTCACGTAGAGGAAGTCGCGCTGCTGCTCGCCATCCTTGAACTCCGGCCGGTGGCTTTTGAACAACTGCACGCGTCCGGTCGCCAGAATCTGCTGATAAGCCTTGTTCACCAGCGAACGCATGTCGCCCTTGTGATCCTCGTTGGGACCGAAGACGTTGAAGTACTTCACGCCGACGATCCGCGGCAGCCAGCCGACGCGCTGCGCATGCAGGTCGAAGAGGTGCTTCGAGTAGCCGTACATGTTCAACGGCCGGAGTCGCGCGAGGTCGGTGTCGCGATCATCCATGCCCTGCGCCCCGTCGCCGTAGGTCGCGGCCGACGACGCATAAATGAACCGCGAGCCTTGCGCGAGCGACCATGCCGCGAGCTCCTTCGTGTAGGCGAAATTGTTGTCGGCGAGGTAGGCCGCGTTCTTCTCCGTCGTCGCGGAGCACGCCCCGAGGTGGAACACCGCGGAAAACTTGCCGAACCGCGCGGTGTTTTGCGCGAGGTGCGCGCGAAAATCGGCCGCGTCCAGGTAATCGGCGAAGCGCAGCGGCACGAGGTTCTTCCACTTTTCGTCCGAACCGAGAAAATCGGTCACGACGATGTCCGAATGCCCGCGCTGGTTCAGCGCCCAAATCAAGGCGCTGCCGATGAAGCCCGCGCCACCGGTGACGAGAATGCGGCCGTCGAGTGCGCTCATGCGTCCTGCGAAAGCTCCTTCGACCGCGCGGTGGCGGCGAGCACCGTTTCGCGAATCAGCGCGCGGAAATCCGCCGCCTTCATCCGTTGCAGCCCGGCGTAAGTCGTGCCGTTCGGTGAAGTGACCTGGTCGCGCAGCGTCTCCGGGTCGATTCTCTTGCGCGCGAGCAATCGCGCCGATCCGAGCAAGGTCTCGACGGCGAGTTTTTCCGCCGTCGCCCGGCTGAGTCCGGCGGCCACCCCCGCGTCGCGCAACGCCGCCGCGAACTCGAAGACATACGCCGGTCCGCTGCCGCTCAGGCCCGTCACGGCGTCGAGATCCGCTTCCGGCACCTCGACCGATTCGCCGAGCGCGTCGAGCAGCTGGCCCACCACCGCGCGATCGTCGGCCGCGAGCGGATCGCGCGCGCACCAGGCGGTGATGCCGGCGCCGATTTGCCCCGGCGTGTTCGGCATGGTGCGGACGATGTTGCGCGCGCGCGCGAACACCTTGCCCAGGCTGGAGATCTTTTTGCCGGCGAGAATCGAAACGATCAGCCTGCCCTGCGTGAGGCCGGGCAGCCGGGGATCCGCGCTGCCCAGATGCTGGGGCTTGAACGCGACGACCAGCGTGCCCGCGTCCGTGAGCAGTTCTTCGAGCGAGCGCGCCACGCCGATGCCCGTGCGCGCCTGCAGTTTCGCCGCCGTGTCGTCGTCGCCGCCGAGGCAAATCAGTTCCGCGGCACTGGCCGCATGCTTGGCCAGCAACCCGTCGACGATTGCGCCGGCCATGTTGCCGGAACCGAGGAAAGCGATTTTGCGCATCCGGAAGTGAAAGTGAAAGTGAAGGTGAAAGTGAAGACCTATACAGAGCGTCAGAAGTCGCTGGCCATGGCCGGCGCTCGTGTAGCGGCAGGCGTCCCTGCCTGCCGACTGTAACGCAGTAAGGCCGGCAGGCACGGAGGCCTGCCGCTACGCTGCGACTTCTGACGCTCTGTATAGCTGGCTTCGTCTGCCATCACTTTCACTCTCACTTTCACTCTCAGTCATCGCTGGATTTCCTCACCTTTTTCTCCACGGGATGCATCAGGATCGCCGTGCCCCCGCCTCCCGCCGTGTCGGCCAGCGTGACTTCACCCCCGAGATTGCGCAGCGCGTGCCGCGCCACCGTGAGCCCCATGCCGACGCCCACGGTGTTCTTCGTGCTCACGAACGGCTCGAACATCTTGTCGCGGATGTCCGCGTCGATCCCGTGCCCGTGATCGGTCACGCGGATCTCGACGAATTTCCCGTCCTCCGGCTTTTCCACCAGCCGGGTGTGAATCGAAATCGGCCGGGGATCCGTGGGCTTGTTGTCGTACGCTTCCCACGCGTTGATCAGCACCTTCGCCAAGACTTCCTCGACGATCTCGTAATTGGTGTCGATCAGCAGGTCGCCGAGCGGGTTGTCGATCGTGACGGGCGCGGTCAGCCGGTAATCCTCGTGAAAACGCGCGATGCCGCCCTCGAGCAGCTTTTGCACCGCGGCCTTGATCAGCGGCGGCCGCGACTTCACCACGAGTGTGCTCAGTTGCTTGATGATGGAAACGATCCGCTGCACGGCATCCTCGACGTGCTGCGCGTTCTTCTTCACCTGCTCGGGCTTGTCGTAGTAGGCCTTGACCAGATCGAGATAACCGATGACGACGCCGAGCAGGTTGTTGAGATTGTGGGCGATGCCCTGCGTCACCGCGCCGATGGTCGCGGCCTTCCGCGATTCCTCCAAACGTCGCGTGAGATCCACCACCTGCCGGTTGATCGACACAAACCGCAGCTGCGTTTGCACGCGGGCGAGCGTTTCATCGAGGTCGATCGGTTTCGTGATGTAGTCGACGGCACCCACGCCCAAGCCTTCGATTTTGCTCTCCTTCGTCGTGCGCGCCGTGATGAAGATCACGGGAATGCCCCGCGTGTCGTCGCTGGCCTGCAAGCGCTGGCACACCTCGATCCCGTCCATGTCGGGCATCATCACGTCCAGCAGGATGAGGTCCGGCTTCTCCTTCCGGACGTGCTCGAGCGCCTCCAGCCCGTTGTAGGCGGCGATGATGCGGATGCCTTCGCGCTCCAATTTCCGCTTCAGCAGCTGGACGTTGATCGGCTGGTCATCGACGACCAAAATCGAAGGGGCGGCCATGTCTCGGTGAGGAAAGCGATTCTGGCGAGGGGGCGCAAGTGTGGACGAAATGGTTGATCCGGCCTGCCGCTGGGCGCACGGACCGAGGCGCGAGCGAACCGCCACCAACGATCGTTGGCACCGATGCAACCCGGCCGGCGAAACTGCGCCTACGCCGGCGCTCGCTGGCGCAGTCGATACGCCTTCACCGTGTTTTTCATCAGCATGGCGACAGTCATCGGGCCGACGCCGCCGGGCACCGGGGTGATCTTGGCGGCAAGCGGCGCGACTTCGTCGAACTTCACGTCGCCCGTCAGCCGATACCCGGTCTTTTTCGTCGCGTCCGGCACGCGGTTGATGCCGACGTCGATTACAATCACCCCGGGCTTCACCATGGCTGCCGTAACGAAATCGGCGCGACCGATCGCCGCGATGAGCACGTCGGCCTGGCGCGTGATGGCCGGCAGGTTGCTGGTCGCCGAGTGGCAGATGGTGACAGTGCCGTTGGCGCCGGCCTTTTTCTGCAGGGCGAGCAGCGCGACGGGTTTTCCCACGATCAGCGAACGGCCGAGCACCACCACATGCCTGCCTTTCAGGTCCACGCCACTGCGGGCGAGCAGTTCCATGATTCCGGCCGGCGTGCAGGCGACGAAGCCCGTCTCATCCTCCTGGGCAACTTTGCCGAGATTGAGCGTGTTGAAGCCATCGACGTCCTTTTCCGGGGCGACGCGGCGGAAGACCGCGACCTCGTCGATGTGCTTGGGTAGCGGCGACTGCACGAGAATGCCATCGACGGTGGCGTCGGCATTCAGCTCGTCGATGAGTTTGAACAGTTCAGCCTCGGTGATCGAAATGGGCGGCAGGATCACGCGACTCGTCACGCCGATTTCCGCCGCGGTTTTCTCCTTCTTCTTTACATAGGAGACCGACGCCGGATCTTCGCCGACGCGCACGAGTGCGATGCACGGCGGGCGACCGCTGAGCGCGCCCACTTCGGCCTTCAATTCGGCAATGATTGCCGCCGCGATTTGGTTTCCGTCGATGAGATCCATGCCAAGGGTAAAGTAGCGAGTAGCGGGTAGCGGCTAGCGAGTAGAAAACGGTCGTGTTCGCGAGCACGCGCTCGTGATGCTCACTCCGCACGACCCGCCACGCGCTACTTCAACTGCAGCGTCTCGACCTGAATCACGATGTCCTTGCCGTCGGGCGTCGGCTTGGCCGCGCCGAAGACCACGACGTTGTGATCCACGTATTTTTCGATCTGCTCCGTCTGCAGTAATTTTGAAATGTCGACGTAGGCGTACCGTTTCCCCGCGTCATCGTTCAGCGCATAGTCGTACGGCCGGCGCGGCACGAAGGGGCGGCGCGTGGAGACAAACTTTCCGGCGAATTGTCGCGGGAGCGTGCTGCTGCCGCCATCGCCAAGATTCACCATCGTCGCCGGCTGGCCTGAGCTGGCCACGCCATACACGCCCGGCGCCACGGGCGCGGGCGACGGCGCGGCAGGCGGCGTTGCCGCCGTGGCCGGAGTCGTCGCGATGGGCGGCGTGTAACCGGGGGTGCCGCCGACGCGAATGTAGCCAGTGAGTTTTTTCTCGAGGCTGATTTGCGTCCACTTGCCGCGCAGGCCGGTGATGGAGGTCTTGTCGTCCTTTTGCGCGACGGCGAGCACGCCCGCGTCCAACTTCGGGGCCAGCCGGATGTTCGCCCCGGGTTTCACATCGAGGCTCTTCGCGAGATCCTTGTTTTCAACATAGCCTTCGAACGGGCCCGGCAGTTCGACCGCCATCCACCCGGCTGGCGTGCTGGACAGGGCCGTGACGGCGGGCATCGGTTCGGTGCCGGCTTTGAGATAGGTGATCGCCGGCGAAGACGCGTCCGGCTTCGTGTGCACCGCGGTGGTGCTGGTGAGCGGCGCTGCGCCCGCCGCGACGGTTGCGGCGCAAAGGAGGAGGGTGAACGAGACGGGTTTAGTCTTCATCAACAAGCGAAGGAGAGGAACGGTCGGCCGCCGGCGCCGCGTAGGCTTCGTACGCGGCGCGCGGGGTGCGTGGATTGTGAAAGAGTGCTACGACCTCCTTCGTAGAAAGGACTTTCCCCGCCCGCAACGGGATTCCCTTCAACTGGAACGCGCCGATCTGGTACCGCCGCAGCCGCTTCACGTCGAAACCGAGCGTGGTGAAGAGCTGCCGAATCTCTCGCTTCTTCCCGTGATGCATGTGCACGTCGAGGTCGGTCGAAGCCTGGCTGGCGTCCGCGTTGATCAGCGCCGCCCGCTCCACTTTCAACCGTTCGCCCTCGATGATGACGCCGCGCACGAGCTGCGACAGCCGCGTCGAGGGGAACGGCTGCTTCAGCACGACATGGTAACGCTTGGTGACGACGCGCGAGGGATGCATCAACCGGTTCGCCAAGTCGCCATCGGTGGTGAGGATCACCAGGCCTTCGCTGTCGAGGTCCAGCCGGCCTGCACAGAAGAAGCGGTATTTCGAGAACTCCCGCGGCAGGAGTTCAAAGACGGTGGCGGCGTGGTGCGGATCGTCATTCGAGCACACGAGCCCGCGCGGCTTGTGCACCGCAACGGTGATGCGCGGCTGCGTGGTCGCCCGGGCCGGCTTCCCGCTGACGGTCACCTTGTCCACGCCGGGCGTCACTTTCTGGCCGAGGGTCGCCACCTTTCCGTTGACCCACACTTCGCCCTGCGCGATCAGCGCTTCGGCGGACCGGCGGGAACAAATGCCGGCATCGGCCATGAATTTCTGGAGGCGAACAGGGTCCATGCGGGAATATCGAGGGGAAGACTGAGGGACGAAAGGCTGAACCGCAAACTCGCTCTTGCTCAGCAGAATCCCAGCGCTTCAGCTCTCGGTCTTTCGCCCCATGTCCAGCCTACCCGATCCCGCCGCGTATTCGAAAGATCGACCGTTTCCCGCCCGACTCACGGAAAACCGGCTGCTGAACAAACCGGGTTCGGCCAAGGAAACGCGACACTTCGTAGTCGATTTGCGCGGCAGCGGGTTGCGCTACAAGGCCGGCGACTCGCTCGGCATCTTCCCGTCGAACCGTCGCGAGGAAGTGGACGAAATCTTGCAGCGACTCGGCGCGACCGGAGCCGAGCCCGTATCACCCGCGACGCTGAAGCTCGCCGAGCCGATCACGCTGCGCGATGCCTTGACCGACCGGCTGGCGCTCGCGAAGCCGACCCGCAAGATCGTGGAAACACTCGCCGCCCGGGCGACCGGCACGGAGGACAGCGCCAAGCTTGCCGGCCTGCTCACCCCCGAGTCCAAGGACGTGCTGAGCGGATTTCTCGAGCAACGCGAGTTTGTCGATCTGCTGGCGGAGTTTCCAAGCGCCAGGCTCAGCCCGCAGGAATTCGTCGATCATCTGCGCAAACTCATGCCGCGGCTGTATTCGGTTGCATCATCGGGTCGCGTGTACCCCGCGGACGTGCATCTCACGGTGGCGATTGTGCGTTACGAAACGAACCACCGCCAGCGCGTTGGCGTGTGCTCGACTTTCCTGGCCGATCGGGCGCAGGTCGGAGCGACTCCCGTGCCGGTCTTCGTTTCCGATTCGCACTTCGGTCCGCCCGACGATGGCGCCACGGATTGCATCATGGTGGGTCCCGGCACCGGCATCGCGCCGTTTCGCGCCTTCGTGCAGGACCGCGTGGCGACCGGCGCGACCGGCCGCAACTGGCTTTTCTTTGGCGACCAGAAGCGCGGCACCGATTTCCTCTACGAGGAGGAATGGCGGCAATATCTCGCGATTGGCCAGCTCACGCGACTCGACACCGCGTTTTCCCGCGACCAGCTGCTCAAGGTTTATGTGCAGGATCGGATGCGGGAGAACGCAGCCGAGTTTTGGGCGTGGTTGCAGGGCGGCGCGCATTTTTACGTCTGCGGTGACGCCAAACGAATGGCGAAGGACGTCGACACGGCCCTGCACGACATCGTCCGCGACCAAGGTGGCATGACGGCCGAACAGGCGATCGAGTATGTCAGGCGGATGAAGAAGGACCGCCGTTATCAGCGCGACGTGTATTGAGGAGGGAGTGAGGGAATGAGGGAGTGAGGTAGGACTTGAGTGGCGGCAGCTTGTCCTTGCGCCGCGTCCCTCATTACCTCACTCCCTCATTCCCTTATTTCCTCGCGCAGCATGCTCACCTACCACAACCGTACCGCATTAGTGACCGGCGCCGGCCGCGGCATTGGCAAGGCGATCGCTGAAACGCTCGCAAAGCGGGGCGTGACGGTCATATGCGTTTCCAAGTCGGCGGAATCCTGTGGCGCCACGGCCGCCGCCATCACCGCCGCCGGCGGCAAGGCGAAGGCGCTGGCGGTCGACGTCGCGAACAGCGCGGCAATCGCCCAGGCGGCGGAGGAGCTCCTGAAGGAGTTTCCGACCATCGACATTCTGGTGAACAACGCCGGCATCACCCGCGACGGGCTGCTTTTTCGGATGACCGAGGCCGATTGGAACGATGTCATCGCGACCAACCTCACCAGCTGTTTCCATTGGACGAAACTGGTCGGCCGGCCGATGACGCGGGCGCGTTGGGGCCGGATCGTCAACATCACCTCGGTGAGCGGCGTGATCGGCAATGCCGGGCAGGCCAACTACGCCGCGGCGAAGGCCGGCATGATTGGGCTGACGAAGACCCTCGCGCGCGAATTCGCCTCGCGCCATGTCACGGTCAACGCGGTCGCGCCGGGCTTCATCAAAACCGACATGACAACGGAGTTCGTGAACAATCCCGAGGCGTCAGCGAAGATTTTGGAGGTCGTTCCGTTGAAGCGTTTCGGCGAAGCGGCCGACATCGCCAACATGACGGTTTACCTCTGTTCCGAGGAGGCTGGGTACATTACTGGACAAGTTTTTAACGTTGACGGTGGGATGGCGATGTGAACCCTCCGCAGCACGAGTGCTCCCTCGATTTTACGCAAATGGCTGAACAAAAATCCATCGAACAACGGGTCAAAGAGATCATCGTGAACCAGCTCAACGTGAACGAGGAGCAGATCACGCCGACCGCCTCTTTTCTCGACGACCTCGGCGCTGACTCGCTCGATACGGTCGAGCTGATCATGGCTTTCGAAGAGGAATTCAAGGACGAGATCAAGGGGGAGATCCCGGAATCCGATGCGGAGAAGCTGCAGACCGTTGGCCAGGTGATCGATTACATCAAGGGCAAGGCTGGCCAAGGTTAGGCGCGTCGCTCGAAGTATTTCGGCGTTCTGCCTGTTTCCCGCGCGGAAATTTCTGGCAGAACGCTTTTTTGTTTTTTGAACTTGGCGGTTCACCATGTCGCCCTCGCCCTCTTCCTCGACCCCGCGCCGTGTGGTCGTCACTGGCCTCGGCGCCGTCACGGCCATCGGTCATGACGTCGAATCGTTCTGGGCAAGCCTGGTCGCCGGCCGCGGCGGCGTTCACCGCATAACGCTTTTCGACCCCGCCGAGTTTGCCAGCCAGATGGGCGCGGAGGTCCGCCATTGGGACGCCGCGCACTACATGGATCCGAAGGAGGCGCGGCGGAACGACCGCTACACGCACTTCGGGTTCGTCGCGGCGAAGCAGGCGGTGGCCGATGCCGGGATGGACATGGCGCAGGAGGACAGCGACCGCGTTGGCGTGATGATCGGTTCCGGCATCGGCGGGATGTATACGTTCGAGTCGCAACTCAAGGTCCTGGCGGAACGCGGCCCGCGGAAGGTTTCGCCGTTCACGATTCCTTCGCTCATTGGCAACATGTGCGCCGGACTCGTCGCGATCGAGTTCGGTGCGCGCGGACCCAATTTTGGCCTGGTCTCCGCCTGCGCGACCGGCACCCACGCGCTCGGCGAGGCGGCCCATACGATTCGCCGGGGCGACGCCGATGTGATGATTGCCGGCGGCAGCGAGGCGGCGATCACGCCGTTCGCGTATGCGAGCTTTTGCGCAATGAAGGCGATGAGCACGCGGAACGACTCACCAGAGACGGCGAGCCGGCCGTTCGATCGCAATCGTGACGGCTTCGTGATGGGCGAGGGGGCTGGCGTCCTGATCCTCGAATCGTTCGAGCACGCGCGAGCGCGCGGCGCGCGCATCTACTGCGAGCTGGTGGGCTACGCGGCCACCTGCGACGCGTTTCACATCACGCAGCCGGATCCCGAGGGGAAGGGGCTTTCGATGGCGATGAAGCGTGCGTTGGGCAGCGCGGGCTCCGCACCAGCGGAAATCGACTACATCAACGCGCACGGCACATCGACGCCGTACAACGACAGGTACGAAACGCTCGCGATCAAAAAAGTGTTCGGCCAGCACGCGCGCAAGGTCGCGATCAGTTCGACCAAGTCGATGACCGGCCACCTGCTCGGCGCGGCCGGCGGCATTGAGTCGGTGATTTCGGCGAAAGTGATCCAGACGCAGGTGATTCCGCCCACCATCAACCTGGCGGACCCGGACCCGGAGTGCGACCTCGATTACGTGCCGAACGTCGCCCGCCCGGCGAAGGTGCGCACGGTGTTGAGCAACAATCTCGGTTTCGGCGGCCAGAACGCCGCGGTGGTTTTCCGCGCGATGTGAGCAGGGCGGGCTGCAGCCCGCCCACCGGCCTTGGCTAATTGAGCGTGATCGTAGAGTGTAACGTAATACGTTACACTGACGCCCGCCCTTCATCACTTCAGCCAGCGCTCAAGGCACGCCCGCAGTTCTTCCTGCCGCACCGGCTTCGGCACGAAGTCGTCCATCCCGGCCGCGACGCACGCCTCACGATCGCCGGCCATCGCGTTCGCGGTGAGCGCGATAATCGGGAGGGGGCGGCCGTTCAGTTTTTTCCGGATTTCGCGCGTCGCCTCCAAGCCATCCATACCCGGCATCTGGCAATCCATCAGTACCGCGTCCCAGTGCTCGAGCGCGGCCACGTCCACGGCGGATGCGCCATCCGCGACGATCGCGGACTCGAGTCCCAGCTTGCGCAGCAGCAGTTCGATGACGCGCTGATTGACGCGATCGTCTTCCACCACGAGCAGCCGCCCGGACAACGTTCGCGCTCCGACTCCCGACGGTGTGCGCGAAACGCTGGCGGGCGGCACGCTCAACGGGAGCGTGAGCTCGAAGCTAAATTCCGATCCGTGCCCCTGGCGGCTCTCGACCATGATGTGGCCGCCCATCCGGTTGACGAGCTGCTGCGAGATCGCGAGGCCGAGCCCGGTCCCGCCAAACCGCCGCGTCATCGAGCTGTCCCCCTGCGAGAACACCCGGAAAAGTTTCGCCTTGGTCTCAGCGTCCATGCCGATGCCGGTGTCGCGCACGGTGAAGCGCAGCGTCGCGACGCGCTCCTCGCGGCGCGCCACGCGCGCGATGATCTCCACGCTGCCTTGCTCGGTGAACTTGATCGCGTTGCCCGTGAGGTTCAGCAGCACCTGCTTGAGCCGCACGGCATCGCCGACCACATAGGTCGGCAAATCGGGTCCGAAATCCAGCGCGAGATTGAGCCGCTTCTCCGCCGCCCGGGCGCGCAACAACGCGACCACTTCCGTGATCGCGGTGGGGAGCGCGAACGAGATCGCCTCGAAGTCGAGTTTGCCGCTCTCGATTTTCGAGAAGTCGAGGATGTCGTTCAGCAGCCGCATCAGCGTGTCGGCGGACCCGGTCGCGATGTTCACCTGTGACTTTTGCTCGTCGTTCAGCGGCGACTGCTCGAGCACCTGCAGCATGCCCATGATCCCGTTCATGGGCGTGCGGATTTCGTGACTCATCGTGGCGAGGAACTCGCTCTTGGCCTGGCTCGCCGCCTCCGCCTGTTCCTTCGCCTCGCTCAGCGTTTTCACCAACACCTCGTGCTCGAAAATCAATCGCCACAGCTGCCGTAGATCCGCCCGGTGCAGCTTGGCCGTGTGCAGCAGGAACAGCGCGTACGTGACGATGGCCAGCGCCAGCGTCGTGCTGCCGGCTTCGCCGAGGAGGAAAATCTTCACGAGCAACGGCGTCAGCGTCACCACGACGTACACGCGATAGCACGCGCTGACGGAGGCGAGCGAACGGGCCGCGCCGGCGTTCATGCCGGCGAGAATCATCGCGAGCAGCAGCCGCGGCAGCAGTTCTTCGGATTCGAAATACAGCCAGCCAGCCACGCCCCAGATGAGGCCCGCCACGACGAGTCCCGCCAGGAACATCCGGCGCCAGCGCGGCAGTTCCTCGATCACCGCTCCGCTCCGCGCGAAACTGACGTTGATGCCCCAGCGGCCGAGCGACACCAGGACCAGCGCCAGCAGCCACGGACCGTGCAACGAAAACGGATGCACGCTGTAAGTCCCCGCGACGAGCACCAGCGCGAGCACGAAGTTCGAGAACAAGCCGAACCCCGCCTGCCGGTAAAGCAGACGCGTCATCTCGGCCTCGACCTTCCGGTCGATCGTGGCGCGATCGCTGGTCGACAATGGAGTGCTCGCCATGGCTGGACCGATGTTCGCGGGGAAAATGGGCGAACGGCGCATTGGGCTGAAGCCTATTTCGCGGTGGCGCGCGGCGAGTCTTTGGAAAAAAAAAGCCCGCGGCGTAGACACCGCGGGCAACCCAGGATGCGTAAACTCGCGCGACTACACCTTCTCGACCAGCCCGGCCTTGATTGCCTTGACGGAAACCCACACCCGTTTCGTGCCGCCGTTGGCGGTCCGGATCCGGATGCGTTGGAGGTTCGGCCGGAACTTGCGCTTCGTGATGCTCGTCACGTGCGTGCCGATGCCGCCGCTCTTCTTCGACTGACCCTTGCGATTGATGATCGAGCCCTTGACGGGACGGCGACCGGTGACTGCACAGATTCTGGCCATGATGGTTTCGAGTTGGTTAAAGGGTCGGGAGTAAAGGCTGGCTCGAAGTTGAAGCAAGGGGAATTTGGGTTGCGGCAACCAGGTGGGCGCAAATCAGCTTTTGAGCGATAGGGGCATTCGGTAGGATGAGGCATGACGAGCACGACTTCACTGATGGAGGAATCGAGTGCAGCCGCGGCAGCGGTC
>Ga0080064_1002460_pt1 | contig 31406 bp, 34 predicted proteins | sample Subgrocontami54m_FD_69260 | JGI IMG/M metagenome (GOLD analysis project Ga0080064, IMG submission 69260) | Subsurface groundwater microbial communities from S. Glens Falls, New York, USA - GMW46 contaminated, 5.4 m (SPADES assembly) (version 2) ...
GACGCGCTGGCCGTATTCCCGGTATCCGGGGCCGCTGGTGCTGACTCCGCCGCGATGCTTACGATCTCGGCTTCAGGAACAGTGATCTTGCCTAAATTGCCCGTTTCCAGCGTGTAAACCCCATCGACAAGTTGCAGAACGTTTCCTTTGATAACGGAACCGTCTTTGAGCGTGATCGTTTTAATCGATTGGGCATAGGCGCACAGCGCGAGATTTGCGGCGGCAAAAATGACGAAGGATCGAAAAAGGAAGTTTTTCATCATGATAATGTCAGAAAATATAATGCCGAAGGAGGGAGTCGAACCCACATGTCTTTGAGGACAACGGTTTTTGAGACCGCCGCGTCTGCCATTCCGCCACTTCGGCGAGAACTACAATTATTCTTTAGAAAGTTCGAGCCGAATTCTACGAAGCCAAACGCGCAAGCCGTTTGGCGAAGTAGAATCGGAACTTCAGAATGGATCCTGCTTCGTCCCAAAACTTTTGTTTGGGGACTTCGCAGGATAACCACCATGTTTTCCTAAATATTCAGATGAAACATGGTGGAGCTGACGAGGATCGAACTCGTGACCTCTTGCATGCCATGCAAGCGCTCTCCCAGCTGAGCTACAGCCCCAAACTACAACATATCAAGAAAAGGTTGGGCAGTCCTGGCTTTACCTTAATCCAGATAAAAGCCAGGGCAACCCCAAAATTGCCCCTCAATATATCATTCGCCTATGGTCTTGTCAACATGCTATCCCGCCGCTGGACAAGTCAATCTGGAAGTGTTATAACTAATTTAAATCTACACATTGCGTTCATTGTTCGGTATCTCTTATGAATCCAGATCATCCTCTCCAATCGGAACTGGAACGGTCCCAGCGGGAACTGGCGGACATTAAATTCGCCCTGGATGTCTCCTCGATCGTGGCCTTCACGGACGCGCAGGGCAGGATCACCTACGTCAACGACAAATTCTGCGCGATCTCAAAATATTCCCGGGAAGAACTTTTAGGCCAGGACCACCGCATCATCAATTCAGGATATCATCCCAAAGAATTCATGAAGGATCTCTGGCGCGCCATAGCCGGCGGAAAGGTTTGGCATGGAGAGATCAAAAACCGTGCCAAAGACGGAACATATTATTGGGTCGATACGACCATTGTGCCTTTCTTGAATGAAAAGGGAAAATCCTACCAGTACGTGGCCATCCGTAACGAGATCACGCAACGCAAAGAAATGGAAGAAGCCCTCCAGCACTTGCCCCAGAGGATCATCCAGGCGCAGGAAAAAGAGCGTGAACGTATTTCCAGCGAGATCCACGACGATCTGGGCCAGTCTTTGGTGACCTTCAAGATGTTCCTGCAATCCGTTCTTTTACGTCCGAAAGACAGTGCCCGTAAACAATCGGTGGCAAAATTGATCAAGGACATCGATAAGATCATCGAGAAAACCCGTCATTTGACCGCGGCCTTGCGGCCTTCCACGCTGCAGGTGCTGGGGCTGACCACCGCCACCAAGGTCCTGATCGCGGAGTTCCAGCGCAAGGACCTGAAGATTGATCTCAAGCATGATGATCTGGACCGGATAACCTTTGAAGGCGATTCGATCAATTTCTACCGGATCCTCCAGGAGGCGCTGACCAATATCATCAAACACGCCCAGGCTTCTCACGTTCGTATTAACGTTGATATCGCGGACAACCGGCTGGTCATGACCATCGCGGACAACGGACGGGGGTTTTCTTCATCAGAGAAACATTCGTCCCGAAAAGAGGCGCAGGGGTTGGGGCTTTCCACCATGCGCGAACGGGCGCGGTTGTTAAAAGGGGACTTCGAGGTCAGTTCTGTCCTCCAGCAGGGAACGACCATCCAGTTGAAAGTCCCCGTTGTTCCAAAGGAGTAAGTATGGGTTCTGTGTGCAGGATCATGTTGGCGGATGATCATCAGATTCTTAGGGCGGGCTTAAAGGACCTTATCGAGAAGGACAAGGCTTTTAAAGTGGTCGGTCAGGCCAAAGACGGCGATGAATTATTGTCGCGGATGGGTTCCGTCCAATGCGACCTGGTCATCATGGATCTTTCCATGCCCAATCATGACGGGATGCGGGCGATCCAGGAAATTCGGGAGAAATTCCCAAAGGTTAAAATACTTGTTCTGACGATGCAGAAGGACCAGGAGCATTTCAAGCACGCCATGGCCCATGGCGCGTCGGGTTATGTCCTGAAAGAAGACGCCTATGACCAGCTGCTGCTGGCGGTCAAGATGATCCTCCAGGGCAAAAAGTTCGTTTCACCGGCCATATCGAAGCTCCTGACGGATTATTATGTTCGATCTTTGGACGAGGCGGAATCTTCCTCGCTTGATATCCTTACCAAACGCGAACAGCAGATCCTCAAATGCATCGGCAACGGTCTGGCGAACAAGAATATCGCCTCCAAGCTAAAGCTAAGCGTCAGGACCGTAGAGACCCATCGCGCCAATTTGAGCCATAAACTGGGTATTAAAAATACCGCCGGTTTGGTCAAATACGCCATTAACAAGGGGTTAAGTTAACCCTGTTCTTCGCATTTTTCCTTCACGGCTCCGCATACCTGCGTAATTCTACCTAGTCTTCTACGTATATCTGCCAATTTATTTATTTTTTAAATATTCTTATAATGAAGTTGGAGATCAGGGATGGACCTTGGAAAGGAAAGGGCATATGAAGGCGAAAATCCTCATTATTGACGACAGTGCCGATTTCAGGGCGCAGGTGAAAGAATATCTTAAGATGCATGATCTGGATGCCGAGATCTTCGAGGCCAGTACCGCGGAAATGGGTGTGGCCAAGGCTTCTTGCGTACGGCCGGATATCGTGTTGATGGACATCCATCTGCCCCACGGTAATGGCCTCGAAGCGACAAAACACATCAAAGAGGAGAACCCCGATTGCGACGTTATTGTCTTGACGATGTTCGATGTGGAAGCGTTCCGGCACGCGGCCAAGAATGTCGCGGTCACGGATTTTATCGGGAAAAGCGAGATCTACGAACGTTTGCTGCCGAGCATTGAACGCTGTTTAAAAACCGTAAAGAACAGGAAATAAAAAGGAGGGTTGGGTCATGAACTTATTGAAAAGCAGTTCAAGAAGGATGGAAGTGATCCAGGGAAAAGGCAAGGCCGCGGCGGCGAAGCAAAAGCAGTGCTGTTCCCGGGAAGAGCAGATCCAGAAGAAAGCCTATGAGCTTTATGAAAAAAGAGGCTGTCAACCCGGGCATGAGTGGGAGGATTGGCTTGAAGCAGAACGAATAATTTGTAAATAGAAAAGAAAGGCCGCCCTGCATAGAAGCAATAGGGCGAGCCTCGTCATTTCCTTCAAAAAAGGGAATGAGGAAAAATGACGGGAGGCATGCCATGAACCTGGTACCGTGGAGAGGAAGGGAAAGTGGCTTGGATCTTTTTGAGGACCTGGAGGAATTCCAAAAAGAGATGAATCGTTTGTTCAATGTCACGTTGCATCATCCGGGCAAAAAGGGGAACGGTGGAGCATTATGGGCGCCGGCGGTGGATATCATCGACGAGAAAGACATGATCCGCGTGCGCGCCGAGCTGCCGGGAATGAAGAAAGAAGAGATCGAGGTGTCGGTCAACAATGATACCTTGAGCATCACGGGCGAGAAAAAAGAGGAAAAGGAGATCAAGGAGAAGGATTACGTCCGGTCGGAGCGTTATTACGGGTCTTTTCACCGGGCGTTTACCTTGCCGGCGGGCGTGGATCCGCAAAAAGTCAATGCCAGTTATAAAGACGGCGTCCTTGAGATCGCTCTTCCCAAGCGGGAAGATGCCAAGCCCAAACAGATCAAGGTGGATATCAAATAGGCTGTTTGGGAAGGAGGGTGTTATGCCCATCCAAAAATTAAAAAATTATCTTGATAGAAATAAGGTCAGATATGAGGTTGTTCCTCATCTGACCGCCTATACGGCTCAGGGAACGGCGCAAAGCGCCCATATCTCCGGGAAGGAGATCGCCAAGACGGTGATCGTCAACCTCGACGAGGGCGACGGGAGGAGGGCGATGGTCGTTCTACCGGCTTCCCGCAACATCGATTTTGTTCTTCTTAAGGAGATGACGGGAGCCCAGAGGGTGAAACTCGCCACCGAGGACGAATTCAGGGATATGTTCCCGGATTGCGAGATCGGCGCGATGCCGCCTTTTGGCAATCTGTACGCGATGGATGTGTATGTTGAGAAAAGCCTGACGCAAGACGACGAGATCGCCTTCAACGCCGGCAACCATCGTGAGTTGATCAAAATGTCTTACCGGGACTTCGAGCGTTTGGTCAAGCCCAAAGTCCTGGAGATCGCGATGTCAGTATCGTAAAAAGGCGTTGTCCGTCCGCTTTAAGCGGACGGACATCCGTGCCTGCCATTTATCTATAACGTAAACTATACTTTGAATACAAGTTGACAATGAAATGTCCCCGGGATAAAATTGGGACATTATGCAGCGTATTTACTTCGACTACGCCTCCACCACACCCACCGATCCGCAAGTCATCGAGGCCATGCAGCCGTACTTTTGCACCCGGTTCGGGAATCCGGCGAGTCCGCACGCTTTTGGCCGTGAAGCCCAAAAGGCCATGGAAGACGCCCGCCAAAGTGTGGCGCGCTCAATCGGCGCCCAGCCCGAGGAGATCATTTTTAATTGCGGCGCGACCGAAGGCAACAATCATGCTCTTCTGGGCATCGCGCGTAGTTTTAAAGAGAAGGGCAAACATATTGTCATTTCCGCCATTGAACATCATTCCCTCGAAGCGCCTGCCGAATATTTAGCCAAAGAAGGGTACAAGATCACCTATCTTCCGGTCAGTCGGGAAGGATTAGTTGATCCCGACCAGGTCAAGAAGGCCATGACGGATGAAACGATCTTGGTCGCGGTCATGCACGCTAATAACGAGATCGGTACCATTGAGCCGGTCGCGCAGATCTCAAAAGTCGTGCGGGCCAAAGGCATTTCGTTTTTAGTCGACGCGGTCCAAACTGTCGGGCATATCCCGGTCAATGTGGATGAGTTGGGCGCGGATCTCTTGACGATGTCAGCGCATAAATTTTACGGGCCCAAAGGTGTTGGCGCTTTGTACGTACGCAAGAAAACTAAACTAGCTTCTTTTTTGCTCGGCGGCGACCAGGAAAAAGGCCGGCGCGCCTCCACGCAAAACGCGGGCGGTGCCGTTGGTCTGGCCAAAGCTCTGGAATTGTGTCAGGAAAATATGGCGCAGGAAATGGTGGCACAAATCAATTTGCGCGATCAATTGTTGAATGAAGTTCCCAAAAGGATCAATGGCGTTGTCATTAACGGACATCGTGCGTTGCGGCTTCCCAATAACGCGCACTTTGCTTTTGAAAAAGTTTCGGGCGAATCTCTTCTGATGAGCCTCGACATGGCCGGGATTTGCGCTTCGATGGGCTCGGCCTGCAAGGCGGGCGCGATGGAGCCCTCGCGCATCTTGCTGGCGATCGGTTTATCCGATGAGCTGGCCCACGGCGCGCTGCGTATCACCATCGGCCGCTGGACAACGCAGGCGCACATCGATCATCTTCTGGAGCAATTGCCCATTGCGGTGAGGAATTTGCGGATATGAGAGAAAAAATTATCCATTTCTTAAAGGAAACCGACGGGTACGTTTCCGGCGAGGAGATCAGCCGCCGCTGCGGGATGAGCCGCGCGGCCATCTGGAAATATATGCAGGAACTGCGCCAGGACGGGTTCGATGTCGTTGCGGTGCCGCATTTGGGATACAAGCTGGTCGCTTCCCCGGATAAATTGCTTCCTTCCGAAATCCAGCACGGCCTTAAAACAAAATATTTAGGGAAGAAAATTATCTACGAGGACACGGTTGCGTCCACCATGGATGTGGCTTTTCGTTTAGGGATGGAAGGCGCCATCGAGGGGACGCTTGTGTGCGCCGAGGGACAGACCAAAGGCAAAGGCCGTCTGGGCCGCCAGTGGAGTTCTCCGAAGGGAAAAGGGATCTACATGTCGGTCATCTTAAGGCCGTCGCTGCCGCCGACGGAAGTCGCCCAGCTGACTTTGCTCGCCGCGGTCGCGGTGTGCGAAGCGATCCAGCGGGTTTCGGGGGTCGCGGCGCGCATCAAATGGCCGAATGATATTCTGGTGGAGAATCGCAAGCTCGCCGGAATATTGACGGAATTAAGCGCGGAAACCGACCGCGTCCGTTTTGTGGTGATCGGGATCGGCATCAATGTGAATACGCCCTTGAGCGTTTTACCGGCGCACGCGACTTCCCTCAAAGAAGAAACTCAAAAGAAAATATCCCGCGTTGAGCTTCTTCAGGAAATTTTGCTGGAATTGGAGAACTGGTATGAGCGCCTGAAAAAACAGGGATTCGCGCCGGTTGTCGAGCGGTGGAAAGAGCTTTCTTCGACGCTGGGCAAGCGCATCCGCTTGGTTGACCCCAGCGGTGAGGTCGAAGGCGAGGCGGTCGATCTGGATAAAACCGGCCGGCTGATGATCCGCAATGACGCGGGGCTCATCGTCAGCAAAGTTTCCGGCGACGTGGTGCAAATGCGATGAATCCGATAACAGGGACAATCTGGGATGAAGAGTTGGCGGCCCTGGAAGAACAGGGGTTAAGGCGCCGCTTGCGGGATGTGGCAGGTTCCCAGGGACGAAAGATCATTCTCGACGGCAAAGAAGTCCTCAATTTTTGCTCGAATAATTACTTAGGATTGGCAGATGATTCGCGCCTGCGGGAAGCGGCGATTGAATGTATTAAAAAAGACGGTGTGGGTTCCGGCGCCTCGCGGCTTATTAGCGGGAACATGACCGCGCACCGGGAATTGGAGAAAGCAATCGCGCGGTTTAAAGGCGCAGAGAGTTGTCTGACCTTTAGTACCGGATACATGGCCAACGTTGGAATTATTTCAAGCATCTTTGGCCGTGACGATATGGTCTTTAGCGACCGGCTCAATCACGCGTCCATTATCGACGGGATTATTTTAAGCCAGGCCAAATTTAAACGTTATCCGCACAATGACATGGAAACTTTGGAAGAGATGTTACGCGCAACAACGGGCTTTCGCCATCGTGGGATCATCACCGACAGTGTGTTTAGCATGGACGGTGACTTGGCGCCGCTGGACAGGATCGTTGCGCTGGCAGAAAAATATGATTGCATTGTCATGATCGATGAAGCCCACGCGCTGGGTGTCGTGGGCAAAAACGGCAAAGGACTGGCGGAACATTTCGGTGTGGAAGAAAGAATCGATATTCAGATGGGAACACTTTCCAAAGCCGCGGGATCGTTCGGCGCGTACTGTTGCGGTTCGAAAGAGTTGATCGATCTTTTGGTGAACAAGGCGCGTAGCTTTATCTACACGACCGCGCTGCCGCCGGCGGTCGCGGCATCGGCGCGTAAGGCCATTGAGATCATCCGGGATGAGCCGGCGTCGCGCCAGAAATTGTGGGCCAATACGGATTATTTCCACAAAGCGATCGTTGGAATGGGGTTTAATGCGCTTTCTTCGGTGACACCGATCATTCCCATCGTCGTTGGTGACTCGGCTGTTGCGGTCGAATTTTCCAAACGTTTATTAGAGGAAGGCATTTTCGTCAGCGCGATCCGCCCGCCGACGGTGCCGGTTGGCACGGCGCGGTTACGTCTAACAATAATGGCAACGCACACGCGGCAGGATTTAGATCATGCATTAGAGAAATTGAGAGTGATTGGAAAGAGCTTAAACCTCGTTTAGGCTATTCGGACATTTGGTGATTAAGGGAATGGGGAATCAGGATATCCGGATATTAGGGAAAATTCTGATTTCCTAATACCAAACAACCTATTCCCTAATCACCTAATTCCCAAGTAACCTTTTACACCTATGCCTCACATCACAACCCACAGCGGCATTGACTGGCACTACGACTCCCGTTCGAGGAGCTACGGCCGTAAGGCCGTAAGGGGGATAGAACAATCCTGAGTCCTCCAGTAATAGTGATAAAATGAAGAAATGGAATATTACAAGCAAGGGCATGCGGTTTATTATGCGAGATATCATGTTGTCATTTGTACAAAGTACCGGTACAAGATATTAAAGGGAGGAATGGGAGTATATTTGAAGAAACTTTTATGGGAGATTCAAAGAAGATATCCGGAAATAAGGATATTGGAGAGCAATACGGGAGAGGATCATCTGCACATGCTGGTGTCGATCCCGCCAAAGATGAATGTGAGCAAAGTGATAAATTTGGTAAAAAGTAATACGGCCAGAGAGATGCGAGAGAAGTATCATTTTCTGGATCAGGTATATGTGGACAGAAGTGGAATCTGGTCGGTGGGATATTTTGTTTCGACGGTGGGGATCAACGAAGAAATAGTAAAAAAATATATAGAGTATCAAGGTAAAGAGGACTCAGGACAAGCGAAGCTTGCCTTCTGAGATACCACGCCCGTAAGGGCGTGGAGTATCATTTACCTCTTACCACTTATCACTGAAATTATGCCTCACATTACCACCCACAGCGGCATTGACTGGCATTACGACATCGAAGGCAGCGGCGAACATCTTTTGTTCCTGCACGGCTGGGGTGTCGATAAACGCATCTGGCGCCAGCAGTCGAAATTTTTCTCCCAGTATTATCGGGTGATGACGATCGACTTACCCGGCCACGGCAAAAGCGGCTGGAAGAAGATCACCCTTGAGGTGATGGTCAAAGACCTTAAAACGATCCTGGAATCGTTTCAATTTAACGATATAACTGTGATCGGCAGTTCCTTGGGCGGGCTCGTCGCCTTGAAATTATATGAATTGTACCCGGCGGTGATCAAGCGGCTGATCTTTGTGGGCGCGATGCCGAAATTTTCCCGCTCGGCGGATTATCCGCACGGCCTGGACGTCAATAAAATACGCAAATTAGGCGGACAGCTGGATTCCGATTACCCGTCCGTCGTTAATGTGTTTTTCAGATCGCTTTTTACTAAAGAAGAACGCCAAAGCCGGCGCTTTAAGTGGCTGCAAAAGTTCCGCCAGAACGAGGCCGTCCCGATCAAGCAGGCGCTCGTTGAATATCTGGATATTTTAGAGCAGGAAGACTTGCGCGAGGTCCTCAAGAAAGTGCACGTTCCTATTCAGTTCATTAATGGAAGAGACGACGAGATCTGCAACAAGGAAACCGTGGCGTTTTTAAAGACGGTGCGTCCCGAATCACGTTTTGATTTCTTCGAGCAGTGCGGGCATTTTCCATTTTTAAGCAAACCTTACGAATTCAACCAGGTCGTTGAAGAATTTTTAAAAGGTTCGACACTGTAACTATGCTTCTAAAATTGATCGATGACAAAATCCGCCGCGCTTTTTCCGATGCCTCCGTGCAGTACGATGTTTTGACCGGCCTGCACAAGGAAATTGGTCGCGAGCTCCTTGCCAAAGTTGCGGAACATGAAGGCAACGGCCCCATTCTTGACGTCGGAATGGGCACCGGGTGGTTCACCGGCCGGTTGAAGAATTATTTTCCCGACGCGCGTGTGGTGGGGATCGATTTTGCCGCAGGAATGGTCGATGTGGCCAAAATGCAGGAGAAAGATTGCGCGATCCTGCAGGCCGACGCCCACCAGATGCCTTTTAAAAAAGATGCTTTTGACATGATCGCCTCGAACCTCGCCTTCCAATGGGTGGGAGATCTGCCGCAAGCCTTCGCCAACTGTCACGCGATCCTTAAAAAGGACGGAAAGTTGCACTTGACCATGTTCGGCCGTGACACGTTCCAGGAATTGTTCGAAGCGCTGGAGAAAACGCGCGACGCGGCCAAAGGTAATGTTGCCTTGCCGCGGCTGGCCGATCGCGATCGGGTCGTTGACGCACTCACCAAATCCGGGTTCCGGGACGTGAATGTCGAGGAGGAACACATCAAGGTCCATTTTCAAGATATGCTCGCTTTGGTCAAATGGATCAAGGATATCGGCGCCAACGCGCTTGTTGGGGATATCTTTATCGGCCGTGATTGGCTCAACCGCGCCAACGCGTATTATCAAGAAAATTTCAGCGACCAGTGGGGAGTTGGCGCGACGTTTGAAGTGATTTGGGTTAAAGCGAAAAAGTAAAGAAATCGTATTCCGTATCTCGTATTTCGTATTCCGTTAAAATATGGGTCACGGTATACGGTATACGGACGACAGTATACGATGAGTGGGATTTTTATTACAGGTACCGACACCGGTGTTGGCAAGACGGTGGCAACACTGGTGCTGGCCAAACTTCTGCGGGAGAAAGGCTTCAACGTCGGCGTCATGAAACCCGTTCAGTGCGCCGGCGAAGATGCGTCTTTCTTAAAGAAGTCCTTATGTCTTGTGGATGATCTCGCCCAAATCAATCCCTGCCTTGCCAGCGAACCGCTTTCTCCGCACCTGGCCTTTAAAAGAGAAAAACGCAAGATCGACGTCCAGAAAATCCTCACGGCTTACAAACGATTAAAACAAAAGCATGACATTGTCCTGGTCGAAGGCGCCGGCGGCCTGATGGTTCCTTTACGCGACGATTATTTTGTCGCGGATTTGGCCAGGGATATGGATTTGGATGTGATTGTTGTCACGCGGCTGGGATTAGGGACGATCAATCACACGCTTTTAACCATTGAACAGGCCCGCAGTCAGGGTTTAGCGGTGCGCGGCGTACTATTTAGTGAAGCGTCCAAACGAAAGCATGGCATTCCCGAGAAGACTAACCCAGCAATTATCCGTCAGCTTGGCAATGTCGCGGTTTTAGGAACAATCCCCTATTTGAAAAGTTTTCGGCGCGAGGAAATCGTGCGTCACTGTGTCAAGGTGATCAAACTTGCGCCGATCATTGAGTCATTGCCGCCGCTCTCGGCCGCGCGGCAGAAGCAATTGGTCGCATGGGACAAAAAATACGTTTGGCATCCCTTCACCCAGATGAAGGATTGGTTAACTGATGAGCCATTAGTCATTGACCGGGCTAGGGGAAGCTATCTAATTGACACCCGGGGAAATAGATATCTTGACGGTGTGTCAAGTCTTTGGGTGAATGTCCACGGCCACGGGCATCAAATTGTAAATAATCGCGTTCGCGAGCAGCTCAATAAACTGGAACATTCGACGTTGTTGGGATTATCGAATACGCCGTCAATTGAATTAGCCAAGAAGTTGACGGCCATCGCGCCCAAGGGCTTAACCAAAGTTTTTTATTCCGACAACGGTTCCACTGCCGTGGAAGCGGCCGTCAAGATCGCTTACCAGTATTGGCAGAATACCGGCCACACAAAAAAGAAATACATCGCGCATTTGGCGAATTCGTATCACGGCGATACCCTTGGCAGTGTCAGTGTCGGCGGCATTGATCTTTTTCACAAAGTTTACCGGGATCTGATCTTTAAGACGATCCAGGTGGATTTTCCGGATTGTTACCGCGCGCCCAAAGGGAAAAAATATCCGGACTACGCGTTTGAGTGTCTGGACCGGTTCGAGGCGCTCTTAAAGAAAAAACACGGACAGATCGCGGCCTTTGTCGTTGAGCCAATTGTCCAAGGGGCGGCGGGGATGATCATGTGGCCGAAGGGAATTCTAAAGAAAATGCGCGAACTTTGCCGCAAATATGAAGTTATCTTTATTGCCGATGAAGTGGCAACCGGTTTTGGGCGTACGGGCACGATGTTCGCCTGTGAACAGGAAGGTGTTTCGCCAGATATTATGTGTTTGGCCAAAGGAATTACAGCTGGATATCTGCCGCTGGCCGCGACCTTAACCACCCGGAAGATTTTTGACGGATTTTGTTTCGATTACAAAGCGCAAAAGACGTTTTTTCACGGCCACACCTACACCGGCAATCCGCTGTGTTGCGCGGCGGCGCTGGGAAATCTGGAAGTCTTTGAAAAAGAAGGGACTTTGGGCAAATTAGCCCCTAAAATAAAGTTCTTGAGCCGTAAGCTTCAAATGTTCTATAATCTTCCCCATGTTGGCGATATTCGCCAACGGGGATTTATGGTCGGGATCGAGCTGGTGCGCGATCCCCAAACCAAAGAGCCGTATCCCTGGCAGGACAAAGTCGGCGTACAGGTTTGCCAGGAAGTCCGCAAGCACGGCGTTATCTTGCGGCCGCTGGGCAACGTCATCGTCCTCATGCCGCCGTTGTCCATGACAGTCGAAGAATTGGGGCATTTGCTAAATGCAACCTATCGGGCGGTTGAAAAGATAACAAGGCCGCCTGCGGCGAGCCTCGGCATTTCCTTCCTAAATGGAAATGAGGAAAAATGACGGGAGATAAACATGGTAACCCTAGAAAACAAACGCGGTTTTGAACGGTTTAACGCCCATGTCGCGGCGGAGGTCATCTGGTCCGACGGCACGTCATTGCCGGTGCGGATCATCGATCTAAGCCAGGGAGGGTTCGCGTTGACCGCGCGCAAGAGTATGCGCTCCGGCATTTTTTTTGAATTGGAATTAAAGATCGTCACCGGCGATAAAATGTATTTCGAATGCCAGGTCATGTGGAGCCAAATGGCCGATCCCGAGGGCCTCCATAAAATAGGGGCCCAAGCCCGGCGGATCCGGGAACGCAAAATTCAGAAAAAGTCCCCCCAGGAACAACAAGAAGATACGTTTCCCGTGATTTAGGGAAAAATTCCGCTGATTAGCGGAATTTGAATTTCGGTCGCGCGACCGAAATTGCGACCGCGCGGACGCAATTGTAGTGTAAATTTATAAGGGGCCCGCAGGCGAAATTTAATATATGACGTCTTGACGTTATAACGTTATAGTGCTATACTTGAGATAAAAGGAGGAAGAAAATATGATCAAACCTGCCAAGCGTTCTACCGTTTATCTCGACCCCGACCTGCACCGTGTCCTTAAATTAAAAGCGGCCGAGACCTCGCGTTCGGTTTCCGAGCTGGTCAATGAGGCCGTCCGTCACGAAATGGTGCAGGACCAGGCGGACCTGCAAGCGTTCGCGGACCGCCGCAACGAGCCGACGATCTCCTATGAGCAACTTTTGAAAGAATTGAAGAGGAATGGGAAAATATAAGATCGAGATCAAAAAATCTGCCGCCAAGGAAATTAAAGCGCTGCCCGCTTCGGTTGTCAGGAAGATTTTAGCCCGGATCGCGTCTTTGTCGGAAGATTCGCGCCCGCCGCAGAGCCTGAAGCTTTCGGGAGAAGAGAAATACCGTCTGCGCTGCGGCGATTACCGCATTTTGTACGCCATTGAAGACAAGGTTTTGACAGTTTACGTAGTCAAGGTCGCCCACCGGCGTGAGGTGTATCGTTGAATTTAGGCCGGCCTGAATTGTGCACCGCAGTGCACAATTGACTAGGCACGTTCTCGGAAAGTTCAACTTTATGGATTTAGAGGAATTAAAATTTGGGGCTGTTCTTATCGTTGCCGGCATATTCGTTTTGATTATTTGGTATAAAAAACGCAAGAAATTGGAAACGCATTTATTGCAATATGGGGTAGAGCGAAAAGCCGCTGTTGAGAAAGTATATTTGGGCCGTGGATTGTATTTGTATTTTGCCCAATATGAGAATAATGGTCAGCAATTTAAGAAAAGATTATTTACTTTTCTCGATGAGGATTTTGGTTATTCTGACAAAAGAACCATTCCGATCCTCATTGACCCGACAGACCCCAAAAAAGTATTATTTAATATAAAAAAATTTGATCTGCGGCCGGTTTCCGGGGATTCTTTGACGAATTTCTTGGAGAGACGGAAGAGTTATGGCGATGAAGAGGAGGATTCCTCGAACATAAAGGTGCCAGGCACCAAAAAAGGTGACAGGTAAGTCAATCAACCTGTCCCTTCTGAAAGTGCCTGGCACGTTAACCCGTTAACCCGTCACGATCGCGCATGGCTTTCGCAAGAAGCCGCTACTTAGGAAGAAGGAAGAAATTGAAAATTTAATTAAGACGTATAACTAAAGCAAAATTTGATTAATAAAATGATTGTACAAAATAAAGTAACGGGCAAGAAAGTCTTCGTCGCTATGTCGGGGGGAGTGGATTCGTCGGTCGTGGCCGGGATGATGAAGGACGAGGGCCACGATGTCGTCGGGGTCACGATGTGTTTTAGCATCAATCATCCGGACAGCAAGAAGCCGTCGTGCTGTGGGGTGGACGGCATTCAGGACGCCCAGCGCGCGGCGCAGATCCTCGGCATCCCGCATTACGTGCTCGATTTTGCCAAGGATATTGATGAGCACATCATTGAAGACTTTACCAACGAATACTTAAGCGGCCGCACACCAAATCCGTGCGTGCGTTGCAATCAGCATTTGAAATTTGGAAGTCTGTATACAAAAGTCAAGAGCCTGGGCGCGGATTATCTGGCCACCGGACATTATGGCCGCATCGAATACAATGATGCGACGGATCAGTTCGAGCTCAAGAAAGCCAAAGACCTCAAGAAAGACCAGTCGTATTTCCTTTACAGCATGCGTAAGGAAACCCTGCCGTCGGTTCTATTTCCCTTGGGAGGCCTCACCAAAAGCGAAGTTCGGGATCTCGCGCGCAAATACAAATTGAATACGGCCGAGAAGCCGGAGAGCCAGGATATTTGTTTTGTTCCCGATGCCGGGTACAAGAAATTTTTGGAAGACCGCGTGGGCAACCGCATTTTCGCGCCCGGGGATTTTATTGACCAGGACGGCAAAGTTGTCGGCCAGCACAAAGGCATCGCGCATTACACCATTGGCCAACGTGATAAGTTGGGAATTGCTCTAGGTCATCCTGTCTACGTTTATAAAATAGATAAAGAAAAAGATACCGTTCACGTCGGGCCGGAATCTTGCCTTTACTCGGCTGGATTTTATGCCGGACAATTTAATCCGGTCAGTATCGGGATTTCGCAAGAAAAAATGGCAGTGGAAGTGCGCATCCGTTATAATGCTCCTCAAACGCCGGCGTATCTGACTGTTCTTGAAAACGGCAAGGTAAGGGTTGAATTCGCCGAGCCGCAAAAGTCCGTGACACCGGGGCAATCGGCGGTGTTTTACAAAGACGATGTTGTTTTAGCTGGGGCCATTATCGACGAACCAATTCCCTGCGCGAAGGAAATCGGAGTTTATGGACATTAAACTGGATTTCAGCAAGATCAAAGGTTTTGTCAGTGACAAAGAGTTTGCTGATTGTTTGCCCGCCATTCAAAAAGCTCACGGCGAACTGGAAAATAATTCGGGAAAGGGCCGGGAATTCACCGGCTGGCTCGATCTTCCTTCACGCACGACGGACAAATCGCTGGATGAGTTGGTCAAGCTCGGCAACGAGGTCCGCAAGGATTCTGATTGCCTGGTCTCCATCGGCATCGGCGGCTCGTACATCGGGATTTACACCACGCTGCAATTTTTAAAGGACCAGCAGAAACTTCCCGTTCACTTCGCCGGACACAATTTAAGTTCCACCTGTTTAGCCGAGCTCCTGGATCAGCTTAAGGGAAAAAGAATCACAACGGTCGTCATTTCCAAATCCGGAGCAACCACGGAATCCGCCCTCGCTTTTCGCGTCATCAAAGAATTTATGCAGAAACAATATTCCTCCGCGGAACTTAAGAAAAGGATTATTTGCATTACCGATGCCAAGGCGGGGGCGCTGCGGATGATCGTCAAGAAAGAAGGGTATCGCAGTTTTCCTTTCGATGAAGATATCGGCGGCCGGTTTTCCGTTTTAACCGCGGTCGGGCTGGTCCCGCTGGCGATCGCCGGAATCGACATCAAAGAATTGATCGCGGGCGCACGCGTCGCCCAAAAAGATTGTTCGAAAGTGGATATGGCCGCCAACATTGCTTACCAATACGCCGCCACGCGGTTTCTGTTGTATCGCCAGGGAAAAAAGATCGAAGTATTATCGACGTTCCATCCGCATTTGGCGGGGATCGCTGAATGGTGGAAGCAGTTATCCGGAGAAAGCGAAGGCAAAGAGGGTAAAGGGATCTTCCCGGCCTCACTGGTCATGACAACGGACCTGCATTCGATGGGACAGCTCATCCAGGAAGGCGAGCGGAATTTGTTTGAGACGTTTCTGACGGTCGAGAAGCCGGGCAAGGGCGTTGTGGTCCCGCACGATAAAGACAATCTGGATAATTTCAATTGTGTCGCCGGTAAAGACCTTGATCACGTCAATCAGCAGGCGTTAAAGGCGACGGCCATCGCGCATTTCGAAGGCGGCGTGCCCAACATAACGATCACCTTGCCGCGCTTCGATGCCCGCACGCTGGGACAGTTATTTTATTTTTATGAACGAACGGTCGCGATGACGGGGTATCTGATGGGCGTCAATCCCTTTGACCAGCCGGGGGTTGAAGCGTACAAGAAAAAGATGTTTGAACTTTTAGGCAGAAAGTGAGGCGCCGCAAATGACGGATGTGATTACACCTAATAATCCAGCATCACCCAAAAAGAACCTTAAGAAGATTTTTTTTGGGTTTGTTCTCATCTTTTTAGCCGTGTTTGGTTTGGCGGTCGCCATGTATTGGCCGGAATTCCAAAAGCAATTTTTCCCGCAAGCGGCTGCGCCGGCGCAAAGAAATGCCCCAGAACCGACGACGAGCGCGCCGGAAACGAAAGTTACTTTTGCCGAGAAGAAATCAACCCCGAAAGAAGGATTCCTGTGGGTCGATCCCGCGTCTAATCAATATGTGGTTACGCTGGGTAAAACACAGGGGATATGGGATGGGAAGAAATTGAAGGTTTATAACGGAACGGATCTTTTGGGGCAGGTGGTCGTGGACCGGGCGCTGGAAACAGTTTCTTATGTTATTCCGGAAAAGTCGGCGGATATTTCAAAGGATGCGTATTATCGTGTTGTCGCAGAATAAGGAGGCAGTGTTATGGGACAGATAGGTATGCCGGAACTGATTGTCATTCTTCTTGTGGTCATTGTCTTGTTCGGCGCCAGGAAGCTTCCCGAGATCGGCAGCGCCTTGGGCAAAGCGATCCGGGAATTCAAAAAAGCCAGCAAAGACGTTGCGGATGACGTCAAAGACGTTACCCAAAAGGACGATGAACGCAAATCCTGATGAGCTTTCCTTGTGGGGACACCTCGATGAACTGCGTTCGAGGCTGTTCAAATCCCTCATCGCCGTTGTTGTCGCCGCCTGTTTCTTTTATCCTTTCGTTGATCGTTTTCTCGCCTTTTTGATCAAGCCCGTGGGCAAAGTTATTTTTACTTCTCCAGCGGACGCGTTCGTCGTCCGGCTGATGCTTTTGATCTGCGGCGGGGTGGTGTTGGCCTTGCCCGTCATCGTCTACCAGCTTTGGCAATTTGTCGCCGTGGGGCTTAAAGAAAATGAGAAGAAATATATCCGCTTTTTCGCGCCGGCGTCATTTGTCCTGTTTGTGGCCGGCTGCGTCTTCGGGTATTGGGTCATTATTCCCGTTGGGATGAAATTTTTGTTGAGTTTTGCAACGGATTCCATTGTGCCGATGATCACGCTGCCGAATTATATTTCTTTTATCGTCACGCTGATTCTGGCCTTTGGCATTTGTTTCCAGCTTCCTTTGATCCTGATGTTCCTGGCCAAGATCGGCATCGTCACCCCGGCTTTTTTGGTGCAGAAACGAAAACACGCCATCGTTTTGATCCTGATCGCGAGCGCGATCCTCACCCCTTCACCGGATGCGATCTCGCAAATATTAATGGCCGGGCCGTTACTGGTCTTGTATGAACTTGGTGTCGTCGCTTCGAAATTTATAAAGTCTTAAGAACTATTGGCGGAAGTTTATTATATGTTATACTTGAAATGTCGGAATTAATTCCGACATTTCATCCTGACGAGCGAAGCGAGGAAGGATTCCCTTTGAGATCCTTCGTCACTGCGTTCCTCAGGATGAGCCCTTGATAAAAAATTTATAAGGGCTCAGCCACGGAAAGGGAAAAACATGAAGATTTCTGATCTAAGGGAATTGCTGAAGGATAAGAGGGTCGCCGAGGAGATCAACAAGCATTTGTGGATCGAGAGCCAGAAGGCGGGATATTCGATAGGACTTGAGCGGGCCACCGATGAATGGTTGCGGCTGTACGCGGCCGAGTGGATGAAATATCACCAGCCCGAGAAATACAATATGTTGAAGGATAAAAAGAAAAGATAGCTATGTGTGAGTTGTTAGACATAAAAAACCCTCTGGAATATTCCAGAGGGTTTTTTATATTTTAATTCTTGCTGACTTATTTTCTTTTGGCTGTCTTGCGTTTCTTTTTTTTCGCTGGCATGTGTTCTCCTCCTTTTCATTAAGAGATTCTTGCCGCTTTACTTAGATAATAACACATCATGATTTTTATGCAAAAAATATTATAAGAAATTTTATGTCATCATTATACATCCATATTCCGTTTTGTCAGAGCAAATGTTTTTATTGCTCATTCGTCGTTTCCGTAGGACAACAACATCGGATTGATGATTATCTGGATTGCTTGTCCCGCGAGGCGGCGCAGCACAAGGGAAGCGAATGCGCCAGTGTCTTTTTCGGCGGCGGAACGCCCAGCTATCTTGAGACGGACCAGCTCGAGCGATTATTCAGAATTGTCAAAGATAACTTTGTGATGCGCCCCGACGCGGAATACACCATTGAAGCCAATCCGGAAAGTTTGGACGCGACCAAGCTGAATATCCTGCGGGCCAACGGTATTAACCGGATCAGTCTGGGGGTCCAATCGTTTCATCCGCATTATCTGAAATATTTGGGAAGAAATCACGATCAGTCGAAAGCGCGCGAGAGTTATCAGTTGGTTCGCGATGCCGGTTTTGCGAATGTCAACCTTGATCTGATGTTCGGATTTCCGAAACAAACGCTTGAGGAAATTGAACAGGACGTGGCGGCGTTGACCGCGCTCAAGAGCGACCACATTTCCCTCTATATGCTCAATCTGGAAGAGAACAGCCGATTTTACGCGCAAAAGATACAGCTTCCTGACGATGAATTGCAGGCAAAGCAATACGCTTTTGTTCTCGCCGGGTTGGAACGCGCCGGATATCAGCAATATGAGATCAGCAATTTTGCCAAACCGGGCAAAGAATCCAAACACAATCTCAATTATTGGCAGGGCGGCGAATATATCGGTCTTGGTGTCGGCGCGCATTCTTACCGGCAGGGAAAATTATTCTGGAACGTTTCGCGGCTGAATGTATATCTGGAGAAGATCCGCGAGAGCGGTTCTGCCATCGATGGGTCGCAGCAGCTCGACGCCCATGGACAGCTTAAGCAGGCGGTCTTGATCGGCCTGCGCATGAACCGCGGGGTGCATGTGGAAAGGATTGAACAAGTTTTGCGATGTTCTTTAACTGAAGAAGAACGTGGGAAGATCGAACATTTTATCCAGCATGGTTTTTTTATTCGCGAGGGAGGCCATTTAAAAGCGACGGAAAAGGGGAGATTGGTGCTCGATGAACTATGTTCACGGTTAAGCTAAAAACAGTTTAACATTTGCAGCAACCGCAACCGTGGTCGGAATGAGCGCCGTATTGCTGGGCGATGATCGCGCTGTGCTCGAAGAGTTTCAGGATCGCGTCCTGGATGACCCCTTTGTAGGGCTGGCGCATCTTGAGGCTGTCGAGCAAAACGATCGTTCGGTTGACGCGTTTTTCAATCTCTTCCATGCTGTACTGCAGGCTGCCGGTTTCCAGGAATATTTTGCGGATGGCGACGAGGTCATGATAGGTCTTTTTGGGTTTGTTGAAATGCGTCATGAATCGTTTTTTGGCCTGGCCGCGCAGCGTCTGATACGCGTGGCAGACCAGCAAGGTCTTTTTGGATTCCACCAGGTCGCTTAAAATGGATTTCCCGATATTTTTCTGCGAATCGAAGATGCCGATGATATCATCCTGGACCTGGAACGCCTGCCCCACCAGTACGCCCAGTTGACACAGTTTTTCAATGTCGCCTTCCGGCGCGCCGGCCAAAATGGCGCCCACGACCAGCGGGCAATCGAAAGTATAGCGTGCGGTCTTGAGCGTATAATTAAGGAAGACATCCTTTTCCTTGACCCGGCTGATCCTCTCAACACCGTGAAGCGTGTCGATGAATTCCCCCATAGCGGTGAAGGCCGCCGTCTGGATAAAATATTTCAGGGCCCGTTCTTTACGTTGCGGCGCCTCTTTGATGGCTAAAAACGCGTCGATGGCGAGCGCGTAAACGATATCGCCGGCAATGATCCCCAGGTCATAGCCGAGTTTTTCGCGGTCTTCGGTCTTGACGATGCGCCCCAGGAGCCGGTGCAGGGTCGGTTTGCCACGGCGCAGGTTCGAGCGGTCGATGATATCATCATGGATAAGCATAAAATTATGCAAAAGTTCGATGCAGGTGGAGGCCTGATAGAGGGAAGCGGAATCTTTTTTCTTCGGGGAGCGGTATCCTTTATAACTTAAGACCAGAAGAAGCGGGCGGATGCGTTTCCCTTTGCGCAGCGCGAATTCGCGGATGCTTTCATACAGGACGGGGTTGACCAAGTGCAGCTTGTAGTCCTGTTTGATCCGGTCCATGAACAGCGCGAGGCTTTTATCAATTTGTTTTTTTGCGTTCTCGATCATGAGGCAATATGGTAACATACAAGCATATACCGTTCAACAGAATTTCCTTAAAGGGGGACTTTATGAGAGCGAAATTATCCGTTATCGTATTTTTTCTGGCCATTGCCGTTTGTCCGGCACGTGCTGAAACGATTTATCTCAACGATGGACGGGTGATCAAGGGGAAGATCATCAACCGGAGCGCCTATGACGTCACCATCAAGGAAGGAGTCATGCCGCGCAAGTTCTTTATTGACCAGATCCTGCGCATCGAACAGGATGAGGCGCCGGTCAATGGCGCGGCCGGCGCGATCGGAGCCGTCGATCCCTCCAGGTTGACGGGAATATCCGCCGAAAAGATCGCTCTTATTACTGAATTCATTGAGGCCAGTGGCATCCGCCAGAGCATGCAGGCCAATATCGAGCGGATCATCACGCAGTCGCCCGCGGAAAAGCAGGCCGAATTGCGAACTGCTTTTGATATTAGCGGGGTTGTCCAGCAGCTCGTGCCCATTTATGACAAATATTATTCGCCGGAAGAATTAAGGGAGATCACCGCGTTCTATAAAACTCCTGCCGGACAAAAGATGATCGCGGTCACCCCGAAAATCATGAGCGAATTTCTGCAGGCCAGTATCGACGCCATCAAGCAGCGTTCCCAGCCATAACTCCTTTATGCCCACTCAGTTAAGGGTTTTTCGGCTCTCCCGAGGCGGTTTTATTCGATTTTTTGTAGAGACATAACATATTGGTATATAGTAATTTATGGAGTATTTAACTGCTCTCAGAGGGATGATTTTGTAATTTTATTTGCTTTTAAAAACATTCTTTGCTATAGTACAATTCTTCTGCAATCCGGTAGTAACTCATAAGATATGACGGACGCCGCGGGATGTTAAACCAAAAAAGGAGTAAGATCTATGATCGATCGTTACACATTATCCAAGATGGGGAACATCTGGTCGGAAAAGCATAAAATGGAAATTATGCTCAAGATCGAGGTCCTTGCTTGCGAAGCCATGTGCAAGCTCGGTGCGGTCCCCAAAAAAGCGCTGGAAAAGATCAAGAAAAACGCTCAATTCAACATTGATGAAGTCAAAAAACTTGAAGAGAAGACCAAGCATGATGTTGTGGCCTTTATCAACAACGTCGGCAAATATCTCGGCCCCGAGGCGCGTTATCTGCACATGGGGTTGACCTCCTCGGACCTTTTGGACACGGCGCTTTCGGCCCAGTGCGTTGAGGCCAGCGACATTTTGCTCGCTGATATCCATAAGCTTTTGGCGGTTCTCAAGCAAAAGGCCAGAAAATACAAGGATACGCCCTGCATCGCGCGCACCCACGGGGTCCACGCGGAACCCATGACCTTCGGATTGAAGCTGGCGGTCTGGTACGATGAGATGAAGCGTAATTGCGAACGGATGGAACAGGCCAGAGAGATGATCCGCTACGGGAAATTATCCGGTGCCGTCGGGACATACGCCAATATCGATCCGTCCGTCGAGGAATTTGTCTGCGAGAAACTGGGGTTAAAGCCGGTCAATATCGCCACGCAAATTATCCAGAGAGACCATCATTGCCAGTTTATCACGACGATCGCCATCGTCGGCTCGACACTCAACAAGATCGCCACCGAGATCCGTCTTTTGCAAAAAACCGAAGTGTTGGAAGTAGAAGAGCCTTTCTTTAAAGGACAGATCGGTTCCTCGGCCATGCCCCACAAACGCAATCCCGTCACCTGTGAGCGCATCTCGGGGTTATCGCGTCTTTTGCGGGCCAATTCCCAGGCCGCTTTCGAAAATATCTGCGTGTGGCACGAGCGCGACATCAGTCATTCGTCCGTCGAGCGCATTATTTTGCCAGACTCGACCATCGCCCTCGACTATATGCTCCAAAAGATGATCCCCCTGATCGAGGGATTATTGGTTTACCCCAAGAACATGATCGCGAGTTTGGGCAAGACCAAAGGGCTCATCTATTCGCAGCGCGTTCTTTTGGAATTGATGAAAAAGGGCCTCACCCGCGAGGCGGCGTATGAGATCATCCAGCACTGCGCCATGCAGGTGTGGCAGGAAACATCGGACTTCAAGGATATCCTGTATCGCGACCGCAAAGTACGCAAGTTTCTTCGGCCCAGCGATATCGACGGCTGTTTTGACATCAAATATTACACCCGCCACACCGACCGGATCTTCAAAAGGGTAGGGGTGTAGGTAAGACCGCACTCCTTATGGAGAATGAAACTATGAAAAAAGGAAAACAGCTTTACGAAGGCAAAGCGAAGATCATTTACGCCACGGAGGATCCTGACCTCATCATCCAGTATTTCAAGGATGACGCCACGGCCTTTAACGCGGCCAAAAAAGGAACGATCGCGCAGAAGGGTGTCATGAACAACAAGATCTCCACGAAAATTTTCGAATTTCTCGCGTCGCAGGGCATCCCGACGCATTTTGAGAAAAGTTTAAGTGATCGCGAGATGCTCGTCAAGAAAGTGGAGATCGTTCCCATTGAGGTCATTATTCGCAACAAGGCCGCAGGTTCTTTGTGCCGGCTGCTTGGCCTCAAGGAGGGGATGTCCCTTGCCGCGCCGGTATTGGAATTTTGTTACAAACGTGACGATCTGGGCGATCCGCCGATCAACGAAAGTCACATCCGGGCGCTGAAAATGGCCACGGAACAGGAAGTTGAAGCTATTCGAAAATACACCTTAAAGGTGAATGAACTCTTGACCAAATTTTTCGCCAATTTGGGGCTCGAGTTGATCGATTTCAAGCTGGAGTTCGGAAGATATAAGGGAAAGATCATCTTGGCCGATGAGATCTCGCCGGATACTTGCCGGCTGTGGGAGATCGGCACCGGGAAAAAGCTGGATAAAGACCGTTTCCGTCATGATTTAGGGCAAATTGAAGAAGCTTACCAGGAAGTTTTAAGCAGAGTCAATAAGTAGCTCGTGTCGACCCTTACTTTACCATCCTCGGTTGGAATCATCCCCAGCCCTGATCATATGATTTGGCGCGTTGCGATAAAACAGAAAGCCGGCGTCTTTGATAGTGCCGGCGCGGGTATCCAGAAAGATATCGTTGATCTTGGCGTCAATTCCGTCCATAAAGTCGCAGTCATCCAGATCTATAATATCGAAGGTTCTTTATCTGCAGGCCAGGTGGAGCGGATCTGCCGGGAACTTTTTGTCGACGGTATCACGCAGGAATACGCGCATTGCAAGTTAAGCGAGTGGCGTCCCGCGGATATGAAGGCCGCCGGAGATTGCTCTCCCCTCCGGGGACCTAACGGCCAAAGGGAGCCTATCGGCCGGACCGTTGAGATCGCCTATAATCCCGGCGTGATGGACCCGGTCGAGGAATCCACCCTTAAAGGCATCCGTGACCTTGGGATCACCCAGGTCCAGGCGGTGCGACGTGCCCGCCAGTATCTTCTCTACGGAAATATTTCCGCACCAGACCTGGAGATGATCACCAACAAAGTCCTTTCCAACAAGCTTATTCAGCACGTCGTCACCGATCCGCGCAAGCAAAAAACCTTTCTTTTGGCAAAACCAAAAGAGAGTTTTGCATTGGTCCAGGTCGATCTCGTTGGGGCTAATGACAAGAAGCTCAAGGCGATCAGTCACGACGGCCAGCTTTTTTTGAATCTCAACGAAATGAAGACGATCCAGGCGTATTTTAGAAGGATCGGACGCAATCCCACCGATTGCGAGCTGGAAACGATCGCCCAGACCTGGAGCGAGCACTGTTATCACAAAACGTTTCGCGGCAACATCCGCTATCGAGAGAACGGGAAAAAGAAAACAAGATTGATCCGCAATCTTTTGAAATCCACCATCGTCAAAGCGACCAAAGAGATCAATAGACCCTGGTGCGTTTCGGTGTTCCACGACAATGCCGGGGTCATCAAGTTCGATAAAGATATGCACGTGTGTTTCAAGGTCGAAACGCATAATCATCCCTCGGCCCTGGAACCTTTCGGCGGCGCCAACACGGGCATGGGCGGCGTGATCCGCGACATCTTGGGCACGGGGCTTGGTGCCAAGCCGGTGTGCAGCACGGATATTTTTTGTTTCGCGCCGCCGGATATGGATTATGCCGAGCTCCCGCCGGGCACGCTTCATCCCAAACGTATTATGAAAGGGGTGGTCAGTGGCGTACGGGATTATGGCAATAAGATGGGCATCCCCACCGTCAACGGAGCGATCTTGTTCGATAAACGTTTTGTCGGCAATCCTTTGGTCTATTGCGGCAACGTCGGGTTGATACCGAAGAATAGGGTTAATAAAAAAGCGCAAAAAGGCGATCTGATCGTGGTGGTCGGCGGGAAAACGGGACGCGACGGCATCCACGGCGCCACGTTCTCTTCCGGAGAATTGACTGAAAGATCCGAAGTCGTTTCTTCGGGCGCGGTGCAGATCGGTGATCCGATCCAGGAAAAAAAAGTGCTCGACGCGCTGATGCAGGCTAGAGATAAAAATTTGTACACGGCGATCACCGACTGCGGTGCCGGCGGGCTCTCAAGCGCCGTTGGGGAAATGGGTAGCGAGCTCGGCGCGCGAGTGGATCTTGATAAGGTGCCGTTGAAATATCAAGGTCTCAATTACGACGAGATCTGGATCTCCGAATCGCAGGAACGGATGGTCTTGTCCGTGCCGCCGCGCAACTGGAAGGCCTTCCAGGAAACGTTCGCCGGCGAGAACGTCGAAGCCACGGCGCTCGGTACATTTAACGCCAGCAAACGCCTGGAACTATTTTTTAAAGGCCAGCAGGTCTGTGATCTGGATATGGCGTTTTTACACGATGGTCTGCCGAAGATCACCAAAGAGGCCCATTGGCATACGCCCAAACTGACACAACCGCGTTTGCCGAAAACGGTTGATCTAAACGTCAAATTACGTGAGGTCCTTTCCCATTACAATGTCTGTTCCAAAGAATCGGTGATCCGTCAGTACGACCATGAGGTCCAGGGCGCGAGCGTGATCAAACCTCTGGTGGGGGCGCGCTGCGACGGCCCGTCGGACGCGAGCGTGTTGGCGCCGCGATTGGGTTCCACCAAAGGCATCGCGATCGCCAACGGCATCAACGTCCGCTACGGGATGATCGATCCCGCCTGGATGGCCGCCTCTTGTATCGACGAGGCGGTCCGCCAGATCATTGCCGTCGGCGGAGATATCCGGCAGATCGCCATTCTCGATAATTTTTGCTGGGGCAATCCTGACAAGCCGGACCGCCTGGGCGGATTGGTGCGCGCGGCGGAAGGTTGTTACAAGGCGGCGGTTGCGTATAAAGTTCCTTTTATCTCGGGCAAGGACAGTTTGTATAATGAATACACCCAGAACGGGAAATCCCTGGCGATCCCCGGAACGCTTCTGATCTCCGCTATCGGAATTATCAAGGACGTGACCAAAACGGTGACCATGGATTTCAAAAATTCCGGTAATCTCATTTATTGCGTCGGGACAACGTATGATGAATTGGGCGGGTCGATCTATCTGGATACTCTCGGGTTGCTGGGAAATGCCGTTCCGAAAGTGAATTTTGCACAGGGGAACAAGATATTTGCTGCTGTTTTTAAAGCTATTCAGAGCGGGTTGGTTCGTTCTGCGCACGATTGTTCGGAAGGCGGCCTGGGGGTCGCTTTGGCGGAAATGGCCTTTAGCGGCGGGTACGGCGCGACGGCGCGGCTGGATAAAGTCCCTTATAAGGGTAAGGACAAACGTAACGATACCGTTTTGTTCGCGGAATCGAATTCGCGGCTGATCGTTGAAGTAGAGCCGCACAATCAGAAGAAATTCGAGCGGCTGTTCCGGGGAGTGGCGTGCGCCGTGATCGGAGTGGTGGACCAGACGCCGGGGCTCGTTGTTTACGGTTTAAGCGGAGAAGTTTGCGTCCATTCCACGCTGGATGTTTTGAAGCAGGCCTGGCAGCGACCGTTACAGGGATAATTGAGTTGGTAGAGCAGCGCATTCGTAAAGGAGTGTTTTATGAAGAAGCAAAAGCAGCACCGGGACGTCGCGGAAGATTTTAAGCTGGAAGATCCCTGGCGGGTCTTTCGCATCATGTCGGAGTTTGTCGACGGGTTCCACGAACTTGCTGAGATCGGGCCGGCGGTGAGCATTTTCGGCTCTTCAAGGACGAAAAGGACGCACCGCTGGCACAAGCTGGCGGAAAAAACCGCCGCGCTCCTGGTCAAGGAAGGTTACGCGGTCATCACCGGCGGCGGACCGGGCATCATGGAAGCGGGCAATAAAGGCGCTGCCAGCGCCAAAGGGCAATCCATCGGCCTGAATATCGATCTGCCCTTTGAGCAAAAACCCAATCGCTACATTAATCACCTGATTAATTTTCATTATTTCTTTTCGCGCAAGGTGATGTTCGTCAAATACGCCAAGGCGTTCGTCATTTTCCCTGGAGGATACGGAACACTGGATGAATTCTTCGAAAGCATCACGCTCATCCAGACCCAGCGCATGGAAAAATTTCCCGTCGTGCTTTTTGACGGAGGATATTGGCACGGCTTGATCGAGTGGATGCGCAAAACCGTTTTGAAGGACGATAACATCGATCCGCAGGATCTGGATATTTTCACGATCGCCAATACGCCGGAAGAAGTCGTCAAGGCCATCCGGGATTTTTACAAGAATAAACGTAAATAGAGCAAAAAATTTATGAACCAGGGCAAGGTCAGAGTCATTGTTTTAAGGACCGCCGGGACCAACTGTGACGCCGAAACGGTGTTTGCTTTTGAGAGCTGCGGGGCCCAGGTGCAGGCGGTCCATATCGATCAATTGTTCGCCGGGCGCGTGCGTTTGCATGACGCGCATATCCTTGTCATCCCCGGCGGGTTCACGTATGGCGATGACATTGAATCGGGGCGTATCCTCGCCAATGAATTGCGGTTGCGCCTGGGCGAAGACCTTTGCCGCTTTCTCGGCGATGGAAAATTGATGATCGGGATCTGCAATGGATTTCAGGTCATGGTCAAAGCCGGTATCCTGCCCGGGCCGCCGGACGCGCAGGAAGATAAAACGCATGATCCCTCCCAAGGGGAGCCTATCGGCGCGCAGAAAGCGACCTTGACCAACAATGATTCCGGGAAATTTGAGGACCGCTGGTGCCATTTGAAGACCGGAGGCAAGAGCGTCTGGACCGAAGGGCTGGGGGGTGTCGTTTATTTTCCCGTTGCTCATGCCGAAGGAAAATTTATCACCAAAGATCAAGACGGTTTGGCTAAATTGCGGGATAATGGCCAGATAGCTTTTCGTTATTGTAATCCGACCGGCGGAAAACCCGCTTATCCCGAGAATCCCAACGGCTCGGTGGATGACATTGCGGGCATCACCGACCGGACCGGCCGTATCCTGGGTCTGATGCCGCATCCGGAACGGCATTTTTTGTTTACCCAACATCCTTTCTGGACCCGGTTAAGTCCAAATGGCAAGTACGGCCCCGGGGCGAAGATCTTTGAGAACGGTGTCCAATACGTAAAAAAACATTTGCTATGAGCGCGATAACCTACAAAACAAGTGGTGTCAATATTGATGAGGCCAACGTGTTCGTCAGGGCCATCCAGAAAGATATCGCCGGGACGTTAAACCCGTCGGTCATCCGATACAAGGGAGCGTTCGGCTCCCTGTTCGCGCTGGACGCGAAGAAATACAAAAACCCTGTTTTGGTCTCTTCGACGGACGGGGTGGGGACAAAGCTGCTCGTTGCCAAAGCAGCGGGAAAACATGATACGGTCGGGATCGATCTGGTAGCGATGAACGTCAATGATGTGCTTTGCACAGGGGCCCAGCCGCTTTTCTTCCTTGATTATATCGCCTGCGGCAAACTGAAAACGAAGGTTTTAACGGAAGTGGTCAGAGGCATTACCGACGGTTGCAAGCTGGCCGGATGCGCCCTAGTCGGCGGCGAGACCGCCGAAATGCCGGGGATGTACAGGAAAGATGATTACGACTTGGCCGGCTTTGCCGTTGGCGTCGTGGAGAAAGAAGGGATTATCAATGGCGCGCGTATTCAGGCGGGCGATCAGGTCATCGGGTTGCCGTCCAGCGGGCCGCATTCGAACGGATATTCCTTGATCAGAAAAGTCTTTTCTTTGAGAGAACAGAAAAGGTATAGAGTGGAATTATTAAAGCCGACGCGGATCTATGTTCGTGAGGTTCTGCCGCTTGTCCGTAAATTCAAGATCAAGGGGATCGCGCATATCACCGGCGGAGCTTTTTATGAGAAACTGACCAAAATTCTTCCTTCCGGAAAATGCTTCGCTATTCATAAAGGAAGCTGGCCGGTGCCAAAAATATTTCAAATTATACAAAAAAAAGGTACAATACAGGATCGCGAAATGTTCCGCACCTTTAATATGGGGATAGGGTTGGCGGTCGTTGTCGCGCGTAAAGACGTTTCGGCAGTGCGGGCATTGTTACGTCGAGGGAAGACCCGGCATTATCTGATTGGCGAAGTCATCAACGACAAGAGCAATAAAGTCATTTTTAACTAGCGATCAAAGGGGAAAACGCTATGAGGGTCCTTATCATTGGTTCCGGTGGGCGAGAACACGTGTTGGCCTGGAAATTGAAGAAAAGTCCCTTGGTGAAAGAAATTTACTGCGCGCCGGGAAACGGCGGCATCGCTGGCATAGCCCAGTGCGTTGCTATCGAGGCAACCGATATCGAGGGGCTTGCCGCGTTCGCCAAGGAAGAAAAGATCGACCTGACCGTCGTTGGCCCGGAAGCGCCTCTGGTGGCGGGGATCGTCGATCTGTTCGAACAAAAGAACTTGAAGATATTCGGCCCCAGCCAGAAGGCCGCGCGGCTGGAGGGAAGCAAGGTCTTCGCCAAAGAGTTCATGCGCAAGTTCAATATTCCGACGGCGCCTTTTAAGGTATTTGACGATAAGGACGAAGCCATGGAATTTTTGACCGTTTCGCCGTTACCTCTGGTCGTCAAGGCCGACGGCCTGGCTTCAGGCAAGGGCGTTATTATTTGCAACAAGATCCAGGAAGCACGCGACGCGGTCGAACAGATCATGGGGCAGAAGATCTTTAAGGAAGCGGGGTCCAAGATCATTATCGAAGAATGTCTGATTGGCGAAGAAGCATCGATCCTGGCCATCAGTGATGGGAAAAATTACGCGATCCTGGACTCATCGCAGGACCACAAGCGGATCTTTGATGATGACCTCGGGCCCAATACCGGCGGCATGGGCGCGTATTCGCCGGCGCCGGTCATTACCGAGGAGCTTTTGCGCAAGATCGGTATGCAGGTCATCGATCCGGTCATCCGCGGGATGCACAAACAGGGAACACCTTTTAAGGGGGTTTTGTACGCGGGGCTTATGATGACCGATGAAGGGCCGATGGTGCTGGAATTCAACGTCCGTTTCGGCGATCCGGAAGCGCAGGCCATTTTGCCGCGCATGAAAAACGATCTGGCGGAAATTTTGCACTCCAGCTGTGATGGGCATCTGGAAAAAGCCAAGATGGACTGGGACAAACGCAGCTGTGTCTGCGTTGTGATGACCTCCGGCGGCTATCCGGGTGAGTATGAAACAGGAAAAGAGATCAAGGGGCTCGACACGATCAAAGACAACCATACGATCGTTTTTCACGCCGGGACGAAAAAGAAAGACAGCAAGATCGTCACCGCGGGCGGGCGCGTCCTGGGGGTAACGAGTTTGGGAGAAACGATCGAGCAGGCCATTGAGCGCGCGTATAACGCGGTTGAAAAGATCAAATTCGACCGGTGCTTTTTCCGGCGCGATATCGGGGCCAAGGCGTTGAAATATCTGCATCCCTCACCGTCGCAACCGACCGTGCGCGGCCGGTAGGATGTTCGATCGTATTAAAGACAAAGTGATCTTCAAGGGGACTCGAAGATGAAAAATATCCAAGTCGCCATTATGATGGGAAGCCAATCTGATCTTCCGATCATGGAAGAAGCAGCGAATGTTCTCAAAGATTTTGGCGTTACGTATGAGATCAGGGTTTTATCGGCGCATCGCAGCCCTAAGGAAACGGCCGAATACGCCGAACAATTGCAGGCAAAAGGTTTTCAGGCGGTTATTTGCGGGGCCGGAGTTTCCGCGGCTTTGGCGGGAGTGGTCTCGGCGCATACGGATATTCCGGTCATCGGTGTGCCGATCAATTCTTCACCGCTTAATGGCATGGATGCGCTGCTTTCTACGGTCCAGATGCCGCCGGGTGTTCCGGTGGCTGCCATGGCCATTGGGAAACCCGGGGCAAAGAATGCGGGTTTGTTCGCCTTGCGGATAATCGCGTTGCAGGATAAGAGAGTCGCGAAAAAGCTGGCACAATTTAAGAACGAACAAAGGCGTAAGATCCTTGATACAAAGTTGACGGATAAACGGGATTGAAAACCGAGACCATAGAACTTCATCCGCAGTTCCCGGATCCCAAGAAAATAGCCTATTGCGCGAATGTCATCCGCAAAGGCGGCTTGGTTGTTTTTCCGACGGAGACAGTCTATGGCGTCGGCGCGAATCTGGCCAATGAGGCGGCGATGAAGCGTCTTCGGGAGGTTAAAAAACGCGCGCCGGATAAACCGTTCTCCGTTTTGATCTCCCAGGTCGGGCTCATATCCAATTACACTTCGTCTACGGACCCGGCTTTATACAAATTGATCGATACTTTTTGGCCGGGGCCCTTGACGGTCGTGGTGCCGGGCAAGCAGGATGGACAAACTATCGGCGTGCGCATCCCCGACCATCCGATCGCCTTGCGGCTCGTGCAGGATGCGCAGTGTACCATTGCCGCGCCGTCGGCGAATTTTGAGGGTAATCCCGCGCCGACGACCTGTCAGGAGGCGTTGCGGGACCTCAACGGCCTGGTCGATGTCGCCATCGACGGCGGACCGGCGAAACTTGGCATCGGATCTTCGGTTGTTGATC
>Ga0080064_1002461_pt1 | contig 31380 bp, 30 predicted proteins | sample Subgrocontami54m_FD_69260 | JGI IMG/M metagenome (GOLD analysis project Ga0080064, IMG submission 69260) | Subsurface groundwater microbial communities from S. Glens Falls, New York, USA - GMW46 contaminated, 5.4 m (SPADES assembly) (version 2) ...
GCGATGATGGCCAGATTCCTGAGATCGGTACGCTGCTGTGACATAATGTGCCTTCTTCGATGCGGTTATAGACTGCGCCGTGCCCGGCAGTGGGCGGCACGAATGCGGAAAACGTAACGTACGCTCAAAACTCAGTATGGGGAGGCGCGAGAAAGGTCAGAGCCTGAAGGGAAACCGGCTGCGGACCTGCTGGGGCCGTTCGAGCAGATGTGGCGCTTCAAGATGCAACGGCACGAGTCAATCACCTCACGAACTGACGCTAGTATATCGCAAAGGGGCGGGTTCGTCAAACAATTCCAGCGCCGAGCGGGGCGAGACTTTTCGGTTGCGCCATAGACATGCCGGGCGTACTATGCCCAGGTACGCGTGAGCGGTTCAGTCGGCTGTAACACACATGGAGGAGGAAGGATGAAGAAGATCCGATACGTATCGATGCTCGCGACCACCCTGGTGATGATCCTCGCCCTGGCGACAGGGCTTGCGCTGGCTGAGGCGCCCGAAACGGCGCCAGTCAAGGCCAAGGCTGGCGATTCCGCGATTGGTATCGGCTCCACCGTGAAGCTGGAGTATACACTGACCGATGACAAGGGCACACTCCTGGACACCAACAAGGGGAAGGAGCCCTTGGCCTACACCCATGGGCAGGGGCAGATCATCCCAGGGCTGGAGAAGGCGCTCAGCGGCCTGCGCACAGGTGACGCGAAGCACGTCGTTATCCGGCCCGAAGAGGCCTACGGACCCATCAAGCCCGAGGCGATGATTGAAGTTCCCAAAGAACGAATCCAGGCGAACTTGCAGACAGTCGGGGCCCATCTTCTGGGCCAGAACAAGGACGGACAGCCCCTCCATGCCTTCGTGAAAGAGGTCAAGGAGAAGACGATTGTCCTCGACACCAATCATCCGCTGGCGGGCAAGGCCCTGACCTTCGACGTCAAGGTCGTCGAGGTCGAGGCTGCGCAAGAGAAGAAGTAAGCGCTGGCGGGACCAGTCCTCCTGATTTGCCAGTTACCCAGGCACTGGGCATGCAGTGTCCTCCAATAAAAGCCCACCGGCCCTCCGGGGCAAGCAAAGCCCCGAAGGGCCGTTCTGTTTCCTGGGAGCCTGATCCCGCGAGTAGGGAGGCCGTTCGAGGCGGCCACGGTGTTTCTGGATCCTCTGGCGGAGACGCCGTCATGGGGAGGCCGCTGCCGACCCCTAACATGCTCATCCTCGTAGCCCCCACTTTTCTTTTATCCGACTGCTTTTTCGCAACCAGCACAATGCTTGACCGCCTCCGAGGTTTGGAACAAGCATCTCAGTAACTCCTGCCTCTCCGTGGCGAGGGAGGACGGCATGGGCGTTCCCCATGGCATGAGGCTCATCCAACCCGCCCCTCATCAGAGGGCCGCCAGTTGGGTCCCGGCCGTCGTCCACCCTCTACCAGGTTGTTGGTTATCATCCATAGCTAACAACAAGGATATCCAACAGTTGGTTCCTGTCCAGGCGTTGTCGTCAAAGGTATTCCAAGGGGTGCGTCACGAGTATCGCGTTGCATGTCACGCCCCAATATCGTAGAGTCCGTTTAAGAAGTGTCGGCTAATATCTGTTAGCTCAGAGGAACAATGACACCATCTGAAAGAATCACCTGCATCCGGGGGATTGCATCGGCACTTGGCGACGAAGAGTGGGGCTTGATCGATCTCACCCTCAAGCAATTCGGCCTCCCGTGGACGAACTTGTGGCAGGGCTCAGACAAGAAAGTTTACGTCGTAGACATGATTGGTGAGGCCGATGATGACAATCTCCTCGCATTGGGGAAGCACCTCGGTGTGGAGAGTGAACTGGCACAGCTGGCTGCGCCAGCGTTTTGGCAGCCACAAGAACCGCGTGTCTTTATCAGCCACGTGTCGGCATTCAAGAAGGAAGCAGTAGCCTTCAAGGCCAGCATGCGCATGTTCGGCATCAGCGGATTTGTTGCGCATGAGGACATAGAGCCATCGAAAGAGTGGCAAGACGAAATAGAAGTTGCGCTTTCGACCATGGACGCGCTTCTGGCTCTTCTCACGCCCGGGTTCAACGAAAGCAACTGGACGGATCAGGAGGTCGGTGTTGCCATTGGTCGCAGGGTGCCCGTGATCGCCGTCCGCCTTGGCCTTGACCCCTACGGATTGATTGGCAAGTACCAGGCTGTTCAGGGTGCAGGAAGGAAGATATCCGATATCTGCGATGACATCCTCACGATCTACCTTCAGAAGCCTGGGATTGGAACGCGGATAACCGATGCACTTGTGCGCCAACTTGCGGGTTCAGGATCGTGGGCTGAGGCCAAGAGAAACATGGATTACATCGAACGGTGTCAACACTTGAGACCGGAGATGATCAAGGTGATCGAAAAGGCCATGGAGGAGAACTCTCAGGTTTGTGAGGCGTGGGGAGTTCCAGAACGTATCAAGGCACTGATTAGCAGGATGACCGGTCGGGGAGATAGGTAACAAAAAAGTCCGGGGACATGGGTTACACCTTGTGGCGTGTCAGTCTACCGTGTGCATCCTCGATGCGCATGTGTCGTTCATGGAGCCGACCACTCCGCTTCGTGTCGTAGCGGAGTGAATGATCATTGACAAGCTGTAATCGTTCGATTACAATGTTCCCATGTTCTTGATCAAGCCCCTGCCCGAATTTACCGAATGGCTGGACGGTCTGTCCGATGCGTCGGTGCGCGGGGTGGTCGCGGCGCGCATCAAGCGTCTGGAGCGCGGCTTGATGGGGGACGTGGAGCCGGTCGGCGACGGGGTGTCGGAGTTGCGCATTCATTTCGGTGCGGGCTGGCGCATTTATTTCGTGCAGCGTGACGGTCAGTTGATTGTGTTGCTCGTTGGCGGCTCCAAGCGCACCCAGAAGACTGACATCAAGCGCGCCAAGGCATTGGCGGCGCTATTGGACTAAGTGAAGGAGATGACCATGACCCAACGTATCAAGGTGGCTGATTTGCCCGAGTTTGATGCCGCGCCGTATCTCGACAGCGAGGCGGCAGTTGCGGCGTACCTGACGGATATTCTAGAAGCGAACGATTCGGCTTTGCTGGCGTCGGCCTTGGGAGACATCGCTCGGGCGCGTGGCATGAGTGAGATTGCCAAGGCATCCGGACTGACCCGCGAAGCCTTGTACAAGGCGCTCAGACCCAATGCAAAGCCGCGCTACGACACCATCGCTAAAGTCTGTGTGGCGCTGGGGGTGCGGCTGGTGGCACAGGCGATTCATGCTTGAGCCTCTAAAGTCAAGGGCATAACAAATAAGGTTTAGAGCCGTCCGTCGCGACGAGTCCACCCCCAGGGCTTCACTCAAGGTAGACGAGGCCCTGGCGGTCGATCTCCAGAAGGCACACGCGGTTCTCGATCCCAAACTCGTGCCGCCAGCGCTCTCCCATCCGTCGGCCGATCTCCTCGCCATCCCCGCTGGTGAGCGCGAGCAACGAGGAGCCCGCGCCGCTCAAGCAGGTGGCCAGCGCGCCTGCCCGCCGTCCCTCGTCCAGGATCGCCTCCATCCCGGGGAGCAACGCGGCCCGGTACGGTTGGTGGAGGCGGTCTTCAGTCCCTGGCGCGAGCAGTTCCAGGCGATCGGTGGCGAGGCCCGTGAGCAGGAGGGCCAGGCGGGTCAGGTTGAAGACGGCATCAGCAAACGGGACCTGCTTTGGGAGCACCTCCCGCGCGCGCTTGGTGGCGAGTTTGAGGTCCGGGATCACGACCACCGCCTTCAGGTGAGCGGGAACGGGGACCCGGGCGGCCACGACGCGGCCCCCTACGATGGCGGAAGCCGTGAGACCTCCCATCAAGGCCGGCGCCACGTTATCTGGATGCCCTTCGAAAGGGAGTGCTCTGGCCAGGAGCTCATCCGTCGAGAGCTCGACGCGGGCCAGACGGGAGGCGGCAGCAATCCCGGCGAGGCAGGCCGCGGCGCTGCTGCCAAGGCCGCGCCCCAGCGGGATCCGGTTGATCTGGCGCACCCGCAGGCCGGAAGGCTGGAGGCCCAAGTCCCGCAGCGTCTCCTGCGCTGCTCGAACCGCAAGGTTCCGCTCACCCGCCTGCTCCAACTCGGCCTTCCCCTCGCCCTCGACTTGAAGCTGAAGCCCCTCAGCCTCGTCACTAAGCTCTACCTCGTTGTACAGGCTCAGCGCCATCCCTAGCGTGTCAAACCCTGGTCCAAGGTTCGCCGTTGAGGCTGGCACCCTCACTCTTATCCGTCGCATCGCCCACTCTCCCCCTATGACTTCCGCATCCCGCATCGGCTGTCCCCACCATATACCGTAATTTGCCAATCACCGCAAGGAGTAGTTGACAGGCAAATCTCCTTGACTCTCGCAGCATTTGACGCTATAAGACGAAAGGTCTTTTGGACGTAAGGAGCGCGACATGCTACAAGGTCGGACCATCGGGTTCATCGGGGCTGGCAACATCGCCGAGGCGATAATCCGCGGCCTGCTTGAAGCCAAGCTGGTGACGGCGGATCAGGTTATCGCTTCTGACATCGTCGAGGCGAAACGACAGCAGATCCACCAGCGCCACGGCATCCAGACGGTGACCGAGGGCCGCGACGTGGGGATGAAAGCCTCGATCCTGATCCTGGCCGTCAAGCCCCAGGACATGGAGACGGCGCTGAAGGGGATTGCCTTTTCTGTGGATCGGACCAAGACGATCATCTCGGTTGCCGCTGGTATCACGATCGCCTTCATCGCCGAGCGCCTGCCCGCCAAGGCGCGGATCATTCGCGCCATGCCCAATGCGCCGGCCCTGATTCTGGCCGGTGCCGCCGGGATCGCGAAGGGCGAGCATGCGACAGCCGAAGACCTGCAGCTCGCAGAGGCGATCTTCGCCGCGGTCGGGAAAGCGGTCGTGGTTGAGGAGAAACACCTGGACGCCGTGACGGGACTGAGCGGCAGCGGCCCAGCCTACGCGTTCCTGTTTATCGAGGCGCTGGCCGACGCCGGCGTGAAGGTGGGGCTTGCGCGGGATGTCGCCAGACTGCTGGCCGCTCAAACCGTCCTGGGCGCAGCAAAGATGGTGCTCGAGAGCGGGCGCCATCCGGCAGAACTGAAGGACATGGTCGCCTCTCCCGGAGGGACGACCATTGCCGGGCTGTATGTCCTGGAGCGCGGCGGATTGCGTGGGACCCTGATAGAGGCGGTAGAGGCGGCCACGATCCGATCCCAGGAACTGGGCAGGAGATAATCACTATGCCGTTCGTCGCCTACTTTATCGATGCATTTGCGTCCATTCTGGGCCAGGTGCTGGGGCTCTACACCTGGGTCCTCATCATCCGGGCGCTCATCTCCTGGGTCAATCCCGACCCCTGGAACCCGATCGTCCAATTCCTCTGCCGCGTCACCGACCCGGTACTGCAACCGATTCAGCGCTTGCTGCCGCCGTGGCGATTGGGGATCGATATCTCTCCCATCGTGGCTATCCTGGCGTGCCAGTTTATCCAGCAGTGGCTTGTGCCCTCCCTCCGTGAGTTGGCCTCGAGACTTCTCTGATGGTTCTGGTTCGGCAGGAGGGCGAGGCAGCCTCCTTTCGTGCCCATCTTCAGCCGAAGGCGTCCCGCGAAGCGATCGTCGGCGAAGCCGACGGTGTCCTGCGGCTCCGGGTGAACGCCCCGCCAGTAGATGGTCGGGCCAACGAGGCCTGCCTCCGCCTGCTTGCCAAAGCTCTTGACCTGCCGGTCTCCCGCCTTCGAATTGCCGCCGGTCAGCATGCCCGCGTAAAAACCATCCAAATCGCCGGAGCTTCCGCCGATCTCATCCGCACCGCACTCCGCAACCTGCTGGAGCACCCAAACCGCTAGCCCCCACTATACTGTCTGAGGGTCCGTGAAGCTGCAGAAGTTGGGCTTGACTCGATCCCGCGTATTTCCTATACTTCTATCGATTTTCGGGGTGTGGAGCGTGCAGCGAACAGGATCGATCCGCTCGCAGCTTCGGACTAACACCCCATGATATACTGCCGGTCTACGGCACATGAAAACCCCCCAACCCCCCTTTCGCAAAGGGGGGACACAGGGGGTTTGTCTGAGGCTGACCGCTGAGGGCTGATTGCTGAACGCTATTTTTTAAGGAACCGAGAAGAGAGGCTCGATGGACCGAAATCTAGCCCTTGAGTTGGTGCGGGCAACCGAGATGGCCGCTATTTCGTCAGCTCGCTGGATGGGGTTAGGCAATCCGAGCGCGGCTGAACAGGCTGCGATCGACGCAATGCGCCATGCCTTCGATAACGTCAGCTTCATGGGTTCTATCGTCATTGGTGAGGGTGAGCGCGGCAAGGCGCCAACCCTCTATGTCGGAGAGGTTCTTGGCCAGGGCGACGCCCCTGAAGTGGACGTGGCGCTTGACGCCGTTGAAGGCGGGGCGATCGTGGCCAATGGCCGCCCGAATGCTATCTCCGTCATTGCCGCCGCTGAGAAGGGGTCGCTGCGCCAGGTGCCGGATGCCCACATGGAAAAGATCGCCGTCGGGCCCAAGGCGGCCGGGGCGATCGACATCACTGCCCCCCCAGAGAAGAATCTCCGCGCCATTGCTGAAGCGATGAACTGTTCTGTAGAAGATCTCACGGTGGTCATCCTTGATCGACCTCGTCATGCCGAACTGGTGAGACAGGTTCGCGGGATCGGCGCGCGCATCAAACTCATTCAGGACGGTGACCTCTCCGCTACTGTGGCTGTAGCGTTCGAAGGGACAGGCGTAGACGTCCTCATGGGGGTCGGGGGGGCGCGAGAAGGCGCGCTCGCGGCGACTGCGCTTCAGTGCATTGGAGGCGACATGCAGGGTCGCCTGAAGCCGCTGACGGAAGAGGAGGCAGAGCAAGCGCTGAGGATGGGGATCCGAGACCTGGATCGGGTATTTACGATCTCTGATCTGACCGGAGGGGGAGAGCGCGACATCATGTTCGCCGCAACCGGGGTGACCGACGGTGATCTCCTGAAGGGAGTTCGCTTCTTCGGCGGAGGAGCCCAGACCCACTCCCTCGTGATGCGCTCCAGGTCCGCGACTGTCCGTTTCATCGAGTCGACCCACCGTTTCGACCGGAAGCCAGTCTCATAGGCCCACGTTGCGTGTTGCCCTTCAGGGCCCTGTTTCCAACAGTTGTGAGGAGGCGTTCGGTCGTCAACCAGCACCGATCTCAGCTTTTTGCTGAGTGCTGTGAGCTGAAAGCTAATAGCTGCGTATGATGAAACTGAAAGGTGTGCGGGGGGCGCCTGACCTCTTGCCTCAGGAGTCCGCGAGGTGGCAGCGCGTCGAAGCGACAACGCGTTCTCTCCTGCAGCGATACGGCTACGCGGAAATCCGGACCCCTGTCTTCGAACGAACGGAGCTATTTGTCCGCGGCATCGGCGAGGGGACCGACATTGTCGAGAAAGAGATGTACACCTTCACCGACCAGGGTGAGGTCAATCTCACGCTTCGACCTGAAGGGACCGCGCCGGTTGTCCGAGCCTACCTCGAACACCAAATGGCCGCCCAGTTCCCCTTGGTGAAGGTGTACTACCTCGGCCCGATGTTCCGTCGGGAACGGCCACAATCGGGACGATACCGGCAGTTCCACCAGATCGGCGTGGAGGCGATCGGCTCTGACCAGCCGGCGGTAGATGCGGAGGTGATCGACCTCCTCTGGGCGCTCATGGTGGAGGAGCTCCGGATTCCCGATCTGCAGCTTCGCCTCAACTCGATCGGTGACGCAGCCTGCCGGCCCACGATCCGAGATCGCCTCCTCCGCTACATGGCAGATCGGTCATCAGGTCTCTGCCCTGATTGCCAAGGGAGGCTGAAGCGCAATCCGCTCCGGATCATGGACTGCAAGCAGGCGGGCTGCCAGAGTCTGGTGGCGGAGGCGCCAAAGCCGCTCGATGGCCTGTGTGAAGCCTGCGCGGCGCACTTCGCCGAGGTTCGGAGTCTGCTGGATATCCTGAAGATCCCCTATACCATCGATGATCGGCTGGTTCGTGGCCTTGAATACTACACGAAAACGGCCTTCGAGGTGATCAACCCCCGCCTCGGCGCTCAGAATGCCCTGGCCGGCGGCGGGCGCTTCGACGGCCTGATTGAGGCGATGGGTGGACCCTCTACCCCAGGGGTCGGCTTCGCGGTGGGACTGGAGCGGGTCATGGCCTCTCTTCCGTCAGCCCCAGAGGAGGGTGCCCTGCATGGGGTCTACGTTGCCACAATAGGCCAGGAGGCGCAGCGAACCGGGATGGGGCTCCTGCAGGAGCTGCGTCGCCGTGGCGTGCGGGGCCTGATGGATCTCGAGGCGCGCAGCCTCAAAGGTCAGATGCGCCAGGCGAACAAGGAGCGGGTCCGGTACTGCTTGATCCTCGGCGAAGAGGAGCTCAGGCAAGGCCAGGTGGCTCTGCGGGATATGGTGAAAGCCGACCAGATCTCCGTGGCGCTGGAGCATATTGTCGAGCATCTGGTGGGACTGGAGGCGGTGTGTGAGCGCGAGCATGGGACTCCTTAAGCGGACGGAATACTGCGGCCTGTTGGGCCCGCGGCACGTGGGGGAGTCTGTGGTGCTGATGGGCTGGGTGCATCGGCGACGTGACCACGGCGGTCTCATCTTTATCGATCTTCGGGATCGCGAAGGGGTTGCCCAGACGGTCTTCAACCCCGAGTTTCACCCGGAGGCCCATGAGGTGGCCCGACGGATGCGCGCCGAATTTGTGGTGGCGATTCGCGGCAGGGTCCAGGCGCGCCCGCCGGGAGCCGAGAACACCGCGCTTCCCAGCGGGGCTATTGAGGTCGTAGTGGAGGAGGCGCAGATCCTCAATGAGGCCAAGCCGCCTGTCTTTCCGATTGAGGAGCAGACTGATGTGGCTGAGGAGATTCGGCTGACGTATCGGTACCTGGACCTCCGTCGCCCTTCGATGCTGCGCAACCTGCGCCTGCGTCACAAGGCGTCTCAAGCGGTCCGCGGCTATCTGGACCGACACGGATTTGTTGAGGTGGAGACCCCTGTGCTGACCCGGAGCACGCCAGAGGGGGCTAGGGACTATCTGGTCCCGAGTCGGCTGAATCCCGGAGAGTTCTACGCCCTGCCGCAGTCGCCCCAGCTCTTCAAGCAGCTTCTTATGGTCGCAGGGATCGATCGGTACTATCAGATCGTCAGGTGCTTTCGGGACGAGGACCTGCGGGCCGACCGGCAGCCGGAGTTTACCCAGATCGATCTGGAGATGTCATTTGTGGATCGAGAGGATGTGCTTGGGGTGACGGAAGGGCTGGTGACGGCACTCTTTGAAGTAGCCGGCAAGCCTTCCCTGCCCAGACCCTTTCCGCGACTCACGTACGCCGAGGCAATCGACCGGTTTGGTCTCGATGCGCCGGACACCCGGTTCGGGATGGAGCTTGCTGACCTGACCGAGATGTTGCGCGGGGTGGAGGCAAAGGCGTTCGCCGAGCCGATTGCGCAAGGTGGCGCGGTGAAAGGGATGAACGTCAAAGGGTGCGGCTCATTCTCCAGGACGCAGATCGATGGGCTGGTTGACTGCGCTAAGGGGTTTGGGGCCAAGGGCCTGGCCTGGTTCAAGGTTTCCGTGGATGGGGTCCAGTCGCCCCTGGCCAAGTTCCTCGGGCCGACGATCCTTGAACGCCTTGCTGAGCGACTGAAAGGGGAGGCAGGGGATCTCTTGTTGCTGATTGCCGATCAGCCGATGACGGCGGCCGGGGTGCTGGGGCGTCTTCGGGTCAAATTGGGCCGTGAGTTGAAGCTGATCGACGAGAGCACGCTTGCGGTCACCTGGGTCATCGACTTTCCGCTCCTTGAATACGATCCCGAGCAAGGGCGGTGGCAGGCGATGCATCACCCCTTTACATCACCACTGGACGAGGATCTGCCACTCCTTGGCGCCGATCCCGGGAGGGTCCGTGCCAAGGCCTATGACCTGGTCGTGAACGGGCAGGAGCTGGGCGGCGGCAGCATCAGGATCCACCGCCGGGATGTTCAGAGCCAGATGTTCGCCGCCTTGGGGATCGGTGAGGATGAGGCGAGGGCCAAGTTCGGGTTTCTCATGGAGGCGCTTGAGTACGGCGCTCCACCCCATGGCGGGATCGCCTTCGGCTTCGATCGGATCATTACGCTGCTCGCTGGGGCCACCTCGATTCGAGACGTCATTGCCTTCCCCAAGACCCAAAAGGCGCAGGATCTAATGACGAAGGCCCCCTCGCCCGTCGACTCGAGGCAGCTCAGGGATCTGAAGATCAAGCTGGATCTCGATTGAGGAGCGGCTTTTAGCCACAAGCTGACTGCTGACAGCTGAACGCTGGCGAAGCTGTCGCTGTTGACAGGTCCACGGGGCGGAGATATGCTTGGTGTAGGCCGAAGGAGCAGCTTGAAGCTGTCAGCCTTCAGCGACAAGAGGGTCGCAAGTTGCGACGGCTGATCGCTGAGTGATGAGTAGCGAAACGGAGAGATGACGAGGGAGCAGGTTCTACCGGAACAAAAGGTCTCCCTGCCCATCGGGGAAGAGATCCAGCAGCTTTTTGGTCGCAAGGACGAGGTCAGGAAGCTCATCGAAGAGGCCTTGCAGGTCAAGCTGATCGCGCGAGATGGTCTCGTGAGCATCCAGGGTGAGGCGTCAGATGTGGCTGTCGGAGAGCAGGTCGTATCGGAGCTGATTTCGGTACTGACGCGCGGCGAGCGTGTCACCCCTCAGGACGTGAAGCTGGCCCTGCGGCTCTTCATCAAGAAAGAGAAGGAGGAGTTCAGACAGATCCAGGGTGAGGTGATCGAGGTTTCGCCAAAGAAGCGGCCGGTCCGGCCAAAGGGCCCAGGCCAGCGAAGCTACATCGAAGCCATCCGCCATCACGACATCGTCTTCGCCATAGGGCCGGCCGGGACCGGCAAGACGTATCTGGCCATGGCTATGGCCGTGTCAGCCCTCCTGAGGCACGAGGTCAGCCGGATCATCCTGACTAGGCCCGCCGTGGAGGCGGGGGAAAAGCTGGGTTTTCTTCCAGGCACGCTCTATGACAAGATCAACCCCTACCTTCGACCTCTGTACGACGCGCTCTACGATATGGTCGAGCTAGAGCGCGTCACCCGTCTGATTGAGATGGGCACCATCGAGATTGCCCCCCTGGCCTTTATGCGAGGCCGGACCCTGAACGATGCGTTCATCGTGCTGGACGAGGCCCAGAACACGACCCCAGAGCAGATGAAGATGTTTCTGACACGCCTTGGCTTCGGTTCAAAGACCGTCATCACGGGGGACATTACCCAGGTCGATCTGCCCACCGGCAGACTCTCCGGCCTGATCGAGGTGCAGCGCATTCTGAAAGGGATTGAGGGGATTAAATTCGCCTATCTCGGCGAGGAGGACGTGGTGCGTCACGAGTTGGTACAGCAGATTGTCAGGGCCTACGAAGCGTACCAGACCTCCACCCTACCAGCCGAGGGGCGATAGGAGGGCGCCAGATGGCGCCCCATAGGACCGGCAGCGGCCCCATCACCAGTGTGCAGTCGTCGGCGACGCGCCGGCTATTGAGCACTCCGCGCCTGGTTTCCTCCTGGTTCCATTGGGCCACTGGGCGCCTCGAGCACCATCCATGGGGGCTCCATGCGCTCTCCGGTCTGACTGTCCTCGCGATTATCCTCCTCATCGCGTCTTCCCCGGCGCTCCCGGCCGGCATCCTTCCGCTCCTCGGGATCTGCCTTCTGGTCAGCTTCCTGCTTGGGAGCCTCTGCCTGTACATCTGGACGCTCCAGTCCAAGGAGATGCGGCAGCCGAAGAGCCTGTTCCTGCTCGCGTCGGTGATCTTATTGACGGTGGCTGTCACCCGCTCGTTTTTCTTCTTTATTCCCTCCGTCCACCATGCACTCCCCAATGTGCCTGCAAGCGCCCTCGAATACTCGATCCCTGTCGCCCTGGGAGGCCTGCTCCTGGCGCTCCTTTTTAACAGCCGCCTGGCCTTTGCGAGCGCCCTCGCCATCAGTATTCTCACCTCCCTCTTGGCGGCTGACGGGTTCCGCTTCTTCCTGTATAGCCTTGTGAGCAGCTTTACTGCAATCTTCACCCTCGTTGGTCAGAAAGATCGGGCTGCCCTGCTCAAAGCGGGGGCGGCTGTCGGGCTAGTCAACCTCTACGCCATCTTGGCCTGGTCGTTGCTCTCCGGGGCCACAGAGCGGCTTGGCTTTCATCTGCTATGCGGCCTTGTCAGCGGGCTATTCGTTGCGATTCTGCCGCTCGGCCTGCTCCCACTGTTCGAATATCTGTTCGAGGTGGCCACCGATTTTCGATTGCTGGAACTGTGCAATCTGAACCATCCCCTCTTGAAGGAGCTGATACTCAAGGCCCCGGGCACCTACCACCACAGTATCATGGTGGGCACCCTGGCCGAGGCGGCCGCTGAGGCGATCGGCGCGAATACCATGCTGTGCCGAGTAGGCGCGTATTACCACGACATCGGGAAAATCACCAAGCCTTCGTACTTCGTCGAAAATCAGCAGAATGCGAAGAATCGGCACGAGAAGCTAGGTCCGAGCCTTAGCAGCTTGGTGATCGTGTCCCACGTGAAGACGGGTATTGAGTTGGGCAGGGCCTACGGCCTTCCCAAGACCGTGCTAGAGATGATCCCGCAGCACCACGGCACCCGGCTCATTCTCTTCTTTTACCATAAGGCCAAGGATGCCGAAGAAAGCGACCAGGGCGAGGTTCAGGAAGAGAAGTTCCGGTATCCGGGCCCCAAACCCCAGACCAAAGAGGCGGCTATTCTGATGCTGGCCGACGCCGTCGAGGCAGCGTCGCGGACCCTTGCCGAGCGGACACCGGGGCGGTTCCAGGCGCTGGTTGCGAAGATCGTGAATGCCGTTTTCGCGGATGGGCAACTCCGCGAATGCGAGCTGACCTTCAGCGAACTTCGCCTCATTGAGGAGAGTTTCGTTCGGATTCTTTGCGGCATCTACCACCGACGGGTGGAGTATCTGGGATTCGCCTTTGAGGAGTCTGCCGGTAGAAGGGGGGCGAATGGCACTACAGGTCATAAACCGACAAAGGAAGATCAGGCTCGACACGAGATTTCTAAAAAAGGTCGGGCAGGCTACATTGGCCACAGTGGGGGTTGAAGGAGCGGAGTGCGGACTGTTGGTGGTGGGCGACCGGACCATGGCTCGTCTGAACCAGCGGTATCGAGGGATGGCCCACAGCACCGACGTCCTGTCGTTTCCGATGCGCGAGGGGCCGTTTGCGTCGCTCTCGCCGAATCTGCTCGGGGACGTGGTGATCTCGGCCGGAACGGCCGATCGACAGGCTGCAGCGGCTGGCCGCTCTCTTCGAGACGAGTTGGCCGCGCTCCTGATCCATGGTATCCTACACCTCCTCGGCCATGACCATCAGACGCCGTCTGAGGCGAAGAGAATGAAAAGGCTCGAAAGGCAGCTCGGCCTCCCGTTCATTGAGACAGAAGGTGGATAAGCGTGGTGGCTCGTTGAATCCATTTCGATGTGCGCTTGAAGGGATCGAAGATGCAATCTCGACGCAACGGCACCTGCGCATCCATGTTGTTGTGGCCGGCTTCGTCGCGCTGTTCGGGCTGCTGCTAGGGTTATCGTATGTCGATCTCCTACTGCTGCTCATGGCCATTGCGCTTGTCGTCATCACAGAGCTCCTCAATACCGCAGTGGAGTTGACCGTGGACCTCGCATCGCCTGGCGTGAGCTCGATTGCTAGACAGGCAAAGGACATCGCAGCCGGCGCAGTCCTGATCGCTGCTTTGGTCTCGGCTGCTATCGGCATCATCATCCTTGCGCCTCCGCTGTTTCGCGCCATCGTCGCAAGTCCATTTTCAGCAAAGTCGGCTATGCTGGCGGTGACTGCCCTCGGACTGGGGGGAAGCATTTTCACCGCGTTGTTGCCACGCCGCTGCAGGCAGGACCCTTCCAGCGAATTAACCTCCAGGCAAAGATGACCATCGGTTCGAGGCCGCAAATCACCGGGGGTTGGATGTGAGTAGTTATAAATCCGGTTTCATTGCCATCGTTGGACGTCCCAACGTGGGAAAATCGACCCTCATGAACCGCCTGCTGGGACAGAAGGTTTCGATCGTGTCTCCAAGACCGCAGACGACCAGGGCAAAAATTATGGGGATCAAGAATTTACCTGAAGCGCAATTGATCTTCCTGGATACGCCAGGGATCGACAAGTCGGGCGGGTACTTTCACCGGCTGATGGTGAAGACGGCCATGAACAGCCTGGAGGGGGCGGACTTGATCCTCTGGATGGTGGAGGCTCCCGATCCACTCTCCCGGGACGATAAGTTGATCCTAGAGAGCCTGAAGAGCGTCAAGTCTCCGATCCTTCTCGCCATCAATAAGGTCGATCTCGTTGAGAAAGAAAGGCTGCTGCCCACCATCGATCGCTTTCGGGCACTGCTGCCATTTGCCGAGATCGTTCCCATCTCCGCCGCTGAAGGTGACAACGTTGTGCTCCTTGAGTCGCTGCTGGTCCAATACCTCCCGGAGGGACAGCCCCTTTATCCCCTTGATCAGTTAACTGACCAACCCGAGCGGTTCATCATCGCCGAGCTGATCCGCGAGCGAGTCTTTCGCTTGGTCTACCAGGAGGTGCCGTATGCGGTGGCCGTTTTGGTAGAGCAGGTGAGGACGCGGGAAGGGCGGGCGCTCACCGACGTCGAGGCGACCATTTATGTTGAGAAGGATTCGCAGAAAGCGATCATAATCGGGCGCGGGGGGGCAATGCTGAAGAAAATCGGGGAGTTAGCCAGACCGGAGATCGAGAAGCTGGTCGGCACCCAGGTTTTCTTGAAGCTGTGGGTCAAGGTTCGCAGCGACTGGCAGAAGGATGATGAGGCACTAAAACGACTTGGCTATCTGCAACCGTAACATGTGCGAAGTGCGCCCCGCCCCCCGCACCCTTTGGTAGACCCATGCCACTGCACACAACCGAAGCGATTGTGATTGGCGGACACAATCTTGGCGAGGCAGACCGGATTATTCCGTTCTTCACGAGGCAATTGGGGAAGGTTCGGGCAGTGGCCAGTGGGGCAAGACGGATTCGTAGCCGATATGGCGGGAGCCTCGAGCTGTTCACGCTCGGACAGCTCGTCTTCTTCGAGTGGCCTAATCGGACCCTCCACAAGATCAACGAGTTCTCGGTTGTCGAACCGTTCGCCGAGCTCAAAGTAGATCTGCGGAGACTGGGCCGGGGGGCCTACCTCGTGGAGTTGGCAGGTGCATCCGTCGAGGAAGATGAGCCAAACGAGGAGATCTTCCTCTTGCTTCGGGATGCCCTTACGCTGCTCGTCTTACATGATGATCCGCGACTTCTCAGGGCCTTTGAAATCCGCCTCCTCAGGATTGTCGGATACCTTTTGGAGCTCTATCGTTGCCTGGTATGCCGGTCTACGCTAGAGCATAGCGCTGAATCCGCCATCAGTCCAACTCGCGGTGGGCTGGTCTGTTCCAGGTGTCGGCCACGAGCGCAAGACAATTTACCTATCTCTTTGGAATCATTGGTATTCCTACGCTCAGTTCTGCATGGCGGGCTGGAACAGTCGCTTGCTTCGCCTCTTTCCCATCCTCACATTATCAGCCTTCAAGAGGTCTTGAGAGTATGCATTGCGCACTTTTTCGGTAAAAGACTTCGGTCTATTGCCTTCCTAAACCTCGTTGAATAGGGCGTTATCGGCTCATTTTTGAGAAAATAGCGGTCAGCAATCAGCCGTCAGCCCTAGAGAACCCCCCCGGTGCCCCCCTTTGCGAAAGGGGGGTTGGGGGGGATTTTCGTGATGCATGGGTGGCCCTAGGGCCATGACTATTAGTCGGATGTATGCGGGCTAGTCTCGCTGCGACAGTCGCGTGAAGGAGGCGTATATGCGGGCGCTGTGTGTGAATAGTGCGCGCCCGGTCGAAGATCATCCACTCATGCTGGTCGAGCTGCCGGCGCCGATCCCTGGTCCAGGTGAACTCCGCCTGCGGGTCCAAGCCTGCGGTCTCTGCCGGACCGACCTACACATCATCGAAGGCGACCTGCCCCTCCCCACGCTCCCCATCGTGCCCGGCCATCAGATCGTCGGCACCGTCGATCAGGTCGGAGAGGGCGTAACGCACTTTCAGGCTGGCGATCGGCTGGGCGTTCCTTGGCTGTACTCCACCTGTGGCCGGTGCGCCTTCTGTCGGCGCGACCAGGAAAACCTCTGCGACGCAGCCCGCTTTACCGGCTACCATGTGAATGGGGGGTATGCGGAGTTCGTGGTTGCGCCAGAGGCATTCGCGTATCCGCTCCCGACCGACATCTCGACCGCCCACCTGGCCCCCTTACTCTGCGCAGGGGTCATCGGCTTCCGTGCCTTGCGACTGAGTGAGGTCAGGCCCGGCGAGCGCCTGGGGCTGTATGGGTTCGGCGGCTCGGCTCACATTGCGATCCAGGTTGCGGTCCACTGGGGATGCGAGGTCTATGTCTTTACCAGGAGTGAGGCGCACTGCGCCCTGGCCCGACAGCTAGGCGCCTACTGGGCTGGCCAGGCCGAGGACGACCCGCCTGAACTGCTCGATAGCGCGGTCATCTTTGCGCCTGTCGGGCAGCTGGTGCAGCAGGCGCTCCGGGTCCTCAGGAAAGGGGGTACGATTTCGCTTGCCGGCATCACGATGAGTCCGATTCCGGAGCTTGACTACGCCCTGCTGTACCAGGAGCGAACTGTCCGGAGTGTGGCCAACAGCACCCGACAGGATGTGCGTGATCTCCTGCGCCTGGCAGTGGATATCCCGATCCGAACCGAGGTCCGCGTCTTCCCCCTCGAAGAGGCCAATCACGCCCTCCAACTCCTTAAGCAAAGCCGGCTCAGTGGAGCCGGCGTCCTGGCTATCTCCTAGTGCCACCTGTTTTGGGTTTCATGTTCCCCGTTGACAGGTGGGGGGATTTGGTATACGGTAATACCTTACCGGAGAAGGTGAGAAATGGAGACGACAACTTCTGGTCGGAGCGCAGTACTAGACATCAAGGAACCCATGCACGAGTGTGCTGAATCGCAGCAGACCCTTCTTCTCCCTCAAGCTCATAAGTACAGGGCCCTTCGGGTTGTCCTTATCAAACCCTCACAATACGATGATGACGGGTACGTGATTCGCTTTTGGAAAGGCGTACTGCCCAGCAATACCCTCAGCGTACTCCGCGGCTTAACCGAAGACATCAAGGCGCGCCGTGTCCTTGGCGACATCGCTATCCAGGTCGACACTATTGATGAGGTGGCGGAAAAGGTGCCCGTGGAGCAGATCGTCAAATGGAATCGCCATCCCTTCACTAAGCTGGTGGTGTGTCTAGTTGGGGTCCAGACCACCCAGTTCCCGAGGGCGCTCGCTCTGGGGAAGCAGTTCCGAGAGTACGGGATTGACGTCATGATTGGCGGATTCCACACGAGCGGAACCATCAATATGCTCGGCGATCAAGGGCCGGACATCCAGGAGCTCTATCGAGAATCAATCGTAGTCGTCTCCGGCGAGGTCGAAGGACACTGGGAGGGGATACTGGCCGATCTCCTCAACGGACAATTGAAACCCCTTTACTCCTTTGCCCAGGACCTCAAGAGCCTGGTAGACATCGAAAAGGCCCCCCTACCTGTCATCAGTCCCAAAACAATGAAGCACTTTGCCAGGCCCAACTTCGGGACGGTTGAAACCTCTCGAGGCTGTCCTTTTTCGTGCAACTTCTGTACTATCATCAACGTGCAGGGCCGGATGATGCGGGAACGCGCTCCGGAAGCTATTACGGAGCTCATCCGGAAAAATTTCTCTGAACGCGGCATCAACTTCTACTTCTTTACCGACGACAACTTTGCCCGGAAGAAGTGGTGGCGCGAGACCTTTGAGGCGATCATCCGGCTGCGAGAGGAAGGGATCAAAATCACCTTCATGATGCAGGTGGACCTGGCCCGTAAACCGCAGGACTTCGTACGCCTCGCAGCCGAGGCCGGATGCACCCAGGTGTTCGTTGGCATGGAGAGCGTCAACCCTGACAACCTCAAGGTCCAAGGCAAGGGACAGAACAAGGTTGAGGAGTACCAGGCCATCATTCGCGAGTGGCACGATGTCGACGTCGTTGTCCACGTAGCCTACATCATCGGCCTGCCCTTCGACACGAAGGCGCAGGTGGCCCTCGATATCCAGTATCTAATAGATGAGATCCAGGCGGATCAGGTCTCCTTCTTTATGCTGACCCCGATGCCGGGCGCCCAGGATCATCGAGAGATGATGGAACGCGGGGAGTGGATGGACCCCGATTTCAACAAGCGGGATTCGTTTCACCCCACGACTACACATCCCCATATGACTGCCGAGGAGTGGACTGCCGCGTATGAATCGGCCTGGAAGTCGTTTTATAGCAAAGAGAACCTTGCAAAGGTCCTCTCTCGCTGGAGCCACGACCCCAAGTCGTACTGGAACCTCTTTAATGTGTACTTGTGGTACAAGAACGCTGCGCTGATCGAGAAGCAGCACCCGATGGTTGCCGGCTTTTTCCGCCTGAAGGACCGGCTTACACGGAGACCGGGGTTTTCGATCGATCCGTTGCCGGTTCATCGCTGGAAGCGCACGAAAGAGGTGTGCCGTCTGTTCGTGGCGTGGGCCCGCTTCATAAAGGAGATGGAAGAGGTATGGCTCCAGACCCGTCCGCGCAGTGAAAAGGAAAGGCAATTTTTCGACGAGGTTCAGCGAATCCAGGGAGAGATCTGGCAGACCTTGAAGATCGCGGAGTGGCAAAAGACGTATAGCGATGTCAAGACAGCGATGCCCGCCAAGGTCCGGGCCCTGCTCGATCCCTTTGAAGATCTCTCCTCCAAGATGTTGCTCAGCCGCAACGACCTGAATGCGTTCCTGAAGAAGTGGGGAAGCCTTCAGGCCAAGATCCAGGCACTCCATTGCGGTTGGGCATGGGGGGACGGACCTGCCAAGAAATGGCTTGAACATCTCCATGCTCTCCATCGAGACGCCTGGCAGAGCGTGAAGGTCCGCGAATGGCAAGAGGTCTACTCCGGCTTCAAGGGGAGGCTCCCGTCGAGACTGGATTTACTCTATGCCAGGTTTGATGCCTTGAGCAATCGAATGGTCTGTTCCCGCCAGGATCTCAATGCGTTCCGTATCAGAACACGGGGGCACCTGAGCGGGATGCGATTCTGGCACATCCATCCTTTCAGGCTTGCGGGTACCTTTTTCAAGGAGTTTCTGCTGATCATAGCGTTCGCTCGGAGCGTCTTCGCATCGTTTCGCTCGTCACTGCCGAGGGCGATGCAGCATTGACGTGATGTGCGGCGGTCGTCATCTCGAAGCGTTTCGGCCTCGCCTTGACGTAATTTGGCGTCATCATCTTGACAATGCGGAACAAGTATGGTTACATGTCAGCGATTTTGGGGACAGGCTTCTCACGGCAGGTTCACTGATGGCCGTGTAGTCTTGCTGCTATGGAATACAGGGGTGCGAACGGGGAGTCGCATACGTAAGCAGGGATGAACAATCTCTCTGGTTCGTCTGGGTGTCACAATCGTGGTCACCTTCTGGTGGTCCTGAGAGAGCTATGGAAAAGGAGGGACGAAGGAAGTGAGAGTAAAAGGCAAGATAAAGTGGTTCAATGACAGTAAGGGATACGGCTTTATTGAGCGACCGGATGGCGATGACGTCTTTGTACATTTTTCCGCCATCCAGGGCTCCGGCTTCAAGACGCTGGCTGAGGGTCAGGAGGTCGAGTTTGATGTCGTCGATGGTCCAAAGGGGAAACAGGCCGAGAACGTCGTCGGGCTTTAACGCCGATCCTCGGTAACGAACAAAAAGCCCCCGCGAGGAAACTCGCGGGGGCTTTTTGTTGAATGCTGATCGCTCAGTTTTCTGCCTGGTTGATGGCCGAGAGGAGCCAAGGGTTCGGCCCGACCGGGCGCGTGACGGTCCAGAACTCCTCAAACTTCACAGGATTAGTCCGGCTTCCTTCCACAACCTGGGAGGTCCCTTCGTCCACTGTGTAATCGAGGAGGTTCGCCAAGAATCGGACAGTGACATAGTCCTGCCCTTTTTCCTGCCACACTTCGGTCAGTTCGACGGAGCGGACGGCGATATTCTCCAGGCGGTTGATCCTCCGTTCTGTCTTGAGCCGCCCCACGTCCTCTGCAAGCTGGGAGTACATCTGGGGCGTGAGGATCGCGCGGACCGATTCAAGATCGCGATTCCCCCAAGCCGCCTGGACCTTGAAAAAGAGATCGGTGCACGCCTCTCGAAAGCGCCCCTCCTCAAAACCAGGGTCCATCTGGCGGATATACGCCAAGCCCTGGTCCAGATCGGTTTCTTGGGCCATTGTTGCTTGCGAAGCCGCCCCCTGGTAGCGCTCCGGCTCACGTTCACCCAACTCCACACGCTGATATGGCCCCTCGGTTGGCGCCGGCTGCGACCTCTGCTTCACCACCCAATAGATCGCCAAGCCGATCGCGGCCAGGATCACCAGGTCCATCAAGCCGAACCCCCCACCCATGCCGCCATAGCCACCGAAGCCCAGGCTCCGGAACAACATTCCGCCGAGAAACCCGCCGAGCAGACCTCCCGCCATGCTCCGCATGAACCCACCTCCTCCGAATGGAGCAGGCGCCGGGGCCGCGAGCGGAGACTGCGGCGCGGGCCGTGGCTGAGCGGGGGCAGTTGGCCTGTAATAGCTGCGGCTCGGGCTGGAGAAGCTGCGAGAGCCACGGCTCCCAAAGCTGCCGCCACCACCTGCCCGTGCCCACACATCGAGCTCTGTGGCCAGCAGCGCGAAGACCACCGCAAGAACGATTAACCCTAAGCACTGTCCATACTTCCGTATCATGTATCTCCTCCTGTTGCTAAACCCTACTCCGTGGGTATTATATCAACCTATTATCAGTGATCCTCCCTAGCGGTGCAAGCAAAAAGCGGTTTTATCGCCGCTGACGGAGCAGATCAAAAATGAGCCGATAGATTTTCCATGCGGTTCTTTCCCTCACGACCCAGGGCCTCCGCCAGTACGAGGCTTTCCGTGTGAGGGAGAAAGGGAGCAGGAGTTTGATCTGACCCTAGGGTTACTTGCGTGGCGACTCGCCCTCCATGGGGGTCAGAGGTCGATCCCTCGGGCTGGGCGATCCAACGCTCTGGCCAGAACCGGGCGGAAATCCCCGACGACGCTGTCAGAGGTCATAGATAACGCTACGCATCTCGGTCTCAAACCGATCTTCGAACAAGGCAAAGCGGGCTTGTTGCTCCGGACTCAAGATCGACCGCAGTCCTCCTCTGATGGCTTGCTCATGCCCCCTGAAGTCGGTCTCAGCGCGATCCAACTGGTCGAGCCTCGTCTTGATCTCCTCATCTCGCAAGGGCCGCTGCTTCAAAAGCTCTGCCATCTCATTCCGGAGCAAGCGCTGCCGCCTCTGAAATTCGCGGCGTGAAGCCTCCAATTGGGCCAGTTTCGGAAAGAGCTTGGCGGCTTGATCCTCGTCCAGGTTGAGCGCCTCGGTCATCTTCCAAATCTTGATTGCCTCGATCAAGCGCCTTCCTTCCGGTACGCCAGGTGACTTTGGGGCAGCAGGCGCGAGCGGCTGCGCCACGGCTTCAGAGACCGGGCTAAGCAGCCAGAGCAGCCCCACAGCGGCCACCGTAACAGACCAAGGCCAGACCGAGCATCGCCCCTGCAATTGTTTCATGACTTTGACCATCCAAGATGACTCAGGTGATCCAGCAGGACCTGCCGCTCCTTCTCATCGAGCGAGGCGAGCGAGTCTGATGGGTCGGCCTCTGGGCGCAGGACCCAGGCCGTTTCGAGTCGATCCGCAATCTCATCCACCCAGCGGAGCCGCTGAATCGCTTCCACCAGGATCGAGGGCTCATCAACAACCTCTCCAGCCACCACGAACGGCTCGCCAAGGCGTTGATTCCCGTCATCGGGACGTGTTGCCATCGCCACATTGTAGTCCCCACCATTCTGGCCCACGGTCTTTTCCGTAGAAATTGGTGTCATCTGGCGATCCGCCCTTATGGGCAAGAAGCCTGGCAACCGGACGACGATAAAAATTGAAACGGCCGCCACCGCCAAGCCGGCGATGAGGCGGGGCCGGAAAGCAAACCACGACCCTACGCCAGCCAACCAGGCGGTGGATGTTGGCTGGCCCCTATAGGTCTCCTGCTCGATTCGATGCTTCAGCGAAGGCAGGAACTCTTCCCAAAAGCCCGGCGACGGATCAGGAACCGGGTCGGCCTGCACAAGCGCCAAGAGATCGTGATACGCGGAGCGCTCAGCGGCGCACGTCGCACAGTCATGAAGATGCGTGAGGACCTCAGCGCGCTGCGCTGGTGGCAGATCCTCCTCGATCAACTCGATCAGCTTGCACTCAACTTCCTCACATCGCATGGCGACGCTGATCCTTTCCCCCCTTACGCGCCTTCGCGCCAGCTTGCGCCGTAGCGCTTGCACTGCATGAAAATAGTGTACCTTGGCCGTAGCCTCGGAGACCCCCAGGATTTCGGCGATCTCCCGGTGTGCGAGGTGATGATGGACGCGTAACGTCAGGCTCGCCCGCTGTTGCGTGGGAAGGGTCTCGATGGCACGGACAAGCGCATCCGCCCGCTCCTTTTCCTCTAGCCGAGCGAGCGACCCTTCCGATGAATCGACCGGATCAGGATGCTGGTCAACCGTGGCATAGAGGGAACGGGAGACCCGGCTCAAATGGTTGAGGCAGAGGTTCACGACGATCCGGTACATCCACGTAGAGAGGCTGGAGCGACGATCAAACCGACCTAAGCTCCGATACACCTGCAAGAAGACCTCCTGCGACACGTCCCGCGCATCCTCCGCATTCCTGGTCATCCGATACGCCAGATTGTACACCTCCCGCTGGCGCCTCTGGACCAGCTCATCGAACGCTGCCCCATCGCCCCGCAAGAATCGATCGATCAGTTCAAAATCCGCCTCGCGCAAGGCCTTCGTCTCTCACCGAGAGTCATCCCCCGTCCGACCGGCCCAGCCCAGCAACGGTGCTCTTGCAGGGCACGTTACCAGATTCTATTTCTTAGAACGGCTCAGTCGCCTGAACGTTTAATGCTCGGCCTTACTTCTTCCGGCGCTGGTGTCTGGTTCGCTTCAGAAGTTTCTTATGTTTGTGCTTACTCATCTTTTGCCGACGCTTCTTGACCACACTTCCCACTCACATCCCTCCTTTCTGTCCTTACGTCTGCTCAGTCAATTCGCTCTCCAGAGTTGTGGAAGCGGTCTTCGTATCCCGTTTGATCTGAAATTTCTCCAGACGATACTGCAGTGTCCGGTAGCTCAAGCCCAGGAGGCGCGCCGCCTTAGTAATCACCCAATCAGACTTTTCCATGGCCTGCTGGATCAAGTCACGCTCCAGTGCCTCAAGGTGGATCCCCTGCTCGGGAATCTCGATCGCGAACTTGCTGTCAGAGGTACTCGATGGGGCAAGCTGGACCGGGAGGTTAAAGAACCGAACCTCAATAGGAAGATCGTAATGCTTGATCTCAGGTCCTTCGGAGAGCAGGCTTGCCCGCTCGACCACCGCCTCTAGTTGCCGGACATTACCAGGCCAGTGGTAGTTCATGAGGAGCCGCATCGCCTCGTTGCTGATCCCTTGGCTTGGTTTCCCAGTACTCTCACCGTGCGCTTTGATGAAATACTCGACGAGTTGAGGGATGTCGGTGCTTCGCTCGCGGAGGGGTGGGATCACAATGGAGACAACGTTTAGCCGATAGAACAGATCCTCCCGGAGGAGCCCGTCTTTGACCGCCTCCACAGGATCCCGATTGGTCGCGGCGATGACGCGAACGTCAACGTCGATCTCGTGTTTCCCCCCTAGCCTTCTGAACGTCTCTCCCTGCAGGACACGCAGGAATTTAGCCTGAGTCGGCAGTTGCATCTCGGCGACCTCATCGAGGAAGATCGTCCCACCATCCGCTAGCTCAAAGCAGCCGGCCCTCCGCTCCACTGCCCCTGTAAACGAGCCTCGCTCATGGCCGAAGATCTCGCTCTCCAACAGACTCTCAGGGATGGCCGCGCAATTCACAGCGATAAATGGGCGATCTTGGCGCCGGCTTTGTCGATGGATGATCCGGGCGATCAGCTCCTTCCCGGTCCCACTCTCCCCGATGAGGAGTACCGTGGAGTTGCTGTTCGCGACCTTGCCGATCTTTTCGAAGACCTCCTGCATTCGGAAGTGGCTACCCACGATCCCTTCGATGCGAAAACGCTCCTCCACCTGCTGTCGCAAGAGCCTGTTCTCCCGGCTCAACTGGATCCGCTCGAAGGCCCTCCGCACGGTAAGCAGTAGCTCCTCTCGCTCCAGCGGTTTCGTCAGGTAGTCGAAAGCACCCCGCTTCAGCGCCTGCTCAACCGAATCGAGCGAGCCGTAGGCGGTCATCAGGATGACCAAGGTGGGTGGGTTGTCCCGGGGCAGCCGTTCCACAAGGGCCAAGCCATCGGTCCCTGGCATTCGAAGATCAGTCAGAACCAGGTCATACGACTTCTCCTGGCAGCGCCTGACAGCCTCCGCCCCTCCTGGCGCTGTCTCGACCGAGTAGCCTTCAGCCGACAGGATGGTCCGAAGAATCTCCCGCTGGGGTTCCTCGTCATCCACCACCAGGATCCTGCCCTTGTACATCAGCCCTGTTCCTCCACCGGCAGCCTGATGCGCACAGTGGTTCCCTGGTCGCGAACGCTGGTCAACGCGATTACCCCGCCGTGCTCCTCTACAATCTTCTTCGTCAGGGCCAATCCCAGCCCGATCCCGACCTCCTTTGTAGTAAAGTACGGCTCAAAGACCTTCGGTAAGTCTTCGGAGGCGATTCCGTACCCAGTGTCCTGGAAGCGGACCTCGATCCATCGTTCGCTCTCGGCGGGTGGCGTTGAGGTTGCTGGGTCGGTCCCGTTCACCAAAGCAGTGGTGATCGACAGCCTCCCCCCAGAGGGCATGGCCTGGAAGGCGTTCACCAGAACATTCACGAAGCAGGTCTTGATCTGCTCACTGTCTACCAATACCCGCGGCAGGTCAACCGAGAAGTCGCGTTCTATCGCGATACTTTGTTCTTCGGCCTTGCCGCTGGCCATACTCACGATATCGTGGAGCAGCGGGGCCAGGTCGCATGGGCGCGGCTCAAGCTTGAGCGGCTTGCCATAGGTCAGGAAGTTAGTGATCATGGTGTTCAGCCGGTGGATCTCGGTTTTCACCCACGAGACCAGGTGGGTGAACTCCTCCCGTAAGCGGGGATCGGTGGGCGAAAACCGACTCTGAAGATGATCGATACTCAGGTTGATGAAGTTCAACGGATTGCGGATTTCATGCGCGATGCCAGAGGCCAACTGGCCGATGCTGGAGAGGCGCTCGGCCTGGTGCAGGCGGTGTTCCAACTCCTTATTCGCGCGCAACTTGGCTACCATGTCGTTGAAGCTCGTGGTCAGCTCACCAATCTCATCGTGCCGCTCTACCGGTAAACTCTCCCGCAAATCGCCCTGCGCGACCCGGCGTGCGGCCTGGACCACCTGGTCGATAGGCCTGGTGTACTTCCAGGACAGAATGAGGGAGGCCATCATCCCGAGGCCGAAGACCAGCACGGTGACAACCAGCCGTTTGATAAAGTTGAGTCGAGAGATCTCGGCAAAATCATCCAGCACCATGCTGATCAGGGCGTAGCCCATCCGCTGATTACCCACCACGATCGGCACAATCAGGTTGTAGTTCTTTTGACCCTTCTCGGTCGCGAGCGTCTCCCCCAGCCGGGCGGTGATGAACAGGTCCCGCTGCCTGGGGTCGATGGTCGCGCCCACCCGCTTCGGATTGCTGCTGGCGATGACCTCCTTCTCATTGCTGACGATCGAGATCTCATTGACCCCTTTTCGTTGCAGGCGGCTGACATAGTCCTGGAGGCGTGCCTCATCGGTCCGCTCTTTGGAGGTGAGGCGCTCCACGCTGATCTGAATGGCGGTGGACAGATCCATCGTGTGCTTCTCCACCTGGTCGATCAGCGTTCGCTCCGCCTGCCAATACAGCACGAACAGTGAGGCGAGCGTCAGTAGGAGGAGGGAGAACATCATCAGGAGCAGCTTCGCCCTCAGCCCAAGATTGTCGAACAGCCCCTTCACTCCCAGACCCTCCTTATGCCCAGCATAGCGCAGCCGAGCGCTACGCTGCGAGGGTGTAGCTTATCGGAAATACTGGGTTTTGTAAAGCTGATAGGGGCTCACAGCAGTTCTCTCTCTAATAGCCTAGACGAGGGAGGTGTCTCAGGGGTGAGAACGGGACGGGATCGCCAGACAGGACTCGAGAGGGGTGGAGGGTTCGGGCCGCGAGGCCCTACAAATCATTCCCCGCGTATGACAGGTTGAAACTCTTATTGACGAGCGGAAAATCGGGCACGATGTTTTTCAGAATGGCGTAATGAAGTGCCGGCCAGTTGGCGAATGACGGATCTTTGATCTTCGCGCGTGCAAGCCGATTCTGCTTACCGGCGACAAGCCAATGCCAGATCGGGCCTCGCCATCCCTCAACCAGCCCGAACCCACTCGCGCCCACCGGCAGCGCCGAGAGTGGCGCCGAGATCTTACCCTCAGGGAGCCTGTCCAATGCGCGCTTGATCAGATTGGCGGCCTCGCGCGCCTCCTCTACCCGTACCATCAGCCGCGCCCAGACATCACCTTCGCTGTACACCGGCACATGCGGAGACACATCCGCATACGCGGCAAAGGGATGATCCCGCCTGGCATCCCGATCGATCCCGCTGGCGCGCGCCACAAGCCCAACGATCTGCAGCTCGCGCGCGGTCTGTCTCGATAGGCGCCCTGTTCCGTGCAGGCGGTCCAGCACTAAGCCATTGTTCAGCGCGATCTCTACTACTTCGTCGAAGTCAATCACTGCGCGCCTCACCGTCTCCTGTGTATCTGCGACCTGCTCCGCTGTGAAGTCACACCTCACGCCGCCCGCGAGCAGCGTCCCGCGCAGTAGGCGATGGCCGACCAGACGTGCGTTCAGACGCAGCATGTCCTCACGGATCCTCATGGCGTGCGCATTCGCTACCGCGAATCCGGTGTCCGCGCAGATCGCACCGACATCCGCGATGTGATTATAGAGCCGCTCGAGTTCAAGCAGCACCACGCGCACGTAGGCCGCGCGAGGCGGGATCTGTAGCCCCGCCAGCGATTCGAGCGCCTGGCAGAACGCAAGTGCGTGTGCCACGCTCGAATCGCCGGAAATCCGCTCAGCCAGTTCCACCCCGCGCGTCAGCGGGATCGTCTCAAATAGCCGCTCGATCCCCTTGTGAACGAAATAGAGCCGGGACTCCAGGTTGACAATGGTCTCGCCTTCGACACTGAACCGAAAATGACCCGGTTCGATGGTGCCCGCATGCACGGGGCCAACAGTAATCTCATGGATCCCCTCGCCCTCGACGCGGCGGAATGGAAAGGGCGTACCATCGTCAGTAAATGCAGAGGGTACCGAGGCATCCTTCAGCAGCGGGTGATACGCTACGGGCCAGAACTGATGCAACGGGAGGCGGCGCAGATCGGGGTGATCAGTCGGTACGAGTCCGAAAAGATCGTGGATCTCGCGCTCAAAGCGACTGGCCAGATACCAGCGCGTCGCAAGGGACGGAAATCGGCGGTCGACCTCTGGGACTGCCGCCGACGCGACGATGAATATATCTGCGCCTTCGAGTTCGAAGAGGTAGCGTAACGTAAAGGTCCCGCGCTCCGCGCGTGTATCTTCCGCCACGATGAGTTCAGGCTTCGCGCAAAACCTGTCACGCACATAATCAGCGAACGCGGGCACGTCATCCCGCTCGACGCTCACGCGCACCTCCCGCGGAGGACGCATCCGGAGGTCAGTCAGTTTCAGTGTCGTCGCGCGGAGCTGCCGGGCGACACCGTCCAGATCACGCATGGGAAACCCCGAGTACCTTGAGCGCCTGTTCCAGGGCTTCAGCAACCGCATGTGGGAGCGTCAGTCCCAGCACAAGCAGTAAGGCGATATTCACCACCAGCGGCGCTAGCGACCACCTGAGCACATCCCCATGCTCCATTTTCTCGGGGGGCGCCCCGTAGAGCATCTGATTCACGCTGCTGAGCATGCCGGCGAACGCGACGGCGAGCAGCGCAACCCCCAAGACCACCACCCACACAGGCCCGCTCTCCAGACCCGCGCGAAAGATGAGGAGCTCGCTCATGAATGGCCCGAAAGGGGGCAGACCTATCAGCGCGAGCGTACCCGCCAGAAACGCGCTGGCCGTCAACGGCGACGCCCGCAACAGCCCACGCACCCTTCGGATGTCGGTGGTCTCATATTTTAGCAGGATGTTTCCAGACAGGAGAAACATCAGTGACTTTGACAGCGCGTGATTGATCACGTGCAGGAGCGCGCCCAGTACGCCCCAGTAGCCCCCAAATCCCAGCCCCATACAGATAATGCCGACGTGTTCAACGCTTGAATAGGCCAGCATGCGCTTGTAATTGCGCTGTCTGACGAGAAAGGCCGCGGCCACTGCGAGCGAGAGCAGCCCAATACCCACAAACCAGGAGCCGGCGAAGTTCGCGCCGACCGCGAGGTCCGCGATCGTCTTGAAACGCATGAGCGCGTAGAGTCCTACGTTGAGCAGGACGCCGGACATCAATGCGCTGATCGGGGCAGGCGCCTCACTGTGAGCATCCGGCAGCCACGTGTGCATCGGCGCCAGGCCTGCCTTTGTCCCATAGCCGACGAGGATGAAGGCGAATGCGAGCCGGACCACCTGGGGATTTAGTGATGACGCGGCAGCGCGTAGAGAGGTCCAATTCACCGCAATCTCGCCAGCGCGCGAGGCCCCAGCGTAATACAGCAGCACCGTGCCGATGAAGGCGAGGGCGATGCCTGCCGAGGAGAGGATGAGGTATTTATACGCCGCCTCCAACGACCTGGGCGTGTTGTGCAGGTTCACCAGAAAGGCTGTCGCTAATGTCGTCCCTTCAATCGCTACCCACATGATGCCAAGGTTATCCGTCGTCACCGCCAACAGCATCGTAAAGCTAAATAGATGAAACAGCCCAAAGAAACTCCGCACGCGGGCCAGATGGGTGTCGTCATATTCTGCCCGGATATAGCCAAGCCCGTACAGCGCGGCGATCGCCCCCAACAGGGTGATCACAACGACCATCAACGCCGAGAGCCCGTCTGCGCGAAGCAGCCCCCCGACCGCAGCAGGCACCTCGCCCCGCCACACCCGCACAGCGACAATGAGACCGGCGGCCAGTCCGCCAAGGGCTGCGAGCGCGTGGATGAGCTCGAGCCACGCCCGAGGGCGCACTAGGAACATGAGCGCTGCGGCGATCAGCGGCGTGAGGAGCAGCGCGACAAGCATCACCCCTTGAGCCTCCCTAACCGGTCCACCTCAATCGAATCAAAATTCTCTTTGATGCGGTAGACGAACACCTCCATGATCAGCACGGCAACCAGCACATCAAGGAAGACCCCCATCTCCACGATGAACGGCACCCCATACGTGGCCAGCAGCGCGAGGAGGAATATGCTGTTCTCCAGCATTAAGAAGCCGAGGATCTGCGTCAGCGCGCGCCGGCGATTCACCATCACGAAAAAGCCGACGAGCACGCCGGCAAAGGCGATCGGAATAGCCTCAGCGGTAGGGAGCGGGTTTGACGCGGCAACGGGGGCCATCACGTAAAATGCGATCACCACCAGGCCTCCGCATACCACCAGCGTCGCGGGCGTGCTCAGATACGGCAAGGCAGCCCGCTGCAAACCGATCTTTACCACCGCGCGATTGAGTACACGCGGAATGATAAATACCTTTAAGAGCGCCAGCGCCAGCGCAACACTGGCCAACTCAATGCTTCTCGTGAACGCGGCGACGACCGCCGCCAGAATGGCCAGGGTCAGTGATTGCACCGCGAATATTCGGACCTGTCCAGCCAGGTCCCGGCGCACGATCAGCAGAAACGCCGTGCCCAGCGTCGCGAATGAGAGTAACGTGACCAACTTTGGAAAGAGTGCGGTGAACATCGCCCCGTGCACCTAGCCTATCTCACGAACAAGAACGAGATGACGGCCAACAGGGCAAGCGCAAATGACCCGCTCAACAGTGCCGGCAGGCGGAATAGCCGCAACTTAGCCACCGCCGTCTCGAGCGCCGCAATCCCTACTGCGAGCGCGCCTACCTTCATGGCCAGCGCGACAAAGGCCACAGCCAGCGCGAACGGCGTGATCGTCAACGCAATGCCCCACGGGAAGAATAAGTTCGAGAGCAGCGCCAGGAAGATCAGGAGCTTCATCCCTGCGGCCCACTCGATCAGCGCCAGGTGCCGCCCCGAGTACTCCAGAATCATCGCCTCATGGATCATCGTCAGTTCCAGGTGCGTCGCAGGATTGTCGATCGGTAATCGTCCCGTCTCTGCAAGGGCCACGATAAAGAACGCGATGAATGCCAGCAGATGGCCGGGGTTGAGCAGCAAGAGCGAATCAGACGCTCCGCGCCTGACAATCTCATCGAGGCCTGTATTCCCGGCGCGCAAGGCAATCGCGAAGATCGCGATCATCACCGTCGGCTCAGCCAGGGCGGCGACGGCCATCTCACGGCTCGAGCCCATGCCGCCGAACGCACTTCCAGCATCAAGACCTGCCAGCGCAAGGAAGAAGGTGCCAAGCAGGAAGAGATACATCAGCGCGATGATATTGCCGACAAAACCGAGCGGGGTCTGGGTCGTGAGAAGAGGCACCAGAAGCGCTGACAGCAGCATCGTCGCCACAAGCAGATACGGCGTGAACCGAAAGATCCACGAGGTGGTCTCCGACACGACCGCCTCTTTCGCCAGGAGTTTGCGAAGATCGGCATATGGCTGCAGCACGCTTGCACCGCGTCGCCCCTGCAGCCGGGCTTTCACCCGTCGAATCAGCCCCACCAGGAGCGGCGCGCCAAGTCCGACTACAAGCATCTGGATCGCTTCGATCAGAATCTTCGTGAGCATCTGTCCTTCCTCTGCCAGACGGATTGTCCGGCGAGCCTGATGGCGAAGGCTCGCTAACCCGCCAGCGTCAACAGGACTACCAGCGCCACCAGGATATACAATAGGTAGAGGTGCACATTGCCCGACTGCACGACACGAACGCGATACGCGACCCACTGCACCAGCCGAGACATCGGGCCATATAGTGCCTCCTCGAATATCGAGCGGGCCTCATTGCGATAGGTGATCATCTCGACGAAAAAGCGGGATTCCGGATGGAACTGGATGTCCAGTTCCATCACCGGGCGGTACAAAAGACCAAACACCCGCTTGAACGGGTTGGCGAACGCCGTCGCGGTATATTCAAAGCGCGACGTCTGCAGCGCGCGCCCGCACCCCCATGTCTCGTACGTGCGCCGCCGCGCGTTCGCCCCCATA
>Ga0080064_1002463_pt1 | contig 31369 bp, 36 predicted proteins | sample Subgrocontami54m_FD_69260 | JGI IMG/M metagenome (GOLD analysis project Ga0080064, IMG submission 69260) | Subsurface groundwater microbial communities from S. Glens Falls, New York, USA - GMW46 contaminated, 5.4 m (SPADES assembly) (version 2) ...
CCTTGGAATCTGAAGTCTCAGCAACCTCAGCTTCCTCGGTCTGGACCGGATGGACAACCTATTGAAAGCTCACACCTAGAGCATGATCCCGAAAAGTGGGAACCGGTTTTCGGAAAAGATCGTGCTCAAACAATAAGCTAGAGCGTGATTGCGATTCAACCTGAAGCAATCACGCTCTAGTAAGACGGCTGGGGGGACGTTGTGCTGTCAATCGAAGTTTATGATCCGGGGGCGCGATGTGGTTTTCGGAAAATATCATGCTCCAGTCTATCGTGATCGAAAGCCCGATCCAGCGCCGCTGAATGAACGCGCCGACGAGATCATGCCTTCAACCCATCGCCTGCGGTTGGAAGCGATCATAGATGTTGCGGGGCTCTAATTATTAGCGGGCGCATTTGCTTTCTTCGCCTTCTCGATCAACTCCGGCGGTATCGAGAGGATCTCCATGGCAGCGGCCCTCAGTTCCACATGGCCGAGCGGTTTGACTTCCATGTTGATTTTCTTGGCGTCCGCCAGGAACTCTGGGTCCGTCATGGTCTTATCGAAGGCATTGCGCAGAGCAGCCAGTCTATCGGCGGGAACGCCCGGCGTCGTTATGAACGATCGACCCAAAGCGACATCGCCCGAATAGATCGCAAGGATGCGCTTGTCGTCCGCATTCGTCGCCAATTCGGTCATCAGCGGCACATCCTTGAAATTCGGATCGCGTTTGCTGCCGATCTGCAGGAGCAGTTTGATCTTCTTGTCGGCGAGCCAGTCGGGATTATTGGCCGTGAGGCTGGAAAAGAAATTGCCGGCGCGGCCCTGCACTTCGCCGCGCTCCATGGCGATGTGGATTTCGTTAGTACTCCTGTATCCCGAGACGAGCTTGAACTTCGTGCCGATGAGATTGTTGAGCAATGTGGGGAACAGTGCCGTGTAAGAGCCGGCGCCGGTCGCACCCATCAGCACCGGCGTTTTCTTGGCGTCGTCGATCGTGTGGATTCCGGCGGTGTGCCAAACATACAGATTCATGTTGTCGACGTCGCTGGCGCCGATCCAGTTGAATTTCGCGGCGTCATATTTGACCTGCCCCCCGTCGAGAACCTGATATGAGACAAACGCCGGCAAGAGAGTGGCCAGGGTGGTGCCGTCCTTCGGCGCGACGTTGTACATATAGTTCGCCGCGACCAGATGACCGCCGCCGGGCATGTTCCTGGGAACGATGGAGGGATGACCGGGAATATGCTTGCCGAGATGGCGCGCCACCAGCCGCGCATTGGTATCGAAGCCGCCACCGGGCCCGGCGGAGATGATCAGCGAGATCGACTTGCCGGTGTAGAAATCCGAAACCGGATCGGCGAGCGCTGTGGCGCTTGAACCGAGCATGCACGTCAGAACGACAAGGCTTGTCGCGCGAAGGCGTGAGAATGACAGTCGAGTCATGTGTCTCTCCCGAGTCACGTGTCTCTCCGTAGTTGGCTGCCCGAAAGGCATACGTTAGTGCTCAGTGACGTCGATATAGACTCCTTCGAGATCGGTGAGATGGAATTGGCCGATGGGGCACTGCTTGAAAACATCCAGCCGCGCCTTGCCTTCCGCTCCATAGCCGAGCGGCTTCGTTACCATCAGGGGATTGAAGCCGATGATCTCGCCCATGTCGCGTTTAACGGCCTCCACGCTTTCGACCTTGAAGCCGAAATGTTCGAGCCGCGGCGGCTCCGGATCGTGACCGATGAAGTTTTCCATCTTCCACTGCATGATGAGGAGCGTGACGCGGCCGTCGCTGAGACGGTAATTGCCGTCGCTGCTCTCGTTGGAGACTGGAAGTTCGTAAACGGTGGAGTAGAATTCAGCGCTGCGCTCCGGATTGGTAGCGCGCAATGCGATATGATTGATGTAGCGCTGCGGCAGTTCGCCGCCTTTGTTCTCGGCGAAGATATCCTGCGCCTTTCCGGAATCCCGTTCGGCTAGGTCGTAGATGATCATGTCGTGATCAGCCGCGCTCCATGCCGCGTTCGGACGGATCGCGGGACGCTGGACCACCGGCAGATTGGGATCGAATTTCTTCATCCGCTCAATGGCGAGCGAAATGCTTTCGACTTCGAAACCGAAATGATCGAGGCCGCTGCGCCGTCCGTCGCGAAGGGGGATGTTGTTAAGGCCGATCTGGCCGTCGCCAGTCGGCGCCGCGCGCGCAGGACGCTGCGTACTCGCTGCCTTCATTCCGAAAAGCGCCTGATAAAAACGGGCATTGACGGCGTAATTCGTGGTGCAGATGGCCAAATGATTGATTCTGGCGAACATCGGCAAGCCTCCCTCTGATGTGCTCTTATGATTGGTTGCGTCGTACCGACGCCGGCCGGGAATGAGCCATTGCCGCGATGTTAGCAAACTGGATGCGGGACGCAATCGCGCCGTGTGCCGTGCTCAGTCCCGTGGGCCGGGTTTGCGGATCACCAGCGCATCCATAGCCGATTTATGTTGCGGTCCGCGAGGCGGCCGGAAAGATCGGCCGCTATTTCTCCGCCCGCCCGCGCGCCTGTAGCGCCCGCGCCCGCACGTCCTCGGTGACGCCGGCGGCGTCGGCCACGATCTTCTGCAATTCGGCGCCGTTGATCGGGCGATCGAACTCGACCTTACGCGCCTCGATGTCGGCCAGGAATTGCGGGTCTTTCATGGTGGCGTCGAACGCCGTGCGCAGGATCTGCACCCGCTCGGCCGGCACGCCGGGCGGCGCCATGATGGCGATACCGATCTCGGCGCTGGCGGCGAAGAAGCCGAGCACCTGCTTGTCCTGCGGCGTCCTGCCGAGCTCGACCATCGACGGCACGTCGGGCAAGTCCTTCACCCGCTGCGGCCCGTATTGCACCAGGATGTTGATCTTGCGCTCGTCGAGCCAGTTCTTCTTGGTGGTCTTGATGGCGTTCCAGGAAGTGACCGCGCTTTCGGTCTCGCCGCGCTCCATGGCGAGCATGCCCTCGTTGGAGCCGGGATAGCCGCGGATCATCTTGAAGCGGGTTCCGACCACGTTGTTGAGTACGGTCGGCAACACGTCGGCCAGCAGGTTGCTGGACAGCAAAATGTCCTGCTGCATCGCGTCGAAGATGGTCTGCGTCTTCGAGGTGTGCCACGCGACGGTGACATAGACGCTCGAGGTGGCGCGGCCGATCCAGGTGAACTCGGCCGATTTGTAACGCACGCCGGGCGTGCCGAGCACCTCCTCCTGCGCCACTCCTTGGGTGATCAGGCCGAGCGCGGTGCCGTCCTTGGGCGCCACCGAGAACACGTAGTTGGCGGCATTGATGCTGCCGGCGCCCGGCATGTTCTGCGCGATCACCGTTGGCTGGCCGGGAATATGGCGGCCGAGATGGGTGGCGATCAGCCGCCCGTAGAAGTCATAGCCGCCACCCGGCGGATAGCCGATATAAAGCGTGACGGTGCGGCCGCGAAAGGCGTCGGCCGCCGGCTGCGCCAAGGCGCTGCCGACGCTTCCGCCGCCGAGGCTCCCGCTCCACAGCGCAACAGCGCCTATAATAAAGAGTGCGCGTTCCATTTTCGGCATGGCGTGTTTCCCCTGACTGAGCCTCGGCTCAGGCGCTCACCGGCGCGAACTTCTCCATTTTGACGGCCAGGCCCTTTTTGGCCAGTTCCTTGACATACATGGCGTGCACGCGCGGATCCTGATCTTGGTATTCGATCTGGTTGCCGCCCTTCTTCACGTCGATATCGACCTTGGCATAGACCCGGCGCATATGCTCGGTCATCGGATAGCGCACGCTACCCTGGGTGAAGGCGATATAGCGCACCGGCTCCACGCCGGCATTGAAGTGCTGGTGGAACATCATATCCGGCGGCGCGAATACCCAGCCGTGGCGCCAGTCGACGCGCCGAAAATCCTGGTCGCCTTCGTGCCAGAGCAGCGAATAGCCTTCGCCGGACAGGATATAGATGTGCACGTCGGGCGAATGCCGGTGCGCCTTCTTGTAGGTGCCGACCGGCATTTCCGAAATGTGCGAATGCAGCACGCCGTCGGCGAGGATGAGCTGGATGTGCGATGCGCCCTTGCCGCGCGCCGACCAGTCATGCAGCTTGAAGCTTGCGGCATCGGGCAGGAAGTTGGTTTCCCACATGTGCTTGCCCGGGCGCACCGGGATGAAATCGCCCTCGCCCGCGAAATGCGCCGGCACGCCCTCGCGCTCGGGAAAAGTCGCGGGATTGTCGAACACAAAACTTTCGTTATGAAAAAGATTCAGCACCGCCGGCAAATTGCACGACACGGCCAAGCGCACCGGCTCGCGGCCCGATCCGTTGAACAACTGGTAGCGGGTGTTGAGCGGCGGGGCAAACACGCTGTTGACACCCCATTCGAACTGATGGCGCTCGCCCGAATAGCGCTCCACCAGGGCGCCGCCGTGGCCCGCCAGCACGCAGAAGGCGGCTTCGAAAATGTGCTTTTGCGGCGCGGTCTTGCCGCCGGGCGGGATTTCCAACAGGAACACCGACATGGCGTCGCCGCGGCCTTTCACGTGCACGATGGCGCCATTGACCCCGAAGCGCGGCCACGGCCGCGTTTCAACCGCCAGCAGATCGAGACCGAAATCCTCGTGGATCGGCACGCCTTCGTTTCTGGCCCAATCCAGATAGGGATCGACCATGAACTTGCCGGGGGGCACGGGCGGCACTTCTGCGTTAGCTTGGGCGTTAGCTTGGGCGTTAGCTTGGGCGTTAGCTTGGGCGTCTGCGGTGGCGTCGGCCATCATGCTCTCCTCAGCGGGCGCGGGTTCGTCCCCTCCGCCTGCCCGCGCTCATTCGGTAAAGCGGCGGCGCGTCGCTTTCTGCTTCTCTCCGGTCTCGTAGTGCCGGCCCTGCACCGCCAATTGCGCCTCTTGCTCCTCCTCGTCGGTCCAATAGCCGAGCGAATAGCCCCACCACGGATCCTTCAGTGTCAGCGAGGGTAGCTGCAGGTCGCGCCAGATTTCCAGGGCGCGTTCCATATATTCGCGCTTGGGCAGCGACAGCGGCGGATAGGGCCAGGGCATGGTGGCGTCGATCAGCAGCGCGGTCGAGCGCGGCGCATTGGCGGGGTCCATGAGACCGCGCGGCGTGCCGGGCGGCACCACCGACGGATCGAGCGCAAACAGCGGCGCCTCGACAATCTCGGCGTCGCGATAGGGCTGCGAGCGATAGGCGATCGCCCACAGAACGTTTTCCGGATCGCGCACATTGATGTCGTCGTCGACCGCGACCGCGATCTTGCCGATGAATTTCTTGGCGAGAAGCCGCAGCGCATTCTTGCCGTCGTCGGGCGTGCGCTTCTTCAGCTTGACCACGACGATGGCGTTGGCGCCGGCGCATTCCAGATATTCCACCTGGGTGACGTTGTCGAAGCCGGAATCGCGCAGCAGCTTATGCGCCGCCGCGGCGCGGCCGATATGACGCATCTTGCTGCTTTCGCTCGGCGGCAGCTGGCTCAGGATTGCCAGATAGATCGGCTGCTTCCGCATGGTGATGGCGGTGATGTCCATAAAGAAGCTGTAGTCGCGCTGCGCCATGTAGCCGGGGAATTCGCCGAACGCGCCCTCCATTTCGAGCAAATTCGTGGGCACGGTGCCCTCGATCACGATCTCGGCCTGCGCCGGCACCATCAGGTCCTGGGTCAGGCAGCGCACCACATCGAGCGGATGGCCCGACAGCGCGCCGGCCACGTCATATTCGCACATGTCGTTCGGAATCCGCGTCACCGCGGTATAGGTGACATGCGGCGGCGCGCCGATCACGATCGCCGCCGGCATAAGTTCGGCGCCGGTTGCGCGCCAGCGATCGATATGCTCGCGCATGCCGACGCCGAGCATCGCCGGCAGCGCGCCGATGCGGTTCTCCGCTTTCACCATGCCGCGGTAATTTCCGACATTGTGCAGGCCGGTTTCCGGGTCCTTCGAGATCCAATGCGACGCGCTGGTATAGGGCGCGTTGTCGAAGCCGGGAGTGGAAATCGGTATCGGCAGCCGTCCGAGCCCGCCGCCGGCGCGGGTCAGTTCCTCGCCGGTGATGACGACTTCCTGGCAGGGTCCTGCCTTCACCACATTGGGCGCGAGCGGCTTGGCCAGCGCCTTGCGCCAGACGTCCGAAATGTCCTCGATCGCGCAGCCCATGCCGAGCGCATAGATCTCGGCCGAGCCGGCAAGCGCGCCGACCAGCACCGGGATGTCGTATTGGCGGCCGCTTGTGTCGACCACGTTCTCGAACAGGAAAGCTTTGCGCTGGCTTTCCGGCAAGCCGCGGAATTGCAGGCGCACCAGCGGATGCAACTCGGTGTCCTTGTCGACCGGCGTGGTCAGGCGCACCAGCTTGCCGGCTTTTTCCAGCCCTTCGACATAACTGCGCAATGTGGGCCAGTAGGCCATCAAGTCCTCCGCATTATCTCGTAGCATTCATAATGATTGTGGCCCTCATGGTTCGAGACGCTTCCCCCGGGACGAAGTGCCCGGGGGGACGCTCCTCACCATGAGGGATTAGGATCCTCATCCTGAGGAGCGCCTGAAAGGCGCGTCTCAAAGGATGAGGCCCGGGCCGGGCTCGTTGGCTCGCACCTCAGTGACGGAAGACAAGCCATCTACTGTTGCCGTTGATGTTAAGCGATGCATGGAATTACGATGCCGCGCGACGGCCGTCGGCGCCGGCGGCCTTGAGATGCTCTTCCAGGAAATCCAGCCGGTCGTTGCCCCACCACATCTCGTCGCCGATCATCATCGTGGGGACACCGAACACGCCGCGCTCATGCGCCTCTTGGGTCGCGGCCTGATAGCGCAACAGTGAATCGCCGGAACGCACGAACGCGACGAAATCGTCCGCCGGCCAGCCGAGCTCTTGGGCGATGTCGCGCCACAAGGCTTCGTCCACCATGTCGCGGCCGTCGCTGCGCAGCTTGCTCCAGGCGTTGACCACATAGTCGCGCGCCTGGCCGCGATCGGCGGCATAGAGCGCGCCGCGATTGAGCCAGCTCGAATCGTGCGAGCCCACCGGCGGCTTGATCGGCACCCCATAGCGGTCGGCCCAGCGTTTCTGGTCGGTGCGCGAATAGCGCAGCTTGAGCGGCATGGTCGCGACGCGCGGCGCGGTGTTGCCGGCGAGCCGCTTCAGCCCGGCCAGATCGGCGACGCGGTAGTCGAGCGTGTAGCCGTAGCGCGCCGCCAGATCAGGCACGCGCTGGTGCGCCAGGTAGCTGAACGGGCTGATGAAGTCGAAATAGAAATCGATGGTGCGCGACATCTCACTCCCTCACACGTTGCTCACCGGCCCGCAAGCGGCGCTGGCCGGTGCCCGGCGGAAACGGATTGCGCGCCTTCCCCGGCATGCGCAGCGGCGCCCGGCTCAGCGCATTGTTGATGTCGACCAACTTCCTGAGCCCGGCCATGAACGCGCGCTTTTCGTTGTCGTCCAGGACTTGCAGGATGCGCTCTTCCGCCCGCGCGATCAGCCGCGCGGTGGCGAGAAGGAGCCGCAGGCCGGCGGGCGTGGCGAAGGCCTGCTTTGAGCGGCGGTTATTGTCGGGCGTCACGCGCGCAATCAAGCCACGCTGCTCCAGGAACAGCATCACCCGTCCGGTGCTGGAGCGGTCGATGGCGATCAAGTCGGCGATCGCCTGCTGCTCGAGCCCGGGGCGGTCGCGGATCGCCACCAACGCGATGTATTGCACCGGCGTGATGTCGAGGCTCTTGAACTCGTCCATGAAGATGGCGACCGCGATCTGCTGCAAGCGCCGGATCAGGTGGCCGGGCCCGCGATAGGCGTCGTCCAAACCCCAGAAGGCGCCGGGCGCGGCGATGTTCCTTGCCATGATCTCAAACGATCCTTCGGAGGTGATCTACCCGGTCCACCGGGACGCCTATTCCGGCACGATCTTCGCCACGTCGGCGAGCCGCTTCCACACGCTGGTGCGGTCGCGCAGCCGCTTGTCGGCCTCCGCCGGCCCGGCCACATAGGGCAACGCGCCCAATTTATGCAACAGCGTCTTGAACTCTTCGCGGGAGGCGATCTCCACCAGCCATTTCCCGAGCTGCTCGCGGATCGCCGGCGGCGTATTGGCGTGCATGAACACCGCCTGCCAGGGATCGAGCTCGAGGCCCGGCATGCCGGCTTCCGCCAGGGTCGGGACATCGGGGAGCGTGGTGGAACGGTTCGGGCCGGCCACGCCGACGCCGTGCAGCCGTCCCTCCTTGATGCGGTTGGCCACGGTCTGCAAGTCGGAGAAGAAGAAGTCGATCTGTCCCGCCTGCAGGTCGCCGAGCGTATCGGTCGAGGTTTTGTAATTGATGCGCTCGGCCTTGAAGCCGGCATTGACCTTATAGGTCTCGGCCAGAACCAGGGCCACGTTGTTCGGGACGCCGTAGAAGGTGGGCGTATTTTTCTTCTTCAGATAATCGGATAGCTCCGCAAGCGTGCGCGCCGGCGTCTTCTTCGGCTCGATCGTGAGGACAAAGCTCTCGAACACCGCAACCGTCGCCACCGCCGCGAAATCTTTCTCGGTGTCGTAGTTGAGCTGCTTGAACATGAACTTGTTGCCGGCCATCGCCGCGTCGGGCGCGATCAACAGCGTGTAGCCGTCGGGCTTGGCGTTGGCGACCGCCTGTGCCGCCACCGCGCTGATGGCGCCGGGCCGGTTCTCCACGATCACCGGCTGACCGCCGAGTTTGCTCAATTGCTCGGCAATGTGGCGCGCCATCAGGTCGATGGTGCTGCCCGGCGCATAGCCGATGATGATGCGGATCGGGCGCTCGGGATAGGCGGCGGCAGGACCCGGCAGCGACAGGAACAGCGCCAACACCGCCAGCGCGGCGTTGCGCAACAACCTCATTGCGGATCGAACACTCATGATACCTTCTCCATTATGGCGAGCGATCAGATCGGGTAGACCAGGTAGCGCGGCGTGGTGACGGTATCCATGATGGCGCGCTTTAAGCGAAAGCGCGCGCCGTTGCCGCCGAGGTCGATCTCGTCTTCATAGACACCGGTGGCGAGGATGTCGGAGCCGCCGCGGCGGTTGGTGTAGGACACCATGAAATTGGTCAGCACCTTCACCCCGCCGTCCGACGACGTGCATTCGATCCTCTGCACGAAATGCCGGGTGGCATAGTCCTCGAAGGTGCCGGACCAGACCTCGTCGATGAACTTGACGCGATCCCGCAGCCGCGCGCCGCAATCGTCCAGCATCAGCGCCACCGGCAGTCCTGCATCGTGGTTCTCGCGGGTGATGCAGACATAGCTGCCCTCTTCCGCAAAGCAGGCCAGCCAGGCTTTCATGTCGTGGCGGTCGAGCGCCGCCAGATATTTCATTTGCAGCTCGTCGACCTGCATCAGCACCGCGGCATCAACCACGTTCGAACCCCATGGTCTGGCGATAGCGCTCCCAGCGGATCAGGTTGCTGGCCTCGTCGTTCTGCCCGACGAAGCACGGCGCCACCAGCGGCTCGTCCTGATAGCCCTTCTGGTAGGCGACCGTGCCCAAAGTATAGGAGCCGCCATGCACGCGGCTGAACACCGCGCCGTCTTCCAACGAGATGAAGCCGGAGGGGCCGAGCAGGTTGGAGGCCTGCCGCACGCGGTGGGCGTACAATTCCGGCGAGTCGTCCTGGTGCGAATAATAGGCGTAGTGCACTTCGGTCTCGTCGGGCGACAGCGGAAAGGCGAAGCGCGCGTTGATGACATCCATGTGCTTGACGATGGTGGTCATCGGCCACAGCGAGACGACGAGGGAGCGCGGCGGCGTGGAGGTGTCGCGGAACTCGACCAGGGAATGATCGTCGAGGAATCCTGGCTTGGGGTGCTGCAGCTCGGCCTCCAAAACCTTGTGGCCGTATTCGGTAACGCCGTTGCTGCCCTTGCCGCCCTGCCAGCGCAGCAGGCGGAAGGCGCGATGTAGGAGCGGCGGATGATAGCCCTCGTTGTCGCCGTATTCCTTCCAGTTGGTGGCGTAGATGGTCTTCTGATAGCCGATCAACTTGAGCCTTCCGTCGCCGCCGAGCGCCTTGCTGAGATAGTCCTCGGTGCCGCGCAGGAAGGTTTCCAGCGGCGGCGCCTTATCACTGAGGGTGGCTAGAATCAGGCCGCAGAATTCGCCGGAGCGCAATTCGCGCAGGCCGAAATTTTCCTTCTTGAAGGCCGGCGAGAACTGATCGATGCCGGGCGCGCCCACCAGATCGCCGCGCAGGTTGAACAGCCAGCGGTGATAGGGGCACTCGATTTCCTTGCTATGGCCGCGCGCGCAGATCTGCAGCTGGGTGCCGCGGTGCGGGCATGAATTGAAGAACACCCGCACCTTGCCGTCGTCGCCGTGCACCACCAGCACCGGCGCCTCGCCGATCTGTAAGGTTTTATAGTCGCCCTTGTTGGGCAGTTCGGAGACATGGGCAAGCGGATGCCATTCCGGCCCGTAGAAAATCCGCGCGAGTTCGGCCTCGTAGACGTCCCGGCGATGAAACACGTCCTTCGGCAGCACATTATATTCGGACGGCCAGCGGACCGGGACCTCGGTGGCTGAGGCCATGGCATTGCTCCCTGAAAGGCGATCGTTTGGCCGATCATTCCCGAATGCTAAGTATGCTGTCAATGAACTTGTCAGTTGCGGCCCTGCCCCGTACTATCGCGACCATGCCTCAAAAAACCCGTCTGACCGCCGCGGATATCAAAGGCGCGTGGGCCATCATGCCGACGCCCGCCAAGGACAATGCGTCGGACTGGCGCGCCGACAACACTGTCGATCTCGACGAGACCGCGCGCGTGGTCGAGGAGCTGATCAAGGCCGGGGTCGACGGCATTCTCAGCCTCGGCACGCTCGGCGAATGCGCCACGCTGACCTGGGACGAAAAGCGCGCCTTCATGGCGACGGTGGTGGAAACCGCGCGCGGCCGCGTGCCGTATTTCGGCGGCACCAGTAGCCTGCATACGCGCGAGACCGTGCGGCAGACCCGCGCCGCGCACGATCTCGGCGTTAACGGCACCATGCTCGGCCCGCCGATGTGGTGCCATCCGGATCTCGCGACCACCTTGCAGTTCTACCGCGACGTGGCGGAGGCCGCTCCGGAGATGGCGATCTGCGTCTATGCCAATCCGGAAGCGTTCAAGTTCGATTTTCCGCGCCCGTTCTGGGCGCAGGTGATCCAGATACCGCAGGTGGTGACGGCCAAGATCGTCGGCATCGCGGCGCTGGAGGCCGACTTGCGCCTGATCAAGGGTCAGATCCGGCTCTTGCCGGTGGACAGCAATTACCATGCGGCGGCGCGCATCGCGCCGGAAGAGTGCATCGCCTTCTGGTCGGGCGGCGCGCTGTGCGGCCCGGCGGTGCAGATCAGGTTGCGGGATGAAGTCGCGGCAGCAAAAAAGAGCGGCGACTGGAAGGCGGCGAAGAAACTCGCCGAGGCAATCGCGGCGGCCTCGGCCAAGCTCATTCCGAACGGAAATTTCGCCGAGTTCTCCAAATACAATATCGGCCTGGAGAAGGCGCGCATGAATGCCGCGGGCTGGATGAAGGCCGGCCCGTGCCGCCCGCCCTATCATCTGGTGCCGGAGAATTACCTGGAAGGTGCGCGCGAGTCCGGCAAGCTGCTGGCCAAGCTGCATGCGGAGCTCAGCGGGCAGGCGCCCGCCCGCAGCGCCGCGGCGGGTTAGAGTGTGATCCGGCAGTATTGATCAGTCGATCCGCGAACTTTCTCCGCCTCCCCCTTGCGGGAGGAGGCCGACCGCGCTTGGCGCGGTCTGGAGGGGGTACGACCGCTCACAGAAGATTAAGGGCGAATATGTATTGCGAGTGGCGTAGCGTCGGCACTCATCAGAGTGCGGCAATAATTTCTTCTATCGGTAAGTACAGGGTTTGGTTCCCAACCGGAAAGGACCGAAAGTTATATCGCGCGTAAAAAGGGACAGCCTCTTGATCCACAGCGTGGACAAGCACGGCACGGGCTCCGACCAAATCGGATGCTCTTGTTATTCGCAGTAGGGCATCTTGGAGAAGAGACCTACCAATGCCCATTCCTTGAAATGCCTTATCAATGGCTAGTCGGCCGATGGTCACGATAGGCGTCGGATTCGGCATGTTTCGGCGCAGCAACCTAGGTGCGCCTTCATGCTGCACTGCCCCCGCTGCAAGGCAGTAATAGCCAATGACGGTATTTCTTGAGCAGACAACGTAGCACCGCGCCGACCGACCTTCTGACCTAAGGGCGGTGTGACGCAGCCAGTCGTTTAAGGGTAATTTGCCGCAATCGAACCGCGCGATGTCGTGTGTCGACTGAAGCGGCACTGGCGGCAAAAGGGTTGCCGCCAGTGCCGGTGGAAACGGCTTTACTTCCCCCATGGTGGTTTACTCGCAAGCAATTGCTTGAGCGCACCATTCGGCTCAGGCGGCTGATCCAACACCCGCAAGAATTCTTCGTAGCGCTTGGCATCCAACGAAAACAATCGCTGATCCAAGAGGACGTCGATGGCGTGCTTGCGAGCACTCTCCAAAATAAAGTCGCTTCTGGTTTTGCCGACCACAGCGGCAGCGCGATCGATTAAATCACGCCACCTTGATGGCAGCCGTATATTGATAACGGCATCTCTACGTTGATCGCCGGCAGCCTCCTGTGATCTATCGCGTGTCCGAGCGCGTTCCATGACGGCGGACATGATATCCCTCTCTCATTGCTGGATTTTCAGATTACATCGGAACCTACAATTTTGTATTGACACCGTCAATACAATTCTGTAGATACGGTGTACGTACATTGACAACGCTTGGCAGACCGTGTTGTTCCGGCCACAAACGAAACGGCAACGAAACTAAGAGGCTGACATTCTTAAAGAAAACCGCCGGGTGGTTAGACCCGGCGGCTCTAATACCGCCCCGCGCTTTGAGAGAGTCGGCGTGGGACAGGCCCTGTAAAAGGCGAGCCGATTTTGAATCGGAACGCAGCCCGCGGTCAACTGGCTCTCACTAAAGGAGAGCCTTTATGGCGAAGATATACAAACCCGGCGAAGAAGCCCCGCGTTCAGGACAATACGAACAGACCGGCCCTCGCGGCGGCAGGACTGGGACGGAGCGCACAGTAACGCGCGGCGAACCTTTGCCGCCAACCCCTAAGCCAGGGATGGGCTATACGCTCGTAGACCCAACCAAACACTAGGCGGAAGTTAGTGCTGACAGCCCCGCCCGATGTATCGGGCGGGGCTGTCTGCCTGCCAACGATGGAGATTACAATGTCCTCGACTTGGCAAGTTGCCCTCATTCGAGAACAAGACGTCGAATTCGGCATCGTGGTCGTTCAGGACCACGTTATCGACAATCCCCATGAGCGTGAGAGTTTGTGGCGCTGGTGGACTGCGAAATTGGGACGACCCATCGCTTTGTTGAGTAGAAGGCAACATCGAGCTTATGGTCGGCGCGATATTGTCGGTTGGCTCGACACCGTGCATCCGTCACAACTTCCGTGGCGTCAGATGACGACCACCTAGCTAAATGCGTTCCTGAGCCACACGGTCATTTTCATGAACGGCCCGAGGCTCGTCGGAAACTTGGCGATTAGCCTGCCATCGTAGCGGGCGAAGGGCAGCGCCTTCAGCCGCTCTTTTGCCTCCTGCGCATCGCGAGCCTTTATCTCCAAGGTCCATTCAGCCCCGGCGAATCGGTAGCTGAACAAGTGCGTACTGAAACCATCTTCAGAGAAAGGAACGGACATGGCCTATTACGTCTATGTTGACACCAACGGTCACTACCGCTGGCGGCTGGTGGCCGGGAACAATCGCATCATCGCAAATTCCGGCGAGGGTTATTACAACAAGGCCGACTGCATGAGCGCAATCGCTCTTGTGAAAGGATCATCCAACGCACCGGTTTACGATGTGTAACTATCCCCGAAAAAACTTTCGGATCATGCCCAGCCTCACATGATCGACAAGCCGCCATCGACCATGATGGTGGCGCCGGTCATGTAGGAGCTTTCGTCCGACGCGAGCCAGAGCACCGGATAGGCCACCTCTTGTGGTTTCGCCCAGCGGCGCAGCAGCGAGTCCGAACGCGTCTCCGCTGCCATCTCTTGCGGCGTCCGTCCGGCGGCGACGCCGCGGCCGACAGTGAACGGCGTCAGCGTGCCGCCCGGACACACCGCATTGACGCGGATGCCGTGCTCGGCTTCCTCGAAAGCGAGCGTGCGGGTGAGTGATAGCAGCGCCGCCTTGGTGGCGTCATAGATCGGCATGCCCTTGCGCCCGGTGACGCCATAGCACGACGACATGTTGACCACGCTGGCGTGGCCGCTCTGGCGCAGCGCCGGCAGCGCCGCCTTGCAGAAATTCACCGCGCCCAGCATGTTGATGGAGAACAGCCGGTTCCAATCCTCGGTTTGTGAGCCTTCCACCGAGGAATGGTTGCGCACCGCCGCATTGTTGACCAGCACATTGAGGGCGCCGAACGCCTTGACCGCCTGCGCCACCGCGCGCGCCGCGTGTTCGGGATCGGATACGTCGCCGGCCGCGGTCTCCACCGCCGCGCCCTTGACCTCCCCGCGGATCTGCTCGGCGGTCTTCTGCAAAGCCGCCTGGTCGCGGTCGAACAGCAGCACGCGGGCGCCTTCCGCGCAGAACAATTCGCCGATCGCCGCCCCGATGCCGCCGCCGCCGCCGGTGACGATGGCGGTCTTTCCGGTCATACGCGTACCCACCCTGCCCTCCTGGCTCGCCTTCATATGCGCAAGCGCACTCTATCAGCCATATATCAGCCCCCCGCGCGCCCGTCCCATCCCCCGTGTCCCTGCGGTTGCAACCTTGACCCGGTGCCGCGGGACGGCGCTATCCACGCGCCGGTAAACCGGAATAGTGTGCGCGGCAAGACAGTGCGCAAGACCGTGCGCAAGACAGAGCGCAAGACAGGGGAGCCCGCAACGGGCGTGACGTCGGCATGATTAAGGTGCGAAGCCCGCAGGATCTCTGGGCGGGCGTCTTGTTCATCGCCTTCGGCATCGCCGGGCTGTGGTTGAACCGCCACTATCCGATCGGCAGCGCCTCGCGCATGGGGCCGGGCTATCTGCCGATGGCGCTGTCGCTCGGTCTGGTCATCATCGGAGCGATGGTCGCCGCACGCGGGCTCATTCTGCAGGGCCCACCGATCGAGCGCGCCCATTGGCGGCCGCTGGTCTTTGTGCTCGGCAGCATGCTGGCGTTCTATGCGCTGATCGAGCTTGTCGGGCTTGCCATCACCACCGTGCTCGCCACCGCCCTTGCCGCACTCGCCACGCGCGAGCCGATCCGGCCGCTCGAGCTCGCGCTCCTCTCGCTCGGCATGGCGGCGTTCTCGATCGGCCTGTTCGTCTACCTGCTGAAGCAGCCGGTCCCGATCTGGTGGTTCGGCTGACATGGAGATACTGGCCAACCTCGCCACCGGCTTCGCCGCCGCCGCCACGCCGACCAATCTTGCCTTCTGCCTGCTCGGCTGCGTGGTCGGCACGCTCGTCGGTGTGCTGCCCGGCATCGGCCCGATCACCACCATCGCCATGCTGCTGCCGCTGACCTTCGGGCTGCCGCCGCTCACCTCGCTGATCATGCTGGCCGGCATCTATTACGGCGCGCAATATGGCGGCTCGATCTCCGCCATCCTGGTCAACCTGCCGGGCGAGACCTCCTCGGTCATCACCTGCATCGACGGCTACCGCATGGCGCAGAACGGCCGCGCCGGCAGCGCGCTCGCCATCGCCGCGATCGGCTCGTTCTTCGCCGGCACGGTGTCGACGGTATTCATCGCTGGCTTCGCGCCGGCGCTCGGCGCATTTTCCGAGCAGTTCCGGGCGCCGGAATATTTCTCGCTGATGCTGTTCGGCCTGGTCTCCGCCGTGGTGCTGGCGCACGGCTCGATCCTGAAAGCCGTCGCCATGGTGCTGCTCGGCCTTCTCTTCGGGCTGGTCGGCACCGACGTGACCTCGGGCACCGCGCGCATGGCGTTCGGCATTCCGACCCTGATGGACGGCATCGACTTCGTGCCGCTCGCCATGGGGGTGTTTGGCCTGGCCGAGATTCTGACCAAGCTCGAGCGCCCGCCGGAAACCCGCGACCTGGTGGCGGCGCGCATCAGCTCGCTATGGCCGAGTCGCGAAGAATTCCGCCGCGCCATGCCGGCGATCGTGCGCGGCACCGCGGTCGGCTCGGTGCTCGGTATCCTGCCGGGCGGCGGCGCCGTGCTGGCGGCCTTTGCCGCCTATACGGTGGAGAAGAAAGTGTCGCGCACGCCGTCGCGCTTCGGCAAAGGCGCGATCGAGGGCGTGGCGGCGCCGGAATCCGCCAACAATGCCGGCGCGCAGACCTCGTTCATTCCGCTGATGACGCTCGGCCTGCCTTCCACGCCGGTGATGGCGCTGATGATGGCGGCGATGGTGATCCACGGTATCGCGCCCGGCACCGCGGTGATCACGGCGCAGCCGGTTCTGTTCTGGGGCATGGTCGCCAGCCTGTGGATCGGCAACCTGATGCTGCTGGTGATCAACCTGCCGATGGTCGGAGTCTGGGTGCGGCTATTGAAAGTGCCGTACCGCATCCTGTTCCCGTGCATCCTGCTGTTCTGCTGCATCGGCGTCTACAGCGTGACCAACAACAGCGTGGCGGTGCTGCTCACCGCCATCTTCGCCGTGCTCGGCTATGTGTTCGCCAAGCTCGGCTGCGAGGCCGCGCCGCTGCTGCTCGGCTTCGTGCTGGGGCCGCTGATGGAGGAGAACCTGCGCCGCGCCATGCTGCTGTCGAGCGGCGATCCCGGCGTCTTCATCTACCGGCCGATCTCGGCGGTGCTGATCGGCATGACCGCGGTGATGCTGCTCTTGATCGTGCTGCCGCAGTTCCGCAAGACGCGGGAGGAGGCATTTCAGGAGTGAGGGATGGGAGGGAGTGGCGAAAGGAGATCGAAGGTAGAACCCGAGGCCACTCTTTATATAAAGGTATATCAGTGAGGTGGGTTTAAGCGGGCTAACAGGTTTTGATATCTAATGAGGGCGCCTTTGTTAGCGAGGCCTGAGCGCGTGGATGCCGTAGACCAGTCCGGCCAACCCAGCGGTCAGCAAAAATAATCGCGTGCTCCCAATCGCTGCCAGTACCGAAGGCATGACCATTCCGATCAACAGCATCAATGAGCCCGAAAAAGTGATGGCGTCAAAGATTCTGGTGAGAGCGAAGCGATCTGCTTCGCCCCATTCGTGCGACTTTCGATATTGCAGATAGTATGCAAGACACAGATAGACGGCCGAAATGACCGTCATCCAAAGAAAAAGCTCTTCCTCGGTGTTAGGTAATAGGGCGACTAGAGATCCAGGCACCGACAGCCCCCGCTGCGCCCCCTAGCAGGGCCACAATGGCCTGCCCTTCTGTCGGGAAATCCGCCTGAAAAACGGCATAAAGCGCCCCGATGGCCGCGACGGCCGCTACTGCGCAACCGAACACGTCCTTATAAAGCACCGTAAAAGGAATACGGCGCGCGTGTTGGGTGACATCAGCGAGCGTCATTGGAGGGCCTCGTCGCATCCGTTGAAGCTAGCGGAATGGCGGTTAACGCGGGGTTCAGGAGCCAGTTCCCAAGGCGGGACCGGAACCCGTAACAACCTCAAGTAAGCCCGTCAAGATGACACCCGCCTAAGCCGTGCGTGCGGCAACCTGACGCAGTTCCGAGTATGGCGATTCCTTTGGAGGCTTTCAAGGCCATTTAACGCCGTTTGGCACCCAATTTGGGCCAAAGAGGGGGACTTACACTGTTCTTTTTGTCCCTTGCACCATCCTCCTCATGCAGCGACCCATGAAGCCACGAATTTTGTTCTCTTTGTGTTCTATAGCGCTAGCTGGCGATCGGATGAGGAAGGCGGAGGCGCAAAAACCCTCGCTCACCCATTCCCCGCCGGGCGCTCATCGGGGCTTGGGCCGCCGCCAATTTCGACCTCGTCGTCGTCATCGTCGGGTTTTTCGAAATCCAGATTGCGGGTTTTGCGGCGGCGGCGGACGCGGGTCGGGCGCGGCCGCGCGCGATGGGCGTCGATCAGCTTTTCCATTGCGCATTCAATCGTTCGCGAGGGAATTGGATGTGATCGGGTTATGGATTCCGGGTTCGCCGCTGCGCGGCGCCCCGGAATGACGATCGGGGGGCGTCCGCGATAGATCATTGTCATTCCGGGACGCGGGCGAAGCCCGCGGGCCCGGAATCCATAGTCACGGACGCTCGGAGACGAAGGTGGGCACTAGCGCCCTACCCCTGCGGCTTCGTCGACGACGGCAGATCCAGGATGAAGCCGCGGCCGTGGGTGAGGTCGTCCAGGCGGCGGTCGATGCCGTTCAGCCGTTCGTCCTGGCGGCCGAGCTCGATCAGCACGCCGGACATTTTCTTCAGTTCATGTTCCACCGAATCGAGGCGCGTGCGCAGGCTCATGGCGACGCCGACGCAGCCGAAGGCAAAGCCCACCAACGTCAGCAGATGACCGAGATTGATCGTCCCATCGAATTGCATGTCAGCGGCCCCGCCCCCGGTTGAGCCATTGCGCGACGGCATTGATGCCGGTCTGCACCGGCATCACCAGAAAGAACGACTGCACGATCGCCCATTGATAGGTGTCGTAGGGCGCCGGCAGGCGCGGCACGCCCCAGCTGCCGAACGGCGGAACGAGCGTGTCGAGAAACACCGCCGCGAAATGCAGCGAGGCCGGTATGCCGGTCGTCAGGATGATCAGCTTGGCGCCCCACCAGGAATTCTGCGCCAGCTTCATCCGGTTCAATTCGATCTGCGCGGCCATATAGGCTTTGAAGGCTTCGAGGTCCGCGCCGGTCGCAGAGGTGAAACCCTGCAATTCCCGGTCGGCCTTCGCCTCGAAGTGCTTGAGGACAGCGCCCGCAAGCCCCGGAAGGACGGACAACAGCAAGCTCCACATCACGCGTCTCCTATGAGCCGCGACAGGATCGGGCCCTTGGCGAGGTCGCCCTTCTTCAGCCGCTCGCGCACGATCAGCCAGGTGAAGATCGCGACCACCACGACGATGGCGAGCGCCACCCGCCAATCCAAACCGCCGAAGACGGCAAGCCCGCCGGCGCCGCCACCGGTGAACAGGAATTCGCTGATCTTCATCCACAGCGTCTTGCTCTGGCTGGCGGGCCGCTGTTCCGCTTCCTCGACCGGCTCGATATCGGGCGGAGGTAGCACGGGCCGAGCGTCCGGCTTGGGTTTCGGCGCGCTCGTTTTTGCAAAGCCGATCGACGGATCAAGCACCATCATGCGCTTGAGCAGCGGCATGATGCCGGCCTGCTGGTCGCGGGCGGTCGCCGACCAGACATGGTCGGCGACATATTTGCCGCCCTTATAGATATTGGAGAAGCTCCAGAGATAGGCCGACGGCACGCCCTTGTTGCGATAGCCCCAGCCGTTGAAGCGTTCGCCTTCGTAGCAGACACGCTCAATCGACCAGTCGGTGATGCGCTGTAGGCCCTTGAGCGTGAGCGCGTCGATCGCCGCTTCCTCCCAGCTCTCGAACGGTCCGCGCCCGGCGGGCACCAGGCGGGTCTTGCGGCCGGTGCCGATGATGTGCTCGCCGTTATGCAGCACCCCCGCGAAGTTGCCGCCCGATTCCCGGTTGTGCAGCACGGCGATGAAAAACCACGGCACGCCTAATGCGTTCTCGACCTTCTGATAGGCGGCTTTCTTGCCGATCAGCTTGCGGGCGATGGCATCGAGCACCGGCACTTTGCCCGGCTCGATTTCCATATCCGCCCATTGCTCGGCATAGTCGTCGGCGATGTCGGCGAATTTCGCGGCCATGTTTTTGCGCCTCAGAACCAGAACGAGAGGACGAGCGCGGCGAGGAACGCGGCCAGCGCCTTGTTCGGATGCGCGCCGACTTTTTCAGCCGTCCACACCCATCCGGCCGCCACAACATCGACGGCCAGCCGGCCGCCGGATTTGACGGTTTCCCACATCGGGTTTCTCCTTGTTCAGCTACTTTGCAGGTGAGGCGATACTTCTTCCCTCTCCCCTGGGGGGAGAGGGTGGCGAGCGCGAGTGCAACGAGTGCGAGCCGGGTGAGGGGGTTCAGGACTCTCGATAGACCGGCCCCCCTCACCCGCCCTGCCGCTGCGCCTCGATGGCGGCGGCCTGTTTGCTTTTCTTCTGGCCGCGCGCCCGGTTCCAAAGCCGGTCGAGCTGGTCGAGTTTCGATTGGCGCGCACGCCGCAGCTTGTCGCGATGAATGTCGCGGGCCTTCGCCATATCGCATGCCACCCGGCCGTTCTTGAACGTCCAGGCATTTCGAAAGGAACGGTCGGACGGCATCTCGAGATCGAACGCGACGATCTTCCAGTCCGGCGGGTAGCCCTGCCAGCGCAACACATCGGCCATCTGTTCGGAGGTGATGCCGGCCGCGATTGACGACGGCGTCAGGTGATCGATCTGGATCGATCCATCCGGCCGACGCCACACGATGTTGCGCGTCATGGCAGGTTGCCGCAGATATGCACGTGCACTTCGCGGACATCCAAGCGATTGTTGGTCTCGTCGAGCGTTACGATCCGAAACGCCGAGGTCGTCGGGGCTGTGGCGCGATGCACGCATATGGTGACAATCTCGGTCGCGTCGGTCGATATCCGCCGGCCGATAGCGGCACCGGCATAGTTCGCGTTCTCGAAACTGGCGTCCAGGTTGATCACGTATTCGCCGGTGCCGCCGTCGCCGATCGTGGAGACTCCGTAGTCATCGTTGATCGTGACGGTGCCGTCGCCCTGGAATTTCACCCAGGCCTTCACCGCGCTCGGATGGTAGTGCTGCCGGCCGGGGGTGACGATGCGATTGGTGACGGAGCCGGCCTCCTGTTCGGCTTGCGTGGCGGCGAGGCCGGCCACGATGTTATCGGCACTGGCGGCGCGCTTGGCCGCAGCCGACACATCGTAAAACGGAAACTTGTCGCCGGAGGCGATCGCGGTCTCGGCGGTGAAATCGTTGTAGTCGAAATCCTCCTTGGCGGCGGTGATATAGACCTCGGCCGCGCCCGACAGGTTGATGGCGGCGTCGGAATTGGTCGATTTCAGCACCGAGCGGGTGAGCGTGGTGCCTGACGCCGTATAGGTGCCGCGCCCGATCTCGCTGCTGCCGCCGTCGCGGATGGCGTAGGTGACCACCTCGCCGTTCGCCACGCCGGCCGCGGCGAAGCTCAGGAATCCCGACACCGCCGAGCCGAGCGTAATTGTTCCCGTCCCCGTCGTCGCAGTCGTCATGCGAGCGAGGTTGTAGAGCTTGGCGGTGGCCATATCAGACCGATGTTCAGGCTAACGTGAAGATGCCGGCCGACGGATCGAGGTCGACCAGGAATGAATTGCCGGAGGTGATGGTGATGCTGACGCCGTAATCCCAATAGGCAATGAGATAGCCCGGCGCGATGGTGCTGTTGTACAAAATCGCATATCGGAACGGCCCGATATTGCCGCCGGAGGCGGTGAACGTCACATCCGTGCCGGCGATCTTCACCGTGCCACCCGTTTCCGTGACGGTCATGGCCGTCGCCGTTCCGCCCGCCGTATATCCGTTGCCGGCCGATATCTCGGTGACGTCGGTCAGGACCGTGTGTGTCGCGACATTGGGAGCCGTGTTCGAAAGAGCGATCTTGAACGTATGGCTGTCGAAGTCGTGAAACTGCAAAACCAGCCGTTCGACAAAATCCTGATATTTGACGTATGAGGCCATGACACGCTCCTATCTATTCATGACCTCCCCGGCTTGCAGGGGAGGTCGGCGCGCGAAGCGCCGTAGTCAGTCGTGCGGTCTGAAATGATCCTCATGGTGAGGAGCGTCGCGTAAGCGACGCGTCTCGAACCATGAGGCCCCGTCGTCGAGACGCGGACCTTCATTCGGGCCTCATCCTTCGAGACGCGGACCTTCGGTCCGCTCCTCAGGATGAGGACTAAAGGTCGGACTTTGCGGAGCGCCCCGCGCGCGATCAGTTCATCGGCATCGGCTCGACGCCGATGACGCGGTTCTGCGCGTCGCGGATGACGCGTTTCGGTCCATTGACCTGGCGCAGAGCCGCCAGCAGCTCGCCGAACAGCGGCGACGGATCGAAGCCGGCCGCTTGCGGCTCGCCTGCGCCCTCGCCGTTCGCGGCAACACCGCCGCTCGGCACCCGCGCCTTGAACGCCTCGCTCAGCAGCTTGCGCTCGTGCTCCTGCTTCTTCAGCTCGGCCTCGAGCAGCTTGAGCTGGCGCTCCAGCTCGAAGCGCTGCTGCGCCAGCGCCATTTCGGCTTCGACTTTCTTGTTCTGGGTGGCGATATTGGCCTGCGCCTGTTGCTTCTGCAGCTCGACCATGAACTGCATCTCCACAAGCCGTGGGTCCTGCGGCGGCGCCGGCAGCGCCTGCCCCTGCGGATCGGTGAAGAACATCTCGGTGTTCTTCAGCTCCAGGATCTTCGCCACCTCCTTGGCCGAGTTGTAGAGGTTGCCAGGCGAGACCAGATTGCTCATGCCGGCCGCGACCGCTTCCTTCTGCAGCCCGATCAGCGCCATGATCTGCGCCAGGCGCTCGGAGCGGCTGCCGGTGCCGAGCCCGACATTGATGGTCATGTCGTTGCGGGATTTCCATTCCCGCGGATCGACCGCGACCCAGCTGTTGCGGATCCTCCGCAAACTCCCGGTCCTCGGCGCGCATTTTTGCGATCTTTTTCTTGGCATTGAGAATGGTGGTGTGATCGCGCCCGCCGAAGGAGCGCCCGATCTCCGGCAGGGATTTCAGCGTCAGCCGGTGCGCCAGATACATGGCGATGTGGCGCGGCCGCACCAGCCTGGCGTCGTGCTGGGGCGAGTCGATCTCGCCGATGGTCACGCCATAGCGGCGGCAGACTGCGTGCTTGATGTCCAGCACCGATGGCGCGCGCGTGCGATCGTCCTGCCGCGCCACCAGGGCGGCGGCCAAGCTTTGCGACAATTGCGAAAACATCCGCTCGAGCGCGTCGAGCTTGTCCTTGATGTGGCGGAGCTCCGCGCGGGCTTGCTCCGATACGGCCCCCTCGGCGGCGGATGTTTGCTCCGGCGCTGGCGCCGATTCGGCCGCCGGTTTCGGGCTCAACCGCGCTTTGACGATGGCGACTTGCAGCGATTCCATGGCGCGCTCCTTTATAGACGTGCGATCAGCAGCGCCGCCGCCAGCGACAGGCAGAAGATCAGCGCGAAGGCGCCCAAGAGGGCACCGAGGAAACGCCCGGCAAGTTCATCTTCGGCATCGGCGTCGTCGTTCATCGCATGTCTCCGCTTGAGCCTTGCGCCGCCGGCGCACGCAGGGAATCGAACGCGTTGCCGTTGGGGTTTCCGGGGCACGGCAACGCGCCGGAGCGGCCGATGCACGAAGCGGCATCGGCGCTCTGGCCGCGCGGGCTGAGGCTGGCGCGCGGAGTTGGATGGTTATGCAGCGGGCCGGACAGGAGCGGCGCCGGCGGCCGGACCGCCGGACAAGGATTTTTTCCCAAAACCGGCGCGTGGAATTTCCACAGCCCAAGATTGGTCAATGGGGTAATGACAACCTTTCCCCGATATCCCCCGATACAACCTGTTGATGTTCGATTTCGATATGCCGCCCTAAAATTGCGAGTTTTCCGGCGCCTTATATGCGCAAAGCGGCATTCCGCCGCGCGATGGGGGCTTTCATGATTATCCGTCTGATCCCCACTATGATCGAACCGGTGCCGATCCCGGAATTCCATTGCGACGGCATCGGGCTGATCGTCGTCAGCGACGGCCTCGTGCAAATCGTGCTCTATGCTGAGGAATCCGTGCTGGAAAGTCCCGATCTTCCGCCGGTCCATGTCGCCAAAGTGCGGATCCGGGGACCGTTCTGCCGCCTGCCCCTGGCGGCCGAGCAATTGGCCGGCTGCGTGGCCGGTTCGGCGGTGCGCTGGGTCGCCAGTCCGAGCATGACGCAATAGCGCGCATTTGGCGGCCGCCGGCACGCGCCGGTGGTTTCGTTCAGCGGTCGAGTCTGCGAGGCGTGGCATGGCGCGAATGTACGTCTAGCGCACAATCGCCGTCAAGCCTTTTGTACACCGGGTGATATTTACCCCGGAATCCCCATAGTGCATCCTGTGTACATGGCCAAGAAAGTAACGCCGCGCTTCCGCAAGTCGCCATTCCGAAAGACCTACATCCGGGCGTGGCGGCAGCATCGCAACAAGACGCTGCAGCAGCTCGCCGACGCGGTCGGCACCACCCATGCGAGCCTGTCGCGGCTGGAGCGCGGCAAGCAGCCCTATAGCCAGGCGCTGCTCGAGGCCCTGGCGGAGGCGCTGCAGACCGACGTCGCCAGCCTGTTGATGCGCGATCCGTCGGATCCGGAGGCGATCTGGTCGGTGTGGGAGCAGGCCAAGCCGGGCGTCCGCCGGCAGATCGTGGAAATCGCCAAGACCCTGACCAAGACCGGCACCTGAAAAAGCCCAAGGCGCCCGGCTACCCGCCGATCACACCCTGCTGCCGTAAGCCGCGGGCGGCCGCCGGATATCGGCGTGGCCGGGTGGCGATCTTCCCGGTATTCCCAGCCCTGCCCCGCCGAATCTCGTTTTTTGTACGCTAAACGCACAAACGCCTTTGACCGCTATTGTACACATAGAGTACATTCTTCGCCATCATTCGATGGAGAAGCGACATGGCGAAGGACGCGATCTCCCGCCCCGCGCGCGATCTGGCCCGCGCCCACGCCGCTTCCGCGCGCGTCACAGCAGCCGGCGGCTCCGCGATGGAAGCCGCGCTCGCCGCCATCGATGCCGCATTCAACCGATCCGCCACCCACAACCGCCTCAAGCAGCGTGTCGAATACTTGCTCGCGCTCGGTCCCGCGCATCCCGAGGTCAAGGCGCGCTTCCGCGACCGGGCGCGGCGGATGGCGGAGCGGCGGCTCGATCTCGCCGCCGCCGTGGCCACGATCGCCGATATGCTGAAAGAAGAACGCCGCCTGTTTCACTTCTGCCGCGCGCTGACGCTCAACCGGCCGCGGCTGTCGCTCATGGTCTTGTCGGAAGCCCATTTGCTGCTGCGCTTCATGCGCAGGAAGGGCATGGGGAAGCAGTTCCCGGAAATCCTGGAAACCCTTTGCGAGCCGGTGCCGCATCTGGCGCTGGCGGCGGAGTGACGGCCGAGCGGTAAGGCCGGCCTTGCGCGCGGAGAAACTGTTAAGTTCATTGATTGAGTGGTGGGCGCACCAGGGCTCGAACCTGGGACCCGCTGATTAAGAGTCAGCTGCTCTACCAACTGAGCTATGCGCCCGGATCGCCGCCGGAGGTCCACTGGAGCGGCGGTCGTAGCAAAGCGGCCGGGCACTGTCCAGCGAGGGCCGCAGCTTGCGCGCGGCCAAAATGGAAAGCCGCCGGGGGCTAACCCGGCGGCTCCCATGCGTCAGCGGTCGTGTCGGGGGGTTCAGAAGTTCCCCATTGCTTGCGGCCGGGTCAGGGTCGCCGGCCGCTACTCTGCGTTACGAGTGTTTTGACGGAGCATGTTTCGCAACGCGATAAGATCCTTCTTGGAAAGCCCGAATTCGGCGGCGCGGCGGTAAGCAGCGAGCGCAGCCCGCATGATTTCAGCCTTCATACTCGTTCCGGCGCACATCTCCTCCGCGAGCGTCAGGTCTTTAATGGCGCCGTCGACTTCGAAACGAGGCCGTAGATCGTTGGCGATCAGCATCTCGTACCGCTTGCCGATGGTGGGATGATGCGCGGACGATCCCGCAATGATCTCCAGCAGCAATCGGGTCGGGATGCCCGCCTCTTCTCCGAGCGACAGGCCTTCCAAAAAGGCCGCCATCTGAGACAGATAGATCGCCTGGATCACGAGCTTCATCGTGTTCCCGGCGCCGGTCGGCCCAAGGTGAAAGATCTGCTTGCAGAAGCTTTCAATCACGGGACGCGCGCGTTCAAGCGCAGCTGGATCCCCGCCAACCATGATGGTCAACGCGCCGCCTACCGCGCCCTCCGATCCTCCACTGACCGGTGCGTCGAGATAATAAGCCCCGCGTTCGCTGAACTGCGGAGCCAGCGCCCGGCTCAGGATGGGATTGATCGTGCTTGTCTCGACGACAACGGCGCCAGGGGCAATCGCCTGCAGAACGCCACGCGCACCGCGCATGACGATCTCGACCTCCTGCGGCCCGGGAAGACTTGAAATAATGCACTCGGAGACGCTGGCAACTTCTGCCGGATCGCGACACCACGTGGCGCCGAGCGATACCAATTCCTCACCCGCGGTCGGTCGGATATCGTGGACATGCAGACGATGACCGGCGGAAAGAATGTTCTTCGCTATCGGCTGGCCCATCCTGCCGAGCCCAATCACTCCGACATTCATGAAACCTTCTCGGTCCTTCCGCGCGCTCATTAAACTTCGGGCGGCGCATTCGTCGTCGTACCGATATAATGACGCCACTCCTGCCAGAAGCTCCTGATGCGGTTGTCGTCACCACGCAACCCTTCGTTCGCCGGCTCTCCGCGGGCGATCAAACTGTAGCGCGCGCCGATACTATGCACTCCTCTTTGCTGTGCCTCCCATGCTTCCCAGTCTTCAGGAAGATTGCCGCCGTCCTCCGCCCAATATAACAGCCAATGGATATTTCTGAGATCGCGAATTGCTTCGGAGTCCGCGCCGAGGTAGACGTGCCGCGTCTCGAAGACCGTCTCTCCAGGATGGATCGGAACCTGTCGCTCAATGACGAGGGTGCTGTAACGGATTGCAATCAAGGTGTCCGGAAAAAGCGTGATGATCTTGGAGGGCTTATCCAACGTGAGGCCCGGCAAGGGGTGCGCCATGAACTCGGCGGCCAATTCCGGTTTCTCGGCCAAAATTCCATCCAGTGTGCCGGCCTTCCGACCGGCCTCATAGTCCAGGCCGAGATGCTGCACGGCGTGTCCGCCGGGATAAAGCCGAAACGGTTTCGGCGGGCTCACACCGCGAAGCCGCTTGTGAAGCAGTGGGGCGTGATACCCATCCCGGGAGTTTTCAGGCTGCATTTTCCAGTTGGCGTGCAGGTTCTTCGTCCACTTGACCTCGACGCGCAAATCCTGGGAGCTGAACGGGAACCGCAGCTCTTCAGCCACCTCTCCCAGGAACGCGGCCAAGCTCGGCGTTTCGTCGTCGAAACATACGAAGACAAGTCGATGCATTGAGTCGGCCCTGACAGGAACCAAGCCGGTTTCTTCCTTGGGCAATCCTTCAGGGCAAAAACTCGTCTTGTACGCCTCAACTTCCGGAACACCGACAAGCTTCCCATCCAGATCGTACGACCAGAGATGATAGAGGCAGGTGAACAGCCGTTTGTTTCCGGTTTTATCGAAGACGACCTGCGCCGCCCGGTGTCGGCAGGTGTTGTAGAACGCCTTGATCTCGCCCGCTTGATTGCGACATACGATAATCGGCTGTCCGGCGACCGTTGCCGTGATGAAATCACCTGCGTTCGGGATCTCGCTTTCATGGCACACAAAATTCCACACGCGCAGAAAGATTCGCTCCCGCTCCAAATCAAAAACCCGCTGGTCGGTGTAGACGCGGTTGTCCACCACGTACTCGTCGGGAATAAGCGGCTTGGTTATGCGAATGGTCATCTATTGCCTATCCTCATGCCAACAGCGGTTTCACTTCTCGATCTTTGTTGCAGTACGCCACTTGCAGCCAGCAGGTGATGCGTTGCCGGGCACCCAGGCAAACCGAAGATGGATTCATCCACCCTCCGCGCGCAATGCGACTGTGGAAATTCGCCTCCGGACGTCGTGGCTCGCATCCAATCGCCGATCATATCTTGCAGGAAACGATGGTCAACATGACTGCAACTGTCGATCTTGCCTTGATCCTGCGACAACCTCCCGAGCGCCCGTCGAACCTGGCGTTGTCGTCTCAACTGTCACACGCGAGCTCCGGTACCGAACCGGGATATTGCCAAAGTCCATGAAGTAGCGGAAGCTCGCACAAACCGCCGATTGGATGTATTCGGATCCGGCAGCGCGCATGGCCTATGTTGCATCGCAGGCCGGAGGCTGCTGCCTGGAAAATTGTCACGCAAAGCTCGCTGAAGGCAATCATGTCTGAGGGTAATCATGTTGTGGTCACATGAAAAACAGTCCGGTGAGGTGGCACGGTCAAGGAGACGAATTCATATCGGACTGCTCGCGACACAGATTGGAATATTGATTGCGCTGCTGGCGGCGTGGGAGTTTAGCGTCTCCAACAAAAATCTCATGTTTTTCAGCAGACCCAGTCTCGTTGCGGCACGATTGTACGAACTGTTCGTCGGCGGTGAAATTTACCGGGATATTTGGGTCACGCTGAGCGAGGTTGCAATCGGTTATACGCTGGGCGCGATCGCCGGATTATTTTTCGGCTTCATTCTTGGCCGCTCCCAATTTCTTTCGGCCGCTCTACAGCCCTATATTATCGGACTCTACAGCATTCCTAAAATCGCACTCGCTCCGCTTTTTATTGTCTGGTTCGGTCTCGGAATCTCATCCAAGGTAGCCGTGGTCGTGCTTGCGACATTTTTCCTCGTTTTCTTCAATACCTATTCGGGGCTAAAGGGAATTAATGAGGAGTTTGTCAATCTGGCGAGGCTGATGGGTGCGTCGTGGCCGCAGACACTGAAACGGGTGATTCTTCCCTCGGCAGCGGACCAAATCTTCCTGGGCCTCAAGACCGCGGTGCCCTACGCCGTGATCGGAGCGGTTATCGGAGAATATATCGGTTCAAACGAAGGACTGGGGCACTTTGTGCTGTATTCTTCTCAGACTTACGATGCCCCGGCTCTGTTCGCCGGCATTGTTGTTCTCGTGGCGATCGTTTTTCTGCTGAATTTCGCGCTAAATAAGATCGAGAAGCGTGTCATAAGATGGCGTCAAGTATCGAGCGCGGCGGTCCATCTTTGAGAAATGAGGTGCGCGCGCGGGCTACGTCACGATGGGAATCTTTAGATGGGAATCTAATGCGCGATGGCTGCACCCGCTAAGACCTTTCCCAATTGCAGATCAAGGAGACCGGTCATGATCGGACGTCGATCATTTCTTCGTGCTGGAGCTACCGGACTTGCCGCGGCTGCCTGCTCGGCGCATCCAATGAGCGCGCGGCTTTGGGCACAGTCGGCCGGCTTGGTCCGCGTGCAGGGGGCGTATTCCGCCCCGGGCCTTGCATATGCGAGCCTCCACTTGGCCAATCAAAAGCAACTTTGGAAACAAAACGGACTCGAGACCAGCCTCAAGCATGTCGAGGGAGGCTCGCTGGCCTTGGTCACGCTGACCACCAATGATGCGGAATTCATCTGCGTGGCGGCAAACGATCTGATCGTTGCCTGGGACAGGGGCCTAAAGGTGCAAGTGATCGCGGCTTTTTATGGCGCGCTCACTGTTCAATTCGCGGCTCGCCGAGAGTGGATGGAGCAGGCGGGAGTAACACCGAATAGCCCGGTAGCGCAGAAGATCGGGGCGCTGAAGAACGCTCGCATCGGTGCCGCGACGGTAGGCGGCGGACCTGCCCAGTATACCAAGTATCTAGGCGGCATTTTTGGCCTCGACCCGCAACGCGATGTGAAGATCTTTTCGGTGGGACAGGGCCCGGCACGCATAGCCGCGCTGCGAGAAGGCCGCGTCGATCTCATCGTGGGGGGGCCACCCGAAGCTGACGAGATTGCTCTTCAGGGTTTTGGGGATTTGTTTTTGAATCTCTCAACCGAAATACCGATCTTTCGGGATTTTCCGTTTACGGTCGTAGCGGTAACCCAGGAATTCGCCAGCCAACAACCGGACAAAGTGCGCCGGATCGCACAGAGCATCGGTCAAGCCAATGACCTCGTCCATTCAAATTTCGGAGAGGCTGTCGATGCTCTCAAGGCCGCGTTCCCGCGACTGAATCCAAAGGCGGTGGAGCGAACCATGGAACGCGACCGAGAGGCTTTTTCTCGGGGCGGCCGAATGTCCGAAACCATGTGGGCAAATGCGTTCAAAGTGGCCGGCGCCATGAAGATGGTGACGAATCTACCCCCCGTCGCGGAGGGACAGTTTTGGACCAATCGTTTCCTTGGCTAGTGCCCCGCTTCCGAAGTTCGTGATACATCGCAGCAACCTCTAACACGAACTTCGGAAGCAAAGGGGCACTAGCAAGTCTATGATTCTAGTGCCGCTTTTCGATTTGAAGTTCCTGAACGAGATTGCGGCAAGTGGTGCAGGAACTTCAAATCGGCGGCACTAGGCCGACGGCCCGGTATGGAAAACGCCGCCGGCTCGATATCCTGCGACGATCTTTTTAACCGATGCCATTTTGTCGGGAGTGAGAAATGCCACCGGGGGTGGATCTTGAATCAAACATTCGCATGACCAAGAACGGCACCGAACCACCGTCTCATGCAGCGATGATCGAGTTTGATGAGGTATGTCTTGCCTTCGCCGCAGAACGCAAAAACCTTCTGGCACTCGATCGGGTCAGCTTTGACGTTCCGCGGCATGAGATCACAACCGTCATTGGTCCCTCCGGGTGCGGCAAAACGACTTTGCTGAGACTCGTCTCGGGCCTGCTGTCTCCCTCGGCCGGCCGTGTGATGTATCGGGGCGCGCCGATAACGGGTCTCAACACCGACGTCGGCTATGTCACACAGGACAGCAACCTGTTTCCGTGGCTGACGGCCTTGGAGAATGTCGAATTCTCGCTCGCGGTGCGCCGCCTGCCCAAAAAGGACCGCAGAGAAAGAGCGTTGGAGTGGTTGCGCCTTGTTGGTCTCGAAGGATTTGAGAATAGTTATCCTTCGCAGCTGTCAGGCGGCATGCAGAAGCGCGTTTCCATTGCGAGAACATTGATCTATGAGCCCGAGGTCGTTTTGATGGACGAACCATTCGGGGCTCTCGATGCGCAAACCCGCATGACACTCCACGACGAATTGTTGGGGATTTGGGCTCAAAAAAAATCAACAATCCTCTTTATCACGCATGATTTGGTGGAGGCGATCACGCTCTCGGATCAGGTTGTGATCATGAGTCCGCGACCAGGCCGGATAAAAGAAACCTACCGTATTCCGCTCACCAGGCCGCGCAATGTGTTTGAAATCTATCTGGAGCCCGCGTTCAAAGAGGCCTACGCAACCATTTGGAAGCATTTCAAATCCGCCAAGCTTGCCTAAAAACCTTCCGAACGTCTTTTTCTGCAATATCGCGAAAACGCTAAACCCCACCCCGTCAGCTGCCCACCAGCGTGAAGCTGGCGTTCCTCCGATCGGCGCAGGTCCAGCGAAGCCGCGCCTAGATGTGAGCTTTCAATAGGTTGTCCATCCGGTCCAGACCGAGGAAGCTGAGGTTGCTGAGACTTCAGATTCCAAGGAGAGGACCGGATGAACGTGCACAAGAATGCCCGTCTGACGCCGCGCG
>Ga0080064_1002464_pt1 | contig 31357 bp, 23 predicted proteins | sample Subgrocontami54m_FD_69260 | JGI IMG/M metagenome (GOLD analysis project Ga0080064, IMG submission 69260) | Subsurface groundwater microbial communities from S. Glens Falls, New York, USA - GMW46 contaminated, 5.4 m (SPADES assembly) (version 2) ...
CCCGCATGGCGGGACGACGGGGCGAGTCGAAGGACCCCTACCCCGATCACATGGCAGCGGGCGCGTCAGGGCGTTCTCCCTCAGTCGTGTACCTCAGTCTTTGCTCAGCCGCACCAGCCCCGTCAGGGGCGGCATTTGAGTTAGCCCAGGGCGCAAGCCCCGGGTTCGGCCCCCCAAAAAACACATTGTCATCCCGAGCGAGCCCGAGTGCCCCGCCGCAACCGCGGCGGGGAACGCGAAGGGCGAGTCGAGGGACCTCGGATTGGGTTCTCCTCCCACCGTTTCGAAAACCGCGAAGGGATGGGGCACCCTCAAGATTCATTACAATCTCATAAGGTGGGCCACCCGCCCTTTGAGAGGACACCCATGAGATACCTACGATTGCTTGCGGTCTTTCTGGCCTTGATATTGGTGGGTACGGCCCAAGCGTCTTCCTTAATACCCATCAATACCGAACTGGTCAAGAGATCCGTGGTATTTCTCTACGCTGCCGACGCAGCAGGAGAGCCTGACGAAACCAAGGAGCTAGGGACTGCATTCGTTATCGAGATTCCGCTTGTGAGCGACCCCGGCAAGTCCTACTTCGCTCTTGTGACAGCGCGGCACATCGTTGACCCCGTGTGGGCCTGCCTCGGCATCGTAAATCCAGTGGTGATGTATGCCCGAGTTAACAAGAAGGACTTCGACCCATCTCGGGACCAGAGCGGAATCAAGTTCATAAAAGTGACTTTGACCGAGAACGGAACGGTCCGTTGGGCAAAACACAGCAGTGACAATGTGGACGCCGTGGTAATCCCAATAGTCCCGGCTGATTTCATGGTGCACGATGTCGCGTCAATCCCGGTCGCTGTTTTCGGTACGCCTGAGGAAGTCAAAGCCGTAGGTATAGGCGACGATGTTGTGTCAGCTGGACTAGTGCCGGGCCTTTCGGGGCAGAAGCGAAACTACCCGTTCTTCAAATTTGGAAAGGTGTCCAACATTCCTGAGGAATTGACGGTACTTCGTTGTCCGGACGGGGCGCCCAGGCCAGTCGAGTACTGGTATATCGCCGCGACCATGGTTGCGGGGAACAGCGGGGCACCGATCTTCTACCTCCCACCTGGTAACGCGGTTCTGCGATTCGGTGAGGGGCGACCATTTCTCTTGGGTTTGCAGTCCATAAGCGTAGTGGGCGGCGAAATCGCGGGGATGACGCCAGCACAGCGCATCTTTGAGATTGTGGATGCCCTTAAACTACCCGACGCCAACCTGTTTCGAGGACTGCCGAAAACGGGCCCCCAGACTCCCAATCAGAGCCCGAAGTAGACAGCCGGGTGCCCCATCCTTTGCGCGGCGCGCTTTTTGCCGAGCAAAGGGTGGGCGAGAGCGGGTGCCCCATCTTTGCGAGGCGCGCCTTTCGCCGAGCAAAGGTGGGTTCACATTTTTCTCTTGACAACTCCTCCCTGTGTGATATATATGTTGTAACATGATTATCACAAAGGAATAACTCCTTTGTTTTCAAAGACCGCATACCTGACCCGTTGGGGCTCAGCCACTTGACCCCACACCCTGCCCCTAACCCGCTGATTCCTAAAGACCGGGGGTAGGGGGGAGGGGGTATCCCGCATCGGGTGATCGGGTCGTCGGGTGATTGGTTGGGACCTAAGTGCTTGGCCGTCACGATTTTGGCTCTAAGCTCTTTGACAACAGGAACTTAGCTGGCCCCCGGTGGCTAACTTCATTCCCTGCACGAATTTGCAGGAACTGGGGGAGGGGGGGTACCCCCAGCTAACAGTCGGCGGCAAGCAGCCAGCAGCAATTTCGCTGGAGGCAGGGTTTTTCCCGCCCCCGCAGGCTGCCGGCTGCAGGTCGGGTGCCCCTCGATAAGAGCGAAGCGTGGGATTGCCCTACCGGTCCGGCAGATCGTAGTCGTTGCGCTGGGCGGGATCCTGGGAGAGGTACTGGACGAACTCCCAATCGTTGCCCTCAGGGTCGTAGAAGTAGACGCGCTGGCGGTGCGGGTGCGCGTTCGGCGGCGTGGATTCCTTGTATCCGGCGGACTTCATCCGCTGGCGCAGCGCCTCGGCGTCGTCCACCTCATAGGCGAGGTGGTTCACACCCGGCCGGCCACGATACGGCGTCCATGGGATCCCGGGCTTGGCGCTCGCCGGGCTCAGGGCAACGTAGGTCTCCTCGGTGCCGATGTGGACCCAGCGCGACCCGTCCTGACTCTTGCCTTCGCCGCGCACTTTGAATTCCGGGAACGCCGCCTGCAGGAAGCGGATCATCCCGTCAACGTCCCGCACCGTGAGGTTCGCGTGTTCCAGACGGACTGCCATGGCAGACCTCCCATGCGGCCCAAGCTGGCCCGCCCCTGTTGGATGTCCTGGCGGAACCCAACGATTCTGACTCGCGTAAAGGTTCACGTGGCGCGGGCGCCCTCACCCGCGGCCTTTGACCCTCAGCTCACCACCGCCAGCTCGTACAGGTACTCGACGTAGGAGCGCACCGCGCCCTCGATTCCCTGCACCTTGGGATTCGAGGACTCGATGACGTAGTACTCGTCCGGCGCATGGGCGCCCGAGCCGTGGCCCAGCCCGAAGTGCCCGGCGGGCAGATGCAGCGGGTGTCCGGTGAAGACGTAGCCCGGCCCCGAGCCGGCCAGCCGCGGCATCAGGATGGGCTCGATTCCGGCGCGCTGATAGACGTTCTGCTCGGCTCGGATCATGGCGGAATCGGCCGGCGTCGAGTTCGGGTCGTAGCCGCCGGTCATGTTGACGTCAATGTCGCCGAAGCCGTTCTTGGCCAGGTGGGCCTTAAGCGCGGCCAGCGCCTCGTCGGCGGTCATGTCCGGCACCAGGCGCAGGTCGAGCTTGGCCTTGGCCTGGTGCGGCAGGATGGTCTTGCCGCCGGGTCCGGTGTAGCCGCCCACCAGGCCCTCGATGTTGACCGTGGGGCGCGACGCCATCATCTCCAGTGCCTCGCGCCAGCTCACGTCGTGGACCCAGTGCTCGACGCCCATGGATTTCTTGGCGCCCGCCTCGTTCAGGCGCTCGGCGGCGACGGCGATCATCTGCTTCTCCACGGTGTTGAGCGGGCGCGCCTTGTCGGCAAAGCCGGCGATGGCGGGAGTGTCCCCGTCCTCCGAGACCAGGGTGTGCAGCGCCTGCACCAGGTGCCATGCGGGCGAATCCACGCGCGCCTTGTTGCTGGAGTGGATGTCCTTCTTGGGGCCGCGTCCCCAGCGCTCGCCGCTGGAGGTCAGCTCGCACTCGATGACGCCCTTGGCGCCCAGGTAGATGGTGACGGCGCCGTCCAGGTCCTGCGCCGCGAAGGGCATGAAGACGCCCTGGCACTTCTTCAGCGCGGCCAGCACCTCCGGCCGGCGCACGACTTGCGGGAAGTGGGGCGAGCCGATCTCCTCTTCGCCCTCGGCCACCAGGACGAAGTTCACCGGCAGCTTGCGCCCGGCGCCGCGGATGGCGTGCAGCGCGGCCAGGAAGGTGCCTTCCGGGCCCTTCTGGTTGACCGCTCCGCGGCCCATGATGACCTTGCCGGCGCCGGGCTTGTCCACCAGCGCGGCCTCCCAGGGCGGCGACGACCACTCGGCCGGGTCCACCTGCTTCACGTCGTACATGAAGTAGAGCCCCAGGGTGCGGGGCGCGCCGGCGTCGAGCGTGGCGAAGATGCCGGGCTGGCCGTCGGTGGGGATCTTGGTGACGCTCTCAAAGCCGGCCTCGCGGAACATCTGCATGGTCAGCTCGCAGCCTTCGTTCACGCCGCGGTTCTCGGCGGCGATGGAGGGCTGGCGGATCCATGTCTGTATCCGCGCGATGGTTTCCTCGCGGCGCTTGGCGATCTCCGCCCAGATGGGCGCCAGGTCGTCCGCCGCGGCGGGTGAGGAGAAAGCAAGATTGGGCAGGGTCATGGCCGCCGCGCTGGCGGCCGCTCCGTACAGCAGCTCTCGTCGGTTCATGGCTGGAAACGATAGCGCAGAGCAGGGGCCGGTGGCTAGGGGTTCGTGGCTGGTTGAGGGCCGAGGGGCGAGGGTGAGCGGCGTTATACTCAAACTTCATGAGGTCCCTGACCGCCGCGATCGTGGTGCTCTGCCTGGCGGGGATAGTGGCCTCCAGCCTGGCCCTGCGCGAACACTACAACACCGGGACTTCGCCGTGCGCCATCGACGAAGTCTGGGACTGCGGCGCCGTCAACCACAGCCCCTACGCGGTGGTCCGCGGCGCGCCGGTCGCGCTGATCGGGATCCTGGGCTATGCCCTGCTGGCCGCGCTCGCCGGACGCTTCCCCGTGATCACGGTCCTGGGCGCTCTGGCCGGGACGCTGTTCGCCCTGCGGCTGACCTGGATCGAATGGAAGATCCTGGAGGCGTGGTGTATCTACTGCGTCACGTCACAGGGAATCATCGCCGCCATCCTCCTGCTGAGTGTGGTAGCGGTTCTGGTGTCGCGACGGAAGCGTTTGGCGGCTACGGGCTGAGGGCAGAAAAAGAAATGGCTCCTCAGGTTGAGCCGGTTTGCGGGCGTGAGCGAGTCCCGCCATGCGGGACGAGCGGGAGCCCGCAGGCGAAATCCCGACCCTGAGCGAAGTCGAAGGGGAGGGATCTCAATGCGCCCAGAAAAGAATGGCTCCTCAGGTAGGACTCGAACCTACAACCCTCCGGTTAACAGCCGGATGCTCTGCCATTGAGCTACTGAGGAGTATGGACGCTGGCGCGCGTTCACGGTTCACGGTTGACGGTTTACAGTTCAACCCACGTGCCGCGTCTGTAGTTTTTATAACACGGTTTCGGGTCAGTTGTCAGTCGCCGATTCTGCAGGCGAGCGTCTAATCGGCCTGCGGCCCGCTCGGTACTCGCAACTCGGCACTCGGTACTGACCACCATCCACTATCCACTATCCACTCGCCGCTCCTGTGATACGCTTTTTGGTTCGCGAGGTGAGCTTATGCGAGGAGTGGCCCGGTTGCTCTGGATCCTGGGAATCATGGCGGGGATGGCGGCGGTTACGCTGGCACAGCAGAACAGCGGAAATGGCGGCGGCGCGGGAACGTCCGCGGCGTCGGCGGAGACGAACCCTGCCGGCCCGCCGGCGGCCAAGGTTGAGGTGGTCGAGGACACGCTGCACGGGCACAAGATCGCCGACCCCTATCGCTGGCTGGAGAATCGCGACGATCCCGACGCCCAGGCCTGGGTGTCCAAGGAACTGGCCTACACCCGCAGCCTGCTCGACCCGCTGCCGGGACGCGACAAGATCCACGCGCGCCTGGAGCAGTTGCTGACCATCGGCGTCATCAACACCCCGCAGATCGCCGGGCCTTACTACCTCTATACCAAGCGCGAGGGCCACCAGAACCAGCCGGTGCTGTACGTGCGCCGCGGGGTCCAGGGAAAGGATCGCGCGCTGCTGGACGTGAACGCCATGGCGGCGGACGGCACGGTGGCGCTGGACTGGTGGTTTCCGTCGCGCGACGGCAAGTACGTGGCCTACGGGACGTCGCCCTCGGGCTCGGAGATCAGCACGCTGCACGTGCTGGAAACGGCGACCGGCAAGCTGCTGCCGGATGAAATCCCCCAGACCCGCGCCGCCAGCGTGGACTGGAAGCTCGACGGCTCCGGCTTCTACTACACCCGCTATCCCAAGCAGGGCGAGGTCCCGGCGGGCGAGGAAATGTACAACCGGCGCGTCTTCTATCACGTGCTGGGGAGCAAGCCGGAGGGCGACCCGCTCATCTTCGGCAAGGGACGCGATCCGCAGGAGTGGCCGGGAGTCGGGCTTTCGAACGACGGCCGCTGGCTGATGGTCGCCGCCTACCAGGGCTGGACCAAGAGCGAGCTGTTCGTCCGCGAGGCGACGAGCGAAGGCGACTTCACGCCGGTGACCGAGGGCAAGAACTTCATCTACAACGCCGAGATCTATGACGGCGACATCTACATCATGACCAACGAGGACGCGCCGCGCTACCGCGTGTTCAAGGTGGCGGCGGCGAATCCCGCGCGCGCCAACTGGAAGGAGATCATCCCCCAGAGCGACGCGGTGCTCACCGGCACCAAGATCATCGGCGGGAAGCTCTTCGCGGAGTACGAGAAGAATGCCAGCTCGCAATTAAGAATCTTCAGCAGCGACGGCAAGTTCCTCAAGGACGCCAAGCTGCCCACCCTCGGCACCATCATCGGCCTGGGCGGCGAGTGGGACAGCAAGGAAGCCTTCTACGGCTTCCACTCCTACACCGTGCCGCCGACCATCTACCACTACCCGCTGGCCACGGGCGTCTCCGCGCAGTGGGCCAAGGTGGCGGCGCCCTCGGTGGATTCCGCCGCCTACCAGGTGAAACAGGTGTGGTTCCTCTCCAAGGACGGCACCAAGGTCCCCATGTTCGTGGTGGCCAAGCGCGGCCTGGTGCTGAACGGCAAGAACCCGGCTCTCTTGACCGGATACGGCGGATTCAACATCAGCCGCACGCCCGCCTTCCGCCCCGCCGTCTATCTCTGGCTGGAGCACGGCGGAGTGTTCGCGGAGGCCAATATGCGCGGCGGCAGCGAGTTCGGCGAGGACTGGCACCGCGCCGGCATGCTGGGCAACAAGCAGAACGTCTTCGACGACTTCATCGCCGCCGCCGAGTTCCTCATCTCGCAGAAATACACGGACCAGGAGCACCTGGCCATCCAGGGCGGATCGAACGGCGGGCTGCTGATGGGCGCGTCCTTCACCCAGCGGCCCGGCCTGTTCCGCGCCGTGGTGTGCCAGGTGCCGCTGCTCGACATGCTGCGCTACCAGAACTTCCAGATCGCCAAGCTGTGGATCCCGGAGTACGGCTCGGCCGACGACCCCAAGCAGTTCGAGTGGCTCTACGCCTACTCGCCCTACCACCACGTGCAGGAGGGCCAGAGTTATCCGGCCATCCTGTTCATGACCGCGGACACGGACACGCGCGTGGACCCCATGCACGCCAAGAAGATGGCGGCGCTGATGCAGGCGCGGGCGGCCAACGGCAGCGATGCCAAGCGCCCCATCCTGCTGCGCATCGAGCCCAAGGCGGGACACGGCGCGGGCAAGCCCATCGCCAAGCTCATCGAGGAGAACACCGACATCTATTCGTTCCTCTTCTGGCAGATGGGGATGAGGCCCTAGGCGGCCGCGCCATCGGTGCGGAGGGCGGTTAGCGGGCAGTTCCTTGCCTCACCCTTCCGGTCGGTTTTTGGGTGGCTCTCCCAGTAGCATCTCTGGACCTGGTCCCTCCCACTCAGCCATGACTGGCTCGCCACTTGCTTTCCGAAATCCGTCTCCTCTATAGTGTGCGGGGTTCCCCGTCCTCTCTCCCAGAAGGCGAAGTCCGATGCGAGCGCCGAGGTGTGCCGCTCTGATCCTGCTGTGGTGGGCGAGCGTGCCCGCTCTTGCCCAGTCGCCGCCCGCGGTCCCGCCACTCGGCGACAAGGAAGTCCTTGAGGATCTCTCGCCGGAAACGCTCCAGCGCGTCGCGGCGCGGATGCGTGTGAAGCGTGCGCAAGCTCAGCCCAGCCCCATGCCGGGGCCGCTCGCCGCCCAGCGCGCTGCGTCTGTGGCGCCAGCGGCATTCGAACAGCAGGGTACGGAGCAGCAAGCGTCTGGAACAATCTTCGGCACGGTAACAGACGCAACCGGAGCCGTAGTTGTGGGCGCCGGCGTCACGCTTCAAAACCAAGCCTCTGGCGAGCAGCGTGTGATGACATCAGACGACGGCGGGTTGTTCAATTTCGCTGGCGTTGCGCCGGCCTCGTTCAAGATCACCATTGCATCGAAGGGATTCGCCACCTGGGTGACGGAGGACATCGCTCTGCACCAGGGTGAAACCTACGAGGTGCCGCATATCGTGCTGCAGGTGGCTCTCGCGACTGAAGTAGTCGAGGCGACTCTTTCCCTGGAGGAAGTGGCGGAAGAGCAGCTCAAAGCCCAGGAGAAACAGCGCGTGCTGGGCGTATTCCCGAACTTCTACGTCACTTACCTCTGGCATGCGGCTCCCCTCTCGGCGAAACAGAAATTCCGTCTTGCGTGGAAGACCTCAGTGGATCCTCTCTCTTTTGCTTACCCTGGGACCGTTGCAGGCATCCAGCAGATGAACAATTCCTTCCAGGACTTTGGCCAGGGCGCGCAAGGTTACGCCAAGCGCTTTGGCGCCGCCTATCTGAATAACGTCACCGGCATCATGCTGGGACGTGCCGTCTTTCCATCTCTCTTTCACCAGGACCCGCGCTACTACTACAAAGGAACTGGGAGCTTCAGCTCGCGGGCGCTTTACGCCTTTTCACGGGTTGTGGTTTCCCGGGGCGACAATGGGCGCTGGCAGCCCAACTATTCTTTTGTCCTGGGGAGCCTGGCGTCCGGCGGAATCTCAAATCTTTATTACCCGTCGGCTGATCGGCACGGAGCGCGGTTGACGCTTCGCAATGCCGCACTCAGTATCGGCTCCGGCGCAGTCGCCAATCTGCTTCAGGAGTTCCTTCTGCGCAAGGTTACCCGTGGCGCCCCTGCCCGCGAGAAAAATCGTTGATTCTTCGCCGGTACTCGGCGGGCTGGCCCACTCTTTCCCGGTATCACATTCATCCCGAGGTTGCCCAGCCCTTCGGCTTCGTTCAGAGCAGGCTCTTCCCGGCGCAATGGCGGGGCAACCAGCCTGGTTTTCGCTTGCGCGACCGCGCGGAAGGGCGCAAGATTCGCGGGCAGGACACCGGCTTGGCCTACGCTCCCACCATCCCGTCGCACAAAATCAGCGCCCGCAGCCAGGAGGTGGTGGACTACCACTACGACGACTCCAAGCCCGGCAAGCCTCTGCGCTGGCTCATCCCCGGCGGCCTGGTGGCCATCGCTTCGTTCATCGGATTGGGGTTGGTGGGCTACGGCGTGTGGGTGGAAGGTGGCGTCTCCAGCTCCGAAGGCCGGCTCTGGATCGCGCTGTTGCTGGTTCCCTACTTCGGCGGTCTGTACATCTTCTGCTACGGATACGAGCTCTATGACGTCGGCCGCGCCATCAAGTGGACGCTGATCATCGGAGTCGCGGGCATCCTGATCCTGGCCGTGGGCATAGCTGTCCTGGCCGCCCTGAGCAAGGTGAAGTTCTCGTCGCGCTCATCCAGCTCCTCCAGTTCCAGCAGCTCGGGCGGCTCCTCGCTGTTCCAGGGATCGGGAGGCTCCTCGAGCGCGGCCTTCGGTGGTTCCACCCCCTCCGGTGGAACCTCCTCAGGCGGCCCTGGATTCGCGATGAACCTGGGGCGGGGGATTGGTTTCGGCTCGAGCCAGGCGCCGGCGGTCACCCCGTGTCCGGTGTGCGGCTACGCCCTGCCCGGAGGTCCCGGGAGCCCCTGCCCCTATTGCGCCACCCAGCCCCAGGTCGCTGCCACCGCGGTTTCTCAGGTCAGTGGCGGCCTGATTCCCTGCCCTAAATGCGGGCAGCCCATCACTCCAGGGGACACCAGCGAATGCCCGCACACCGATCCCATGCGTCTCGGGCCGCACTAGCCCGGAGCTTCGTCCTCCGGCCATATCTGCTTGTTACGCTTGACTTTGCCGCACTGCCGCGATATTTTCCCGATGCCTTCAGGAGTGCGACCCCAGTAGCGAGAAAGGCTCAAGTGCCCCCATGCAGCGGCTGATCACCTTCACCACCGACTTCGGCGAGAGCGACCACTACGTGGGCGCCATGAAGGGGGTGATCCTGACCATCAACCCGGCGGCGCAGCTCGTGGACATCTGCAATTCGGTGCACTCCTACGACGTGCTGGATGGCGCCCTGACCATCGCCCAGGCTTATCGCTACTTCCCCACCGACACCGTCCACCTGGTCATCGTGGATCCGGGTGTGGGGAGTTCGCGGCGTCCGCTGCTGGTCACGGCCGAGAAGCATGTTTTCCTGGCGCCGGACAACGGCGTGCTCTCGCTGGTGTATGAGCAGGAGGAGCGGCTGTCGGTGCGGCACATCACCGCCGCCCATTACTTCCTGCAGCCCACCAGCAACACCTTCCAGGGCCGCGACCTGTTCGCGGCGGTGGCGGGATGGCTGAGCAAGGGGGTGGAAATCTCGAAGTTCGGCGACGAGATCAACGACTTTGTCCGTTTCGCCGCGCCCAAGCCCAAACCCATCAATGACAACCTGATGAAGGGCGTGGTGCTCAAGGTGGACAAGTTCGGCAACCTCATCACCAACTTCACGCCCAAAGATCTTCCTCGTCTGTTCGACCCGCCCACGCCGCCGGCGTTCAAAGTGCTGATCGGCAAGAGCGAGGTCACGCGCCTGCGCACGGCGTACGCCGACGGCGCCGCCGGCGAGGTGTTCGCCATCCTGGGCAGCATGGGATTCTTGGAGATCGCCACGCACCGCGGCCAGGCGGCGCGCGTGCTGGGCGTCGACAAGGGATCGGACGTCGGCGTGCTTTTTGAGGAAGCCGCGCCCGCGCCTGCGGCCGGGTAGCTTCGCCCGCGCAACTCCCTCACGACTGTCATCCTGAGCGAGCCCCGAGCGCAAGCGACGGGGCGAGTCGAAGGACCCCTACCCTGGCCCTGGCGCCCCCGTCCTGCATCAAAATTCCACCCGCCTATGGGTTCTTGGGCTTGGGGCGGGCGTAACGGTCCATCTCCGAGGTCCACTTCAGGAAGCGGAGCAACTGAGTCCGCTCGCGCCACATGAATCCCCAGAACTCCAGGAAGCCGATTTTGTTCATCTTCAGGCCGGCGTAGGTTTCGATGCGCCACTTGAGGTAGGGGCTGCGCCACGGAGCCAGGCGGTGTCCGCGGGTCGAGTTCCACAGGAAGCGGAGGATGTAGTTCATGGGAATTGGTAATTTATGATTTGCAATTTGTAATCTTGAGCGGGAGCGATGCGGGGCGGCCCCCGGCCTGAAAATCACAAATTACAAATCACAAATTACAAATCCAATATACTCGAACCCATGGGTGACGCGGACAATCGTCAGGCGGCGGAAGACCACTACTACAGCGCGCTCGACCTCTACGCCGAAGGGCGCCACGACGACGCCATCGAGCAGTACCAGCAGGCCATCGAGCTCGACCCCGCCTTCACCGACGCCATGCACGGGCTGGCCCGCGCTTATCAGGACCTGAACCGCCTGGACGAAGCCATCGAGGTTGCCAAAAAGATCTCCAGCCTCGACCCCAACGACACCCTGGCCCACACCAGCCTCTCCATCCTGTACCAGAAGAAAGGGATGGTCCCGGAGGCGGAGGAAGAGGGAAACAAGGCGCGCATCCTGGGGTGGAAACAGCAGCTGAAACAGAAGCAATAAGCAGTAAGCAATAAGCAGTAAGCTTGAGACCTCCTGCCCCCTTGCTTCCCGCACTTTTTGCCTCGAAGGGCAAGGCTTATCGCTTATCGCTTATCGCTTATCGCTAGATCTCGTACTTCTTCACCAAATGCCGGAACGACCGGTAGGAGAGTTTCAGCAGCTCGGCGGCGCGGGTCTGGACGCCCTCGGACTGGCGCAGCGCCGATTCGAGCAGCGAGCGCTCGATCGAGGCCACGTAGCGCTCCATATCGAGGCCGTCGGCGGGAATGGCGGCGGGCGCCGGCCCTCCCGCCGTTCGCGCCTTTGAGCGCTCGGCCGGCAGCTCCACGTGCAAGTGATCGGAGGTCTCGAGCGCCACGGCGCGCTCCACCGTGTTCTCCAGTTGGCGGACGTTTCCGGGCCAGTCGTAGTCGCGCAGCGCTTCGAGCGACTGCGGGGTGACGCGCACGATGCTCTTCCCCGCCGCGGGCGCGTACTTCTTGAGGAAGTGGAGGGCCAGCAGGGGAATGTCCTCGCGGCGCTCGCGCAGCGGCGGGACCACGATGGGAATGACGCTCAGCCGGTAGTAGAGGTCCTCGCGAAAGCCGCCGGCGGCGACCAGTTCGTCCAGGTCTTTGTTGGTGGCGGAGATGACGCGCACGTCCACCGAGATCTCCTGGGTTCCTCCCACCGGGCGCAGGCAGCGCTCCTGGAGCACGCGCAGCAGCTTCACCTGCATGGCGGGCGTGGTCTCGCTGATCTCGTCGAGGAAGAGGGTGCCGCCGTGGGCCGCCTCGAACAGGCCGCTCTTGTTTTGGCCGGCGCCGGTGAAGGCGCCCTTCACGTAGCCGAAGAGCTCACTCTCCAGCAGGGTCTCGGGGAAGGCGCCGCAGTTGACGGAGACGAAGGGCTCGCCGGCGCGGGGCGAGCAGGCGTGGACGGCGCGGGCCACCAGCTCCTTGCCCGTCCCGCTCTCGCCCTTGATGACGATGGTCGAGCCGGTGGAGGCGACGGTGCGGATGGTCTGCTTCAGCTTCTCCATGGGGGGGCTGACGCCCACGATATTGTCCAGGGAATTGCGGCTGGCGGCATCGCGGCGAAAGGCGATGTTCTGCCGCCGCAGGGAGAGCCGCTCGATGGCCTGGGTGACGGCGACCCTGACGTCCACGACCAGTCCCGGACCCTTGCGTAGGTAATCGAAGGCACCGCCGGCCTTGACGGCCTGTACCGCCGACTCCAGGTCGTCCACTGCAGTAATCAACACCACGGCGGTGTCGGGGGAGACGGTGTGGGCGTAGCGCAGCACCTCGATGCCATTGATGTTGGGCATCTTGATGTCGGTGACAATGACGTCGTAGAGGGCGGAATCGATTTTCTTCTTGGCGGCCTCGCCGGAGTTGACCGTCTCCACCCGGTGGCCCTCCTTGCGCAGGGCCAGGTCCAGCATCTCGCAGATGGAACGCTCGTCGTCGCAGACCAGGATGTTAGCCATGGCCCGCCTTGGCCGCGGCAGCCGCGGCGGGCTCCGCCTCCGCGGGCGGCGTGGCGCGCTTCAGCTCCAGGGTGAACTCCGCGCCCTCGTCTGGCGCCGAGCGCGCCCAGATCCTGCCGTCGTGCGCCTGCACGATCTGGTACACGATGGCCAGACCCAGCCCCGTCCCGCCGTCGAACTGGGTCTGGAAGGGCTCGAAGATCTTGTCCATCTGCTCCGGGGCCAGCCCGTGCCCAGTATCCGCGAAGCTGATCTGCCAGTTATCGCCGGCGCCGCGCAGCGAGGCGGTGAGCCGCCCGCCCTCGGGCATGGCCTGCAGCGCGTTCTCGCAGATGTTCCAGAACACCTGCTTCAGGCGGTCGCCATCCACCAGCGAAAAGGCCGGGCCCGGCTCCAGCCGGCGCACCACCTCGACCGGCGCCTTTCCCGGCCGGTTCTCCAGCAGGGTGAGGGTGTCTTCGAGCAGCGGCAGCAGGTCCAGGCAGGCGAACTCCAGCCTCTTCTCGCGCGAATAGCTGAGGAAGTCGGAGATGATGGTGTTGAGCCGCTGCGATTCGCGGGTGACGATCTCCACCATGGTGCGCTGCTCGTCGTTGAGGGTCGAGATCTCGGAGAGCAGCTTGACCGAGCCGGCGATGGAGGAGAGCGGGTTGCGGATCTCGTGGGCGATGCCCGCCGCCATGCGGCCCACCGCGGAAAGCCGGTCGCGCATGCGCACCTCGCGCTCCAGCCGCCGGATCTCGGTCAGGTCGGAGAAGGCGTAGACGTAGCCCAGGATGCCGCGCTCGGGCACGGTCAGCGCCGAGGCGGTGATGCTGAAGGTCTTCTCCTTGCCCGAGGGAGTGAGGGAGCGGACCTCGCCCTGGATGGAAGAGGAAGACACGTCGGGCAGGCGATCGAGGAAGAGCTTGGAGACCGGCTGCCCCAGCGCCTGGCGGCCGCGGCGCTCCAGCAGCGCCTGCCCGGGCGCGTTCAGCAGCGTGACTCGTCCTTCCAGGTCGGTGGTGATGACGCCGCCGCGCATCGAATTGATGATGTTCTCGTGCAGGGCCTCCAACTGTTCCAGGGCGCCGCTCTTGTCCTGGAGCTGCACATCCACCTGCCGCAGCTTGGTGGTCAGGCTGCTGGAAAGGTAGGCCACGGCCATGAAGGCGAAGAGGTTGATGAAGATGATGGCCTGCAGCGTCTTGGGGTCCGGCCGGGTGGTGGCGTAGGAGTGGATGTAGTCGAAGTAGGCCAGCTCCAGGGTGGCGCCGAACAGGATGAAGGAGAGCGCCGCCACCAGATAGGCCCAGGCGCGGGAGAGCACGATGCTGGCGATGATGATGACCAGCGGATAGAGGAAGTTGAAGGGAGTGTCGCTGCCCCCGGCAAGATAGACGATGGCGGTGACGAAAACCAGGTCGGCCAGGATCTGCAGCCGCGACTGAATCAGGTAGTCGTCCCAGATGGAGAGCAGCAGGGCGTAGAAGACCGAGATCGTGTACCAAAGCACGATCACGCTGACGAAGCCGAACTCGCTGATGTTGTTGCTGGTAAGCCGGATGATGGCCAGGCCGATGCCCAGCAGGAAGGTGATGACGATGATGCGCACCTTCACCAGCCAGGTGAGCCAGGTACGCTCGTTGAACTGAGATCCGATTCGTGCGTTCATGGGCTCGGCTCTGCGCGGCAGGGTCCGGCGAGACACCCCGCCGGGGGACGCCGCGCCGGAGGTTGCGGCTCCGCGCTTACCCTGCCAGTTTGCCGATCATGGCGAACAGCGGCATATACAGGGAGATGACGATGCCGCCCACGGCCACGCCCAGGAAGCCGATCATGATGGGCTCCAGCAGGGTCAGCATGTCCTTGGTCGCGGTATCCACCTCTTCCTCGTAGAAGTCCGCGATCTTCGACAGCATGGCGTCCATGGCGCCGGTGGCCTCGCCCACGCCGATCATCTGCGTCACCATGTTGGGGAAGACGCCGCTCTCCTTCAAGGGGTCGACGATGGTGCGGCCTTCCTCGATGGCTTTCCGCACCTTCATCAGCGCCTCTTCCAGCACGGCGTTCCCCGAAGTGCGGGCGGTGATGGAGAGGCCCTCCAGGATGGGCACGCCCGAGGTGATCAGGGTACCCAGCGTCCGGGTGAAGCGCGCCACCGCGATCTTGCGCAGCAACATGCCCATCACCGGGATGTTCAGCAGCATCTTGTCAAAGATGTAGCGGCCCCTCTTCGTCTTGAGAATCTGTCTGAATCCCCAAACGAAGGCTATGGTACCCGGGATCCACACAAACCAAAGCTTGAAGACGAAGAATCCCAGCGCATTACTGGTGCCCATGACGATGCGGGTGGGAAGCGGCAGGTCCACGCCCAAGCCGGCGAACAGGTTGGCGAAGATGGGCACCACGAAGATCATCAGCGCTCCCACCACCACGATGGCGATGGAGATGACCGAGACCGGGTAGATGAGCGCCGACTTCACCGCGCCTCTCAGCCTCACGGCCTTTTCCACGTATCCGGCCAGGCGCTGCAGGATGACGTCCAAAATACCGCCGGTCTCTCCCGCCTCGATCATGTTGGTGGTGAGGTCGTCGAAGATCTTGGGATAGCCCTTCATGGCGTTGGCCAGGGTGGCACCGCCTTCCACCGTGGTCCGCACCCCGGTCAGGCACTTCTGGAAGGTGGGGTTCTCCTGATTGGCGGCCATGATCTCCAGGCACTGCACCAGGGGAAGTCCGGCGTCAATCATCACCGAGAACTGGCGGAAGAAGATGGCGATGTCCTTGGTCGCCACCTTGCCGGAGCCGAAGGTGGGCATCACGAACTCTTTGCCCTTCTCCTTGATGGCGCCCGGCTGGATGCGTTCCCGCCGCAAGGCCGCGGTCAGCACCTGCTTGTTCTCCGCCGTCCGTGTCCCTTCCACCTTCTTGCCCGCTGCGTCCGTTCCCTTGAATGTAAAGACTGGCATCTGGACCTCCTGGGCCGGCTTCCCGGCCGTTGATTCCCCTTACTTGCGTACCGGCGCGGGGACTCCTTTGTTCAGCCCCGCGCCGCGGTTGATCATCTCGGTCAGTTCATCCTGCATGGACGAGCGCTGCAGCGCCGTCTCCATAGAAATCTGCTTCTGGAAGTAGAGCGAAGCCAGCGACTGGTTGAAGGTCTGCATGCCGAACTTGTCCTGGCCGGCCTGCATGGCGGAATACACCTGATGGATCTTGTCCTCGCGGATCAGGTTGCGGACCGCGGCGTTGGGCACCAGGATCTCCATGGCCATGCAGCGGCCCTGCCCTCCCGGCTTGGCCAGCAGCGCCTGGCAACAAATCCCTTCCAGCACCAGGGAAAGCTGGGCGCGGATCTGCGATTGCTGGTGCGAGGGGAAGACGTCGATGACGCGGTTGATGGTGGAGGCCGCGGAGTTGGTGTGCAGCGTGCCGAAGGTCAAGTGGCCGGTCTCGGCGATGCGCAGGGCCGCCTCGATGGTCTCCAGGTCGCGCATCTCGCCGATCAGCACCACGTCCGGGTCTTCGCGCAACGCCGCCCGCAGCGCGTCCGTGAACGACTTGGTATCGGCGTGCACCTCGCGCTGGTTCACCAGGCAGTTCTTGTTCTGGTGCACGAACTCGATGGGATCTTCGATGGTGATGATGTGTTCGTGGCGCTCGGTGTTGATCTTGTCGATCATGGCCGCGAGCGTAGTGGACTTGCCCGAGCCCGTGGGCCCGGTCACCAGGATGAGACCGCGCGGCTTCTCGCACAGCTTCGCAATCACCGCCGGCAGGTTGAGCTGGTTGAAGGACTTGATCTCAAACGGGATCACGCGGAACACGGCGCCGGTGGCCCCGCGCTGGTTGAAGCAGTTGCCGCGGAAGCGCGCCAGGCCCTTCAAGCCGAAGGAGAAGTCCAGTTCCAGGTTCTCCTCGAAGCGGTGCTTCTGGGCGTCGGTCAGGACGCTGTAGGCCAGTTGCTTGGTCTCTGCCGGGGTCAGCGGCGGCATGTCCAGCGGCGTGAGGTGGCCGTGCACCCGCACCTGGGGCGGCGAGTTGGTGGTGATGTGCAGGTCGCTGCCGCTCATCTCCAGCATCTTTTTCAGCAGGTCACTGAGCGTGGTCGCCATATCGCTCTCCGCCTTCCCCTTCCGGAATAGAGACTAGTGCACGGTTTCGCGCGCCACTTCTTCCAGCGTGGTGGCGCCGTCCATCACCTTGATCAGGCCGCTGCGCCGCAGCGTGATCATGCCGCGCTCGATGGCCTTCTTCTTCAGCTCCAGCGACGACGCGCCCACCAGGATCAACTCGCGTATCTCGTCGTCTACTTCCATCACTTCGTAGAGTCCGCAGCGCCCCTTGTAGCCGCTGTTGTTGCACACCCCGCAGCCCTTGCCCTTCCGCACCTTGATCGTCCTCGCCTCTTCCGGTGAGTATCCATTCTCAATCAGCGTCTGCACCGGTATGTCCACCACCTCGCTGCAATCCTTGCAGATGCGCCGGATCAGCCGCTGGGCCACGATCATGTGCACCGAGGTGGCCACCAGGAAAGGCTCAATGCCCATGTTCATCAGGCGGCTGATGGTCTCGGGCGCGCCGTTGGTGTGCAGGGTGGAGAGCACCAGGTGCCCGGTGAGCGCGGCTTTGATGGCGATTTCCGCCGTCTCGAAGTCGCGAATCTCGCCCACCAGGATGATGTTGGGGTCCTGCCGCAGGAAGGAGCGCAGCGCGGCGGCAAAATTCAGCCCGATCGACTCCTTCATCTGCACCTGGTTGACCCCGGTGAGCTGGAACTCCACCGGATCCTCCGCGGTCATGATGTTGGTGTCGGGCTGGTTCAGGCGCGCGATCGAGGAATAGAGGGTATTGGTCTTGCCCGAACCCGTGGGCCCGGTCACCAGCACCATGCCGAAGGGCTTGAGGATGGCGCGCTCGAACTTGGTGAGCGACTCCTGCTCGAAGCCCAGCTTGGTCATGTCCAGGCGCAGGTTCTCCTTGTCCAGCAGCCGCATCACGATCTTCTCGCCCCACAGCGTGGGCAGGACGCTCACCCGGTAGTCGAGCTGCTTCTTCTTGCCCCCGAGGTTCATCTTGAGCATGATGCGGCCGTCCTGCGGCAGCCGCTTCTCGCTGATGTCCAGTTTGGCCATGATCTTGATGCGCGAGGTGATGGCGTCCTTCAGCTTGTAGGGCGGGTTCATGATGGACGCCAGCATGCCGTCAATGCGGAAGCGCACCCGGTATTCTTTCTCGTAGGGCTCGATGTGGATGTCGCTGGCCCCCCGCTTCACCGCGTCCGTCAGGATCAGGTTCACCAGCTTCACGATGGGCGCCTCGTCGGCGGACCTCTCCAGTTCGCTCAGTCCCATCTGCTCTTCTTCGGCCTGCAGCTCCACGTCGGCCTCGCCCATGTCGGCCACCGACTGCATGACCTTCTGCATGTCATCTTCCTGGGTGGAGCCGTAGGCCTTCTCGATGCCGTCCATGATGGCGCTCTCCGAGGCCACCACCGGCTCGATGTTGAAGCCGGTCATGAACTTGATGTCGTCCATGGCGAAGACGTTGGTGGGATCCACCATGGCGATGGTCAGCGACGCCCCCACCCGGCTGAGCGGCAGGATCTGGTAGCGCTTGGCGGTCTCCTGCGGGATCAGCTTCACCACCGAGGGGTCCACTTCGAAGTAGGAGAGGTTGATGGCGGGCACGCCGTACTGGCGGGACAGGAAGTTGGTCACGTCGTCGTCGGACATGTAGCCCAGCTTGACCAGCACCGAGCCCAGCCGGGCGTTGGTCTCCTTCTGGCTTTTCAGCGCCGCTTCCAACTGTTCTTGCGTGATGACCTTCTCTTTGACCAGAAGGTCACCCAGCCGCTGAGACATACGTCCGACTCCCCGTCCGAGTATTGATTATGAATCTGAAACTATACTCCCCCGGAAGCGCTGGAACACACCCCTCGGAGGCGAAGGCTGCCGCTGGCAGCGGTTTGCGCGCATCGTATGATGTGTGACAGAAATTGTCAATCGGGAGGGGCTGGAATCGTCAACTCCGGGCTGCGAAAAATGAGCGCCGATCCTACTCTCCGCGCCTTCTACCGCGCCCTGCTGCGCGCCTGGGGACCGCAGAACTGGTGGCCGGCGGAGAGCCGATTCGAGGTCATTGTGGGCGCCTTTCTCACCCAGAACACGGCCTGGGGGAACGTGGAGCAGGCGCTCGCCAACCTGCGCCGCGCCCGCTGCCTGAGCGCGGCGGGAATCCGCCGCATCCCTTCGGCCCGCCTGCAGCGCCTGATCCGCCCCGCCGGCTACTTCCGCCAGAAGGCTCGCCGGTTAAGAACATTCGTCGCATGGCTGGATTCGCGCTACGGCGGCAACCTGGCGCGGATGTTCGCCCGCCCCACGCCCGAGCTGCGCGCCGAGCTGCTGGCCCTGAACGGCGTCGGCCCGGAGACCGCCGACTCTATCCTGCTCTACGCCGGCGGGCATCCCGTCTTCGTGGTGGACGCCTACACCCGTCGCATCCTCGACCGCCACCGTGTCCTGCCCTTCAACGCTCCCTACGATGAGATCCGCCGGAGCTTCGAGCGCGCCCTGCGCCGCGCCTCCGAACCGCGGCGCATGGGCCAAAGCCCGCGGCATCCCGTCTCACGCATGAGCGCGGCCAAGTTGTCTCCCGCCGCCCGCCGCTACAACCAGATGCATGCCCTGCTGGTGGCCGTCGGACATCAGTACTGCCGCAAGTCGGAGGCCCGCTGCGAGCACTGCCCGCTCGCGCCCTTCCTGCCTCGCCACGTGTAGAATCGCTCGGTGTTTCGTCGAGAAGCACGGCCGCAGGTGACGACGGCCCGGCTCCGAGGAGGCTTGAACTGATCGGCCGTACGATCTCTCACTACCACATCACCGCGGCCATCGGCGCCGGTGGCATGGGGGAGGTCTATCGCGCCACCGACACCAAGCTGGGGCGCGAGGTCGCGCTCAAGGTCCTGCCCGCCGAGATGGCCGATCGCCAGCGGCTCGAGCGCTTCCGTCGTGAGGCCCGCGCGGTCGCCGCGCTCAACCACCCGCACATCGTCACCATCTTTTCGGTGGAAGAAGCGGACGGTATCCACTTCCTCACCATGGAGCTGGTGGAGGGCCACTCGCTCGACCGGCTCATCCCGCAGGGCGGGCTCCCGGTGGAGCGGATCGTAGAGATCTCCAGTGCGCTGGCCGACGCGCTCGCCGCCGCGCACGAGAAAGGCATCGTCCATCGCGACCTCAAGCCCGCCAACGTCATGGTCGGCGAGCACGGCCGCGTCAAGGTGCTGGATTTCGGTCTCGCGAAGGAGACCCGCGCGACCGGCCCGAACGACGCCACGCTGACCTCGGCGGCGCACACGGCGCCGGGCACGGTGATGGGGACGCCAGCCTACATGTCTCCGGAGCAGGTCCAGGGCCGGGTGCTGGACCACCGCACGGACCTTTTCTCGTTGGGCATCATCCTTTACGAGCTGGCGACCGGGCGGCGCCCGTTCCGCGGTCCTTCCTCGGCCGAACTCGCCTCTTCCATCCTGCGGGATACTCCACCCCTCGTCACTAACGTGCGGGCCGACTTGCCCGGCGATCTGGCCCGCATCATCCGGCGCTGTTTGGAGAAGGACCCGCGCCATCGCATCCAGACTGCGCGCGATATCGGCGACGAGTTGCGCGACTTGGTACGACAAGCGTCGCAGAAAGCGTCGGCCCCGACCTCGCGTGCCGTGGCCGCAGCCGACTCGGACGCGGTGCAACTGGAGGAGGGCTTCTGGGTCGCCGTGCTGCCGTTCACGTACCGTGGCGCCAACGCCGAGCTCACGGCCCTGGCCGAGGGGTTGTCCGAGGAGATCGTGACCGGCCTTTCGCGATTCTCTTATCTCAGGGTGATCGCGCGCAGCTCCACTGCACGTTTCGCCAGCGAGTCGGTTGACCTGCGTTCCGCAGGCAAGGAACTGGGGGCGCGCTATGTGATCGAGGGAAGCTTACGCCAAGCTGGGGCGAAACTGCGTCTGGCGGTACAGCTCGTTGATACGATTTCAGGTGCCCACCTGTGGGCTGAGAACTATGAACGCACCTTCAGCCCAGAGAGTATTTTTGCGCTGCAGGATGATTTGGTACCCCGCATCGTCTCAACTGTGGCAGATCAGAACGGCATCCTGACTCGCAGGATGAGCGAAACGCTGCGCAGCAAGAGTGAAGACGCCTTGACCCCGCATGAGGCCGTGCTCCGCGCCTTTAGCTATTTCGAGCGTGTTACTCCCGAGGAGCACGCAGTCGTAAGACGAATTCTGGAGCGCGCCGCGCGCGAGGCTCCGGACCACGCCGACTGCTGGGCGATGCTGTCCATCATGTATACCGTCGAGTTCGCAGACGGATTCAATCCCGGGCCCAATCCTCTCGACCGCGCCTTGGCCGCGGCACAGCGCGCTGTGGATCTCGCCCCAACTCACGCTCTCGGCCACTACGCGCTGGCCTTCGTTTACTTCCTCCGCAAGGAGACTGCTTCCTTCCGGGCGACAGCGGAAAAGGCCCTCGCGCTCAATCCCATGGATGGATCGGTCATGGGCATCCTCGGCGTGCTCATAAGCCACGCCGAGCTGGAGCGGGGTTGTCAGATGGTGGAAGCTGCCATGCAGCTCAATCCCAACTATCCGGGCTTGTTCCGCTGGTCCGCGTTCACGAAAGCCTATGGCCAGGGTAAGTACGCGGAGGCGCTCGAGCTGGCGGTTCGCATCAACATGCCCAATTACTTCTACGCCCATGCCGCGCGGGCTGCGGCGCTCGGCCAGCTCGGCCAGCGCGAAGCCGCGGAGAAAGAGCTACGAGAATTGCTCGCCCTCCGTCCCGACTTCGCCACAGCGGCGCGCCGGGAATATGCCAAATGGTATGACTCCGAGCGGGTTGAGCACATGATCGAAGGCCTGCGCAAGGCGGGGCTGGATGTTCCTGCGCCCGCGCAAGCCGGTCCCGCGGCAAAGCCTGATGCGGTGGTCGCGATCGCGGTGCTGCCTTTCACCGACATGAGCCCCGCCAAGGACCAGGAGTACTTCTGTGAAGGCATGGCGGAGGAGATCATGAACGCGCTCGTCGGGATCGACGGGATCCGCGTCGCATCCCGGACCTCGGCCTTCCGGGCCCGGCAGGGCGGGGGCGACCTCGCCGCCATCGCCCGCGCGCTCTCCGTGGGCCACGTCCTCGAGGGCAGCGTGCGGACGTCGGGCAGCCGCCTGCGGGTCACCGCGCAGTTGACCGACGTGGCCAGCGGCTACCAGCTTTGGTCGGAGCGCTACGACCGGGACGCCGCGGACGTCTTCGCCGTCCAGGATGAGATTGCCGCGGGCGTCGTCGGAGCGGTGAAAGCTCGGCTCGCTCCGGGGCCGTTGGCGGTCCAGCTCAGGCCGCAGGTCAAGAACCTCGATGCCTACAGGCACTATCTCCAGGGCCGGCACCTCCGCTACACGAAGAACGACCACGGCAGCGCCCTGCGCAGCTTCGAGCAGGCGGTGGCTCTCGATCCCACGCATGCGCCCTCGTGGGTCGGCCTGGCGGAGGCGACGGTTCTGGCGGCGTTCTACAGCCTGATTCCGACCGTCAGCGCCTACGCGAAGGCCAGGGATGCGCTGGCAACCGCCGTGCGGTTGCAGGGAGAGTCCGCAGAGGCTTTGTACGCCGAGGGTGCCCTGACCTTCGCGGAACAGAACTGGCAGGCCTGGGAAAAGGCCCAGCGTCACGCGATCGAGTTCCAGCCCTCTTACGTCCAGGCGCAGGGCTTGTACGGGGTCTGCCTATGCGCGCGGCAGCGCGTTGACGAAGCGATGGCGCCGTTACAGCGTGCCCGGGAGATCGATCCGCTCGCGCCCTATCCCTACGTGATGACCGGCCTGGGGCTGCTGGTGGGCCACCGGGTCCAGGAATCGATCCGCTACTTCGACGATGCGCTTTCTTTCCAGAGGGAGAACGCATTGGCCCTATGGGGTTCGGGCATGGCGAACGTCGCCCTCGGGCGTTTCGAGGACGGTGTCGCTCTCCTGGAGCAGGCCGTGGCCCACACCCGGCGAACCGGCTTCATTCTCGGCGTCCTGGGATGGGCCCTGGCGGCCGCGGGCCGGGCCAAGGAAGCCAGGGCCATCCTCGTGGAGCTTCGGGCGCGGCCGGCGCCGGCGCCCGCGGTCGTTTCCGAGGCCTGGCTGCTGGCCGCGCTCGGGGAGGCGGACGGTGCCTTCGAGGTGCTCGCGCGAGCGGAGAAGGAGCGCCAGCTGTTCCTGTGCTTCACCGGGTTGCCGGGCTTCGACCCCCTGCGCGCGCACCCCAGGTTCAGAGCGTTGTTGGAGCGGCTGGGGCTGCCGTCCTCCCCAGTGCCCGGCATGTGACCCACCGGCCGTCTCTGGCCCGCGTTCCGGGACCAGCGTGCAGGGACTATAATGTGACTTCTCTCCCGGCGAATCCCTGCAATCGGCTCTGTGCCTGGCGCGTCCGGGAGCGGAAGCTGCGTGTTGCCAGAGACTCCAAACCGCGAACCCGGCGAGAAGCGCCACCGCAAGTGGCCGCTGGTGCTGCTGGCCATCGGCATCTTCCTGCTGTTCACCATCCTTTTCTGGCAGCAGGCCTTCGACCCCATCGTCCGGCCGGACACTTCGCAGCAAACGCTGCTGCTGGCGGCGCTCTCCGCCCTGATCTTCCTGCTGCTGGTGGCGCTGAGCGTGGTGCTGGCCCGCCATCTGTGGAAGCTTCTCCTGGAACGGCAGGGCGGAGTGCTGGGCTCCAAGTTTCGCACCCGCATGGTGATGGGGGCGCTGGTGCTTTCCTTTACTCCAGTGCTCTTCCTGTTTCTCTTCGCCTACGGGCTGATGAACCGCTCCATCGACAAGTGGTTCTCCGGCCCGGTGGAAGAGATGCGCCAGAACTCCGGCGAAGTGGCCGCCATGCTCTCCAGCTACGCTACTGAGAACGCGCGCGCTGAGGCGGCAGCGATCGCTTCCGCTCCCGAGATCCGGCGCGCCTTCGAGAGCGGCAACTTCTCCGCCGTGATGAGCGAATTCCGCCGCCACGAGCCCACGCTGCAGGGCGGCTTCGCCCTGGCGCTGGTGCGCGAGGGCGAGGAAGAGGACGCGGTCGCCGCCTTCCGCGCGCCCGAGCCCTGGGCGGTGCTGCGCTCACAGATCTTCTCCGGCATGGGAGTGAGCCGCGGCACAGCGGAGCGCTTCCAGATCAATGGCAAGGAGTACATGCTGGCCAGCGCGCCGGTGGGCGGGAAGGGCCGCATCGTGGTGGCGGTGCCGCTGCCCGCGGCCTTTTCCGCCAAGCTCAAGGAACTCGAGGACAGCCAGCGCAAGTATCTGGAGCTGAGCCGGCAGCGCAAGCTGGTGCGCAGTACCTACATGGGTGTGCTGCTGCTGCTGACCGTGCTGGTGCTGTTCGCGGCCACCTGGCTGGCCATCTTCCTCTCCAAGCTGGTGACGCGGCCGGTGGCGGCGCTGGCGGAAGCCATGCACGAGCTCTCTCACGGACGCCTCGGCTACCGCGTGGCGGTGCCGGCGGCGGATGAGCTGGGCGACCTGATCCAATCTTTCAATCGCATGGCCGAGGACCTGGAATCGAGCGGGCGCCAGGTGGAAGCCTCCAGCCGTAAGCTGGCCGCCGCCAACGTCGAGTTGGAGCAGCGGCGCCAGCACATGGAAACCATCCTGGAGAGCATCCCCACGGGCGTGCTCTCCCTCGACGCCGAGCGGCGCCTGACGCGAACCAATCCCGCCTTCCACCGCATCTTCGGCCCTCACGACACCCGCCGCGGAGGCGGCGCCCGCGCTTTTGCCACCGGCTCCTGCCTGCGCGACCTCTTCGCCGAAGACGTTGCCCAGGACCTGGAGCACCTGCTGCGCAAGGCCGACCGCATGAGCACCGCCACCAGCCAGATGGAGATGGCGTTGCCGCGGGCGCGGCGGCACGTTGCGGTCACCGTGGCTTCGCTCGAACACGACGGCCGGCGTTTGGGCTACGTCCTGGTCTTCGAGGACCTCTCCGACCTGCTGCGGGCGCAGAAGCAGGCAGCGTGGCGCGAGGTGGCGCGGCGCGTGGCCCACGAGATCAAGAACCCGCTCACCCCCATCGCCATCTCCGCCGAGCGCATCCGGCGCCACCTGGAGCGCGGCGCACCGCCGGACGCGGCCTCGCTCGAGGTCCTCAAGGGCTGTGCGGAAACCATCGCCGGCGCGGTGGAGACGGTGCGCACCCTGGTGGACGAGTTCTCTGCCCTGGCCCGCTTCCCCGCCAGCCAGCCCCAGCCCGCCAGCATCAACCCCATCGTCGAGGGCGCGCTGGCCCTGTTCAACGGGCGGCTGGAAAACATTCAGGTGCACACCAGGCTCGCCCCCGATCTCCCGGCGGTGATGGCCGATCCGGAGTCCATGAAGCGCGCGCTCGCCAACCTGGTGGACAATGCCGCCGAGGCCATGCAGGACTCGCTGGTGCGCGAGGTGCACATCTCCACCGCGCTGGTCCAGCCCAGGGACGCGGTCGAAATCGTGGTCGCCGATACCGGGCACGGCGTGACCCGCGAGCTGAAGGAAAAGCTCTTCCTGCCCTACTTCTCCACCAAGGAGCGCGGCACCGGACTGGGCCTGGCCATCGTCAGCCGCATCATCGAGGACCACCACGGCTCCATCCGCGTGGAGGAAAACTCGCCCCTCGGCGCGCGCTTCATCGTAGAGCTGCCGCTGGCGGCCGAGCCGGGAGCCGCGCCCAACCCGCATGCATAGCATCCTCATCGTGGACGACGAGCCGGGCATCCGCCAGTCGCTGAAGGGCGCGCTGGAGGACGAGGGCTACAAGGCTTCGGCCGCCGAGAGCGGCGAGGCCGGCCTGGAACTGCTCAAGAAGCGCGCCTTCGACGTCATCCTGCTCGACATCTGGCTCCCCGGCATGGATGGCCTGGAGGCGCTGGAGAGGATCAAGCAGTCGGACGACGCGCCCGAGGTCATCATGATCTCCGGGCACGGCACCATCGAGACCGCGGTGCGCGCCACCAAGCTCGGCGCCTTCGACTTCCTGGAAAAACCTCTCTCGCTGGAGAAGATGCTCATCCTGGTGAAGAACGCGGTGGAAGCGCGGAAGCTGGAGAGCGAGAACCGCGACCTCAAGAAGCAGGTGCAATCGAAGAGCGTGATCGCCGGCGACAGTGTCCCCATGAAGGCGCTGCGCCAGCAGATCGGGGTGATGGCGCCCACCAACGGCCGCGTGCTCATCTACGGCGAATCGGGCACGGGCAAGGAGCTGGTGGCGCTCGCCATCCACGCCCAGAGCTTGCGCAAGGATGCCCTGTTCGTCGAGGTGAACTGCGCCGCCATCCCCGAAGACCACATCGAGAGCGAGCTCTTCGGCCACCGCAAGGGCGCCTTCCCCGGCGCCGACGAGGACAAGGAAGGCAAGTTCCACAAGGCGGACGGCGGCACGCTGTTTCTCGATGAGGTCGGCGACATGAGCCTGAAGACGCAGTCCAAGGTGCTGCGCACGCTGGAGGAGCAGAGCTTCACCCCGGTGGGCGGCGACGAGCCCCTCACCGTGGACGCCCGCGTCATCGCCTCCACCAACAAAGACCTGGAAGAGGAGATATCCAAGGGCAACTTCCGCGAGGACCTCTTCTATCGCCTCAACGTGATCCCCTTCTACGTGCCGCCGCTGCGCGAGCGCACCGAGGACATCCCGCAGCTGGCACGCTACTTCCTGAAAGAGTTCGCCGCCACCTACAGCCGCCGCTCGCGCGAGATCACCGACGACGCCATCGAGACCCTGATGCGCTACGCCTGGCCGGGGAACGTGCGCGAATTGCGCAACGTCATCGAGCGCATCGTCATCATGAACCCCGCGGTCACCAAGCTCGACCGCAAGCACCTGCCGCCGCTGCTCTACCGCGACGGCAGCCGCCGCGCCCTGGGCGGCGACTTCTCCACCCTGCACCAGGCCCGCGCCGCCTACGAGCGCGACTTCATCCTCAAGAAACTCGACGAGAACCACGGCAACGTCACCCGCACCGCCGAGGTCCTCGGCCTGGAACGCTCGCACCTCTACCGCAAGATGAAGACGCTGGGCATCGCGGTGAAGGAATAATGGCCGCGCCGTAGAGACGGCCGTCAGGCCGTCTCGCAGTTGGATGCGAAAAGAAAGACGCCCTCACGGGCGTCTCTACGCCAGGTGTTTGCAGTTACTCCAGCGTCCTCAGCGTCCTCAGCGTCCTCTGCGTCCTCTGCAGTTTTCATTCCGCCAGGTGCAAGCTAGCTTTCATGCCGCCAGTCCAGCCCTTCCACAAACTCGCGCGACTCGCGCCAGTTGGGCTCGACCTTGACGAACATCTCCAGGAAGACCTTCGTCCCCAGCAGCTTCTCGATCTCCAGGCGGGCCGAGGTACCGATCCTCTTCATCATGTCGCCGCCCTTGCCGATGAGGATCTTCTTCTGCCCGTCGCGCTCGCAGTAAAGGACGGCAGCGATTTTGGTCAACTTGGGCGACTCTTCCCAGCTCTCCACCTGTACCGTGCTGGCATACGGCACCTCCTGGCCGGTGGCGATGAGGATCTTTTCGCGGATGATCTCCGCCGCCAGGAAGCGTTCGGGCTGGTCGGTGACCTGGTCCTTGGGGAAGTAGCGCGGGCCCTGAGGCAGGGCGTGGATGACCTTGTCGAGCAGCAGGTCGAGCCCGTCGCGCTTGAGCGCAGAGATGGGGATGATCTCCTGAAACTCGTGCTTGCGGTTGTATTCCGCGATGAGCGGGAGCAGCCGGCCCTTGTCCACGCGGTCGATCTTGTTGAGCAGCAGGAAGGCGGGCCCGCCTGCGCGTTTGACCAGGTCGAGGACGAACTCATCGCCGCCGCCGAACTTTTCCGTTACGTCGGTGATCAGCAGCAGCAAGTCGCGGCCTTCCAAGGCGTCGTGGACCTCGCGCATCATCTTCTTGTTGAGCGACGACTGCGGCTTGTGCACGCCGGGCGTGTCCAGGAAGACCACCTGCCCCGCGGGCCGGCCCTTGCGCGCCGGAACGTTGACGATTCCCTGGATGCGGTTGCGCGTGGTCTGAGGCTTGTGGGTGACGATGGCCACCTTCTGGCCCACCAGCGCGTTCAGCAGCGTGGACTTGCCGGCGTTGGGCCGGCCGATGATGGAAACGAATCCGGAGCGGAGAGCCATCGCTGATCAGGCGCTCGCGGCCTTGGCGGGCCCGGGGCGCTTGCGGCTGATGCGCAGGCGCTCCACCCGCCGGGAGCTGGCTTCCAGCACCTCGAAGCGCAAGCCGTCGCCTTCCACCACCTCGCCCGGGGCGGGGATGCGTCCCAGCAGCTCGCTCACCAGCCCGGCCACGGTCGCGGCGTCCCGGCCCTCGGGACGGACGCCGAAGAGTTCCGCCAAGCGGTCCACGTCCATGCGCCCGGGGACGACGTAGGAGGTGTCGGACTCGCGCACGATGTCCGCCCGGGCTTCGTGCTCGTCGCGAATCTCGCCCACAATCTCCTCTACCAGGTCTTCCAGCGTGACTACGCCGGCGACGTTGCCGTACTCATCCGCCACGATGGCCATGTGCTGGTTTTCCTTCTGGAGTTCGCGCAGGAGCGTGCGCACCCGCTGGCTCTCGGGGACGAAGTGCGCGGGCTTCATCATCTTGCCCACGGTCTGGGCGCGGGCCTCGGTGTCCGCCACCTGCAGCACGTCGTGAGCGAAGACGATTCCTTTCACGTGGTCGATGGAGCCTTCATAGACCGGGACGCGCGAGTAGGGCTTGGCGCGCAGCAGCTCGGTGAACTGCTCCACCGAGGTATCGGCGGCGACGGCTATGATCTCCGGCCGCGGCGTCATCACCTCGTGCACCGTCTTCTCGCCGAACTCGACCACCGACTGGATGAGCTGCTTGTCGCCCTCCTGCAGGATGCCCTCGTCCTCGCCCGCCTCGATGAGGGCATCCACGGCATCGCCGGGCTGCGGCTCCTCCGGGGGATGCTCTTCAGCCAGCGCCGCCACCGAAAGGCAGAAACTCAGCACCAGGGTCACGGGCAGGGCGAGATACACCAGCAGGCGCAGCAGCGGCGCCAGCGGCGCCAGCCACACGCCCCGGGTGCGGGTGAACAGGACAAAGGGCAGCAGCCGGTTGAAGAGGATGACCACGAAGATGATGCCCACGGCGGCCTGCGCGATCTCCGGGAAGTCCCAGCGCCCGTCGCGGAAGATGACGAAGCCGAACAGCAGCGCCAGGGCCGCGGTAAAAAGCTGGGCCAGCACCGCCATGGAGTGCTGAATGCGCGCGCGGCTGGCGCCTATGCGCGGCTCCACCAGCTTCTCGAAGGCCTCGATGTTCTCCTGGAATTCGCGGGAAAGGAACTTGCCCATCTCCGTGTACACCCGGTCCACATAGGAGACCAGCGTGAGCAGCACGATGAGCACCGCGCTCGCGGCTAGGATGGCCCAGATCATGCGCGGTGGACGCGGGCGACTCGCCCGCGCGCCCTTTCTTTCGTACTCCGTACGATCAGCGAACTGGGCAGGCTCAGCCTGCGCCGCAGCGTCTCTTCCCGGCGCGACATTTGGCCGCGGTCGCGCTCATGGTCGAGCCCGGCCAGGTGCAGCAGGCCGTGCAGGATCAGGATCTTCACCTCGGCCGCCGCCGAGTGCCCGAAGCGCCGCGCGTTCTCCGCCGCAACCTCAGCCGAGATGGCTATGTCGCCGGCCATCTGTAGGTGCGGGCGACTCGCCCGCACGCCGTCCGCTGTGAACGAGAGCACGTCCGTGGGTTTGTTCTTGCGGCGGTAGCGGCGATTCAGCCGGCGCAGCTCGGCGCTCCCCGTCACCAGAATGCTCACCCGGCCGCGCAGGCCGGCGGCGCGCTGCGCCCGTCCCGCGAACCGGCTCAGCGCCGCCGCGCTTACGCCTCGCAATTTCTTCTCCAGAATCACCACAAGACCTTCCCAAGCGAACGGGAGGGCCATAAATCCAGCCCTCCCGCCATTATTCTACGCGCCTTCAATCCACGGGGCGATTGGGGAGATCCTTGCCCGTCCTTCCACCGGCCGGCGACGCGCCGTTCCTGGTCTCGGACGCCTTGCCGTTCGCCGCCAGGTCGTTCTGCTTGTGCTCGTCGTAGGCGCGGATGATGCGCTGCACCAGATGGTGCCGCACCACGTCGCCCTCGGTGAAATAGACGAAGGCCAGCCCCTCGACCTTGCCCAGGATGTCCATGGCCTCCAGCAGGCCGCTGCGCCGCGCCCCGGGCAGGTCGATCTGCGTGACGTCGCCGGTGATGACCGCCTTGGAGTTGAACCCCAGGCGGGTGACGAACATCTTCATCTGCTCCGACGTCGTGTTCTGCGCCTCGTCCAGGATGACGAAGGAGTCGTTGAGCGTGCGTCCCCGCATGAAGGCGATGGGAGCGATCTCGATGATGTTCTTCTCCAGGAAGCGCTCCACCTTGTCCGCGTCCAGCAGGTCGTAGAGGGCGTCGTAAAGCGGACGCAGGTAGGGATCGATCTTCTCCTGCAGGGTGCCGGGCAAAAAGCCCAGGCGCTCGCCCGCCTCCACCGCCGGCCGCGCCAGGATGATGCGATGCACCTTCTTGGACAGTAGCGCCGAGATGGCCATGGCCACCGCTAGGTAGGTCTTCCCCGTGCCGCCCGGCCCGATGCCGAAGACCATGTCGCTATTCTCGATGGCTTCCAGATACCGGCGCTGGTTCGGACTCTTGGGCTGCACCGGGCGCTTGCCCAGGGAGCGCTGCTTCCCTGACTCGGCCAGCCCGCGCAGCGTGACGCTCGCGTCGGCCGCTACCAGCCGCAGCATGGGGCCCAGATCGCCGTTGTTGAAGCTGAAGCCGGCATGTTGCAGGTGTTGAAAGTCGGCGAACACCTGCTCGGCGCGCGCCACGTTTTCCGCCGCGCCCTGGATCTCCACCCGGTCGGACTTCAGCTCGATGGAGACGTGCAGGCCGTCCTCCAGCGTGTGCAGGTTCTCGTCGTGGGTGCCGAACAGGGTTTCGATGTGGGGGCTGATGGGGATGTGCTTCTTCATGAAATCTCTGGGACAAGCCTCCGGGGCAGGGGCGGTTTCTGGTCTGGCAAGGAATCAGGGCAGGCTGCGAGGCTAAAGACCGGCGCGGGAAGAACGCCCATTGGGGCTAAGCGTACGCCGCTCTCTAGCGCCAGTCAAACGACCACTCGATTCACCACAACCCCCCATGCCTGTCATCCTGAGCGAGGCCCGAGCCCGCGCAGCGGGTGATGGGCCGAGTCGAAGGACCCCTACCCCGCCGGCACGACGATGCCGCACCTAGGCATTCTCGCGACGCATCAGAAGAACCCAGCGTGGAAAGCGCTAGTCGAAAGGTGAAGGGGGAGATGATATTGATGGGCAACCGCTCTCGCAGAAATGCCTTGGCGCGGCATTGGTCGGCGAGCGTCCCCGGGGTCCCTCGACTCGGCCGTCGCCTTCGCTCCGGCCTCGCTCAGGATGACAATCGTAAAAAACCGGATCTTAGCGGTTTGACCGGCCCTAAGAGGTTGCCGTAGAATACTAGTTTCCGCGCAACAAGAAAAATCCCTTCAGGAAGGCAGTTTCTTCGCATGGCAAATCATTTTTCCGCGCTCAAACGCGCCCGGCAGACCGTGAAGCGCAC